>ENA-UOVV01002493-UOVV01002493.1-compost-metagenome-genome-assembly--contig:-NODE-2493-length-10436-cov-5.571429_pt1 | contig 10436 bp, 9 predicted proteins | sample MGYA00238155_ERZ761577 | MGnify/ENA primary metagenome ERZ761577 (study PRJEB28898, sample SAMN06268775) | compost metagenome | isolation source: Emeryville, CA | place: USA:Emeryville, CA | collected... | reverse complement strand
GGTATCGGCCTGGCCGGTCTCGTCGAAGGCCATCACCACCACCGCGGCGCCGTAGGCGCGCACCAGCCGGGCGTGGTGGATGAACGCCTCCTCGCCTTCCTTGAGCGAGATGGAATTGACCAGCGCCTTGCCCTGCACGCATTTCAGCCCCGCCTCGATCACCTCCCATTTGGAGCTGTCGATCATCAGCGGCACCTTGGCGATGTCGGGCTCGGCGGCCAGCAGGTTGAGGAAGTCGATCATCACCTGCCGGGAGTCGATCAGGCCCTCGTCCATGTTGATGTCGATGATCTGGGCGCCGTTGGCCACCTGGTCGCGGGCGACCTCGAGCGCCGCCGCGTAGTCGCCGGCGGTGATCAGCTTGCGGAACCGCGCCGAGCCGGTGACGTTGGTGCGCTCGCCCACATTGACGAAGGGGATGTCGCCGGTCAGCGTGAAGGCCTCGAGGCCGGCCAGGCGCAGCAGCCGCTCCGCCTCCGGCACCCGGCGGGGCGCATAGCGGCCGACCGTTGCGGCGATGGCCCTGATATGGTCGGGCGTCGAGCCGCAGCAGCCCCCGACGATGTTCAGCAGCCCGTCGCCGGCGAAGGCCTCGAGCTGGCGCGCCATCTGCTCCGGCGTCTGGTCGTAGGCGCCCATCTCGTTGGGCAGGCCGGCATTGGGATAGGCGCAGATGAAGGTGTCGGCCACCGCCGACAGCTCGGCGATGTGGTCGCGCATCAGGTCGGCGCCGAGCGCGCAGTTGAGCCCGATGGTCAGGGGCCTGGCGTGGCGCACCGAATACCAGAAGGCGGTCGGCGTCTGGCCCGACAGCGTGCGGCCCGACAGGTCGGTGATGGTGCCCGAGATCATGATCGGCACGTCGATGCCGCGCGCCTCGAACAGGCGCTGCGCCGCGAAGATGCCGGCCTTGGTGTTGAGCGTGTCGGTGATGGTCTCGAACAGCAGCAGGTCCGCGCCGGCATCGACCAGCCCGCGGATCGCCTCGCCATAGGCCGTCACCAGCTCGTCGAAGGTGATGGCGCGATGGCCGGGATTGTTGACGTCCGTGGACATGGACGAGGTCTTGTTGGTCGGCCCCAGCGCCCCGGCGACGAAGCGGCGGCGGCCGTCCTCGGCCTCGGCGCGCCGCGCGGCGCGGCGGGCGCAGAGCACGCCGTGATAGTTGATGTCGTAGACCGCCGATTCGCAGCCATAGTCGGCCTGGGCCACCGAGGTGGCCGAGAAGGTGTTGGTCTCGACGATGTCCGCCCCCGCCATGTAGTAGGCGTAGTGGATGTCCTCGATCATCCCGGGCTCGGTGAGCACCAGCAGGTCGTTGTTGCCCTTGAGGGGGTGGCTCCAGTCCTTGAAGCGCTCTCCGCGGAAATTCTCCTCGGTCAGGCCCAGCCGCTGGATCATCGTGCCCATGGCGCCGTCCAGGATCAGGATGCGCTCCCGCATGGCCGCGGCGAGCGCCTGGCGCACTTCGGCCCAGTCGGGCAGGGCAGGGGTGTCGATCGGGTCGGGGGCAGGGCTCATCGCCATCCGCTCTTTCTCAAGGGGCCGGCGCCGTCGGGCGCTCCGGCCATCACATAAAGATATCTTTATATCAGTCAAGCGCCAAGGCATGGCTGTGTCATGCGCCGGCGTTTTGTCGAAAATGCTACTCCCGATGCTAACGATGCGCTGACCTTAACCTCCCCTAAACCAGAAAATTGTTCCTATGTGTGAACGCGCCGGGGGCTGGGTTAGGCTCTCGCGCGAGAGTTTCCTGTCCTGTCGAGTATTGCGTACCGTGACGACCTCCTGGCGCAGCGCCGTCCGTGTCCTTGCCCTGGCCGCCCTTGTCGCGCCGATGCTTGCCGCCTGCATGGGCGGCAATGTCGGGCCGACCGTCAAGCGCGGGGCCTTCACCTCCAAGGAATACGGGGTGGCCGTGTCGCCCCGGGTCACCACCGATCCCAATCCGCCGCGGGGCGGGGGCCGCTACCAGGTCGGCCAGCCCTATACGGTGCGCGGCAAGACCTATGTGCCGCAGCACGATCCGGACTATTCGGCCTCCGGCACCGCCTCCTGGTACGGGGCCGATTTCCATGGCCGGCGCACCGCCAATGGCGAGATCTTCTCGGCCAATGCCATCACCGCCGCCCATCCGACCCTGCCGCTGCCCTCCTATGTGCGGGTGACCAACAAGGACAACGGCCGCTCGGTGATCGTGCGCGTCAACGATCGCGGCCCCTATGTCTCGGGCCGCATCATCGACCTGTCCTACCGCGCCGCCGCCATGCTCGGCTATGTCAACAGGGGCTCGGCCAATGTGCATGTCGAATATGTCGGCCAGGCGCCGCTCGAAGGCGACGACACCCGCATGCTCGTCGCCAGCTATTCCGGCCCGGCCGATTTCGACTCCGGCCCGGTCCGGGTGGCCGATTCCGGCCAGGGCAGCCGCAGCCTCGTCGGCATGACCACCAGCTTCTTCAGCGGCCTGTTCTCCTATGCGGACACGACGCCTCAGGATGTCGATGCCGGCATCGGCACCGCCCATGCCGCGGTGAACGCCATGGCCGCGCAATCGGGCGCGCTGCAGGCCTGGGCCGCCAGCGTCGATGCCGACCAGCGCGCGCTGCGCCTGGGGCTGGGCATCTTCGCCGATCCGGCCAATGCCGCCGCCCTGGCCGAGCGCTTCGCCCTGCTCGGCGCGGTGGCCGAGGAGCCGGTAACGGTGGGCGGGCGCCCTGCCGTCAAGCTCACCCTCACCCATCTCAAGCCCGGCGTCGCCCGCCAGGATGCGCTGGACATGGCCCGGGAACTTGGCCTTGACGACATAATTCTCTATTAATCGGCGGGATTTGGGCGGCGCGGCCGGTCCTGCCGCCGCCCGAGAGCAAAGGGATCACACCGTGAGACTGCTCCTTGCCATCCTCGCCCTGCTCGCCGCCATGGTCCCGGCCTTCGGCCAGGTCGAGTTCGACACCAGGGCGCGGTTCGCGGTGCTGATGGACTACGAGTCCGGCACGGTGATCTTCCAGAAGGAGGCCGACGCGCCCCTGGAGCCCGCCAGCATGGCCAAGCTGATGACGCTGGCCGTGGTGTTCAACGAGATCAGGGCAGGGCGCCTGACGCTCGACGACGAGTTCTTCGTCTCCGAGCATGCCTGGCGCACCGGCGGCGCCGCCTCGGGCGGTTCCACCATGTTCGCCGAGCTCAACTCGCAGATCCGCGTCGAGGACCTGGTGCGCTCGGTCATCATCCAGTCCGGCAACGACGCGGCCATCGTGCTGGCCGAGGGCATCGCCGGCTCGGAAGCCAGCTTCGCGGCGATGATGAACGAGCTGGCCCGCCAGATCGGGCTCACCGAATCCCATTTCACCAACCCCACCGGCCTGCCGGATCCGGACATGTATTCGACGGCGCGGGACCTGGCGGAGCTCGGCCGCTACCTCATCCGCGAGTTTCCCGAATACTACCACTACTTCTCCGAGCCGGACATGGAGTGGAACAATATCCGCCAGCCCAACCGCAATTCGCTGATCGAGGTCGGCATCGGCGTCGACGGCCTCAAGACCGGCCATACCGAGGCGGCGGGCTACGGGTCGGTGATCTCCACCAGTCAGGGCGACCGCCGGCTGATCGCGGTCGTGCACGGGCTGGGCTCGATGCGCGAGCGCGCCGAGGAGGGCCGCAAGCTGCTCACCTGGGGCGCCCGGGCCTTCGAGCGTTTCTCACCCTATCCCGAGGGCGCCATCGTCGCCTATGCCGACGTCTATGGCGGGGAGACCGGCAGCGTCGGGTTGGTGGGGGAGGGGGAGATCGCCCTCTATCTGCCCCGCGGCTCGCGCCAGTGCCTGTCGGCGACGGTCAACTATGTCGGGCCGCTCCTGCCGCCGGTCGAGGCGGGCGACAGGGTCGCGGAGCTGCGGGTCTACTGCAACGACCAGCTCGTGCAGACCGCCCCGCTCTACGCCGCCGAAACCGTGCGGCAGGGCGACCTCGTCCGGCGCGCCACCGACGCCCTCAAGCAGCTGGCCCTCGGCTGGCTATAGGCTCCGCGCCGTCCCGCAGGGTAAATCGGTCCGGTGCACCGATTGGAGGCGAGAAGGCCATTCGAGCTATGCTCGAATGGCTGGTCGGGGCTGGGGGGCTCATCAACGGCACCGAACCTTCCAGGCCCCAGGGGCGAGGAAGTGCTTTTTTGGACCCCTCGGCCCCCCCCACCCTCGGGCCTGACCCGAGGGCCTCTTGCCGCGCCGCTGAGCCCATGCCTGCCGCAGCGGGCCCCCGGGTCGAGCCCCGGAGGCAGCGCGGTGTCCGGGTCGACTGCGCACCCAAGAGGTCCAAAAGTGAACACTCCCAAGGGTGATGGGGTCGTTTCCATCACCCCATGAAACGCTGTAAAAGGCACTCAGACCAGGGAATCAACCTGCCGATGCTCGAAGCGCCCAACCGACGGCCTGCACGCTTCATCACCTTTGAAGGTGGCGAAGGTGTCGGCAAGTCCACGCAGGTCAGGCGGCTGCTGGCCAATCTCGGCCGGCATGCCGTCGAGGCCGTGCGCACCCGCGAGCCGGGCGGCACGCCCAAGGCGGAGGCCATCCGCTCCTTCATCCTCCAGGGCCGCTCGGAAGCCTGGGGCGCGGGGGCTGAGGCCGTGTTGTTCGCCGCCGCGCGCCTCGATCACGTCAACCAGCTCATCGCCCCCAACCTCGCCAAGGGCACCTGGGTGGTGTCCGACCGGTTTCACGACTCGACCCGCGCCTATCAGGGGCTCACGGGCGGGGTGGACGACCGGCTGATCGACGCCCTCGAGGTGCTGGCGCTCGACGGGCATGTGCCCGACCTCACCATCCTGCTCGACATGGATCCCGAGCATGCCTTCCAGCGCGTGGCGCAGCGCGCCATCGAGGACGGCCTGGCGGTGACCGGCGACCGGTTCGAGAAGGAAGAGATCGAGTGGCACCAGCGGCTGCGCCAGGGCTTTCTCGACATCGCCCGCAACAATCCGGACCGCTGCGTCGTCGTGTCGGCCGAGCAGTCCGAGGAAGCGCTCGAGGCAGCCATCTGGGAGGTGGTCTCGGCCCGCTTCCCCGAATTGCAGGGTGGGTCCGTGGCGTGACCGATCCCGCGGCACTGGAAGGGCTGCCCCTGCCGGAGCAGCGGCAGGCCGCCATGGGCCACGATGCCGTCCGCGCGGCGGTACTGGCGCAATTGGCCGAACGGCGCCTGCCCGGCGCCATCATGCTGCATGGGCCGCAGGGCATCGGCAAGGCCACGCTGGCCTTCGAGCTGGCCGCCGCCATCCTGACCGCCACGGGCGACGAGGACGCGGCGCGGGTGCGCGAGCAGGTCGCGGCCCTGTCGCATCCCAATTTGTCGGTGCTGCGCCGCCGGCCCAGGGACAGCAAGGGCTTCTATTCCGTCATCCGCGTCGAGGACGTGCGTGAATTGCGCGAGGCCCTGCACCACACGCGCGGCCGCGTCGGGCACCGCATCGCCGTGCTCGACAGCATCGACGACTGCAACGGCCCGGCCGCCAATGCGCTGCTCAAGACGCTGGAGGAGCCGCCGGCCGACACCACCTTCCTGCTGGTCTCGCACCGGCCGGGGCAATTGCTGCCCACCATCCGCTCGCGCTGCCACAATCTGGCGCTGCGGCCGGTAGCCGACGCCGCGGTGGCCGAGATCGTGCGGTCGAGCCGCCCCGACCTCGATCCGGCCGCGCTGGAGCGGGCCGTGCAGCTCGCCGGCGGGCGGCCGCGCCGCGCCTTCGAGACGCTGGAGCTGGCGGAGGACTCGGCGGTGGGCGCGCTGCTGGCCTGGCTGCGCCAGCCGGAGGTCGCCCCGGTGGCCGCGGGGCTGCAGCTGGCCGACGCCTTGGGCAGCGATCCGCAGGGGCCGGAAATGTCCTTCGCCCGCGAGATATTGACGGATTGGCTGGCCGGCGAATTGCGGGAAGCGGCCATGCAGCCGGGCGCGCGCATGCGTCTTGCCTCGGCTACCGAGCTATGGGACAAGGCACACGCGCTTCTGGAGGAAGCCGACAGCGTCAATCTCGACATGAAGCAGGCGCTCGTCGTGATCTTCGACGCCATCCGGAAGCACCGCGCCAGTTCAGCCGTTCCCATCGAGCCAGCATGACCGCCAAGCCCTTTTACGTCACCACAGCGATCTCCTATCCCAATGGCGCGCCGCATATCGGCCACGCCTACGAGATGATCGCCACCGACGCCATCGCCCGCTGGAAGCGGCTGGAGGGCCGCGAGGTCTATTTCCTCACCGGCACCGACGAGCACGGCATCAAGATGGTGCAGACCGCTGCCCGGGAAGGCATTCCGGTGCGCGAGCTGGCGGACCGCAATTCCGGCGAGTTCCGCCGGCTGGCCGAGGTGCTGAACCTGTCCAACGACGACTTCATCCGCACCACCGAGCCGCGCCACTTCGAAGCCTCCCAGGCCATCTGGAAGAAGATGGCCGCCAGCCACAACGGCGACATCTTCCAGTCCACCTACAAGGGCTGGTATTCGGTGCGCGACGAGGCCTATTTCGACGAGGACGAGCTGACCGAGAAGGACGGCAGGCGCTATGCCCCGTCCGGCGCCGAGGTGGAATGGGTCGAGGAGCCGACCTTCTTCTTCCGGCTGTCCGCCTATCAGCAGAAGCTGCTCGATCTCTACGAGGCCAATCCGGATTTCATCGCCCCGAAGGAGCGGCGCAACGAGATCGTCTCCTTCGTCCGGAGCGGATTGCAGGATCTCTCGATTTCCCGCACCACCTTCGACTGGGGCATTCCGGTTCCCGGCGCCCCCGGGCATGTGATGTATGTGTGGGTGGACGCGCTCACCAACTACATCACCGGCGTCGGCTATCCGGACGAGCAGAGCGAATTGTTCAGGAAGTTCTGGCCGGCGGACCTGCATGTCATCGGCAAGGACATCATCCGCTTCCACACCGTCTACTGGCCCGCCTTCCTGATGAGCGCCGGCCTGCCGGTGCCGCACCGCGTCTTCGCCCACGGCTTCCTCACGGTGGACGGGCAGAAGATGAGCAAGTCGCTGGGCAATGTCATCGATCCGTTCCACCTGGTCGACACCTTCGGCGCCGATGCGGTGCGCTACTTCTTCCTGCGCGAGGTCTCCTTCGGCAATGACGGCGACTACAGCCACGAGAAGCTGGTCAACCGCGTCAACGCCGACCTCGCCAACAATCTGGGCAATCTCGCCCAGCGCTCGCTGTCGATGATCAACAAGAACTGCGACGGCAAGGTGCCGGAACCCGGCCCCCTGACCGCAGCCGACACCGCGCTCGTCGCCGAAGTCACCGCGGCGCTGGCCGAGGCGCAGCAGGCCATGGACCAGCAATTGGTCCACGAGGCGACCGGCGCCATCATCGCGGCCCTCAGCTCGGCCAACAACTACTTCGCCGGCCAGGAGCCGTGGGCGCTGAGGAAGACCGATCCGGCCCGCATGGCCACCGTACTCTACGTTACGGCCGACACCGTGCGCCGGCTGGCCATTCCCATGCTCGCCTTCGTGCCGGCATCGGCATCGCGCCTGCTCGACCAGCTCGCCGTGCCGGAGGACCGGCGTTCGCTCGCCGACGCGGCAAATGCTAACAGTCTGCTAGCGAATAGCGTTCTGCCGCTGCCCCAGGGCGTATTTGCGCGACTGGAAAAGCCGGTTGAGTGACAAAAGTCATGCTGATTGACAGTCATTGCCATCTCGATTTCGACGCGCTGTCCGCCGATCTGGATGGCGTGATGGCGCGCGCGGCGGCGGCGGGCGTCACCGGCATGGTGACGATTTCCACAAGGGTGGAGAACTTTTCCACCTATGCGGGGCTGGCGGAACGTTTCCCGAACGTGTGGTGCTCGGTCGGCACGCATCCGCACAATGCCGACCAGGAATTGCATATCGCAACGGATGAGCTCGTGCGGCTAAGTGCCCATCCGCGCTGCGTTGCCATCGGCGAGGCCGGGCTCGACTATTTCTACGACAACGCCCCGCGCGAGGCGCAGGCCACCGGCTTCCGGCGGCATGTCGCGGCCGCGCGGATCACCGGTCTTCCACTGGTTATCCACAGCCGCCAGGCCGATGCGGACATGGCGGCGATCCTCGAGGAGGAGATGGGGCAGGGGGCCTTCCCCTTCCTCCTCCACTGCTTCACCGGCGGCATGGACCTAGCCCGGCGCGCCCTGGCCCTCGGCGGCTACATTTCGTTCTCGGGCATCGTAACCTTCAGAAATGCCGAGGAAATTCGCGATGTAGCGCGCATGGTGCCGGCGGACCGCTACCTGGTCGAGACCGACGCGCCCTATCTCGCGCCGATCCCGCATCGCGGCGAATCCAACGAGCCGGCCTTCGTGCGCCATACGGCGGAAAAGCTGGCCGAGCTGCGCGGCATCGCTCTCGAGCAGGTCGGGCGCGAGACCACGGCCAATTTCGGGCGGCTGTTCGCCAAGACCGGCGTGAGCTGACGCCATGGCCGCGCCCGACCGGATCATCGCCACCATTCTGGGCTGCGGATCGTCCGGCGGGGTGCCGCGCATCGGCAACGACTGGGGCGTCTGCGATCCCGACGAGCCGCGCAACCGGCGCCGGCGCTGCGCCTTGCTGATCGAGGGCTGGCGCGACGGCATCGACGAGCCCACCCGGGTGCTGATCGACACCGGCGTCGACCTGCGCGAGCAGCTCCTCGATGCCAGGGTCGACCGGGTCGACGCCGTCTTCTACACCCACGAGCATGCCGACCACACCCATGGCATAGACGATCTGCGCGTGCTGGCGCTGCGCAACCGCAAGCGGGTCGACGTCTATTTCTCCGCCGAATGCGGCGCCCGGCTGCGCGAGGCGTTCGGCTATTGCTTCGTGTCGCCGCCCGGCAGCGGCTATCCGCCGATCCTCGACGCGCACGAGATCGCGCCCGGCGAGACCGTCGGCATCGAGGGCCCCGGCGGCAGGCTCGATGTCGCGGTTTTCCTGCAGCTGCATGGCGACATCACCTCGCTCGGCTTCCGCGTGGCCGGCCTGGCCTATAGCTGCGATCTGTCCGGCTTTCCGGCGGCTTCGCACGCATCGATCAGCGGCCTCGACGTCTGGATCATCGACGCCTTGCGGCCCACGCCGCATCCCAGCCATCTGAGCCTGCCGGAGACGCTGGACCTGATCGAACGCTTCGCGCCGCGCCAGGCGGTGCTGACCAACATGCATATCGATCTCGACTATCACCGCACCGAAGCGGAAACGCCGCCCCATGTCACGCCGGCCTTCGACGGCATGCGCATCGACGTGCTGGGCGGGCAGATCGTCAATCGCTAGACGAGCATCGAGGCTCGACGGCAGAAGCATCAAGTAGAGCAAAGGCCGGGAATCCGCCATTTCCCGACAAAGAAAAGTTCCATAATCTATAGTTAAGGAACCGTAACGGCAAAATGGCTGCGCACTCAATGGGTTAACCATTGGAGGGCGCAATGCTCAACACGATCAAGACGCATATCTTTCTGCCGCTTGTCGGCAGGCTCGGCACGGCGGTGGCGACGGTGCTCGTCGGCTACGGTGTGCAAGCTGACCTGTCGCATCAGGTCGGCGCTTTCGTGCTGGCCGGCGCAGGTCTCGCCTATGACCTGATTGCCGACTGGTACGTCAACCGCAAGGGCCGGTGAGCCATGGTGTGGTTCACCGGCACCTCGACCGGCAACAAGTATACGGTCGGTGAGCGCTATAGCAGCGGCGGCTACGTCTATCAGGCCAACGCTGACGGCTCATTCAGCAACTTGAGCACCGGCAGGGTGCTTCCCGGCTCATCCCAGTCCGATGTCGAGTGGGGCGGCTTCGAGAGCTTGTCCGGAAGTGGCAGCGGCGGCGGGGCAGGGGCGGTAGCGCAAGCGCCGTCTCTGTCCGTGACGCCGAGGCCGACCGGCCCCGCCGCGGGGCAGGTGGTAACCGGCCCCAGTGCCACCGTTTCGGGTGGCCCAGGTAGCCCGGGGGCCGCGAGCGGCAAGGTGACGCAAGTGGGCACCGGCCCCGGAAGTGGCAAGGTCGTTGTCACGTCCGGCGCTGCGGGCGCGTTTGAGCCAAAGCTCAAGGAGAGCGTCACCCAGTTTCAATTGGGCGGCATGACGATGCACCCGCACCGGGGCACTTCGGATATGGCCGAGGTTGAAGAACGTTGGGGTGATGCGGAGTTTTTGAGCCCGGCTTGGTTCGCGTCGTGGGGCATCGCTGGAATCGACATTGTGGAGAACGTCAATAAGGCGCGCCACGATGTCGGCAACGCGATGATGAAGGCTGCCGAAGATTACGGGCAGTCTATCGCGCAGCAATACACGCATTGGCCGGTAGGAAGCGAGGCGGACGGCATGTCTAGCCCGCTGAACATCCGGCCTATGGCTGAATGGTAATAGCTCCTAGCCAGCGAAGATGTGGGAAATACTGGATAGGGCCGCAATAATCAGAATGAGG
>ENA-UOVV01002492-UOVV01002492.1-compost-metagenome-genome-assembly--contig:-NODE-2492-length-10436-cov-5.900491_pt1 | contig 10436 bp, 7 predicted proteins | sample MGYA00238155_ERZ761577 | MGnify/ENA primary metagenome ERZ761577 (study PRJEB28898, sample SAMN06268775) | compost metagenome | isolation source: Emeryville, CA | place: USA:Emeryville, CA | collected... | reverse complement strand
GTGTACTTCTCCAGCGCCTGGCGCTGGTCCTCGGCGTTCTCCGACTGCACGGTCTGCCCCCCGCGGATCTTGTCGATGGCCGCGCGCAGGCGCGCCTTGTCGGCACCGGCGGCCTTGAGCGCCTGGCCCACGGCACCGTTGTCCTCCAGCGCGGCCAGCACGAACCATTCGCTGGCGATGAACTGGTCCCCGCTCTGCTGGGCCAGCTTGTCGGTCAGGTTGAGCAGGCGGGTCAGGTCGTTGCCCACCGAGAGGTTGCCGGCCTGGCCGGACACCTTGGGCAGCTTTTCCAGGGCCTCGCCCAGGCGCTCGCGCAGCACCGGCACGTTGACCCCGGCCTGGGCCAGCAGCGGCCGGGTGCTGCCGCCGCTCTGGTCGATCAGGGCCACGAGCACGTGCACCGGCTCGAGCAGGTTGTGGTCGCGACCCACCGCCAGCGACTGCGCATCGGCCAGGGCCTGCTGGAAGCGGGAAGTCAGTTTGTCCATCCGCATCGTGGATTCCTCGGCTTTGGGGGCCGGCAGACCGGCCATGTCCACCAGATGCGGTTGTGAAGACGGCTTTCAAGTCCTGTCGGCCTCGCCCCGCCGGACCAGTGCGGGCGCCGTCCCCCGCCTGCGAACGCCTGCGGACCCTTCGGCACAGGCCCGGCAACCGCGCAGGGGAACCCGGCTGCCGGGCATGGGGTTTCACCATTGCTTAACATTCGTTCAGGTAGCAAGTCATTCAAGGCATTACCCGGGGGGGCCGGGGGATGCCGGGGGGTTACCCATAAACCGGAGTACCCGCATGAAGAGGAGCATCGCCTCCCCTCGGCGCGCCGCGCGCCGTGCCCCCCAGCCCTCCCGCCTGGCGCTGACCCCGTTCGCCCTCTGTCTGGCCGGGCCGGCCCTGGCCGGCGACGTCTGCGTCCTCGACGACGGTGGCGGCAACCAGGACACCAAAGGCAGCACCGCAACCGGTACCGATGCCACTGCCTGCGGCACCGACAACCAGGCCAATGGCGACCATTCCACTGCCGTGGGCCATGGCAACCGGGCCGATGGCCAGAGTTCCGTCGCCGTGGGCTACGGCTCCAGCACCTCCGATGACAGCGCCGTGGCCGTGGGTGTGAACGCCGAGGCCGCCTTCATGGCCGCGGCGGTGGGCGTGGATGTGGTCGCCAGTGGCGAACATGCCTCCGCCATGGGCTATGACAACCAGGCTTCGGGCTTCGGCGCCGCGGCCATTGGCACCGGCAACGAGGCATTGCACGAGCATGCCTCCGCGCTCGGTTACGAGAACACGGCCTCCGGCGGTTATTCCTCGGCCGTGGGCGCCCGGAACGAGGCCAGCAACACCAAGGCCTCGGCCATCGGCCTGGACAATGTGGCCTCGGGTGAGCATTCGTCGGCTTTCGGCTTCGACAACAATGCGTCGAACGATTACGCCTCCGCCTTTGGCAGCGAGAACACCGCGTCGGGCAATACGGCCCAGGCCTTCGGCTACTACAACACGGTTTCCGCCGCACACGCCCTGGGCCTGGGCCTGGTGAACACGGCCGAGGGCGACCAGTCCATGGCCATTGGCGTGGGCAACACCGCCAAGCAGGAATACGGCGTGGCCGTGGGCAGCTACAACTGGTCGGCGGGCCACTCCAGCGTGGTGTTCGGCGCCACCGGCGCCGCCATCGGCGACCGCTCGCTGGTGATCAGCGGCTGGCATGACTTCGATGGCGATGGCCAGGTGAACTGGGACATCGACGTGGGCGGCGGCACCATGCAGGGCACCTCCGAGGCCGCCTACGCCGATGGCACGGCCGCAGTGGCCGTGGGCATCGGCACCCATGCCGGCGGCGAGATGAGCACCGCGCTGGGCGTGCTCGCCGAGACCCTGGGCGACCGTAGCGTGGCCCTGGGCTTTGGCTCCGTTGCCGGCGTCGACGACAGCGTGGCCCTGGGCAACGACGCCGTCAGCGACCGCAGCCGGACCATCTCGGTGGGCAATGCCGGCACCGGCGTGCGCAACCAGATCGCAAACATGGCCGATGGCACCCAGGACTACGACGCGGTCAACCTGCGCCAGCTCAGCGCCCTGGGCAACGGGCTGGCCGGCTGGCTGGGCGGCGGCGCCGGCTATGCCGGCGGCGTGTTCACCCCGCCCACCTTCAACATCCAGGGCAACAACTACAACACCGTGGCCTCGGCCCTGGGCGCCGTGGACACCTACCTGACCGCACTCGGCGGTGGCGGCGGTGGTGGCGGCGTGCCGGGCCCGCAGGGTCCGGCCGGTGCCAGCGCCTACGAAGTGGCGGTGGCCAACGGCTTCGTCGGCAGCGAGGTGCAGTGGCTGGATTCGCTCAAGGGCGGCGGCAGCGGTGGCCCCGGCGCCGATGGCGCCAGTGCCTACCAGGTGGCGGTGGCCAACGGCTTCAGCGGCACCGAGACGCAGTGGCTGGACTCGCTGCGCGGCGCCGATGGCGCCGCCGGCGCCAGCGCCTATGAGGTCGCGGTGGCCAACGGCTTCAGCGGCAGCGAGCAGGACTGGCTGGACTATCTGCGCAGCGATCCGGCCACCCTGGACGTGGCCCAGCGCCAGGCCGAGGCGGGTGACGCCCGCACCCTGGAACAGGCCCAGGGCTACGCCGACGCCGGCGACGCCCGCACCCTGGAGCAGGCCCAGGGCTACGCCGACGCCAGCAACAACCGCGCCCTGGCCGCGGCCAATGCCTATACCGACATGCGCTTTGACAGCTGGGACCAGCAGCTCAACAACCTGCAGCAGCGCATCGACCAGCGCCTGTACCAGCAGGACCGCCGGATCGATCGCCAGGGCGCGCTGGCGGCGGCGATGATGGCCATGGCCACCAGCACCGCCGGGATCCACACCCGCAACCGGGTCGGCGCCGGCGTGGGCTACCAGAACGGCGAGCGTGCGCTGTCGGTGGGCTACCAGCGTGCCTTCAACGAACGCGCCACCCTGACCCTGGGCGGTGCCTTCAGCGGCAACGAGAAGGCCGCCGGCGTGGGCATGGGCTTCGGCTGGTGATACCGCCTCCCCGGCCGCCGCTTGCCGGCGGCCGGGGGCAATCGATAATGCGGGCCATGCCCGCCACCCCGCGCCCCTGGTTCCTGTACCTGCTCGAATGCCGCGACGGCAGCTGGTATGCCGGAATCAGCCCGGACGTGGAAGCGCGCTACCGCGCCCATGCCGCCGGCAAGGGCGCGCGTTACACCCGGGCCAATCCTCCCGTGCGCCTGCTTGGCTGCCGCGCCTATCCGGACCGGGCCAGCGCCTCACGCGCCGAGTACCAGATCAAGCGCCTGCCCCGCCAGCGCAAGCTGGCCTTCCTGCACGACCCGGCGCCGCCCGGGGCGGCCGGAACCTGAGTGGCGGACCGCTCCGCCAGGCAGGACTCAGGACCGCTCGCCTGCCACCGGCTCCAGCCAGCCCGAATAGCCGATCAGCTCGCCCAGCAGCGGCAGGCTGGCCTGGACCTGGAAGTGGTAGCGCCCGTCCTGCTCCCATTCGCGGCAGCGCACCTGGGCAAACAGCCGCGCCGGCAGCGGCAGCAGCCCCAGCAGGCGCACCGCGGCCACGTTCCAGTACAGGGTGCCGCCGGCCGCATGCAGGGCAAAGCGGAACTGCAGCGGGCCCAGGCGTTCGACCAGCAGGCCCTTGCGGCAGCGCAGGCGCGAGACCAGGCGGTGGCTGCCAAACTGGCGGCGCCAGGTTTCCGCGCGCGCATCGGCGTTGAAGTCCACCCGCAGCGGAGCCTGCTGCATCGCCGGCGGCAGGCCGCCGAGCCGGCCGCAGATCCGCGCCAGCAGACCGCGTGCCCGCACGATGTCCACCTCCCCGGCGTAGCTGGCCTGGCCGCGCAACGAATGCAGCAGGCGCAGGCTGGGCGGCAGCTTGAAGAACGGCGCGCCCAGGACCTGCTGGAACACCGTCGGCTCGGGGGCGGTGGCGGGGATCGGGCCCGGCCGGTGGGCGAGGACGGACATGGGGTGCTGCGCGCGCGTGGAAAGGGTGCGCAGGATAGCGCCTCCGCCGCCGGCCGGCGTGCTCAGTCCTGCGCCGCTGGGCCCTGCAGCGACAGCAGGCCCAGCACCAGCGCCAGCAACGCATAGCCGGCGGCGAACTGCCAGGCGATGGTCGCAGCCAGCCCCTGCAGCTGCCACGGCAGGTAGATCCCGCCGCGCGGATCGACCGAATGGATCACCCCGACCAGGGTCAGGACCGCGGCCAGCAGGAGCAGCCCGGCGGCGCGCCGCGGCTGCTGCCCGATCAGCGCCACCAGGGCGCTGGACCAGAGCATGGCGGTGATGATGAAGCCATTGCCCAGGGTGGTGATGGCCGCCAGGTCGGACAGGCCATGGCCGTCCACCGCCGCATACAGGGCGGCATGCGCCTCGGCGGCCACCAGCGCCGGGTTGCCGAACTTGATCACCAGCAGATAGGCGATCGCCGGCAGGAAGGCCAGGGCCACGGCCGGGGCGTGCCGGCGCGGACTGTCGTGGAAGGCCTGCACGGTGATGTCCAGGCCGACGTAGACGATGATCGGCGCAAGCACCGCCACCGGCAGCCACTGCACCAGGGCCGACACATAGCCCAGCATCCCGCCCAGGCCGATGAACAGGCCGGTCAGCAGCGTGTAACCATGGCGCGCGCCCATGTGCTTGTAGGCCGGCTGGCCAATATAGGGCGTGGTCTGGGCCACGCCGCCGCAGACCCCGGCCACCAGGGTCGACACCGCCTCCACCAGCAGCACGTCGCGGGTACGGTAGTCGTCACCGGCCGCACGGGCGCTTTCGGCCACGTTGATCCCGCCCACCACCATCAGCAGTCCGAAGGGCAGCAGCAGCGGCAGATAGGACACGGTCAGCGGCAGCCCGGCGATGAAGTCCAGCTGCGGCCAGGGCAGGACCAGGTCCAGGGCGGCCGCCGGTGGCAGGGCGAAGCCCGGCAGGCCCAGCCCGGCCAGGCCCAGCCCGTAGTACAGGGCAGTACCGGCCAGGAAGGCGACGAACACGCCCGGCAGGCGCACCGGCAGCCGGCCGCGCCCCACCAGCACGTACAGCAGCAGGCCCAGGGTCAGCAGGCCCACTACCGGGTTGCGCAAGGTCTCCACCAGCGGCAGGAAACCCAGCAGGGCCAGGGCCGCGCCGCCAATCGAGCCCAGCAGCGCCGCCCGCGGCAGCACCCGGGTGATCCAGTCGCCGGCAAAGGACAGGATCAGCTTGAGCAGGCCCATCACCACCAGCGAGGCCATGCCCAGCCGCCAGGTCGCCTGCGCGGCCGCCTCTGCCGCCATGCCCTGCTGCAGGAAGCCGGCGTAGGCCGGACCCAGCACCAGCAGGGCCATGCCGATGCTGGTGGGCGCATCCAGGCCCAGCGGCATCGCGGTCACGTCCGCGCGCCCGCTGCGGCGGGCCAGGCGCCGGGCCATGGCGGTATAGGCCAGGTTGCCCACCAGCACGCCCAGAGCCGTGCCCGGGACCATCTGCCCGAACACCACCTGCGCCGGGAACCGGAACACAGCCACCAGGGTGGCGGCGATGAAGCCGAGGATGGAGAGGTTGTCCACGACCAGGCCGAAGAAGCCATTGAGGTCGCCGGCGACGAACCAGGGCGGGCGGCGGGAGGATGCGTTGCTTGGGGTCATGGATGCGGGCAGGTGGCGGATTGCAGGCAGCGGGCGGCCAGGCCGCCCGCCACGGCCGCCGGAGCGTACCCGGCGGCGCTGGTTACGGGTAGGGCCGCCTCCCTGCGGCCATCCGGCTCAGAAGCGGGTGCGGAACTCCACGCCCCAGGTGCGCGGCTCGTTGAGGAAGCCGGTGAGGTTGTTGAAGTCGATCGCGCCGACGATCCGCACCTGGTCGGTGACGTTGCGCCCGAACAGGGCCAGCTCCTGGTCGCCGTTGTTCCACAGGTAGCCCAGGCGCAGGCCGCCTTCCAGCGAGGACTTGCCGCGGAACTCCGGCGACTCGTACAGGAAGAAGTTGACCTCGCTGCGGTAGGCCCAGTCGGTGAGCACATACAGCTCGCCATTGGCAAGCGGGAAGCCGTAGCGCACGCTCAGGTTGTGGATCCACCTGGGCGCCTGCGGCAGCGGGTTGCCGTTGATCAGGGCGCGGCCATTGGCGTCGAACGGATCGGTGATGGTGCACTGGGCGCAGGGCGCCACCGACAGGGCGCGGTCGCGGATCTCGGTGTGGTTGTAGCTGCTGCCCAGGCTGACCAGGGCGTGGTCGGTCAGGTAGGCCTCAAGGTCCAGCTCGAAGCCCTGGCCGATGGTGCGGTCGGCGTTGAGCAGGGTGGCGATGTTGCTGCCGCCGCCCACCGCGATGATCTGCTGGTCGTCGACCGTGTAGCGGAACAGGTTGAAGCCCAGGCGCGCGCGGCGTTCGAACAGCTCGGCCTTGACGCCCGCCTCCCAGGAGATGACCTCCTCCGAGTCGGCGGTGGTCACCCCGCCATTGGGCGCGGCCGGGTCGGCGAACAGCAGCCGGCCCTGGATCGACGGGGCACGGAAGCCCTTGGCCACCCGCGCGTACAGGTTCACGTCCGGGTTGAGCGCGAACACCGCGCTGGCATCCCAGCTGACGTCGTTGGCGTCGGTGTCGACCCGGTAGGGTCCGCCGACCGGCGCGCCAAACGGCGCCGCCTCCAGGATCTGCGCCCGGAAGTCCTTCTCGTCATGGGTGTAGCGCAGGCCGCCGCGCAGCTTCAGGCGCTCGCTGGCCTGGTACTCGGCCGAGGCGAACACCGCCCAGGCGGTGTTGTCCTGGTGCTGGACCGCGTAGCCGGCCTGCGGGTTGCCCGGGCTGAGGCTGTCGTAGTTGAAGCCGTCGATGGCGATCCTCTCGCGGTACCAGAACAGGCCGGCCTGCCAGTTGAACGGACCCTCGTAGGCCGATTCCAGGCGCAATTCCTGGCTGAGCTGGCGGTGCTCGGGCAGGCCGTCGGCGGACTCGGAGGCGAACGGGATCAGCCCCGGCCCGGAGTCGGGCAGGAAGGCCGCGCCGTAGCCGCCGTCGATGTCGCCACGGTTGAGCGATTCGGCGGTCTCGTAGCCGGTGATCGAGTGCAGGCTCAGGCGGCCGAAGTCCCAGCGCAGGCGGGCATTGGCGCCCCAGGTCTCCAGGTCGGAGAAGTTGACCCCGTCGATGGCGACCTTGTGGCGGTCGAAGCCGTCGGCGAAGTCGTTGCTGCCGGGACGGATGATGTTGCCGCGGAACAGGCGCGCGGTGCCGTTGAGCTCGCGCCGGTGCAGGTTGAACAGGGCCTCGAAGGCCTGGCCTTCGTACAACAGCTGGATCCGCGCGGCGGCTTCGTCGTAGCCCTCGAAGCCATCGTTGGGGGCCCCGGCCAGGGTGTTGTCCACCCAGTCGTCACGGCGCTGGTACAGGGCCGAAACGCGCGCCGACCAGCCCCCGCCCAGCGGGCCGCCCACCGCCGCCTCGACATTGGTCATGTCGTCGCTGCCATAGCCGACCCGGGCATAGCCCCCGAATTCCTGCGAGGGCCGCACCGACTGGAACTTGACCACGCCTGCCGGGGTATTGCGCCCGAACAGGGTACCCTGCGGCCCGCGCAGCACCTCCACCTGTTCCAGGTCGAACAGCGGGAAGCCCTTCAGCAGCGGGCTCTCCTGGACCACGTCGTCATACACCAGCGACACCGGCTGGGAGGCGTTGAGGTCGAAGTCGGTATTGCCCAGGCCGCGGATGTAGAAGCGCGGGAAGGCACGCCCGTAGGAAGACTCGATGTTGAGGCTGGGCACGCGCGCGGCCAGCACCCGGATGTCGGCGCCGCTGGCGCCAATGGTCTCCAGCTTCTCGGCATTGACCGCAGTCACGGACACCGGTACTTCCTGGATGTTTTCCACCTTGCGCTGGGCGGTGACCTGCAGCGCGTCAAGGGTGGTGGGGTTCTGCGCCGCGGCCAGTGCCGGGGCCAGGGCCAGGGCGAGCACGGCGGGACGGGGCGGGCGACGGGACGGCTTCATGGGCGACTCTCTCCGTGGGGGCGATGGGGGCGCTGCCGCGGGCAGCGATGGAACGGGATCAGAAGGCGACCTGGACCGGATGCCGCGACCACAGCACCGATTCCTGTCCGGTAGCCTGCTTCCAGGCGGCGCGGATGGCGTCGAGCTGATCGCGGTTGCGCGGCGTGTCCTCGTGCAGCAGCACCAGTACCCGGGTGCGCAACCGCTCCGGCGCCGCGGCGCCGCGGACCAGCCACTGCCCGTAGGCGTCGAACACGCTCAGGCCGTCCGGGAAACGCGGGGTCACCTCGGAGCCCAGGAACCGGCGCCAGGACTGCTCGTCGATGGCGGCCGTCTGCGCCTGCCCCGCCCCGCCTTCCGGGCCCAGGCCGAAGTACAGCTCGCTGCGGACCCAGCCGCGGGCATGGGCCGGGCGCGCGGGATCACCGTGCAGGCTGGCGGCGGCAGGCGCCCGCGCTTCCGGCGCGCCGGCACAGGCGGCCAGCAGCGGCAACAGCAGCACGAGGACAGGCGGGCGCGGGGGCATGGAGCGGCTCCTGGACAGGCGGCAGGGTGTGGCAAGGCGCGCAGGGGGGCAAACAACCCGCGGGCATGAGCACATGCCGGACCCGGGCCCTGGCCGGGCACGACCGGCGCATAATATCGCTTCATCCGGATGGATGTAACGAATGGTTTCCGCAGCACCGGATTCGCCGCCGTGGCCGCCGGCGGCGATGGGTCGGGAAGGCCGCAGCAGCCTGCGTGACTTGAACCTCACGCCCGATTCGGCAAGATGAAGTCATGGCCGACGCGACCCACACACGTACCGCGCCGCCGCTGCTCGATCCAGGCTGTGCCCTGTTCCTGGACGTGGATGGAACGCTGGTCGACTTCCAGGTCGATCCGGCCCAGGTCAGGACGACCCCTTCCCTGCGCGAGGCGATTTCCCGCCTGAGCCGGTACCTGGGTGGTGCCCTGGCCCTGGTCAGCGGACGTCCGCTGGAGCAGCTTGATGCGCTGTTTCAACCCCTGCGCCTGCCTGCGGCCGGACTGCACGGCCACCAGTTGCGTGCCGGTGCCGGCGGCGTGATGGCGCAGGCGCACGGCGGCGCAGCGCTGGGCGCCGTGCTCGACGGCGCCGCCCGCCTGGCGCGTGCCCATCCCGGGGTGCGGGTGGAGGACAAGGGTGCGGCCCTGGCCCTGCACTGGCGCGCCAATCCCGGGGCGCAGGCAGCCGTGCTGGATTTTGCCGGCGAACACATCCACGCCCTGCCCGGGCACCGTCTCCAGCACGGCGACCACGTGGTCGAGTTCGTCCCCGCCGGCGCGGACAAGGGCCGGGCGCTGGAACAGCTGATGGCGCAGGCCCCGTTCGCCGGCCGGGTGCCGGTATTCGTGGGCGACGACCTGACCGACGAGTTCGGCTTCGCCGCCGCCCACCGCGCCGGCGGCTGGAGCGTGCTGGTCGGCAACCGCCCCGGCAGCCAGGCCCGTCACGGCCTGGCCGACACCCGCGCGGTGCTGGACTGGCTGCTGGCCAGCCTTCCCCCCTCATGCCAGGCACGGGAGAACTGAGCCCGGCCTGCCGCTTTTCCGAAGGAGTCCTAGCCATGGACCTGGACGTACAGCAATCCAACCTGCAGTTGGGTGTGATCGGCAACGGCAGCTTCGGCGCCCTGATCGACGAGCGCGGTCGTGTGGTGTGGAGCTGCCTGCCCGCCTTCGACGGCGATCCGGCCTTCTGCGCGCTGCTCTCCCCGCGCGATCAGCCCGGTGGCGACTTCAGCGTCGAACTGGAGGACCTGGAGCGGGTCGAGCAGGCCTACGTGCCCAACACCGCGGTGCTGCGCACCGTGCTGCATGACCACCATGGCGGGGCGGTGGAACTGCTGGATTTCGCCCCGCGCTGGAAGCAGTGGGGACGGGTGTACCGGCCGGTGTCGCTGGTACGGCGGATCACCCCGCTATCCGGCAGCCCACGGGTGCGGATCCTCGCCCGGCCACTGGCCGACTGGGGCGCGCACCAGCCCGAACAGACCTGGGGCAGCAACCACATCCGCTGGCTGCTGCCGCAGTTCACCCTGCGCCTGTCCACCGATGCGCCGGTGCGGATGGTGCGCGAAGGCCTGCCCTTCGTGCTCACCCACCGCGTGCACCTGGTGCTGGGCCCGGACGAGCCGCTGGCGCGTTCGATCTCCGGCTACGTGGACGAGGCGCTGGTGCGCACCCAGGACTACTGGCGCGAATGGGTGCGCTACCTGTCCATCCCGCTGGAATGGCAGGACGCGGTGATCCGCAGCGCGATCACGCTCAAGCTGTGCCAGTACGAGGACAGCGGCGCGATCATCGCCGCCATGACCACCTCCATCCCGGAGGCGCCCGGCAGCGCGCGCAACTGGGACTACCGCTACTGCTGGCTGCGCGACGCGGCCTTCGTGGTGCGTGCGCTCAACCGCCTGGGCGC
>ENA-UOVV01002488-UOVV01002488.1-compost-metagenome-genome-assembly--contig:-NODE-2488-length-10452-cov-3.751467_pt1 | contig 10452 bp, 7 predicted proteins | sample MGYA00238155_ERZ761577 | MGnify/ENA primary metagenome ERZ761577 (study PRJEB28898, sample SAMN06268775) | compost metagenome | isolation source: Emeryville, CA | place: USA:Emeryville, CA | collected... | reverse complement strand
CGGCGGCGACCCGATCGTCGGCTCCGACTTCATCGACATCCTCACCCTGTTCGAGGCCGACCCGGAGACCGACCTGATCGTGATGGTCGGCGAGATCGGCGGCGACGCCGAGGAGCGGGCGGCGGACTTCATCGCCGAGAAGATCAGCAAGCCGGTGGTGGCCTACATCGCCGGCTTCACCGCGCCCCCCGGCAAGCAGATGGGCCACGCCGGCGCGATCATCTCCGGCTCCTCCGGCACCGCCAAGGCGAAGCAGGAGGCCCTGGAGGCGAAGGGCGTCCGGGTCGGCCAGAGCCCGACCGAGGCGGCCGAGATCGCGGTTGAGACCCTGGGCGGCATCTAACGCGCCGGCGCACCCCATGAGCGCTCCGGCGCCCCGACCGCGGGGCCGATTCGCCGCCTTCTTCGAGATCTGCGGCGCATGGGCCCTCGCGGTCGCGTGGCCGATCTTCCAGGGTTCGACGTCGAGTCCGGAAGGCTTCACCCAGATCGACCTGACCCGGGTCGATCTGGTCTTTTTCCTGCTGGCGACCATGGTCGCCGGACCAGTGCTGCTCTGGTTGCTCGAGCTGATCGTCACCGCCGTCCGTCCGTCGTTTGGCGTGACGCTCCACGCGTTGATCCTGGGCGGCCTGTTCGCTCTAGTCGCCTGGCAGGCCGCCCACTTCCTCCATCACAGCCTGCTCACGACGTTGTCTCTGCTGGCCGGCACCGTCGCCCTCACCGCAGTCTGGCTCAGGTTCGCCTACATCCGGAACGTTACGTCCCTGCTCTCCTTCGCGTTTCCCGTCGTTCTCATCGCCTTCTTGCTGACCGCTCCAGCGCGAGCAGTATGGCTACCCGCCAAGCCGTTGCCGACGATGGCGGCGACGGCCGACGGCGCCCCGGTGGTCGTTCTGTTGCTGGACGAGTTCCCGTTGGCGGGGATCGAGTCGGCCCCCGATCGGATCGACCGACGCAACTTCCCCAACTTCGGACGCCTCGCATCGACCTCCGACTGGTACTCGAACGCCCGCTCCAACGCCGACGTCACCATCAACGCCCTGCCGGCTCTCCTGACCGGCAAGGCACCAACCAAGCCGCATCCCCCGGCGGTTCGCGACTATCCCGAGAACCTGTTCACGCTGCTCGGCGCCACCGGTTACCGCCTCGATGTTTCCGAGAAGGTCACGGACCTCTGCCCGACGAGCCTCTGCCCCAGCCGCGGCAACACCCGACAGCGTGTCTCGCGAGCCCTGATCAACGGCTTGGAATTCGGGAATCCCTTGCCGAGCGTGATCGAGACCAGGATCGTCGAGGCCCTGCGACCAACCGATGACGTGTTCACCCCGCCTCCGGGTGAGGATCTGAGGAGCTTCGTCGACTCGATCGACCCCAAACCGGGAACGCTCTCCTTCGGTCACGTCCTGCTCCCGCACATACCGTGGATATACCTGCCCGACGGCTCCGACTACCTGGGGCCGATCGCTCCGGGGATCCTCCCGGAGAAGGTGGCCGGGGACGACCACTGGGACAGCCGCCGCCCGTTGGTCGACGTCTCGTTTCAGCAAGCCATGCTTCAAGCCGCGTTCGTCGATCGAGAGCTGGGCCGGATGATCCGGACCATGAAAAGGGCTGGGACGTGGGACCAGACGCTGTTCGTCGTGGCCGCGGATCACGGCGCCAGCTTCCAGGCCGGAGGGACCCGGCGCTATCTGACCGCTGAGAACTCCGGTTGGATCACGCCGGTGCCGCTGTTCGTGAAGTTCCCCGGCCAGCGCGTGGGAAGGAAGGTGAAGGCCACGGCCGAGTCCGTGGATCTGTTGCCCACCATGCTGGCGAGCTTGGGACTGGATATCCCGTCCGATCTCGACGGGGTTCGACTCGACCAACCGATCACCGACCAACGCCGAACCCCCGCCCTGAGCAGCCGGCTCGGTCGGATCACCTTGCGAGAAGCCGGGGTACGCAAGCGGTTCCTGGCCGCGGTGCGCTACCGGAACCGCAGCTTCCCCACCGGTTCTCTCTGGGACCTCGGTCGACTCCCCGAGCTGATCGGACGCCAGACGAGGCGAATCCCTGGAATCAGGCCGGTGGCCGCCGAGTACGACGCTCCGTGGCCAGTGGCCGAGCCGATCCCGATCCCCGGCCGCCTGCCCGCGCAGGTCAGCGGCTCCCTCACGGCCGGAAAGCCGGGTGAGTCACTCGCCTTCAGCCTCAACGGGCGCATCGTCGCCACCAGCCGCACCTGGCAGCAGGACGGGCGCTCTCGCTTCTCGGTCATCCTTCCGCCAGATGCCTTCCGGGAAGGCCCCAATCGCGTGAAGGCGTTTCGGATCGGTCGTTCGCGAAGCGCGAAGGCCGGGGATGCCAAGCCGGTGGCGCCGAATGACACCCGTTGACGACCTCATCTAGGCTACGGAGATCATGGATACCGTCAGCTTTGCCCGAGGTGCCCCCAGTCCCGACCTGATCCCGGTCGAGGCGGTGCGAAAGGCCACGGCCAAGGCGCTCGAGGACGACTGGCAGAAGGCGCTCTCCTACGGCGTCGGCATCGGCCATCCCGGCCTGTGCGCCTGGATCGCCGACCGGCACGGCCTCGAGGCCGACCAGGTGATGGTGACCAACGGTTCGCTGGAGGCGGGGGCGATGCTGTTCCGCCACCTGCTCTCCCCGGGCGACCGGGTGATCGTCGAGCAGCCCAGCTACGACCGCACCCTGCTGCTCCTGGAGCAGCTCGGGGTGGAGTTCGTGCCGGTGGCCCTGGAGGCCGACGGGATCGACGTCGACGCGGTCGAGCGGGCCCTGGAGCACGGCCCGGTGAAGCTGGCCCACGTCATCCCCAACTTCCACAACCCGGCCGGCTGCACCCTGTCCGAGGAGAAGCGCCGGCGGCTGGTCGCCCTGGCCGTGGAGCACGGGTTCACCATCTTCGAGGACGACCCGTACCGCGAGCTGCCCTTCGGCGAGGACCCCCCGCCGACCATGCTCTCGATGGACGAGGCCGACCGGGTGATCCACGGCTCCTCCTTCTCGAAGACGGTCAGCCCCGGGGTGCGGGCGGGCTACCTGGCCGGCCCGGCGGGCCGGATCGCGGCCCTGGCCAAGGTCGCCAACGAGAACTACATCTCGCCCAACATGCTGTCCGGCTCGCTGGTCCTGGAGCTCTGCCGCTCCGGCGCGCTCGACCGCAACATCGCCGCGGTCAAGGTGGAGCTGGAGAAGCGCCGCGACGCCCTGATCGCCGCGATCGGGAAGCACCTCCCGCAGGCGACCTTCGTGGTCCCGGGCGGCGGCTACTTCCTCTGGGCCGACCTCGGCGAGGGCGCCGACACGGTCGCCCTGGCGGAGAAGGCGAAGCAGGCGGGCGCCCCGTTCATCCCGGGCACCGACTTCATGCTGGACGGCGGCTGGACCAACCTCCGCTTCTCCTTCGCCTCGGTCCTCCCGGAGCAGATGGACGAGGGCATCTCCCGCATCGCCGCCCAACTCTGAACCAGTCGTGGTGGTAGGTGGTGGGGTGTCCCCCCGGGGAGGCGGGGCCGTCGCGGTTGGCCCCGGTCGCTCGGCTGCCCGATAAGCAATCGGGGAGCCTCCCCGGGGGAACACCCCACCACCACTCGACCGCGGAAGGTTCACGCGCCCAACTAGAACGAGGGCGGACGCCACTCGAGGTTGGGGACAGGCCTCCCACGGAAGGTCACCGCACCGTCACGGGCCTCTCCACCCACCGTGACAGGCGGTTGGGTGCCCCTCGGGGAGGCTCCCCGATCACTGCTCAACCAACCGAGCGACCCGGGCCAGCCGCGACAGCCCCGCCTCCCCGAGGGGGTGCCCAACCGCCCCCACCACGAGGACCGGTGATCAGCGCCCGTAACGGTCCGTGGAGATGACGAGCTGCTCCGGCAGAGCCGCCCGCGGAGGAGGAGCCGGATCCGCCCGCACCGTGACCGTCTCGGCCACCGTCCGGCTGACCTCGTGCCGCCCGTCCGGGGACTCGATCGAGACCGACTCGTCGTCCCGCTCGACGACCCGGCCCTCCAGGCCGGGCTCGACCCCGATGTCCTTGAGGTAGTGCAGCAGGCTCTCCGCCTCGTTCTCGAACCGGAGCACGACCACCGAGGCGCCGACCTCGACGTCGGCCAGCGGCGCGCCCTCCTCCCGCCGGCCCTCGATCGGGTGGCCGTGCGGGCAGGTCTTGGCGTCGCCGATCGCGGCCCGCATCCGTTCCTCCAGGACCGGCGACATGGCGTGCTCGAGCCGCTCGGCCTCCTCGTGGACCTCGTCCCAGGGGATGCCGAGCACGTCGGTGAGGAAGCGCTCGATCATCCGGTGGCGGCGGGTGATCTGCTCGGCCTCCTCCAGCCCCTCGGGGGTCAGGTGGAGGATCTTGTCGGCGCCGCGGGTCACGTAGCCGTCCCGTTCGAGCCGCTTGATCATCTCGTGGACGGTGGGCGGGGAGAGCTGCATCGCCCGGGCCATGTTCGCCCCGGTGATCGGCAGCCCCGCCTCCATCAGCCAGAAGATGGTCTGCAGGTACTCCTCCTCGGCAACCGTCGCCCCGGCAGCTCCGTCGCTCATCGCTCCTCCTCGCTCGCGCCCTGGACCATGCGCCGATACTAGAGGTTGGGGCCGCAGCGCCCCTCGGGTGCGGCTCCGCGGCGGGCGGCGGCTAAGCCATCAGGGAGGTCACGACGGCCTCGTAGAAGCCGGAGCCGTTCCGCTCCTCGGTCACCCGGGCGTTGGGGAAGCGGGCCAGGGCCTCCCGCACCCCGGGGTCCTTCTCCGGCCCGTTGGCGACCACGAAGAAGGTGCCGACGGCGGGCGCGACCTCGAGGTCCTCGAGCGAGTCGCCGACCGCGATCGTCTCCTCGGGGGCGTAGCCGCGCACCCGGGAGTGGGCGGCGACCGCCCCGGCCTTGGAGACCCCGCGGGGCACCAGGTGGTAGCAGTGGGCGACCTCGATGCCGGGCATCCGGCGGTGGATCGCGCCGTTGTCGAGCAGCCTGAGGTCGGCGTGGCCGTGCTCGTCGAGCAGCCGGTTGGCCTCGGCCGGGTCGACCTCGCCGCGGAAGAGGTGGGAGAGCTCGCGGCCCCGGTGCCAGGGCTCGTGGAACTCCAGCTTGCCGGGGAAGGCCCCGAGCAGCAGGTCGGGCACGCCGCGCTCGGTCATCTGCTCGACCACGGTGCGCTCCGGGTCGAGCTCGAACTCGCCGGTCGCCATGAACCGCTCCCCGTCCACGGCGAAGGCGGAGCCGGCCTCGAAGATGTAGGAGGTCTGGCCGATGATCCGGGCGTCCTCGTGGACCTGCACCTCGCGCCGGCCGGACATGATCACCACCTCGACCCCGGCCCGGGCGCAGGCCTCCAGGGCGCGGGCCTGGGACATCGAGAAGTTGCCCTCCTCGTCGGTGAAGAGGGACGCCCCGAGTCCGAGCAGGGTGCCGTCGAGGTCGGTGTAGACGCAGCGCAGGGCCATCGCCGGGAGACGCTACTGGGCGGCGGCCCCGGATGCCCTGCCGGCCCGGACCGCGCTCCAGGGCGGCCGGGTGGTCGGGACCGGCCCGGTCGCCTCGACCGGGGTGAGCCTCCCGAGGTCCTCCCGACCGAGCGCGTCGAGGGTGCCGGCCAGCGCCGCGATCACCTCGGCCGCCATCCCGCCGAGCGCGGCCAGCGGCTGGTGGGCGTTGCGCTTGGTGCCGAGGTCGACCTGGGCCATCCCGTCGATGCCGAGCCGGTCCCAGAGCCGGACCAGCATCGCGATCTCGACCCCGTAGCCGGTGACGAACGGGATCTCCTCCAGGAGGTCGCGCCGGGCCGCGACCTCGCCGGACAGGGGCTGGTCGAACTGGACCAGCTCCGGCGCCAGCCGCGCCAGGAGCGGGCGGGCGGTGAGCTCGGTGACCCGGCCGCCGCCCTGCGGCAGCTCGGTGCCGTCCTGCCGGAAGGGGCGCCGGTAGGTGCCCTTGACGAAGCCCTTGCCGCCCTCGCAGAGCGGCCCGAGCAGGCCGGTCACGTAGTGCCGGCCGAAGTCGGCCACGTCGCCGTCGACGAAGACCACCAGCTCGCCGCGGGCGGCCCGCAGGGAGCGCCACATCGCGTCGCCCTTGCCCAGCACCGGCCCGAGCTCGGGCGCCAGCTCGTTCTCCGAGACGACCTCGGCGCCGGCGCCCCGGGCCGTGACCGCGGTCCCGTCGGGCGAGTCGGCGTCGACCACCAGCACCTGGGCGACGATGCCGGCCTCGGCCAGCAGGCCGAGCTCGCCGACCGTCGCGGCGATCGTCCCGGCGCAGTTGCGGGTCGGCACGACGACCGTGACCGGGCCGGGCAGCCGCGAGGCCAGCTCGGCGGCGGGGAAGTCCGTGTGGGCGAAGGTGTCTAGCATCGTCAGGGTGAGCGACCCGTCCCCAACCCTACGGACCGCCGCCGGCGAGTTCAACGTGGCCCGGCCGGTCGTGGTCGGGGTGGTGAACGCCACCCCCGACTCGTTCTCCGACCGGGGGGACCGCTCGACCGAGGGCTCGATCGGGCAGGTGCGGCAGCACCTCGCCGACGGCGCCCGGATCATCGAGGTCGGCGGGGAGTCGAACGTGACCAACCGGCCGGCGGTGACCGCCGAGGTCGAGATCGAGCGGGTCCTGCCGGTGGTCGAGGCCGCGGTCGAGGCCGGGGCGACCGTCTCGATCGACACCTACAAGCCGGCCGTCGCGGCGGCGGCGCTGCGGGCCGGGGCGGCGATCGTCAACGACATCAGCGGCGGCGCCGACCCGGAGCTGATCGAGGTCTGCGCGGCCCACGGGGCGGGGATGGTCCTGATGCACACCGAGGTCCGGCCGAAGTCCCAGCTCTGGGACGAGGGCCTCTACCCGGACGGGATTGCCGCCCACCAGCGCCGGTTCTTCGAGGGGCGCCTGGAGAGCCTGGCCGCGGCCGGGGTCGCCCCGGAGCAGGTCGTGCTCGACCCCGGCCCGGACTTCGCCAAGACGCCCCGGCAGACGGTGGGCGCGCTGCGCGGCCTGGACGGGCTGGCGGCGCTCGGCCGGCCGATCATGCTGGCCGTCTCCCGCAAGGACTTCATCGGGGCGATCACCCATCGCCGGCCCTCGGAGCGGGGCGCCGGCACCCTGGCGGCGCTCGCCTGGGGGCTGGACCACGGCGCCCGGATCCTGCGGGTGCACGACGTGGCCGGCACCGTCGACTTCCTGCGGGTGCGGGCGGCCCTGACCGGCGAGCGGGAGGTCGACCCGGGCCTGCGGATCGCGGACGAGATCCGGCGGGAGCCGCCCGCCGGGGGCTCGGCGGGCCTTGGCTGACTCGCTGCTCTCCAGCCCTTGGGCGATCACGCTTGACCCGGCCCGCCGGGACGGCCGGATCGTGGCGGGCGCGGTCGAGCCGGCCCGGCCGGCCGGGTTCGCGCCGCTGCCGGACAGCCTCGACCCGGGGCTGGCCGCGGCGCTGGCCCGGAACGGGATCGAGCGTCTCTACTCCCACCAGGCCGAGGTGCTGGCCCGGCCGGCCGACGACCACCTGGTGATCACGACCCCGACCGCCTCCGGCAAGTCGCTGGCCTTCAACCTGCCGGTGCTGGACGGGATCGCCCGCGACCCGAAGGACCGGGCGCTCTACCTGTACCCGACCAAGGCGCTGGCGCAGGACCAGGCCCGCTCGGTGGCCCGGCTGGCCCCGCCCGGGCTGCGCCCGGCGATCTACGACGGCGACCTGCCGCGGGAGGAGCGGGCCGCGGTCCGGCGGAAGAGCAACCTGGTCCTGACCAACCCGGACATGCTGCACGTCGGGATCCTGCCCCACCACCGGCGCTGGGGCGACTTCCTGAGCAACCTGCGGTGGGTGGTGGTCGACGAGGCCCACACCTACCGGGGGGTGTTCGGCTCTCACGTCGCCAACGTGATCCGGCGGCTGCGGCGGCTGGCCCGCGCCTACGGCAGCGAGCCGCGGTTCCTGCTGGCCTCGGCCACGATCGCCAACCCGGAGGAGCTGGCCGGCCGGCTGACCGGGCTGGAGGTCGGCCTGATCGACCGGGACGGGGCCCCCGCCGCGGAGCGCGAGGTCAAGGTCTGGAACCCGCCCCTGGTCAACCCGGCGATCGGGGCCCGCCGCTCGCCGCTGGCCGAGGCGGCCGACCTGCTGGCCGACCTGGTGCTGGCCGAGGTGCGCACGATCTGCTTCCTCAAGAGCCGCCGCGGCATCGAGCTGATCCGCAAGTTCGCGGCCGACCGGCTGACCGAGAAGGGGCGGCCCGACCTGGCCGACCGGATCGCCCCCTACCGGGCCGGCTACACCCCGGCCCAGCGGCGGGACATCGAGGCGAGGCTGGTCTCCGGGGAGCTGCTCGCGGTCGCCTCGACCGACGCCCTCGAGCTGGGGATCGACATCGGCGGGCTGGACGCGGCGATCTGCGTCACCTTCCCGGGCACGGTGGCGGGCCTCAGGCAGATGTGGGGCCGGGCGGGCCGGCGGGCGCGGGGCCTGGCCGTGTTCGTGGCCGGCCAGGACGGGCTCGACCAGTACTTCTGCCGCCACCCGGACGAGTTCCTGCGCCGCCCGGTCGAGGCCGCCATCCTCGACCACCGCTCGCCGGAGATCGCGGCCCGGCACCTGGTCGCCGCCGGGTTCGAGCTGCCCCTGACCGACGAGGACGAGGAGTACTTCGGGCCGGGTCTGGAGGAGCGGTGCGCCGCCCTGACCGCCCGCGGGGAGCTGCGCCGGACCGGGCACGGCCTGGTGCCCCGCCGGTCCGGCTTCGTCGCCGGGGACGTCTCGCTGCGCTCCTCCTCGGCCGAGAACGTGGGCGTGATCGACCGGGACTCGGGCGAGCTGATCGGCACGGTCGAGCTGGGCCGGGCCTTCACCACCGTTCACCCCGGGGCGGTCTACATGCACCTCGGCCGGTCCTGGGAGGTCGAGCAGCTCGACCTCGGCGCGGGCCAGGCGCTGGTCCGGCCGTTCGAGGACGAGTGGTACACCCGGCCGCGGGTCGAGACCGACGTCTTCATCGACCGCGAGATCGAGCGGCGCGAGGTCTGCGGGGTCGAGCTGAGCTTCGGCGAGATCGCCGTGACCGACCAGGTGATCGCCTACCAGCGCATCCTGACCGCCGACCAGGAGGCGATCGACCTGGTCGACCTCGACCTGCCCGAGCAGGAGTTCCGGACCCGCGGGCTCTGGTACACGGTGCCCGAGGAGCTGCTGGGCGACCTGCCCCTGAACGAGATGCTGGGGGCGCTGCACGCCACCGAGCACGCCCAGATCGCGGTGCTGCCGCTGATCGCGATGTGCGACCGCTGGGACATCGGCGGGCTCTCCACGAACCTGCATCCGCAGACCGGGATGCCGACGATCTTCGTCTACGACGGCCACCCGGGCGGGATCGGCCTGACCAGGCGCGGCTACGACCTGTTCGACCGGCTGACCGGGGACGCCCGCCGGCTGGTGGCGGAGTGCCCCTGCGAGGCGGGCTGCCCCTCCTGCGTCCAGAGCCCGAAGTGCGGCAACCTGAACGACCACCTCTTCAAGGACGGGGCGAGCGGCCTGCTGACCGCGATGGCGGGGAGGACGGGGTGACGCGGCCGGGGGCGGCGTCCCCGCCGCAGTCAGCCCCCCGGCCGCGCGTCCTCCCCGTGGCGGTCGCTATCCCGCTTCGAACACCCCCATCGCGCCTCGCTCCATGTCGCGCATGGAGTGGCTGACGAAGGGGTAGCGACCGGGCTCGGCGAACCGGACCTCGAAGACCCCGCCGCCGCCCGGGGCGACGGTCTGGGTGGACACCCCGGTCAGGAACTGATCGGGATGCCCGTCCGGCTCATATCTGTCGAAGATCGTGCCGACTATGTGGAAGGCGCTGAACAGGCTCGGCCCCGCGTCGACGAAGTTGATCCGCACCAGCTCGCCGACCGGCACCTTGATCGGCTGGCGCGAGTACCGCCCGGCCCGGCCGTTGAAGGCCATGTACTTCGGGGCCTGGGTCGACATGGCGTGGTGCGACGACTTCAGCCGCCGCTTCTGCACCTTGCCGTAGAACTCGCTCTGGACCAGCGTGACCTCCTTGGCGGCCGGGGCCCGCGGCACGACCGGGTCGACCACGATCGCGCCGTACATGCCCATGCCCATGTGCTGGAGCATCGGCGCCGTCCCGCAGTGGTAGACGTACACGCCGGCCCGGCGGGCGATGAAGGAGTAGGTGAAGGACTCGCCGGGGGGGATCGAGCGGAAGGCCTGGTCGGGCGCGATCTCGGCGGCGTGGAAGTCGACCGAGTGCCGCATCCCCGGGACCGCCCGGATCCGCTTGACCCGCCACTTGCCCTTGCGCTTGACCCGGACCTTGCGGGCCGGGGTGCCGCGGTCGGCGTTGACCAGGGTGATCTGGATCGTGTCCCCCTCGGTCGCCCGGATCACCGGGCCGGGGACGGTGCCGTTGAAGGTCCAGGCCCTCATCTTCACGTTGGGGGCGGCCTT
>ENA-UOVV01002483-UOVV01002483.1-compost-metagenome-genome-assembly--contig:-NODE-2483-length-10473-cov-7.553369_pt1 | contig 10473 bp, 6 predicted proteins | sample MGYA00238155_ERZ761577 | MGnify/ENA primary metagenome ERZ761577 (study PRJEB28898, sample SAMN06268775) | compost metagenome | isolation source: Emeryville, CA | place: USA:Emeryville, CA | collected... | reverse complement strand
AAAAGTTCGCTGATTTTCGGCACGATCGCGGCTGAGTCACAGCGCATGATCAACGAGACCTACAGCTCCTTTGTGCAAGGGTTCATGCCTTCGATGGCTCGGCCGGACGTGGACCGGCTTGAGGGCCTGACCACGGCGATCCTGGTGGACCAGGAGCGCCTCGGCGCAAACAGTCGATCGACGGTCGGCACCGCCACGGACGCGAATGCGCTGCTGCGGGTGCTGTTCAGCCGGATCGCTGAGCCGCACATCGGCTCGGCCCAGGCGTTCTCCTTCAACGTCCCCACCGTCAGCGGCGCAGGGGCGGTCACGATCGAGCGCGGCGGCGAAACCTTCAAGGAACGCAAGACCTTCACCCAGCTCGGCGGCATGTGCCCGCGTTGTGACGGCATGGGCGCCGTGAACGACATCGACCTGGTGCAACTCTTTGATGAGTCGAAGTCGCTGCGCGAGGGTGCGCTGAAGGTGCCCGGCTACACAGCGGACGGCTGGGCGGTACGCATCTACGCCGAGTCGGGATTCGTCGATGCGGACAAGCCGATCCGTGAGTACACCGACCGGGAGCGACATGACTTTCTCTACAAGGAGCCGGTGAAGGTCAACATCGCCGGGGTCAATATGACCTACGAGGGCCTGATCCCGAAGATCAAGAAGTCGATGCTCTCGAAGGACGTCGAGGCGATGCAGCCACACATCCGCGCCTTCGTGGAGCGGGCGGTCACCTTCCAAACCTGTCCCGACTGTGATGGCACCCGGCTGAACGAACTCGCCCGGTCCGCGAAGATCAACGGTAAGAGCATCGCTGAAGTCTGCGCGATGCCGGTCAGCGACCTCGACGAGTGGTTGCAGACCGTGGACCCGACCGGGATCGAACCGTTGTTGAAGACCCTGCGTGAGACGATCGCGGCCTTCGTGCGCATCGGCCTCGGCTATCTGGCCCTGGATCGACCAGCAGGCACGCTGTCCGGCGGTGAGTCGCAGCGGCTGCGCATGATCCGGCACCTGGGATCCGCCCTGACCGATGTGACCTACATTTTCGACGAACCCACGATCGGCCTGCACCCGCACGACATCCAGCGCATGAACACCCTGCTGCAGGAGTTGCGGGACAAAGGCAACACCGTGCTCGTGATCGAGCACAAGCCCGAGGTGATTGCGACCGCGGACCATGTGCTCGACATCGGTCCCGGGGCTGGCAGCGCGGGCGGCGAGGTCATGTACGAGGGTGACCTGGCGGGCTTGCGGGCCAGCGACACGATCACTGGACGGCATCTCGACGACCGCGCCCGCCTCAAGACTGAGCTACGCAGCGCGACTGGGCAGATCGAGGTGCGCGGAGCGACCACCAATAACCTGCGGAACGTGGACGTCGACATTCCGCTCGGCGTGCTGACCGTCGTCACCGGCGTCGCCGGGTCCGGCAAGAGTTCGCTCATTCACGGCCATGTGGCTGGCCGCGACGGGGTTGTCACCATCGACCAGAGCGCGATCCGCGGCTCACGGCGGAGCAATCCGGCCACGTATTCCGGACTGTTGGAGCCGATCCGCAAGGCCTTCGCGAAGGAGAATGGCGTCAAGCCGGCGCTGTTTAGCGCGAACTCGGAGGGCGCCTGCCCGAACTGCTCAGGTGCGGGCGTGATCTACGTGGACCTGGGGCCGCTGGCGACGACGGCCACGGTGTGCGAGGTGTGTGAGGGCAAGCGCTTCGCAGCCGAGGTGCTGGATTACCGCCTCGGCGGCAAGAACATCGCCGAGGTGCTGGACCTGCCGGTCGCCGATGCCCTGGGCTTCTTCACCGAGACCGCCCCGGTCCCGGCGGCCAAGGCAATCTTGCAGCGGATGGATCAGGTCGGCATCGGCTACTTGCACCTCGGACAATCGCTCACCACGCTCTCGGGTGGTGAGCGGCAGCGCCTGAAGCTCGCGGTCGCAATGGGCGAGGCGGGCGACGTCTACGTCCTGGACGAGCCAACCACAGGTCTGCACCTCGCGGATGTGGAACGGCTGCTCGGCCTGCTGGATGCCCTCGTGGATCAGGGCAAGACCGTGATCGTGATCGAGCATCACCAAGCGGTAATGGCGCACGCCGACTGGATCATCGACCTCGGCCCTGGCGCAGGTCGCGACGGTGGCACGGTGGTGTTTGCAGGCCCGCCCGTGCAGCTGGTCGCCACGCGGGCAGGCCTGACCGGCCAGCACCTGGCTGACTACGTCAGCGAGGCGCCAGGACGGTAGGTGGTCAGCGGGAACGCTGCGGCGACCATACGACGCAGCGCCTCCAAGTCTCCGCCAACCACGCCGAGGGTGCGCGCCTGAATCAGCATGTTTCCGATTGCAGTCGCCTCGACCGGACCCGCATGCACGGGAACCCCGGCCAAGTCCGCGGTGCGCTGGCAGAGCAGTGCGTTCTGCGAGCCGCCACCGACGATGTGGATGGCATCCACCCGCACGCCCGAGTACTCCGAGGCCGCGTGCACGTTCCGGGCGAAGGCCGTGGCCAGGCTCTCGACGATGGCGCGGACGGTCTCGGCACGGCTGGCGGGCACGGGCAGGCCATGCTCGGCAGCGTGCTTCGCGATGCGCGTGGCCATGTCGCCGGGGGCCATGAAGTCGCTGTGATCGGGGTCGAAGATGGCCACCGGGGCTGTGACCGCCTCGGCCTCGCGCAGCAGCGAAGGCAGATCGACGGTCTCGCCGCCGCGCTCCCACTCGCGGAGCGACTCGTTGAGCAGCCACATGCCCATGACGTTGTGCAGGTAGCGGTAGCGGCCATCCACGCCGCGCTCGTTGGTGAAGTTCGCGGCGCGGCCAGCCTCGGTGAGGACGGGGCCGTCGGTCTCGACGCCGACCAGGGCCCAGGTGCCGCAGGAGATGTACGCGAAGTTGGGGTTCTGGGCGGGCACGGCGACCACCGACGAGGCGGTGTCGTGCGATCCGACCGCGATCACGCGCAGCGGCTTGCCGATTTCACCCGCGACCGACGGCAGCAGGCCACCGAGCTCGGTGCCCGGGGCTACCAGCTCGGTGAACAGCCGCCGCGGGTAGCCGAGGCGCTCGATGAGTTCTTCGTCCCAGACCGGCTCGTGCACGGACAGCAGGCCCATGGTGGACGCGTTCGTGAGCTCGGTGACTGCAACGCCGCTCAGCCAGTAGCTGATCAGGTCGGGGATCATCAGCAGTCGGTCGGCCAACTCCAACTGGTCCGCCATCGCGTCCGCACGCAACTGGTAGATGGTGTTGAACGGCAGGAACTGCAGGCCGTTGCGCTGGTACTGCTCGTCGGGCGACACGTCGGCGGCGACGCTCTCGGCAGCGGGCGGGTTGCGGTCGTCTCGGTAGTGGTGCGGATTGCCGAGCAGCGCACCGTTGCGGAACAGGCCGTAGTCGATCGCCCACGAGTCCACGCCGACGCTGCGCACCTCGGGCAGTCGGCGCACTGCTGCACCGAGCCCAGCCACGATGTCCTGGTACAGGCCGAGGATGTCCCAGTGCAGGGAGTCGTGGACGCGCACCGGGCCATTGCGGAAGCGTGCCACCTGGGTCAGGCTCAGCTCGCCGCGGTCAAAGGCGCCGAGCATGACACGACCGCTGGTCGCGCCGAGGTCGACGGCGGCAACAACATCCACTGTCACGACGATGGGTTCCTTCCCTAGGCGGCCACGAACTTGGCGCTCTGGCCCGACTCGATGGCCTGAATGTCGGCAACGAGCATAGCCATGGCTCGCTGCTGGGTCTGCGCGGTAGCGCCGCCGAGGTGCGGGGTAATGATGACATCGTCACGCAGCGCCAACTGCGGCCACACGCCGTCCGGTTCGCAGACATCGAGGGCGGCACCGCCGATGGCACCGGACTCCAGTCCAGCCAGCAGCGCAACCTCGTCCAGCAGCGACTGGCGCGCGGTATTGATCACAAAGGCCCCGGGCTTGAGCAGGGCGAGCTCGTCGGCACCGATCAGGTGGCGGTTCTCGGCGCTGGCCTTGGCGTGCAGCGTGACGACGTCGCTGCGGCGCAGCAGTTCTGGCAGGTCGACGAGTTCGACATCAGCCTCGGTGCGGTACGGATCATAAGCGAGCACGTGCATGCCGTAGCGCTCAGCCTGGCGCGCGACGCGCTGGCCGATGGCGCCGTAGCCGATGATGCCGATGGTGGCACCCGCCGGCTCGCGGGCCATGAACTGGCCGCCTACGAAGGTGGAGTCGAGGTGGGTTTCGCCGGCTTCGGACTCGCGGCGCAGCCAGTTCTGGGCGCGGTGCATGCCGCGGAAGAGCATGTGGGTCGAGACCATGGTCAGGTCGGCGACGCTATCGGCGTTCTTCGCCGGCGTGTGCAGCACGGTCACGCCGTGGTCGCGAGCGGCCTGCAGGTCCACGTTCACCGGGTTGCCACGGGCGCAGGCCACGATGCGCAGCTGCGGGTTGCGCTCGAACACGGTGCGAGTGACCGCCGCGGCGTGCACGAGCAGGATGTCAGCACCCTGCGTCCACTCGGCAATGCGGTCCGGGTCACCCTGGTACTCGTGAACCTCGCTGATGCCGGGGCGCTCATTCGGCGTCACGCTGCGCACCTCGATGGCACGGTCAGTGGCCAACACTGCCAGTGCGGGCTCGATCAGATCCAGCGGCAAATAGGTGTCGCCGATCGCCAACAACTTCCCCGACATTGGGCACTCCTTTGTGGTTGAATCCCTGGTCAGTATACGCACGGTTGCACAAGCGTTCTCACCGTGAACATATGTTCACAAACAGCGAAAGGCGCTAGGCTGGTCGCGGGGATCACTGAACACGTGGCGGGGAAGGGTGGCACGATGCCGGTACCGGGTGCATCGAGGGAGGCGGCGGCCGAGCGCGAAATGCTCGTGCGCGTGGCCTGGCTGTACTACCGCGACGAGCTGACGCAGGCAGAAATTGCCGAGCAGATGCACGTGTCCCGCCCCACAGTCGCCCGTCTGCTCGACCGCGCCCGCCGCACCGGAGTAGTCCGGATTGAAATCGACACCACCGGATACGGTGGCGTCGAGCTCGGCGCTCGCATTCGGCAGCGCTACGGCATTCGTGATGTGGTCGTGGTGCCCTCCGAAGGACGCATGGTCTCCGGCGAGGCGATCAACAGTCGTATCGCGATTGAAGCGGCCTCATACCTACGTCGCTATCTCGCACCGGGTGCCGTCGTCGGCATTGGTTGGGGGGACACGGTGTTGCGCACCATGCTCGCCCTGCGTCGGGAGCACCTCAACGGCGTCACCTTCGCAACCCTCACCGGCGGCATCGACGCCTACACCACTCGCATTAGTGGCGCCACGAACAATGGTGTCGCCGACTTCATCCGCTTCGTACCGTCGCCGCTGCTGGCGTCCAGTCCGGAAAGTGCGGCCGTGCTGCGGGAAGAACGCGCGGTCACTGCGGTGGTGGATCTGGCTCGCTCGGCGGATGCCACGCTGATCGGTATTGGTGCGGCGATTCCGAACGCGACCATCCTGCAAAACGGCCTGGTCACCCGAGAACAGCTCTACAGCTATCAGGCACAGGGTGCCGTAGGGGACATTCTGGGCGAGTGGTACGACCAGCGCGGCCGCGTCCTCGCCGTCGACCTGCAGAAGATCCGTGTGGGCATCGCAATCCGAGAACTGCGCTCGATGCGCAACGTGATTGCCGTGGCTGGCGGCATCGACAAGACCGAGGCCATCAAGGGCGCACTCGAAGGCGGCTACATCGACATCCTGATTACCAGCGAAGATGTCGCCCGCGAACTCGCTGATTCCTAGGCTGCTCGCCGACCCGGTGAGGGTCGCGGACGGCCTCGCAGCACGGCGTCTCCTCAGGCGTCGGCACGCCGCCGTGTGTGCCGTCTCGCCTCAGCGCTGAGGCCTCTTCAGCTCCACCTAGAGTGGTCGCGCTCTCATTCCCAGAGCCCGGGACAGCCCCTGCGCAAGCCACGATGCAAACCTGCACATCTGTTCGGGGTACGGTGGTGTTTTCCAAGGGAACCCCTGAACAAATGTTCATGCGTTGGACATCGGTTTGCAAACGTGCAGATCCGGGGTTAGTCTCTCGACAACGATCAGCGAGGATCCTGCCGATCTCCGGTGCAGGGCCCTCCGCTCATCAGGAAGGCGACACAGAGCATGGCGAAGGAATCGGCGGCACAGACCGTGCCGCCCCGCCTCAGCATTCGAGGCGTGGCCAAGAACTTTGAGGCGGTGCAAGCACTCCGCGGCGTGAGCTTCGACCTCGCGCCGGGTGAGGTGCACGCACTCGTCGGTGAAAACGGCGCGGGCAAGTCCACGCTCGTGAGCATCATCACGGGTCTGCAGACCGCCAGCGCTGGCGAGGTACTGCTAGACGGCGAGCCGATCCACTTCCGCACGCCGCTGGAGGCGCGTGCCGCTGGTGTTGCCGCGGTCTACCAGGACCCCAAGCTCTTCCCCCACCTCTCGGTCGCGGAGAACATCGTGACGGGTCAGTACCCGAAGCGTGGTGCCTTCCTGGACACCAAGGCGATGCGAGCACGTGCCAAGGCGCTGCTCGAAGAGGTCGGCTACCCGCTCGATGTGGACCGACTCGTGGCCGGCCTCACCGTCGCCGAAGCCCAGTTCGTCGAAATTGCTCGCGCGCTCTCGACCGACCTGAAGCTGCTCATCCTGGACGAGCCCACCAGCGCATTGACCCCGGGTGAGGCCAGCAAGCTCTACGAGGTGGTCCACCGCCTCAAGGCGCGCGGCACCACCGTGGTCTGGATCTCGCACCGCATGGAAGAGATTCGCATGCTCGCCGACACCATCACCGTGCTCCGTGACGGTGGCCACGTGGCCACCCGCGCCAAGGAGGACTTGAGCGACGCCGAAATGATCAAGCTCATGGTCGGTCGCGAGGTCGTCCTCGAGCAGGTCGCTCGCGAGGAAGAGCTCGGTGAGGTGCGCCTCCAGGTCGAGGGCCTCAGCGCCCCCGGCACCTTCGACAACATCAGCTTCTCGGTGCGCGCCGGCGAAATCGTCGGTGTCGCCGGACTGGTCGGTTCTGGCCGTTCCGAGATTGCCCAGGCCATCTTCGGTCTCACCAAGGGCGTCACCGGCACCGTGAAGATCAACGGCGAAGTCGTCAAGCCCAAGAAGCCGGGCCAGATGGCGAACCTCGGTGTGGTCTACCTGCCGGAAGACCGTGACCACGAGGGCATCATCTCGCCGCTGAGCATCCAGGACAACATTGCCCTGCCGAGCCTGAAAAAGTTGAGCAAGTTCGGCTTCATGCAGCGTCGCAGCGAGCGCGAGATGGCGCTCGAGCAGAAGGAAGCCCTGAGCATCAAGGGCGCGATCGAAGCTCCGGTGTCGTCGCTGTCCGGTGGTAACCGCCAGAAGGTGGCGATTGCTCGCTGGCTGGCGGTCGGCCCGAACGTTCTCCTGCTGGACGAGCCCACGCACGGTATCGACGTCGGCACGAAGGCTCAGGTCCACGACATCATGCGCGACCTGGCCCGCAAGCAGCGGATGGCGATCCTGATGGTTTCCTCGGACATGCCGGAGGTGCTTGCCGTCAGCGACCGCGTCCTGGTGATCTCGCGTGGCCGTCTCGCCGCAGACATTGACATCGCCGACGCAACCCAGGAGAACATCCTGGCGGCGGCAACCGGTACCGCCAGGGAGGCAGCAGAATGAGCGGCTCGAACGCGACCACCCCTTCGTTGAAGGAGCGGCTCGGCTTCACCGGTGGTGCCGCCGCCCTGCGGGTGCGCTTCTTCGGCGTGATTGGCTTCTTGGTGGCGCTGATCGTGATCTTCACCACCATGTCGGACCGGTTCCTCACCGGTGACAACTGGCGCAGCATCCTGTTTAGCGCCGCGATCCTGATGGTGATCGCCGCCTCCCAGGCCATCGTGGTGCTCACCGGCAACCTGGACCTCTCGGTCGGTTCGATCATGGGTCTGGTCGCCTACGTCGTCTACGACATTGGTGGCATGAACGAGGCCTTCGGCCCGTTTGCGATCCCCTTCGGTCTGCTGATCGGTCTGGTCCTCGGCGCCATCAATGGCTACCTGGTGGCCTACCTTGAGATCCCGTCGATCGTGGCGACGCTGGGTACCCTCTCGGTCTACCGCGGCTTCGTGTCCTTCTACGCCAACGCACAGCAGGTCACGGTCGAGGAGCTGCCGCGCTACATGCGTGACCTCGCGCAGGCCACCTGGCTGGGCCTGCCGGCCTACGTCTGGGTCGCGATCGCAGTCGTGCTGCTGGTCGCGCTGGTGTTGCGCCGCACCCCCTGGGGTCGTCAGGTCTACGCCTACGGCTCGAACCCGAAGGCGGCCTATTTCTTCGGTCTGAACAGCCGCCGCATCATCCTGCAGGCCTACGCGGTCTCGGGCATGGTCGCCGCCTTCGGTGGTCTGCTCCTCGGTGCGCAGATCGGCAACATTAACTCGCTGCTGGCTAACGGCTGGGAGATGCAGGCGCTGGCCGCGGTCGTGATCGGTGGCGTGAGCATCTGGGGTGGTTCGGGCAGCGTGATCGGTGCTGCCATCGGTGCCATCGTGCTCGCCACCATCAACAACGGACTGGTGCTGCTGCACGTGCAGGAGTTCTATCGCCTGCTGATTCAGGGCACGGCCATTATCGTCGCCGTTGGCGTCGACGCGATCGTGCAACGCAAGGTTCTGAGCGCCACCACGCGGCGTCGCATCATGGAGGTTGAGCAGTGAAGTCGCTAACCCGCACCTTCCGCTGGGAGCTGCTCCTCGTCGGACTGATCGTCCTGGCGTTCGTCTGGGGCTCGTTCCTCTCGCCCTACTTCCTGAACCTCAACAACTTGGTGTTCTCGGCACAGACTTTTGTGATCTTCGCACTGATGGCCTTCGGCCTGTTCCCGATCGTGGTGCAGGGTGAAATCGACATCTCGCTGGCCTCGACGCTGGCGGTCGGCTCGGTGCTCTTCGCCACCTTCTCGGTCAACGGTATCCCGCTGATCGTGGCGCTCCCGGTGGTCATCGCAATCTGCGCTGGCCTCGGTGCTATCAACGGCTACCTGGTCGCCTACCTGGGCCTGCCCTCGTTGGCGGTCACCCTCGGTACCCTCGGCGCCTACCGCGGCCTGGCCTACATCCTGGCCGGTGACGCGGGTGTGACGGGCATCACCCAGGAGTACAAGCAGATCGCCGAGATCTGGCTCGGCGGCATCCCGCTGCTGCTGATTATGATCCCGGTCGCGGCCCTGCTGTTCGGCGTACTGATGGGATGGACCCGCTTCGGTCGCGCCAGCTACGCCATCGGCAACAGCGCGGACGCATCGCGCATGGCCGGTATGAACGTGAATCTGAACCGAGTCGGGGCGTACGCGCTGGCCGGTGCAATGTCTGGCCTCGCCGGTCTGGTCTGGGTCGCCCAGTACCAGTCGGCTCGTGGCGACAACGCGGACGGCACGATCCTGTTCGTGGTGACCGCGGTCGTCCTGGGCGGTGTCTCGATCAAGGGTGGCTCCGGCCGTGCCCTCGGCGTGTTCCTCGCCCTCCTGCTGCTGGCGACGCTGCAGACCGGTATGCGCCTGGCCAACGTGCCGGGTACGAGCCAGACGCTCGTGATTGGTCTGCTGCTGATTCTCAGCGTTGGTGTCCCAAGTCTGGTCTCGCAACTGCGTCAGCGGTTCGGGGCAAAGAAGCCTGCAACGCCCGCATTCCTGCCCAGTGAAGGGGAGACGGCTGGCTCGGAGGGTGCTTCGGCACCGACCGAGAAGGTCTAACCCCGGCGGTCGCTGCCGGAAAGGTCGTGCTTCAAGAGTGGTGCGACTCACAACAATTAAGGAAGGTTGACATGTTCAATCGCAATCGACAGGGTCGTCGTTTGACCCGCTTTGCAGCCACGGCGGCTGCGGCGGCGCTGGTTCTTGCCGGCTGCTCGACCACCGCTCCGGGTGGCGACAACGGTGAGGCCCCGGCAGCTGAGGACGTCAAGATCTTCATGGCTCCGAAGTTCACCGGTCTGGCCTACTTCGAGGTCGCTCGTGTCGGTGGTGAGGACGCTGGTAAGGATCTCGGCATCGATTTCCAGTACATCGGTTCGGACAAGCCGGACGCTACTGAGCAGATCGCTACCCTGACCAACGCCATCCCGCAGGCTCCGAGCGCCCTGGTGGTCTCGGCCATCGACGGTGACGCCGTTGCTCCGGCCCTGAAGCAGGCCCGCCAGGCTGGCATCAAGGTCGTGACCTACGACGCCGACGCAGCAGTCGACGCCCGCGACCTGTTCGTGAACCAGATGTCCTACCCGCTGGCCGCACAGGTCATGCTGGACGCTGCGCTGATGAACTCGCCCGAGGGTGGCCTCGTGGCCTTCATCTCGGCCTCGCCGTCGGCTCCGAACCACACGGCTCACGTGAAGATCATGAAGGAACTGATCGACACTGACCCGAAGTACTCGAGCCTGAGCTACATCGACACCGTGCAGTTCGCTGGTGACGACGACGCCAAGAGCCAGGAAATCGCCCTGAACCTGAT
>ENA-UOVV01002482-UOVV01002482.1-compost-metagenome-genome-assembly--contig:-NODE-2482-length-10479-cov-12.390829_pt1 | contig 10479 bp, 10 predicted proteins | sample MGYA00238155_ERZ761577 | MGnify/ENA primary metagenome ERZ761577 (study PRJEB28898, sample SAMN06268775) | compost metagenome | isolation source: Emeryville, CA | place: USA:Emeryville, CA | collected... | reverse complement strand
GAGATCTACTGGCTCGGTACGGCGAGCTTCACGATCCCGGGGAACCTGCCGGTCGGGGAGCACTCCGTCGAGGCGACCTTCACCCCCATTGTGTCGAGTGAGCCTGTGGTGCAGTCCCAGACCTTCACCGTCCTGACGACCCCCTCGTCCACCGCGCTCGCGGTCTCGGCCTCGAGCTGGACCTACGGCGGGGTCCGCCCCACGGCGACCGCCACCGTGACGAGCACCGTCGCCGGCCGCGTCGAGTTCAGGCTCGCGGGCAAGTCGATCGGCGCGGTGCCCGTTGTCGGCGGCAAGGCCTCGGTTCGGCTGCCGGCCCGGAACGTTGGGACCTACGAGCTCGTCGCGACCTACATGCCCACCGTGGCTGGCGCGGCGCACAGCTCGAGCGCGAAGCGCACCGTGAAGGTCACCAAGGCGAGCGCGAGCGCCAAGATCAAGGCGAAGAAGTCCAAGGTCAAGGCCGGCAAGAAGTTCTCGGTGACCGTCTCGGTCAAGGTCAAGGGCGTCGCCCGACCCACTGGCAAGCTCGCGATCTACGACGGCAAGAAGAGGATCAAGACCGTCTCGCTCAAGTCGTCCCACCAGGGCAAGCGCACCGTGAAGATCGCCCTGAAGAAGAAGGGCACGCACAAGCTCAAGGTGCGCTACCTCGGCTCGAAGAACATCAAGGCCGACAGCAGCTCGCGGATCAAGGTCCGCGTCCGCTGAGGGGCCCTGGATCGGCGAACGGCGCCCCGAGAGCTCAGAGGCTCTCGAGGACCTCGGCGTACTCGGGGAGCGTGCCGTCGAGCACGGGCACCGTGGCGCTCACGGCGCCCTCGGTGCCGCTCGAGACGGTGATCGGGAGGGTCTGGCCCGGGCGGGCGTCGACCGCGTCGAAGCGGACGAGGTCCTCGCCCACGAAGCGGTGGCTCTCGCCCGGGGCGAGCTCGAGCTCCTGGCTGCCGGCGCCCTGGACGCTGATCGTCACGAGCGCGTCCTGCGAGCCACGGTTGGTGACCGCGCCGATGAGCGCGCCGGGCTCGCCCTGGGCCGAGGTGAGGACGAGGAGGTTCTTCGCCTCGATCGTCTCGCCCACGACGATGCGTGCGCCGTCGGACGCCGAGTAGACCACCTGGGTCTGGATCGGGTTGGTGACCGAGCACCCGGTGAGCGCGGCGAGGGCGATCGCGGCGAGGGCGAGGCGGGCGGACTTCATCGACGGGGCTCCTCGGGGAGAAGGACTGTGCTGGGCCAAGCCTAGTGGCCCTCGGCGAGGATAGGGACGAGTGCGTCAGAACCATGCTCTGACCTGCGCAAACGGTCACTCTGTACAGAATGTCCGTGGTACGCTTCGCGGCGGGAAGGGGAGCCGATGACTTTCGCCGTCGGGGAGACCGTGGTCTACCCCCACCACGGTGCCGCGCTCATCGAGGAGATCCACCAGCGCACCATCCGCGGCGAGGAGCGCACCTACCTCCGGCTCCGGGTCCAGGAGGGCGGCCTCACGATCGAGGTCCCTGCCGAGAACGTCGACCTCGTGGGCGTGCGGGACGTCGTCGACGCCGACGGGCTCGAGCGCGTGTTCTCCGTGCTGCGCGAGCCGCTCGTCGAGGAGCAGCAGAACTGGTCGCGCCGCTTCAAGGCCAACCTCGAGAAGCTCGCCTCGGGCGACGTCTTCAAGGTCGCCGAGGTCGTGCGCGACCTCGCGCGCCGCGAGGCCGAGCGCGGCGTCTCCGCGGGGGAGAAGCGCATGCTCGCCAAGGCTCGTCACATCCTCGCCTCCGAGCTCGCCCTCGCCGAGAAGATCGGCGAGGAGCAGGCCGAGGCACTCATCGACGAGGTGCTCGCGTCCTGAGCAGCGCAGAGGTCTTCGAGGTCGGGGCGGTCGTCGTCGCGGCGGGCTCCGGCGCGCGCCTCGGCACGGAGCAGCCCAAGGCCCTCGTCGAGGTGGCCGGGGCCCCGCTCGTCGTGCACGCCGTGCGCCGGCTGCTCGAGGCGGGAGTGACCGCCCTCGTCGTCGCAGCCCCCGCCTCCCACCTCGAGGACTTCCGCGCGCTCCTCGCACCCCTCGGGCGCGAGGCCCAGGACGTGCCCGACGAGGACGGCGCCCCGCGGCGGCGAGTCCATCTCGACGTCGTCCCCGGCGGGGCGAGCCGCCAGGCCTCCGTCGCGGCCGCCCTCGCCGTGCTGCCCCCGGGCGAGGTCGTGCTCGTGCACGACGCCGCGCGCTGCTTCGCCCCGCCCGCGATGCTCCGGCGCGTGATCGACGCCGTGCGCGCGGGCCACCGGGCCGTGATCCCTGTGGTGCCCGTCGTCGACTCGCTCGTGACCGCCCTCTCCGAGGGGCCCGTCGACTCCTACGAGGACCGCTCGCGCCTGCGCGTCGTGCAGACCCCGCAGGGCTTCGAGCGCGCGACCCTCGAGCTCGCCCACGCGGCTCCCGCCCCGCTCGAGGAGTCCGCCGCCGCGACCGACGACGCCTCCCTCGCCGCGGGGGTCGGGGAGACGGTGTGGGCCGTCCCGGGCGATGATGCGGCCATGAAGATCACGACGCCGCGCGACCTCGCCCTCGCCCAGGTGCTCTTCGCGGACGAGGGCGCCGAGTGACCGCCCCGCGCGTCGGCACGGGCGTCGACGTCCACGCCTTCGCCCCCGAGGGCTCCGAGCGCGAGCTGTGGCTCGCGGGCCTGCACTGGCCCGGCGAGCGCGGTCTCGAGGGGCACTCCGACGCCGACGTCGCCGCCCACGCCGCGGCCGACGCCCTGCTCGCCGCGGCGGGGCTCGGTGACCTCGGCTCGAACTTCGGCACCTCGGCCCCCGAGTGGGCGGGTGCCTCGGGAGCCGCCCTGCTCGGCGAGGCCGCCGCGCGCGTACGGGCCGCGGGCTTCGAGATCGGCAACGTCTCAGTCCAGGTGATCGGCAACAGGCCCAAGCTTGGCCCCCGCCGCGCCGAGGCCCAGGCCGCACTCTCCGCCGCAGCGGGCGCCGTCGTCTCCGTCTCCGCGACCACCACCGACGGACTCGGCCTCACAGGCCGTGGCGAAGGCCTCGCCGCGATCGCCACCGCCCTCATCCTCCCCCTCGGCTGACCCACCCCACCCCGCGCCTCCTCACCCCTGCCCCCACCCACCGCACCACCCCCACCCCCGTGCCGTCCGCGCCCCTGCCCCCCATCCCCGCACCCCTGCACCACCCCACTCACCATCCCCCCCACCCTCTTGCGGAGCGTTCCCCCCTTCTGCGGAGCGTCCCCCGGTTGTGCGGGCCCCTACGCTCGCAGAAGCCGCTCTGCGGGCCGCTGTGCGCGCACACCGATCCGCACAACGGGGAGCGAGCCCCACCACCCCGCCACGAAAACGTTTACGAAACCCGGCACCCTGCGCCATGATCGCCGCATGGACACCGACGTCTCTGAGGCCGTCGCGGGCCTCCAGCTGTGGCCGCACCACCTCGACACCCTGCGCAACGTGGTCGAGCGCTTCGAGCCCGACCCCACCGTCCTCGCGGTGATCTTCGGCGGCTCCCTCGCCCACGGCTTCGGGCGCGAGTCCTCGGACATCGACCTCGTGATCCTCGTGACTCCCGAGGAGATGGCCCGCCGTCGCAAGACCCGCGAGCTCACTCACGCCTCGGACGAGCTCGCGACCTACGAGGGCGGCTACACCGACGCGAAGTTCGTCGATCTCGACTTCCTGCGGGACGTCGCCGCCGGCGGCTCCGACCCCGCGCGCTGGGCCTACGACGGCGCGCGCGTGCTCTTCTCGCGCGAGCCCGAGCTCGGGGGCGTGCTCGCGCAGATCGCGCGCTACCCCGAGGAGGACCACGAGGACCGGCTGCGCGCCTTCACCGCCCAGGTGTGCGCGTGGCGCTGGTTCCATCGCGAGGCCCTCGGCAAGCAGAACCGCTACCTGCAGACGACGGCGCTCTCCAAGCTCGTGCTCTTCGTCTGCCGCCTCACCCTCGCCCACAACCGCACGCTCTACCCCTTCCACAAGTGGGTCCTGCGGGTGACCGAGGAGGTGCCGAACCGCCCGGTCGACCTCATCGAGCGCATCGAGGACCTCCTTGCGGCCCCCGAGCAGGACAAGGTCGACGCGCTCGCCACGAGCGTGCTCGAGCACTTCGGCCACGACCCGGCCGAGGTCGAGCGCACCTGGGGCACGAACTTCCTGCTCGACACCGAGCTCACCTGGCAGCGCGGCCGCCCGCCCGTCGACGAGCTCTAGGCGCAGGCCGATCGGTGCTGAGTAGGGCAGGGGCATGACGAGGGGGCGGCGAGGCGCACTGTCGCTCGCTCTCGGGGCCGTGCTGCTCGCGCTCCTCGGGTGCGCGGTCCCAGAGCCCGGCACCGAACCGGCCGAGTGGGAGTCGACCCCCGCGGACGCGGTCTACCCGGAGCCGGGAGAGTTCGTCATCGGGCCCGACGCGGCGGTCGTGCGCTTCACCGCGCTGCGCCCGGACGTCCTCGTGCACGCCTCGCCCGGGGTGCCCGAGTGGGTATACACGCCGGCAGAGCTCGAGGTCCTCGTGCCCGGCAGCTCGGGCCTCGACTGGAACGAGAGCTTCGCGCTGGCGATCCCGGGTGGCGTCGCGGAGGGGGTCGAGCACGCGGGGACCTGGGTCTTCGACAAGGCGCAGATCGACCCTGACTCGACCTACCTCGTGAGCTGGTCCGAGCTCGAGCACCCGGGCTTCGAGCTCGGCCACGTCCTGGACTACCTCTACGAGGTCCGCGACGAGGGCCGCACCCTCGTGCGGCTCCAGGACCCTCCGGGGGTGGGGTGGACCGAGGAGACCTTCGAGGTCGAGTCGCTGCTCGAGACGGGGGAGGTCCCGCCGGTGCTCGGGGCGCTCAGCTCTGCGGCTCGAGGATGACCTTGCCGCCCGCGTGACCCGAGCGGATCAGCTCGTGGGCCTCCCGGACCTGCTCGAGCGGGAAGCGCTGGGCGATGCGCACCGAGAGCCTGCCTGCGGCGGCGAGCTCGAGCAGCGGGCCGCGCGCCGCCCGGCGCAGCTCCGTCCCGGGGTCGGCGCCCGGCCCGCCGCCGAGGAGCTTGACGCCCCGCTCGGCGCCCAGCCCGAAGTTCGCGATCGTCGCGACGCGCTCACGGTCCGCGACGAGCTCCACGGAGCTCTCGATCGCCTCCTCGGTGCCCACGGTGTCGATCGCGGCGTCGACGGCGCCGAGCGAGCGCACGCGCTCCGTGAGCCCCTCGCCGTAGCGCACGGGCTCGGCCCCGAGCGAGCGCAGGTACTCCTCGTTCGAGGCGCCGCAGCTCGCGACGACCTGCACGCCGCGCCCGAGGGCGAGCTGGACGACGAGGGAACCCACCGCTCCCGCCCCGCCGTGGACGAGAAGCCTCGGCGTGTCGCCGTCCGCCCCGCTCTCGGGGCGCTCGGCGCCCAGACCGACGGCCTCGAGCGCGTGCCAGGCCGTGACTCCCGCGAGGAGCAGCCCCGCGGCCTGCTCCCACGCGAGACCCGCGGGCTTGGGCTGCAGCGCGGTCTCCTTGGCGAGGACCTGCTCGGCGAAGGCCCCGTTCGCGGGGTAGACGACGACCTCGTCGCCGACGGCGAAGCGCGAGCCCTCGCCCACCGCGGCCACGACGCCCGCGCACTCCATCCCGACGCGGCGGGGGAGGGCCGCAGGGTCGGTGCCCCACAGGCCGCCGTACAGCTTCCAGTCCGCAGGGTTGTAGGCCGCTGCGCGCACGTCGACGAGCACCTGCCCGGGCCCAGGCTCCGGGACCTCGACCTCGGACACCTCGAGCACCTCGGCCCCGCCGTAGGCCACCGCCAGCACTGCGCGCGTCATGCGTCCCTCCTCGTCTCGTCCTTCGCCGCCCACGGTAGGCCGAGCCCGCCTCAGGCGCCGCCGGACCGCCCGAGGACGCGGTTCGTGTACGGGTTCGCGAAGAGCCCCTCGGGGTCGGCGTCGCGGCGCACCGCGAGGAAGTCCTCGAAGCGCGGGTAGAGCGCCGCGAGCTCCTCGGCGCCCAGGGAGTGCATCTTTCCCCAGTGCGGGCGCCCGCCCGCCTCGCGGAAGATCGCCTCGGCCGCGGCGAAGTACCGGCTGTGGCGCAGCTTGCGGTACTGGTGCACCGCGACGTACGCGGACTCGCGCCCGTGCGCCGTCGAGAGCCAGACCTCGTCAGGCCGGGCGCAGCGCACCTCGAGAGGGAAAGGCACGGGCTCGCGCGAGCGGCGCAGCCAGGCGTCGATCTCCTCGAGCACTGCGCGCAGGTCCGCGCGCGGCACCGCGTACTCCATCTCCCGGAAGACGACGCGCCGCGGGGTCGCGAAGACCTCGGCCGAGGGAGCCGCGTAGGTGCGGGCCGAAAGTGCGCGGGCGCTCACGGCGTTGATCCTCGGGACGGCGCGCGGGGAGAGGGTCGCGAGGCGGTTCACGCCCTCGAAGACGCCGTTGGAGAGCAGCTCGTCGTCGAGCCAGCGCCGTGCGGGATGCATCGAGGGGCCCTCGCCGAGCGGCAGGCGGGTGTTCCGCTTGACCATCGCGCGGCGCGTGAAGGGGAACCAGTACAGGTCCACGTGGTCCTCGGTCTCCCACCAGCCCTGCGGCCCTTCGAGGGAGTCGAGGGCCTCGTCGAGGTCCCAGGGCTCCTCTCGGGCCAGGAGGTTGAAGGCGGGCACCACCCGCAGGGTCACGGCCGTGAGGATGCCGACGGCGCCCAGAGAGAGCCGCCCGGCCTCGAAGAGCGGGTCTCCGGGGCCCACCTCGCGCAGCTGCCCGTCCGCGCCCACGATCCGCAGCCCCGCGACCTGCGTGGGCAGCCCGCCGAAGCGAGCGCCCGTGCCGTGCGTGCCGGTCGAGATCGCGCCCGCGATCGACTGCTTGTCGATGTCCCCGAGGTTCTCCATCGCGAAGCCTCGAGCCAGGAGCTCGCGGTTGAGCGCGCCCAGCCGGATGCCCGCGCCCACCGTGACGAGGGCGCCGTCCTCGGTGGGCTCGACCTTCTCGACCGCGGCGAGGCGGTCGAGGTTGAGCAGCACGCCGTCGGTCACCGCCGCAGGGGTGAAGGAATGGCCTGCGCCGACGGCGCGCACCGGGAGCCCGCGCTCGCTCGCGAACTGCACGGCGAGGGCGACCTCGGACTCGTCCCGGGGTGCCAGGCGGTACGCGGGGCTTGCGGCGGCCGTGCCGGACCAGTTGCGCCAGATCCTCGTCGAAGCGGTCACGGCGCGACCATACTCCGCCGTGACCGGCCAAGATGGACCCATGAGCGCACCTGTCCCCGACTCCACGGGCGCTGAGGCCGAGGAGCGTCCGAAGTCTCCCGAGACGTCGGGACCTGCCACGGTCCGGAGCTCCTCCAAGGCGCGGCTGCACCCTTCGCTCGGAGCCCGGCTCGCCGCGACGAAGGAGCTGTCCGCCCCGCTCGTCGCCGTCGACCTCGACGCCTTCGACGCGAACGCCGCCGAGCTGCTCCGCCGGGGCGAGCGTCCCCTGCGGCTCGCGACGAAGTCCGTGCGCGTCCCCGCCCTGATCGAGCGGGCCCTCGCCGCGGGCTTCGAGGGCCTCATGACCTTCTCGCTCGCCGAGGCGCTCTGGTGGGCCCCGCGGGCCGACGACGTGCTCATGGGCTACCCCACGGTGGACCGCAAGGCGCTCGCGGCCCTCGCCAGGGACGCGCGCGCCCGCGAGGTCGTCACCCTCATGGTCGACGACCGTGCCCACCTGGACCTCGTCGAGGCGGCGCTCGCGGACGCACCGCAGGGCCTGCCCCCGGTGCGCGTGTGCCTCGACATCGACGCCTCGCTCCGGGTGGGTCCCCTGCACCTCGGCGTGCGCCGCTCCCCGTTGCGCACCCCCGAGGAGGCCGTCGCGCTCGCCCTCGAGGCCGAGTCGCGCGGGATCGAGGTGCGCGGCGTGATGTTCTACGAGGCGCAGGTCGCGGGCCTGCCGGACTCCTCGCCCGCCGTCCGCCTCGTCAAGCGCGCCTCCCTCGCCGAGCTCGCCCGCCGGCGGGGCGCGGTCGTCGAGGCCCTCGCGGCAGAGCTCGGCGCGATCGAGCTCGTCAACGGCGGTGGCACGGGCTCGATCGCCGACACCGCGGCCGACCCCGTGGTCACCGAGGTCACCTCGGGCTCGGGCCTGCTCTCGCCCACGCTCTTCGACGGCTACCGCCTGCGACCCGGGCAGAGACCGCTCACTCCCGCGGCCTTCATCGGGCTCGACGTCGTGCGCCGTCCTGCGGAGGGCTTCGTCACGGCCTTCTCGGGCGGCTACATCGCCTCGGGTCCCACGGGTCGTTCGCGCGCTCCCCTGCCCGTGCTCCCGGCGGGCCTGCGCCTCACGGGCTCGGAGGGCGCCGGCGAGGTGCAGACCCCGCTGCGCGGAGCGGCCGCGCGCGGGGTGCGCGTCGGAGAACGGGTGTGGTTGCGCCACGCGAAGGCCGGGGAGGTCATGGAGCGCTTCGCCGAGCTCGCGCTGCTCTCCGGCCCGCAGGGCGCCGTCGTCGTCGAGACCGTCCCCACCTACCGCGGCGAGGGCCTCGCCTTCGGCTGAGTCGAGCGACGCCGCCCTGCCCGGCCGACCTCAGCCCCGCCACTCCCGGTAACCTGCGGGGGTGAGCCTCCGACTGTTCGACTCCGCCACGCGCGAGCTGCGCGACTTCACCCCCCGAGTCCCGGGCGAGGTCGGCCTCTACGTGTGCGGCGCGACCCCGCAGTCGCCCCCGCACATCGGGCACCTGCGCACCTTCGTCGCCTTCGACGTCCTCGTGCGCTGGCTCACCCGCACCGGTCACAAGGTGACCTACGTGCGCAACGTGACCGACATCGACGACAAGATCCTCGCGAAGGCCGCTGAGCACGGCGAGCACTGGTGGGCCTGGGCCCAGCTCCACGAGCGCCTCTTCGCCGAGGCCTTCGACGCCGTGGGCAACTTGCGCCCCTCGTACGAGCCGCGCGCCACGGGCCACGTCCCCGAGATGGTCGCCCTCATGGAGCGGCTGGTCGAGCGCGGCCACGCCTACGTCGGTGCGCCGGGCAACGTCTACTTCGACGTGCGTTCCTTCCCCGAGTACGGGTCACTGACCAACCAGCGCCTCGAGGACCTCCCGCCTGCGACGGACTCCACCGCGAGCGACAAGCGCGACCCCAAGGACTTCGCCCTGTGGAAGTCCACCAAGCCCGGCGAGCCCGAGACCGCCTCGTGGCCCACGCCCTTCGGCCCCGGCCGCCCCGGCTGGCACCTCGAGTGCTCCGCGATGGCCTCGCGCTACCTGGGCCCCGAGTTCGACATCCACGGCGGCGGCCTCGACCTGCGCTTCCCGCACCACGAGAACGAGCAGGCGCAGTCCCGCGCCGCCGGCGACCCCTTCGCCCGCTACTGGCTGCACTCCGCGTGGGTGACCCAGGGCGGGGAGAAGATGAGCAAGTCCCTCGGCAACACCCTGCTCGTGACCGAGCTGCTCAAGCGCCTGCCCGGCGCGGCCCTGCGCCTGGGCCTCGTGCTCGTGCACTACCGCTCGATGATCGAGTGGGGTCCCGAGACCGAGCGCGACGCGCTCGCCACCTGGGAGCGATTCTCGGGCTTCGTCTCGCGCGCCACGGCGGCCTTGTCCGACGACGGCGGACCCGTGACCGAGCACCCCGTCCCCGAGGCCTTCGCGGCCGCGATGGATGACGACCTCAACATCGCCGAGGCGCTCGTCGTGGTGCACGAGACCTTGCGGGCGGGCAACACCGCGCTCGCCGAGGGCGACCACCGCGCGCTGCGCGAGGCCCTGCTCGACCTGCGCGCGATGCTCGACGTGCTGGGCCTCGACCCTGCGGCGTGGACGGCCCCGAGCGACGACCGCTACGCCGAGGCCCTCGACCGCCTCGTGCGGGCCGAGCTCGAGGCCCGCGCGGCGGCGCGCGCCGCGAAGGACTTCGCGACCGCCGACGCGATCCGTGACCGACTCTCCGCCGCGGGCATCGTGGTCGAGGATGGCGCTACCGGCGCCCGATGGACCCTGGAGGCCTGATGGCTGGAAACTCTCGTCGCCAAGGCGCGACCCGCAAGCCCGGTTCGAAGAAGGGTGCCCGCGTCGGCACCGGTGGCCACGGCCGCCAGGCCCTCGAGGGCCGCGGCCCGACGCCGAAGGCCGAGGACCGCGAGTACCACCCCGCCGCGAAGCGCAAGCGTGCGGCGGAGAAGGCCGCGGAAAAGGCCGAGAAGTCGCGCCCGGCCCGCCCGCCGAAGTCGCGCACCACAGGGGACTCGCGCGAGATCATCGCGGGCCGCAACGCCGTGCTCGAGGCCCTGCGTGCGGGCGTGCCCGTGCAGACCGCCTGGTTCGCGCACCGCATCGAGGCCGACGAGCGCACGCGCGAGATCATCCACCTCGCCTCGCTCACCGGCGCCCCGATGCTCGAGGCATCCAAGGGCGACCTCGACAAGATCACCTACGGCGCTGCCCACCAGGGCGTCGCGATCCAGGTGCCGCCCTACGAGTACTCCGACCCCGAGGACCTGCTCGACGCCGC
>ENA-UOVV01002480-UOVV01002480.1-compost-metagenome-genome-assembly--contig:-NODE-2480-length-10493-cov-3.979019_pt1 | contig 10493 bp, 7 predicted proteins | sample MGYA00238155_ERZ761577 | MGnify/ENA primary metagenome ERZ761577 (study PRJEB28898, sample SAMN06268775) | compost metagenome | isolation source: Emeryville, CA | place: USA:Emeryville, CA | collected... | reverse complement strand
GAGCCAGTCCTCCAGCCGCACGACGGGCGCGGCGAGGATGCCGGTGTTGATCTCGTGGATGCGGCGCTCCAGCTCGTTCGCGTCCTTGTGCTCGACGATGCGCTGCACCTTGCCCCGCGCGTCGCGCACGATGCGGCCGTAACCGTCCGGCTCCGCCACGGTCTGCGTCAGCAGCGCGAGGCGGTCGGCGGCGACGGCCTCCACCAGCCGCCGCAGCGTGTCGCGCGTGATCAGCGGCACGTCGCCGTACAGCACCAGCGCGACGCCATCCGGCGACAGCTCGGGCAGCGCCTGCTGCACGGCGTGGCCGGTGCCGAGCTGCGGGCTCTGCTCCACCCAGCGCAGATCCGGCGCGTCGAGCGCGGCGCGCACCGCATCCGCCCCGTGGCCGACGACGACGCAGATGCGCGCGGCGTCGAGCGAGCGCGCGGTGTCGAGCACGTGCGCCAGCAGCGGCCGGCCGGCCAGCGGTTGCAGCACCTTGGGCCGGCTGGAGCGCATGCGGGTGCCCTTGCCGGCGGCCAGAATCACGACGTCCATCGTCGCTCCGGAAAGCCTTGGAAATGGCGGCGATTCTAGCACGCGGCCCGTCCGCGGCCTGGCCGTCCGGCGGCGCGGAATGCAACAAGCCGCTTCCGTCGCCCGCCGCGCTCCGGCGCGCCTTGCGCTGGGTCAATACGGCGGACGCGGCCGCACGTACAATCGCCGCATCGCATCACCGGAATCCGCCCATGCACGCATCCGACGCCCCTGCTCCCGACGTCGCCCAACGCGACGCCCGCTACCGCCGCATGCTCGACGTGGCGGCCGGCCTGCCGCCGGTCAGACTGGCCGTGGCCCATCCCTGCGACGCCGAATCGCTGGCCGGCGCGCTGCTCACGCGCACGGCCGGCATCGCCGAGCCGGTGCTGGTGGGGCCGGCGTGGCGCATCCGGGCCGTGGCCGAGGAGCACGGGCTGGATCTGGGCGGCGTGGACATCGTTGACGTCGAGCACAGCCACGCCGCCGCCGAGAAGGCCGTCGAGCTGTGCCGCGAGGGCCGCTGCGAGGCCATGATGAAGGGCTCGCTGCACACCGACGAGCTGCTCGGCGCCGTCGTCGACAAGACCACGGGCCTGCGCACCGGGCGGCGCATCAGCCACGTCTTCGTCGCCGACGTGCCGACCTACCCGCATCCGCTGATGATCACCGACGCGGCCATCAACATCGAACCGACGCTGGAGGAGAAGGCCGACATCGTGCGCAACGCCATCGACCTGGCCCACGCCATGGGACTGGCCGAGCCCAAGGTCGCGATCCTGTCGGCGGTCGAGACCGTCACGCCCAAGCTGCGCTCGACCATCGACGCCGCCTGCCTGTGCAAGATGGCCGACCGCGGCCAGATCCGCGGCGGCCTGCTCGACGGACCGCTGGCCTTCGACAACGCCATCTCGCTGCCGGCCGCGCAGACCAAGGGCATCGTCTCGCCGGTCGCGGGCCGCGCCGACATCCTCGTGGTGCCCGACATCGAGTCCGGCAACATGCTCGCCAAGCAGCTCGAGTACCTGGCCCACGCGCTGCTGTGCGGCATCGTGCTCGGCGCGCGCGTGCCCATCGTGCTGACCAGCCGCGCCGACGACGCCCGCACCCGCGCCGCCTCGTGCGCGATCGCGCAGCTGCTCGCGCACCGCAAGCGCACCGCGGTCCGCCCGTGAAGGCGCTGCTGGTCCTCAACGCGGGCTCGACGAGCCTGAAGTTCGGCGTCTTCCCGGCCGCCGGCGGCGCCGCGACGCTGTCGGGGCAGATCGACGCCATCGGGCTCGCGCCGCGGCTGCGCGCGCGCAAGGGCGAGACGCGCTTCGACGAACCGCTGCCCGAGGTCGCCGGCCACGCCTGCGCGCACGAGGAGGCGCTGGCCTGGCTGCTCGACTGGCTGACCGGACACCTCGCGGAGCTGGAACTGGTCGCCGCCGGCCACCGCGTCGTGCACGGCGGTACGCGCTTCCTGCAGCCGGTGCGCATCGACGACGCCGTGCTGGCCGAACTGGAGGCGCTGATTCCGCTCGCGCCGCTGCACCAGCCACACAACGTGCGCGGCATCCGTGCGCTGGCCGCACAGCGGCCCGGACTGCCGCAGGTCGCGTGCTTCGACACCGCCTTCCACCACACCCAGGACGCCCGCGCCGCCGCCTTCGCGCTGCCGCGCGAGCTGGCCGGTGAGGGCCTGCGGCGTTACGGCTTCCACGGGCTTTCCTACGACTACATCGCCACGCGGCTGCCCGACGTGCTGGGCGAGCGCGCCGACGCGCGCGTGATCGTCGCGCACCTGGGCGCCGGCGCCTCGATGTGCGCGATGCGCGCGCGGCGCTGCGTCGCGACGACGATGGGCTTCACCGCGCTCGACGGCCTGATGATGGCCACCCGGCCGGGCAGCCTCGACCCCGGCGTGCTGCTGTACCTGATGGACCACAAGGGCTGGGACACGGAACGGATCAACGACCTGCTCTACCGCCGCTGCGGCCTGCTCGGCGTCTCGGGGCTGTCGCCGGACATGCGCGTGCTGCTCGCGAGCGCCGAGCCGGCCGCCGCCGAGGCCGTGGAGCTGTACTGCTACCGCGCCGCGCGCGAGATCGGCTCGCTCGCCGCCGCGCTCGGCGGGCTGGACGCGCTGGTGTTCACGGCCGGTGTCGGCGAGAACGCGGCGCCAGTGCGCGCGCGCATCGCCGAACTGTCGGCCTGGACCGGCCTGCGCCTCGACGCGGAGCGCAACGCGCGCCACGCCACGCGCATCGAGGCGCCGGACTCGGCCGTCGCGGCCGCCGTCGTGCCGACCGACGAGGAAGGCATGATCGCCGGCTACACGCGGGCGCTGATCGGCTGACGCGGCACGGGGCGCGACCGCGCCCCGGCTTCGCCGTTACAATCACGCCTTGCCCCGCACGACGAGCCCCACGTGACCGCCACGAACCGCCCCCACCGCATCGCCATCAACGGCTACGGCCGCATCGGCCGCTGCTTCCTGCGCGCGCTGGTCGAGGCCGGGCTCAAGGACGAGCTGCAGGTGGTCGCCATCAACGAGCCGGCCGACTTCCGCAGCATCGTCTACCTGACGCGCTTCGACTCCACCCACGGCCGCTTCCCCGGCAAGGTCGACGCCGGCGAGGGCACGCTGGTCATCGACGGCTGCCCGATCGCCGTGACGCACGCCGCGACGCCCGAGGACGTGGACTGGGGCGCGCATGGCATCGACCTGCTCGTGGAGTGCTCGGGCCAGTACGGCAACCGCGCGCAGCTCGCGCGCTTCCTCGACGCCGGCTGCGCGCGCGTGCTCGTCTCGCACCCGGCCAACAGCGCCGAGGACGTGGACGCGACCGTCGTCTTCGGCTGCAACGAGGGTGTGCTGCGCGGCACCGAGCGAATCGTCTCCAACGCCTCGTGCACGACCAACGCCGTCGTGCCGGTGCTCGACATCGTGCAGCGCGCGCTGGGCATCGAGCAGGTGCTGCTGACCACGCTGCACGCGGCGATGAACGACCAGCCGCTGATCGACGGCTACCACCACAGCGACCTGCGCCGCACGCGCTCGGCCATGCAGTCCATCATCCCGGTGTCGACGGGGCTGGCGCGTGGCGTCGAACGCCTGCTGCCCGCGCTCGCGGGCCGCGTGCAGGCCAAGGCCATCCGCGTGCCCACGCACAACGTCTCGGCCATCGACCTCGTCATCGAGACCGAGCGCGACGTGGCCGTGGCCGACATCAACGCGCTGCTGCGTGCCGCGGCCGAAGGCCCGCAGGCCGGCCGCATCGCGTATTCCGAGGATCCGCACGCCTCGATCGACTTCAACCACGATGGCCACTCGGCCATCGTCGACGGCAGCCTGACGCGCGTGATGGGCGGGCGCATGGTCAACCTGCTGGTGTGGTTCGACAACGAATGGGGCTTCGCCAACCGCATGGTCGACGTCGCCCGCCACTGGCTGGCCCGCTGACCCCCACCGTCCCGATCACGGAAATCCCCGCATGAGCGACAAGAGCTACACCCTGCCCCGCGTCTGGAAATGGGACGCGCCCAACGGCGGCGCCTTCGCCCACATCAACCGCCCGGTCGCCGGACCGACGCACGAACAGGAATTGCCGGTGGGCCGGCACCCGCTGCAGCTGTACTCGCTGGCCACGCCCAACGGCGTCAAGGTCACGGTGATGCTGGAGGAACTGCTCGCGCGCGGCCACGCCGGCGCCGAGTACGACGCCCACCTGATCCGCATCACCAAGGGCGAGCAGTTCGGCAGCGGATTCGTCGCGCTCAACCCCAACTCCAAGATCCCGGTGCTGCTCGACCGCAGCATGGACCCGCCGCTGCGCGTGTTCGAATCGGGCGCCATCCTGCTGTATCTGGCCGAGAAGTTCGGCGAATTCCTGCCGAAGGACACGCACGCGCGCACCGAATGCCTGTCGTGGCTGTTCTGGCAGATGGCCAGCGCCCCCATCCTCGGCGGCGGCTTCGGCCACTTCTACGCCTACGCGCCGGAGAAGTACGAGTACCCGATCAACCGCTACACGATGGAGGTCAAGCGCCAGCTCGACGTACTCGACCGCCGTCTGGCCGAGACCGAGTACGTCGCCGGCCCCGAGTACACGATCGCCGACATGGCGATCTGGCCATGGTACGGCGCGGTGGTGCGCAACGAGGTCTACGGCGCGGCCGAATTCCTCGACGCGGCAAGCTACACCCACGTGCAGCGCTGGGCCGAGGCCATCGCGCAGCGTCCGGCCGTGCAGCGCGGCCAGATGGTCAACCGCACCTGGGGTCCGCCCGAGAAGCAGCTGCCCGAGCGCCACGACGCCAGCGACTTCGAACTGCGCACCGCCGACAAGCTGCCGCCGCGCGACTGAAACGTCCGGTCACGTTCCGGCCTACCGGCGGGCGCACCGGAGCGGACCGGCTCAAGCTAAGATCGCGCATCCGCAACACGAGGAGCACGCCATGAGCGCCCCCACCCCACCCGTACCGCATCGCTGGCGTTTCTTCCGCGTAGGGGGTTTCGACCAGGTCCGCATCGAGACCGCGGACGACCTGCGCAACCTGCACACGCTGGACCAGAAGCTCTGGTCCGCGCTGGCCTGCCCGACTTCCGACCTCGAGTTCGACGAGCGCACGCTGGCGCTGATCGACCTCGACGGTGACGGCCAGATCCGCCAGCCCGAGATCCTCGCCGCCGTGGCCTGGACCTGCCGCGTGCTCAAGAGCCCCGGCATCGTGTTCGAGGACGGCGACGCCGTGCCGCTCGACGCCATCGACGAGGCCGACGAGGAAGGCGCCACGCTGCTCGCCGCCGCGCGCGACGTGCTGGCCATCCTCGGCAAGCCCGAAGCCGACGCGATCGCGCTCGACGACGTCGCCGACCGCACGCGCCTGTTCTCGGCCAGGCACTACAACGGCGACGGCGTCGTGCCCGCCGCGCTGGCCGACGACGAGCGCCTGGCCGCCGCGATCGGGCTGATCCTCGACACCGTCGGCGGCGACACCGACCTGTCCGGCGAGGCCGGCATCACCGAATCCAGCCTCGCGGCCTTCTTCGAGCAGGCCCAGCAGGTGTCCGACTGGCGCCGTGCCGCCGAGGAGAACGCCGCCGAGGTCCTGCCGCTGGGCGAGGACACGGCCGCCGCGGCCGACCTGTTCGACGCCGTGCGCGCCAAGATCGACGACTACTTCACGCGCTGCCGCCTGGCCGCCTTCGACGGCCGCGCCGCCGGCGCGCTGAACCCGGCCGAGACGCTCTACAACGAGCTCGGCGCCGAGACGCTGAACGGCGCCCACGCCGACATCGCCGCGCTGCCGCTGGCGCTGGCCGCCGCCGGCCAGCCGCTGCCGCTGACGGACGGGCTCAACCCGGCCTGGGCCGGCCGCATCGCCGCGCTGCGCGACACCGTCATCACGCCGGTGCTCGGCGCGCGCGAGGCGCTGACCGAGGCCGACTGGAACGACCTGTCCGCGCGGTTTGCCGCCTGGCGCGCGTGGATCGCCGCGCGGCCCGAATCGCCGCTGGTCGCTGTCGACGTCGAGCGCCTGCGTGCGATGCTGGCCGACGACACGCGCGAGCGCCTGGCCCGGCTGATCGCCGACGACCTCGCGGCCAGCGCCGCCGCCGGCCCGATCGCGCAGCTCGAGCGCCTGACGCGCTACCGCCGCGACCTCGTCACGCTGCTGCGCAACTTCGTGAACTTCGCCGACTTCTACGGCCGCCGGAAGAAGGCCATCTTCCAGGCCGGCACGCTGTACCTGGACCAGCGCAGCTGCGAGCTGGTGTTGAGCGTGCGCGACATGGCCCGCCACGCCTCGCTCGCGCCGCTGTCGGGCGCCTACCTCGTGTATTGCACATGCACCCGCAAGGGCGAGGCGCCGTTCGACATCGTCGCCGCGATGACCGGCGGCGACGCCGACGAGATGATGGTGCCGGGCCGCAACGGCGTGTTCTACGACCGCCAGGGCCGCGACTGGAACGCCAGCGTGGTCAAGGTGGTCGAGGCGCCGATCAGCGTGCGCCAGGCCTTCTGGTCGCCGTACAAGCGCGTCGCGCGCATGATCGGGGAGCAGCTGGAGAAGTTCGCGGCCTCGCGCGACAAGGAAGTCGAGGCCAAGGCCCAGGCCGGCATCGCCGACTCGGCCACTCAGGCCGAGGCCGGCGCGGCACCCGCGGCCCCGGCCTTCGACATCGCCAAGTTCGCCGGCATCTTCGCCGCCATCGGCCTGGCCGTCGGCGCGATCGGCTCCGCGCTGGCCGCCATCGTCAGCGGCCTGCTGTCGCTGCCGCTGTGGCAGCTTCCGGTGGTGGCGCTGGCCGCGATCCTCGTGATCTCGGGCCCGTCGATGATGCTCGCCGCGCTCAAGCTGCGCCGCCGCAACCTCGGCCCGCTGCTCGACGCCAACGGCTGGGCCATCAACGCCCGCGCGCGCATCAACATCCCGTTCGGCGGCTCGCTGACCGGCATCCCGAAACTGCCGCCGGGCGCCTCGCGCTCGCTCGACGACCCGTTCGCCGACAAGCCGCGCCAGTGGCCGTGGTGGCTCGCGCTGATCCTGATCGTGATCGCCGCGGTCACCGCCTGGCAACACGGCCTCATCGGCTGATCCTGGCCCGCCTATACTCCAGTCATCGCCGGACGGCGGTGACTGGAGGTAGCCATGGCGCTCGATCAGGACATCCGCAAGCACGGTTTCCGCAAATGGCATGAGCGCCAGCTCCTGATCGGCCACACCTGGCTGGTCGTCACGCTGCTGGCGGCCATCGCCGCCTTCGCCACGCTCGAATCCTTCATCAACGCCGACCGCCTCGCCGCACGGCTCGCCAACCTGGCCGCCTTCGGCATCCTCGGCGGCGTCACCATCGTCGCGCTGCGCCGCTTCCTCGAACGGCTGATCCGCGCCCAGCGCGCCTCGCAGCAGGCCCGCTGCGCGCGCTGCGGGACCTGGGGCCGTCTGGAGATCCTGCCCGGACACCCGGGCGCCCGCTGGCTGCGCGTGCGCTGCCGCGAATGCGGCCACGACTGGCCGATGGACGGCCTGTAGACGCGCCTTTTACGCCCCGCCGCCGTGCAGCGCGTCGAGTCCGCTCGCGCGCAGCACGCGGCGCGTGACGGCGGCGTCGAGCACGCGCTCGCCGCCGGGGTTGAACAGCGCGAGCCGCGCGCGGGCGCGGGTGATGCCGGTGTACAGCAGCTCGCGTGTCAGGATGGGGCTGATGGTCTCGGGCAGCGCGAGCGCGACGGTGCCGAACTCCGACCCCTGCGACTTGTGCACGGTCATCGCGAACACCGTCTCGACCGCGCGCAGCCGGCTCGGCAGTACCCAGCGCACGCGGCCCGTGCCGGCCTCGACGAAGGCCACGCGCGGACGCAACGTGCCGTCGGCCTCGCGGCGCGCCAGCGTCACGCCGATGTCGCCGTTCATCAGGCCCAGTCCGTAGTCGTTGTGCGTCACCAGCACCGGCCGGCCGGCATACCACTCGTGACCGGTGTCGATCAGCCCGTCGGCGGCGAGCCAGCGCGCGATGCGGCGGTTGAGCCCCTCCACGCCCCAGTCCCCGCGTCGCAGCGCGCACAGCACCTGGAAGCCGGCATGGCCCGCGAGCACGCGGCGCGCGGCCTCGTCGGCCGCCGCGTCGTCGCCCTCGACCGGCGTGGTGGCGAGTTTGAGCCAGTCGCGCGTGCCGTCGCGCACGGCCGCGCGCAGCGCCGCCTCCGCGCCGGCCCCGGTCACGTACGCCAGATCGGCGTGGCCGGCCGCGAGCTCGGCGCGCACGGCCGCGGAATCGCCGGCGTTGACGGCCTCGGCCAGTCGCCCGATGCCGCTTCCCGCGTCGAAGCGGCGCGACACGCGCAGCATCACCACGGCCTGGTCGAGCGGCGTGCCGGCGGCGTCCACCATCGCGTCGGGCACCGTCTGCCCGCTGGCCTCGGCCAGCCACGCGGCGGTCTCCGGCGTGTAGTGCGCCTCGCGCGCGCGGGCGGCGAGCACCCCCAGCACCGCGCCGGCCTCGACCGAGGCGAGCTGGTCACGGTCGCCCAGCAGCACCAGCCGCGCCTGCGGCGGCAGCGCCGCGAGCACGGCGGCCATCATCTCGAGGTCGACCATCGAGGCCTCGTCGATGACGAGCACGTCGAGCGCGAGCGGCGTATCCGCGTCGTGGCGGAAGGCGCGCGCGTCGGGCCGCGCGCCGAGCAGGCGGTGCAGCGTCGTCACCGCGGTCGGGATCGCGGCGCGCACCGGTGCCGCCAGCTCCAGCGCCTCCAGCGCGCTGCCGATCGACACGTTGAGCCGCGCGGCGGCCTTGCCGGTCGGCGCCGCCAGCCGGATGCGCAGCGGCCGCGCCGGGTCGGCCTCGAGCGCGAGCGACTGCAGCGCCGCGAGCAGGCGCACGACGGTGGTGGTCTTGCCCGTGCCCGGTCCGCCGGTGATGACCGAGAACGCCCCGCGCGCGGCGAGCGCGCACGCGAGCTTCTGCCAGTCGATGCCGTCGGACGGCTCGAACAGCCGGTCGAGCACGCACCGCACGGCCGACGCCGGAGCGGCCGGGGGCCGCGCCAGCCGCTCCGAAACGGCCGCGATCACGGCCCGCTCGAAGCGCCAGTAGCGGCGCAGGTAGAGCCGGTCGCCGTCGAGCACCAGCGGCGTGTCGCCGTCGCCGCCGCCGACCAGCCGGGGATGGGCGAGCGCGGCGCGCCAGGTGGCGACGTCGACGCCGGCCAGCAGCGCGCGCGGCGTGCCGTCGGTCTCCTGCACGCCGTCCGGCGGCAGCGACAGCGCGAAGTCGGGGTCCGCCAGCGTGGCGGACAGGTCCAGGCAGGCATGGCCGCGTCCGAGCTGGTGACTGGCGAGCGCGGCCGCGAGCAGCAGCAGGCCCGGCGCGTCCGGCGCCTCGCGCCACAGGAAGCCGGCCAAGGCGGCATCCAGCGGGCGCAGCCAGCCGCGCGCGGCCCAGCGCTCGATGTGGGCGGCGATGTCGCGCGCCGGCGTGTCCGGCAGCGGCGTCACGGACAGGCAGGGAATCATGTCCGGCCTCCTGCGGGGTGGCGCCCTTGAAGGGCCGCGGACGGAATCGGCACGAGGGTCGTCACGCGGGCACCTCCGCGGAGAACAGGTCGTCCAGCGCCTCGATCAGCGCGCGCGGCGGCCGCTCGACGTGCACGCCGCGCGACGGCGCGTCGATGCCGCGCAGGAAGACGTAGGCCGCGCCGCCGACGTGGCGGTCGTAGTCGTAGCCCGGCAGGCGGGCGCGCAGCTGGCGGTGCAGCGCGAACAGGTACAGCACGTACTGCAGCTCGTAGCGCTCCTCGAGCACGGCCGCGCGCATCGCTTCGGGCGTGTAGGCGGCCTCGGTCGGACCGAGCCAGCTCGACTTGTAGTCGACGACGTAGTAGCGCCCGTCGTGCTCGAAGACGAGGTCGATGAAGCCCTTGAGCATGCCCGACAGCCGCCTCGGCTCCAGCGCCGGACGCGCCGCGCCGTCGAGCGTGTGCGCGCGCACAAGCGCGTCGAGCGCCGGCGTGTCGACGCGGCCGGCCGAGAGCCAGAATTCCAGCTCGGGGCTGAGCGCGGCCGCGTCGGCCAGCGCGCAGGCGCCGCCGTCGGGCAGCGGCAGCGGGGTCGTGATCAGCGTGCGCAGCCAGTCGGTCAGCGGCGCCTGCCATGCCTCCCAGCCGCGCGGTGCGAGCCGGCGGCCGACCTCGCCGGCGAGCCGGACGGGATCGGCGGCGACGGCGGCGAAGCCCTCGCGCGCGGCCCATTCGAGCAGATCGTGCAGGAAGGTGCCGGGCGCCGCGCCGCGCGGGAAGGCATGCACGCTGAACGGCGCGGGCCGCGCGGACCCGGCCTCCGGCTCGGGCTCGGCCAGCGCCTCGCGGAACACGTCCTCGTCCGGCGTGTCGGGCGTGCCGGACGTTTCGGGCGTGCCCTTGACGGTGCGCAGCGCCGAGTAGCTGGCGACCCACCACGGCTCGCGCGGCGCCGCGCGCGGC
>ENA-UOVV01002479-UOVV01002479.1-compost-metagenome-genome-assembly--contig:-NODE-2479-length-10498-cov-4.041080_pt1 | contig 10498 bp, 12 predicted proteins | sample MGYA00238155_ERZ761577 | MGnify/ENA primary metagenome ERZ761577 (study PRJEB28898, sample SAMN06268775) | compost metagenome | isolation source: Emeryville, CA | place: USA:Emeryville, CA | collected... | reverse complement strand
CCGGTGCGGTTGCGGCCCATGCCGTGCACGCCGGTCCTGGCGCGGAAGTGCTGCTGGTAGCGGTAGTCGATCAGCGTGTTGAGCCCGTCGACCGCCTCGACCCAGACGTCGCCGCCGCGGCCGCCGTCGCCGCCGTCCGGGCCGCCGAACTCGATGAACTTCTCGCGCCGGAACGAGACCGCGCCGGCGCCGCCGTCGCCCGATCGGATATAGACCTTGGCCTGGTCGAGGAACTTCATCTGAGTTGACAGCGCTGCGCGGTATCTGGTCATTCGGGCCGGCGCCCGTTGGGGCGGAGCGTTATAGGAAACACCGCGTAACCGCAACGATGGCGCGGCCGCGGCGAATTCGGCGGGGGCGAGCATGAAGTGCGTCACCTACAACATCCAGTACGGCACCGGCCTCGACGGGCGCTACGAAATCGCGCGCATCGCCGACGCCGTGCGCGGTGCCGACCTGATTTGCCTGCAAGAGGTGACCCGCAACGCGCCGCAGAACGGCGGCCGCGACATGGTCGCCGAACTGCGCGAGGCGCTTCCGGAGTATTTCGCCGTCTACGGTCCGAACTTCGAGGCCGACATGGGCTCGCGGCTGGAAAAGGGCCGCGCCGTCGACCGCTTCCTCCAGTTCGGCAACATGGTGCTGTCGAAGTCGCCGATCCTGTTGTCGCGCAACCTGCTTCTGCCGCGGCGGCGCAGCTACGAGGGGCTCAACCTGCAGCGGGGCGCGCTGGAGGCGCTTGTCGAAACGCCGCTCGGTCCCGTCCGATTCTACTCGGTGCATCTCGATCACCGCGGGCCGGAGGAGCGGCTGGCTCAGGTCCACTTCCTGAAGGAGCGCCTGCTCGGCTACCCGCTCGAGGGCGGCGCGCTCACGGGGCTCAGCGAAATGGGCTATCCCGAGCCGCCGCACCCGGAAGCTTTTGTCGCCATGGGCGACTTCAACATGCTGGAAGGCTCGCCCGAATATGCCGGGATGGCCGGTCGGCCCGACCACGAATTCGGCCTGCCGGCGGTAGCGACGAAGGCCGTCGACGCGGCCGTCCGGCTCGCTGGCGACGATGCCCGCTCCGACGCGATGACGACCTGGGTCGACCCGAAGCGCCCCGCCGACGCCAGCCGGCGCAAGCGGATCGACTACGTCTTCACCGCCGCCGTGCTGGCACCCCGGCTCAGCCGGCTCTGGGTCGACCGTGAGGCGGTCGGCTCGGACCATTTGCCGGTGTGGGTGGAGTTCGCCTGACTAGCCGAACGTCATCACCGAACAGATGACGATCGCGATGACCGAGAGGCGCATGGCGCCGCCGAGGAGTTGCGGACGCAGCTTTGCCGGGCTGACGACGAGACCCAGCACCATCGCAACAAGGATGACGGCGACGAAGACAAGCTTGGCGATGAACCATCCACCCAGTCCGCCGACGTTCCAGTCGTAGCGGATCCCCAGCATCGCCAGGCCTGTCAGGATCAGCAGGCCGACCGCGATCCGCGCATTCAGGCTGAGCCGGTTGGCGATCGGGCCCAGTCGGGCGAGCACCTCCGGTGACGCACCTGCCATCTGCCGGCCGATCAGCGGCATGGCGACGGTGGTCGCCCCGCCGACGACGAGCGCACCGAGGTGGAGGATCAGCAGGATGTTGAATGTGACGTCCATGTAACGATTCCCTTTGGCAGATGAACGAAGGTGGCCGCCTACAATCTCAAGTCGACTTGAGGTCAAGGGGCACCAGCCCGCGCGCTCAATCATCCTGACGCGAGCTGTCAGGTGAAGGCGGCGCGCTTGCCTTCGCCTCTTCTATTTCACCGCCGCCCAGCTACGCAGGCCGGCCCAGGTGCCGCGGTCGAGCACGTATCGCTCGACGGCGACGCGACCGGCGGCCAGCGAGTCGATCATGCCCTGACCGACATACTGAAAGCCGCATTTGTGGATCACCCGCCTCGAGGCGCCGTTGAGGACGCGGCACGAGGCGTGCAGCCGTTCCACCTCGGTGGCGCGGAAGGCGAGGTCGATCATCGCGTGCGCGGCTTCCGTAGCGTAGCCCTTGCCCCAGTAAGGCTCTCCGATCCAGTAGCCGAGGTCGAGTGCGCGGGTGCCAACCTCCCTGGCGTTCAGCCCGGCGCCACCAACGAAGGCGCCACTGTCGGCCAACGTGATGACGTAGGCCGTCCCGGCTCTGCCTTCCGCAACAGCGCGGATGAAGCCGCGCGCGTCGTCCTCGCCATAGGGATGCGGCATGCGCTCCAGCATCTCGGCCACCTTGCGGTTGCCGGCAAGCTGGACCATCTCGGGGATGTCATCCTCATGCGGCGGGCGCAGCACCAGCCGCTCGGTGAGGAGCACCGGGCAGTCGATGCGGCCTTGCGGCTCCTCCCGCTCGATTTCCCTGATCATCGTTCATTCCTCCGCTCGGGCCTCCCGTCAGGCCGCCGATCTCGCATCCGCGCCGGTCGCAGCGGCGAAGGCGCATGCGGTGAGCCTCGTCTGGCGAACCGGCACCGCCTCACGGCGCGAGCGCGACCATTCCACTCCGCCGCCGGTGACGACGAACCCCAGCTTCTCCTGCACGCGCAGCGAGGCCGGGTTCTCGTTGAAGACCGTGGAGGCTATCGCCGGCATGCGCCGCGTCTCGAAGGCATAGGAAAGCAGCGCCGTCAGCGCCTCGGTCATGAAGCCGCGGCCATGCCACCGCTCGCCCAGCCAGTAGCCGAGGCGCGGCTCGTCGCCATCGAAATGGATGGCTGCCACGCCGATCAGCCGCTCGCGGTGGATCGTGTAGACGAGGTCGGCGGGCCTCTCCGCGAGGCCGGCGATCCAGTCTTCCGCGTCCTCCACGAAATAGGGGAAGGGCACGCGCGAGAGCATCCGCGCCACGCTCCAGTTCGACAGGTTGAGCGCGATTTCCTCGGCATCGGGCAGCGCCGGGGGCCTGAGTGTCAGGCGTCTCGTGACCAGAACATGCATGGCGAATTCCTCCAGGAAAAAGTTCAAAGAAAAAGGGGAGATGGCGACCCATCTCCCCTGATCTTTTTCCTGGCTTTCGCCGGACACCGGGACCCGAGATGGGGCGCCGGTGTTGTGGTGCGGAACCGGCTACTCCGCTGCTTGCGTAATCGGATTTACCGACACGTAGGTTCGGCCGTTGGCTTTGGCGCGGAATGCGACTTCGCCTGCCATGAGCGCGAACAGCGTGTGGTCCTTGCCCATGCCGACATTGGGGCCGGGATGCCACTTGGTGCCGCGCTGGCGCACGAGGATGTTGCCGGCGAGAACCTTCTCGCCGCCGAACTTCTTCACGCCGAGGCGCTTGGACTCCGAATCGCGCCCGTTGCGCGAAGAACCGCCAGCCTTCTTGTGTGCCATCGGTCTGCTCCTTCAGTCTTACTCTTCGTCCGACTTGGCGGCGGCCTTCTTCGGCGCAGCCTTGCGGGCGGGCTTCTTCCCGGCGGTTTCGGCCTTGGCTTCCGCCTTGGCCGTCTTCTTCGGCTCCGTCGCCTCGGCAGGCTTGGCTCCGGCTGTCGCCTTGGCCTCGGCCTGCTTGGCCTTCGCCGCCGGCTTGGGCGCTTCGGCCTCGACCTTGGTTTCTGCTTCTGCCTTCGGCGCCGGCTTGGCGGCCGCCTTCTTCGAAGGCTTGGCGCCGTCGGTCAGAATCTCGGCGATGCGCACCGTGGTCAGCAGCTGCCGGTGTCCGCGCTTGCGGCGCGAATTCTGCCGGCGACGCTTCTTGAAGGCAATCACCTTCGGCCCACGGCCCTGCTCGACAACCTCGGCGGTGACCATCGCGCCCTCGACGAACGGCGCGCCGATCGTCACCTTGTCGCCTTCGCCCCAGGCCAACACCTGGCCGATCTCGACCACGTCGCCGACATTGCCGGAGACGTTGCCGATCTTCAACACGTCGTCGGCGGCCACACGGTACTGCCTGCCACCGGTCTTGATGACTGCGAACATTTTTTGCCTTTCGCTGTTCGTGTCCGGCTCGTTGGACCGCAGGGCGACCCGGCCGTCTTTTTGTCAGTCGTTTCGGTTTCTGGACGCTCTTCGCCGGCGAACGGGGCCGCTGCCAAAGAACAACCGGCGCGGAGGGACTCCACGCCGGATTTGCGCACCCCGATACTGGAAGGCCGAGCCCGAGTCAAGGCGCAGACGTGCTTCGCCGATCGCCTGACGGCGCCGCAAATCGCAAGGCCGCCGCTGTAATTTCGGGCGCGAATGGACTAGAACACGCTGACCGCGGGGACGACGCCTTGCCTCAGGATGCTTCAGACCATGATCGGGAATCGCGGCGTATCCTCGACAGAGTCGGCAGGGAGACCGATCCGCGAGGAGAACCGCCAGGCCAGACCGCAGACGCGGACTGGCCGGAAATATGGGGTCGCCGCATCGCCCGGCTGCTCATCGGAGTCATGGCCGTCGTGCTGATCATCTGGCTGCTGCAGTTTCTGACACAGGCGGGCTGAGGCGGGATGGCCCTGGACGTGCAAGAGCCCCCGCGGGCAGTCATCGTCGTGTCCAGCCACGTGGCGCGCGGCTCGGTTGGCAATCGCGCAGCAGTGTTCGCGCTGGAAACCCTCGGCTTCCCGGTCTGGGCGGTCCCCACCGTCCTGCTCCCCTGGCATCCCGGTCACGGGCCCGGCACGCGCATCGTGCCGCCGTCCGATGCGTTCGCGGCATTGCTGCACGACCTCGAACAGGCTCCCTGGCTTGGCGAGGTGCAGGCCGTCCTGTCGGGCTATCTCGGCGAGGCCGGGCAGGCCGACGCCGTCGCCTCGCTGGTGCACGCGGTCAAGCGGCGCAACCCGGAGGCGCTCTATCTGTGTGACCCCGTGATCGGCGACAAGGGAGGGCTCTACGTGCCGGAGGAGGTTGCGGCGCGGCAGCGCGATCTGCTGATGCCGATGGCCGATGTCGCCACGCCCAACCGCTACGAGCTCGCGTGGATGACCGGCCTGCCGCTCGACTCGCTCGCCGCAACCGCGGAAGCAGCCTTCGACGCGGGACCGGCAACCGTGCTGGTCACATCCGCACCGGCGCTGATGGCACGCTCGACCGGCAACCTGCTGGTGACGGCGGATTTCGCCATGGTCGCCGAGCATCGCGTGATCGATCGGCCGCCGAACGGGTTGGGCGACCTGACGTCTGCCGTATTCCTGGCACGCCTGCTGGACGGGCAGGACCCGGCAAGGGCGCTGCAGACCACGACCGAATCGGTGTTCGAGGTGCTGGCACGCACGGCCAAGCGCGGCGCCGACGAATTGACGCTCGAAACCGACGCGCAGAGCCTCGCTCACCCGATGGCGATGGTGCAGACACGCTACATCCAGCACCCGTCTGGAGACCGTCGAGCCTGAGCGCGCCGCGCTGGCGCCGCGCGTTCCATCAGGATCCTTCGGGCGGCACAGGGCCGTCCTCAGCCCTTCGACGCCAGGCGCGCCTCGACGGCCTTCACCGCTGCTTCCGCGGTGATGCCGAAGTGCCGGAACAGATCTTCGGCCGGCGCGCTTGCGCCAAACCCATGCATCCCGATGAAGATGCCGTCGGCGCCGATGAAGGCGTCCCAACCCTGCCGCACTCCCGCCTCGATCGCCACCTTGACGCCGCCCTTGCCGATGATCGCCGCCCGGTATTCCGGCTTCTGGCGCTCGAACAGCTCGAAGCAAGGAACCGAGATCACGCGCGTCGGATGGCCCTTCTTCTCCAGCTCGGCACGCGCGGCGACGGCGATCTCCACCTCGGAGCCGGAGGCGAAGATCGTCACCTGCGCCTCATCGCTGGCCGTCGCCAGTTCGTAGGCGCCGAGCGCGCACAGATTGTCCTCCGAGAACCCGGAGCGCAGCGCGGGCACGTTCTGCCGCGTCAGGGCCAGCGTCGAGGGCGTCTTGGTGGAGGCGAGCGCCAGCTGCCAGCACTCGGCCGTCTCCATCGCGTCGGCCGGACGGAAGACGAGGTGGTTGGGGATGGCGCGCAGTGCGGCAAGATGTTCGACAGGCTGGTGCGTCGGGCCGTCCTCGCCGAGCCCGATCGAATCGTGGGTCATCACGAAGATGGTGCGGATGCCCATCAGCGAAGCGAGCCGCATGGCGGGCCGCGCATAGTCGGAGAACGTCAGGAACGTGCCGCCATAGGGGATCAGCCCGCCGTGCAGGGTGATGCCATTCATGGCGGCCGCCATGCCGTGCTCGCGGATGCCGTAGTGGATGTAGCGGCCAGCGAAGTCGTCGGCGGTGACGGGCTTCGTCTGGCTGGTCTTGGTGTTGTTTGAGCCGGTCAGGTCGGCGGAGCCGCCGATCGTCTCCGGCACTGCGCCGTTGATCACTTCCAGCGCCATTTCCGACGACTTGCGTGTGGCGACCTTCGGCTTGTCGTTGGCGAGCTTGCGCTTGTAGTCGGCGATCACGGCATCCAGTGTGGCCGGGAGTTCGCCGCGCATGCGCCGCTCGAACTCGCCGCGCGTGTCGGCGTCGACCGCCGCGAGACGGCTCTCCCATTCCTTGCGGACCTTGGTCGAGCGCAGTCCCGCCAGCCGCCAGTCGTCGAGGATGTCGGAGGGCACGTGGAAGGGCTCGGCCGTCCAGCCCAGCGCCTTGCGGGTGGCGGCGATCTCATCCGCACCCAGCGGCGAGCCGTGCACCTTGTTGGTGCCAGCCTTGCTGGGCGCTCCGAAGCCGATCGTGGTGCGGAAATCGATCATGGTCGGCCGATCCGACTTCAGCGCCTTCTCGAAGGCGTCGGCGATCGCGTCAGGGTCATGGCCGTCGGCCGCGAGCGTGTTCCAGCCCGAGGCCTGGAAGCGGCGGGCCTGGTCGGTCGAGTCTGCCAGCGACACCGGGCCGTCGATCGAGATGTTGTTGTTGTCCCACATCAGGATCAGCTTGTTGAGCCGCAGGTGGCCGGCGAGCGAGATCGCCTCCTGGCTGATGCCCTCCATCAGGCAGCCATCTCCGGCGAGAACCCAGGTGTGATGATTGACGAGGTCGTCGCCGAACTGCGCATTCAGGATGCGCTCGGCGAGCGCCATGCCGACCGCGTTTGCCACACCCTGGCCGAGCGGGCCGGTCGTCGTCTCGATGCCGGCGGCGTGCCCGAATTCCGGATGGCCGGCGGTGCGCGAACCGAGCTGGCGGAAGTTCTTGATCTCGTCGATCGTTATGTCGTCGTAGCCGAGCAGATAGAGCAACGAGTAGAGCAGCATCGAGCCGTGGCCCGCCGACAGCACGAAGCGGTCGCGGTCGGGCCAATGCGGGTGCTGCGGGTCGTGGTCGAGAAAGCGCGTGAACAGCACGGTGGCGACGTCGGCCACCCCCATGGGCAGGCCGGGATGACCGGAATTGGCCTTCTCGACCGCATCCATGGAAAGGAAACGGATGGCGTTGGCCATCCGGTCGTGCTTCTCGCGTGAAATCATCGCTTGCTCGCTCGTGCCAGGATCCGGGAAACGGTCCGCGGGGCCGCACCGGCCCCTGAAAAAAGCACGGGACACATAGCAGGCGGCGCGTCCGAGTCAACAAACCGGCCGGGCCTGCGGACCGTTCCGTCGCTTGCTTTGCCACCTGCACCCGCGAATGAAGGGGAAAGCCGGCGGCACTCGGTTGACGGGGGATTCAGGCGGTGCCTAATCTTTCGCGCATAACCGCCTCAAAAGGCGCACGATTCGAGCTAGTCTGGCGCCATGCCCCGCAACTGCGGGAGCGACGACGGAAATCTCAAGAGGGCTGCGGCGGATGTCGGAAGCGACGCTCAAGGAAGTGATCGCACGTCTCGGCAAGGCGATGGAGGCGCTGGAAGACGCCGTCGCGGCACGTTTCGAACGCGAGCAGGACTATGCCGAGGCAGAGGCCGAGGTGCAGCGGATGAACGCCGATCGCGCGCGGCTGGCGCAGGAGCTGGACAACTCCGAAGCCCGCGCCGAACGGCTGGAAAACGCCAACAAGGAAGTTTCGCGCCGGCTGGTGACGGCGATGGAGACGATCCGCGCAGTGCTCGACCGGTAGCGCAGGAAAACCATGCCCCAGGTAACGGTGACGATCGACGGCAAGCAGTACCGGATGGCCTGCGACGAGGGTCAGGAGGAGCACCTGATGGAGCTTGCCGCCCGATTCGACCGCTACGTGCTGCACTTGAAGGATTCTTTCGGCGAGATCGGCGACCAGCGGCTGACCGTGATGGCCGGCATCATGGTGATGGACGAGCTGTCCGAACTGCAACGGCGCGTGCGGGGTCTCGAAACGGAAATCGCGACGCTCCGCAAGACGCGCGACGACGCCTTGCTCAAGGCGGACGAGAAGGAGGCGGCCGTGACCGGCGCGCTCACCAGCCTGGCCGAGCGGATGGAAGAGCTTGCCCGGAAGGTCGCGGTCAAGGGCAGCAGCTAGGCGCGCCAAGGCACCGGCTGCCATGCGGTTGCCGCAGGGTCAGATTTCGTGCTTAATCTCCGTCGGGGATTGACGGGCGTTGGTGCGCCCGACGGAAAGCCGAAATGCGTTCGCGTCTTCGCATCCTGGTCGGCCTTGTCCTGCTGGCGTTCGCCGGCCTTCCAGCCGCGCACGGCGCCGATCGGGCCGCCTTGCCCATTCCGCACGAGATGGCGCCCGACAAGCGGGTCGCGCTGGTTATCGGCAACAGCGCCTACGAGCATGCGCCGGCGTTGCCCAATCCCGGCAACGACGCCCGCGACATGGCCGCCCTGCTCGCCCGTATCGGCTTCGACGTGGTGGAGGGGATCGATCTCACCCAGCGCGGCATGGAAGAGCGGATACGCGACTTCGCCGAGAGGTCAGGCGATGCGGCCGTCACGGTGTTCTACTACGCCGGCCACGGCATGCAGGTGGACGGCCGCAACTACCTCATTCCTGTCGACGCGGTGCTGGAGACCAAGACGGCTCTCGAATTCGAAACCGTCGATGCCGACACGGTGCTGCGCCACATGGTCGGCGCAAACCGTGTCGCCATCGCGCTGCTTGATGCCTGTCGCGACAATCCGCTGTCGCGTCGCTTCACGGCGACACGCTCCGTCGGCGTGGGCCGAGGGCTTGCCATGCCAACCACCGGTGGCGGCATCCTGATCGGCTTCGCCACGGCGCCGGGGGAGACGGCTGCCGACGGGGACGGGCGCAACAGCCCGTTCGCGGCGGCATTGTTGAGGCATCTGGGCACCCCCGGCATGGAGATCAGCCAGACGATGCGTCGGGTCATGGCCGACGTCTCCAGCATGACGGGAGACCGCCAGCGCCCGTGGGTGCATTCCGACATTGCGGTGGACTTCTACATTCTTCCGGTTGCCGCCAGCGCCGGGGCCGGTCCGCAGGCGCCGCTCGCCCAATCTCCCGTCGCGCCCGAGCCCGCGGCGGAACCGGCCGTACAATTGGCTGCCCGCGAGACTGCGCCGGCCGCGATGGCGCCGGCCGGCCGCACGGCCGTCGAGACCATCGCCGTGTTCGAAAACGAGAGATTCGATCTGTGCGGACACAAGGAGTTCAGCGCCGTGCTGCTTGCGAAAGGTGGCGCGGAGAAGGTTGGCATCTCCAGCCGCGACCGCAACGTCCCGGGCCGCTCCTTCCGCGGCTTCGAGCGGTCGCTGGCGCTGGATACGCCGACAGTCCTGTGGGACGGCTGCGTCGTGGCGGCCAGCTACGACGCGAAGGCCGGGGTTACGCGCATCACATTGTCCGTGTTCAAGGGGAGGTGACCATGAGCTGGCGCACGGGAGGGGCGGTTTGCCTGCTTGCCTGGCTGGGCTTCGGCGGCAGCGCCGCATGGGCCTGCGAGGAATTCGTCGACCTGCAGCAGCAGGAACTGAAGGAATACCGCGACAAGCTCATCGAGCAGGAGGCCGATCCGCTCGACAGGATGTTTGCTTTCCAGCAACTCGTCTGTTCCTCCAATCCGGTGATGCGCGCCTATGCCGTGCGCGAGGGGCTGAAGACGGCGACCGACCCGATCGTGCGGCAGCAGATAATGTTCGATTCCATGATGCTGATGACGCGCCTCGAGATCCAGTTGACGGCTGGCCCCGACGCCACCCAGGGCGACAAGAACTTCATCAAGGAGCAGTCGGGCGTCTGGGTGCTGCCGGTGGCGTTCCTTTCGCGCGAGGATGGCTGCCTGAGCTTCTACACCCGCGACCGCTGCACGATCGATCATGCGGTCTTCATCAAGGGGGACAAGGTCCAGTTTGCCTACGGCAGAGCCGTCGGCGAGTTCTACTTGTCGGACACCAACGAGTTGCTGGGATATGTGCGTGTGCGGGAGGGCAGGGACTACGGCCGCATCCCCGCGGTCATCAAGCTGAACTAGCGCCGGAGACCTCCCGTTCGCGCGCCACGGGCGGAGCGGGCGGGTCGGGTTTCTGCGGCCATGTTTGCGTGACGGTTACCCTTCGATCTCCTCCCGCAGCATCTCCAGTTGCAGCCATTCCTCCTCCATCGCCGCCAGTTTTGCGCGCTCCGCCTCGAGCGCGGCGGCAAGCTTCCGATAGGCGGCAGGCTCCCTGGCATAGAGCGCAGGA
>ENA-UOVV01002477-UOVV01002477.1-compost-metagenome-genome-assembly--contig:-NODE-2477-length-10500-cov-16.523696_pt1 | contig 10500 bp, 10 predicted proteins | sample MGYA00238155_ERZ761577 | MGnify/ENA primary metagenome ERZ761577 (study PRJEB28898, sample SAMN06268775) | compost metagenome | isolation source: Emeryville, CA | place: USA:Emeryville, CA | collected... | reverse complement strand
CGCATCCTGCGCACGGTCAAGAACCGCTTCGGCCCGACCGACGAGATCGGCGTGTTCGAGATGGGCGACCGCGGTCTGCGCGAGGTCGCCAATCCGTCCGAGCTGTTCCTCGGCGAGCGCAGCACAAAGGCGCCGGGCGCCGCGGTCTTCGCCGGCATGGAAGGCACGCGGCCGGTGCTGGTCGAGATCCAGGCGCTGGTGGCGCCCTCCCCGCTCGGCACGCCGCGCCGCGCCGTGGTCGGCTGGGATTCGGCCCGGCTGTCGATGGTGCTCGCCGTGCTGGAAGCCCATTGCGGCGTCCGCTTCTCGCAGCACGACGTCTATCTGAACGTCGCCGGCGGCTACCGCATCTCGGAGCCGGCGGCCGATCTCGCGGTGGCGGCCGCGCTCGTCTCCTCGCTCACCGGTATTGCCCTTCCGGCCGATTGCGTCTATTTCGGCGAAATCAGCCTGTCGGGCGCCGTCAGGGTGGTCGCGCATGCGCAGCAACGCCTCAAGGAGGCGGAAAAGCTGGGGTTCGGAAAGGCGGTCATGCCTGCTTCGGCGGAAGAGCTGCCGGCGGCGGGGTCCGGCAGCCGGTTCCAGCCGGAAGCGCTTGCCGACCTCGTGGCGCGTATCGCGGGTTCCCGTCCATCCGGCACGGGCTAGATGCGGACAGGCTGGCGCCATTTCAGCGAACGGTGCCGGCACAGGAATAGAGGCCTCCATGCCGATCACGCTGCTTGACGGAATTGTCATCGGCTTCACCCTCGTTTCGGCAATGCTGGCAATGGTGCGTGGCTTCTCGCGAGAGGTGCTGTCCATCGCATCATGGGTCGCCGCGGCGGCGGCCGCCTATTTCTTCTATCCGGCGGTCCTGCCCTATGTGCAGCCGCATATCGACCACGACACGGTGGCGCTTGCCGTGGCCGCGGCGATCGTCTTCTTCGTCGCGCTGATCGTCGTCACCGTGATCACCATGAAGATCGCGGATTTCATCATCGATTCCAAGGTCGGGCCGCTCGACCGGACGCTGGGCTTCCTCTACGGGGCCGGGCGCGGCCTGCTGGTGCTGTCTGTCGCGCTGATGTTCTTCAACTGGCTGGTGGACACCAATCCGCCAGCCTGGGTGGCCAACGCCAAGTCGCGGCCGCTGCTCGAGGCGATCGGCACATGGGTGGAGGGCGTGCTGCCGGACGATCCGGAAGATTCGATCCTCAACAAGTTGCGCGGCGAGGAAGCCCACCCGCCCGCCGCCGCCGGAAGCGGCACGGAGACGCCGGCCGGCGCTGCCGCCCCCACGCCGCCGCCGGCCGACGAGGCGCCATCGGACGCAGCACCCGACGACGAGGCGCCGGCCGACGAATAGGCGGGCGCAGGCCCGCCGGCGGGCGCATAAAGCGGCCGCCGAACCGTTCCTGGGAGCCGCATGATGCGCGAAGCGAGCGACCTTTCCCCCGCCAGCAGCCCGATCGCCGGCGAGGCGGACGATCATTTCCACGACGAGTGCGGCGTGTTCGGCATTTTCGGCCGCCAGGACGCCGCCGCCATCGTCACGCTCGGCCTGCACGCGCTCCAGCACCGCGGCCAGGAGGCGGCGGGCATCGTCTCCTTCGACGGCAACCAGTTCCATGTCGAGCGCCATGTCGGGCTGATCGGCGACACCTTCACCAAGCCGGCGGTGATCGACCGGCTGAAGGGCAATCGCGCCATCGGCCACACGCGCTACGCCACCACCGGCGGCTCCAGCCTGCGCAACGTGCAGCCCTTCTTCGCCGAGCTCGCCGATGGCGGGCTCGCCATCGCCCATAACGGCAACATCACCAACGCCATGACGGTGCAGCGCCGGCTGCAGAAGGACGGGGCGATCTTCTCCTCGACGTCCGACACCGAGACGATCCTGCACCTGATCGCGACCTCGCGGGAGCGCGACACCAACAGCCGTTTCATCGACGCGGTGCAGCAGCTCGAAGGCGCCTTCTCGCTGGTGGCACTGACCTCGAAGAAGATGATCGGCTGCCGCGATCCGATGGGCATACGCCCGCTGGTGCTGGGCGACCTCGACGGGGCATGGATCCTCGCCTCGGAGACCTGCGCGCTCGACATCATCGGCGCCCGCTTCGTCCGCGACCTGAAGCCGGGCGAGATGGTGGTCGTCACGTCCACGGGGATCGAGAGCCACTTCCCCTTCCCCGAGCAGAAGCCGCGCTTCTGCATCTTCGAATATGTCTATTTCGCACGGCCGGATTCGACCATCGAGGGCCGCAACGTCTATGCCGCGCGCAAGCAGATCGGCATCGAGCTGGCACAGGAGAGCCCCGTCGAGGCCGACATCGTGGTGCCGGTGCCCGATTCCGGCACGCCGGCTGCGATCGGCTTCGCACAGGCGGCGGGGCTCCCCTTCGAGCTGGGCATCATCCGCAACCATTATGTCGGCCGCACCTTCATCCAGCCCGGCGATTCGATCCGCCATATGGGTGTGAAGCTCAAGCACAACGCCAACCGGCGGCTGATCGAGGGCAAGCGGGTGGTGCTGGTCGACGATTCGATCGTGCGCGGCACGACGAGCCAGAAGATCGTGCAGATGGTCCGCGAGGCCGGGGCGCGCGAGGTGCATATGCGCATCGCGTCGCCGCCGACGCGCGCATCGTGCTTCTACGGCGTCGATACGCCCGAAAAGGCGAAGCTGCTCGCCTCGCGCATGTCGGTTGCCGAGATGGCCGAGTTCATCCGCGTCGATTCGCTGGGCTTCCTGTCGATCGACGGGCTCTACCGCGCCGTCGGAGAGGCCGCGCGGAACATGGAGGCGCCGCAGTTCTGCGACGCCTGCTTCACCGGCCAGTACCCGACCAGCCTGACCGACCATGACGGCAGCGCCAATGTCCGCACGCTGTCGCTGCTGGCAGCGGGTGGCTGAACAGGGCCGGTGCGCCCTTCGCGGCTCGCCCGCGACGACGCCCAGCCCTGACGGCAACACTCAGGGCGAAACCAGCTTGAGGCCGATGATGCCGGCGGCGATGAGGCCGATGCAGGCAAGGCGAAGGGCATCGGCCGGTTCGGAGAACAGGGCGATGCCGAGGAGCGCGGTGCCGATCGTGCCGATGCCCGTCCAGATCGCGTAGGCCGTGCCGAGAGGCAGGGAACGCAAGGCAAGGCCGAGCAGGAACAGGCTGACCGCCATCGCTGCCACGGTGAGCAGGCTGGGCGTGAGCCGGGTGAAGCCGTGCGAGTATTTCAGGCCGACGGCCCAGCCCACTTCGAACAGACCGGCGAAAAACAGATAGACCCAGGACATCATCGTCCTCCTTGAAAAGGCGATGAGGTCGTCCCCACCAATGTTCGGCCAAGGCAAGGTCGTCCTTGCCGGCCTTCCTATAGCGCCTGGCCGCCGATGCGGCAACGGCGCGGGTTTTCTCCGCACCGTTTCCGGTCTATGTCCGGTCCGCCCGCAGGCGGCTTCCCGTCCGGAAGCGCCAGCCGGGCGGCGACACTGAATGGACCCTGCGGATGACCCCACCCGACCTTTCCGGCCGCATCGCGCTCGTCACCGGCGCCTCGCGCGGCATCGGCTTCTTCCTGGCGATGCAGATGGCGGCGGCAGGCGCGCATGTCGTCGCGGTCGCCCGCACGGTGGGCGGGCTGGAGGAGCTCGACGACGAGATCAAGGCCGAGGCGGCGCGCAGCGGCAGGGGTTCGGCCACGCTGGTGCCGATGGACCTCGCGGACATGGAGGGGATCGACCGGCTCGGCGGCGCCATCCACGAGCGCTGGGGCAGGCTGGACGTGCTGGTGGCCAATGCCGGCGTGCTGGGCACCATCTCGCCCATCGGCCATGTCGAGGCCAAGACGTTCGAGAAGGTGATGACGGTGAACGTCACCGCGGTCTGGCGGCTGATCCGCTCGGTCGACCCGCTGCTCAGGCTGTCGGATGCGGGCCGCGCGATCCTGATGTCGTCCGGAGCCGCCCATTCGGCACGTGCGTTCTGGGGCCCCTATGCGGCTTCCAAGGCGGCGGTCGAGGCGCTCGGGCGCGCCTGGGCGGACGAGACGAAGAATACGCCGCTGAGGGTCAATTCCGTCAATCCGGGCGCCACACGCACGGCGATGCGCGCCCAGGCGGTGCCCGGCGAAGACCCGCAAACCCTGCCGCATCCGTCGGAGGTCGCGGCAAGGATCCTGCCGCTGGCGAGCCCCGATCTGGCGGAAACGGGCGGCATCTTCGACGTGCGGACGCAACGGTTCCTCCACTATCGCATGCCCGAATGACGGCGGGGGCTTAATTTCGCCGGCATGACGTCCTATGTTGAGGGCCGTCTTCGAGCGCGCACTCCTTTCGGGGGAGAAAACGATGCCCAGCTTCCGTCCTGTGATTTTGTCAGGCGCCGTCGCGCTGGTGCTGGCGGCAGCCGGCCCCGGCCTGGCCTGGGACCAGCAGGGAGGCGGGTTGCGCTCGCTGCCCAGCGGCGGGCTGATGCTGAAGGATATGCCGTCCGCCGATTCGAGGGTGGAAAGCCTGCCCGGCGTCCGCCTCAACCCGCAGGCGAACGACAGCGGCGGCGCGAACTGCACGCAGCGGCAGGTCACCTCCTACGATTACGGCCGCGACGGCGACTACCGGAGCGGTACGTTGTCGGAATGCAATTTCGGCAATTTCACCATCACCACCATGCGGCCGGCCCCGCAGCCCTGGATGCCCGGCGTTCCCTCGCCTTACGGCAACTGAGCCGGCACTGACGCGCCGGCTTCGCGACCGCACGACCGCACAACCCGGTTGACGCGGCGAGGCGGACGAGTAGGTTCAGCGGCATTGACGGCGCGGCGGCTGACAAGGGTGTGCGCATGTATCTTGCAGGGACCGTGGTCGCGCTGGTCGCCGCCATATGGGTCGTCGCGGCCGTGCTTTGCGCCTACATGCGCAACAGGACCTTCCGCCAGACGTTCCTCTACCTGCCGCTGAAGCTGCTGTACCGCATCGACAATCGCCCGCTGACAGGCCTGCGGGCGGATCCGCCGGTGATCTATGCCGTGCTCCACCAGTCGCGGCTCGACCCGGCATTGATGCTGTCGCTGCTGCCGGCCGACACCCTGCACATCCTCGACGAAGCGTCCGCGCGCTCCTTCTGGCTGGAGCCCTGGCGCGAGATGGCGCGCACGATCGCCTTCAACGCCGCCCACGTGTTCGTCAGCCGGCGTCTGGTGCGGCATCTGCGCGGCCGCGGCAAGCTTGCCGTCTACCTGCCCGACGGGATCGAACCTGAAACGCGCGCCTATCGGCTCTACCGGGCGATCGCGCGCATCGCGGCGGCGGCCGACGCGCGCATCGTGCCGATTTCAGTGCGCGGCTCGCGAAACACCCTGTTCTCGCTTTCCTCCGCCCCCGGCGCGAGCTGGAAGCCGCTTGTGCGGCTGCGCGTGCAGGCGCTGGAGCCGCTGACGATCGCCCAGCTCGTCGAGCGATCGAGCCGCGCGCAGCCGACGATGGCCGGCGTGCTGTACGACAGGGTGCTGGAAGCCGACGGCGCCTGAGCCTCGATCGTGCGGCTCAATCCGTCCCGGCCTGCTGCGTCTCGCGCCGGTGGCGCGCGGCATAGGCGCGCATGCTGGCCGGCAGCAGGAGCAGGTAGAGCACCGACGAGATCGCCAGCGTGTACCAGGTGTAGTTGAAGAACAGCAGGACGTAGAGCACGACCAGCAGGATCGCCGGTGGCACCACGTCGCGGCGGATGTTCTTGCTCGGCCCCTTGCCGGAATAGACGCGGATGCGCGAGATCAGCAGCAGCGCGATCGCGACCGCGTAGGCAGCAGCGCCATAAGCCACCGCCGGCTGGCCCAGCGGCGCGCCGATGAAGCCGAAATAGACCGGCAGCAGAAGCAGCACGGCACCGGCCGGCGCCGGTACGCCGACGAAATAGTCGGCCTCCCAGGCCGGCTGGTCCGGGTCTTCCAGCATGACGTTGAACCGGGCGAGCCGCAGGGCGCAGGCGATGGCAAACAGCAACGCCGCCATCCAGCCGATCGCCCCGGCGCGCTCCAGCAGATAGGCGTAGAGAACGAGCGCCGGCGCGACGCCGAAATTGATGACGTCGGCCAGCGAATCCATCTGCGCGCCGAATTTCGTCGACGCCTTGAGCAGGCGCGCGGCGCGGCCGTCGACGAAGTCGAGCAGGGCGGCGACCAGCAGCAGGGCGACCGCGAGCTCGAAGCGCCCCTCGAAGGCGAGCCTCACACCCGTCAGCCCGGCACAAACGGACAGCACGGTTATCAGGTTGGGAACGACGACCCGCACGGGAATCTCGCGGATGCGAGGCCCGCTCGCCGCTGCGCGTCCCTTGTCGCGGGGCTCCCTGCCGTCCGCCATCAGGACACGCGCACCAGAGGTGCCGCGGGCGAGCCGCCGGACTGGGCGATCACCGTCTCGCCGCCGACCGCGGTCTGGCCGACCGCCACGCGGGGGACGACGCCGGCCGGCAGGTAGACGTCGAGGCGGGAGCCGAAGCGGATGAGGCCGAAGCGCTCGCCGGCGGCGATGTCGGTTCCAGGCTCGGCCCAACAGACGATGCGGCGCGCCACGAGCCCCGCAACCTGGACGACGGCCAGCGCGCCGTGCGGCCCGTCGATGACGAGACCGTTGCGCTCGTTCTCCTCGCTCGCCTTGTCGAGCTCGGCATTAAGGAACTTGCCGGGGCGGTAATCGATGCGCTCGATGCGGCCCCGCACCGGCGCGCGGTTCACGTGGCAGTCGAAGACGTTCATAAACACCGACACGCGGGTCATCTCGCCGGCGCCGAGCCCGAGCTCGCGCGGCGGCACGGCCGCGCCGACGAAAGAAACGACGCCGTCGGCCGGGCTGACGACCAGGTCGTCGTCGACGGGCGTGACGCGCGGCGGATCGCGGAAGAAGTAGGCGCACCATGCCGTCAGAAGCAGGCCGACCCAGAACAGCGGCCCCCAGATCAGCGCGAGCACCAGCGCGCCGACCGCGAACCCCGCGATGAACGGGTATCCTTCGCGGTGGATCGGCACCAGCGTGCTTCTGATGGTGTCGGCAAGGCTCATCGGCGTCCGGCTCCATGAACGGGAACGCCTGATTAGCGAAAAGGCGGCACCTCGGCAATGCGCCGAACCGGCCAGATGGCCCGGTCGTCTGCGAGGACGCCGTTTTCGCAGGACGAGGCGGGCATTTTGACGCCCCGCGCGTCCGGCTATTCGCCCGGCTGGACCTCCGCGGTGCGGCGGCGCACGATGACGCCCTCGGCATCGGTTTCGCGCGCGATGCGCAACCGTTCCTCGGCTTCCGTCGCCTCGCGCTGGCGGTCCCACATCGACTTGTAGAGACCGTTCTTCGCCAGCAGGGCGCGATGCGTCCCGCGCTCGGCGATGCGGCCGTCCTGCAGCACGATGATCTCGCTGGCGGAAATCACCGTCGACAGGCGATGCGCGATGACCAGCGTCGTGCGGCCGCGGCTGACCAGATCGAGCGCGGCCTGGATCTCGCGCTCGGTATGCGTGTCGAGCGCGGAGGTCGCCTCGTCGAGCATCAGGATCGGCGGCGCCTTGAGGATGGTGCGGGCGATCGCCACGCGCTGCTTCTCGCCGCCCGAGAGCTTCAGGCCCCGCTCCCCGACCATCGTGTCGTAGCCGTCCGGCAGCCTCTCGATGAAGTCGGCGATCTGTGCCAGCCGGGCCGCCTCCCGAATCTCGGCCTCGGTGGCGTCGGGGCGGCCGTAGCGGATATTATAGGCGATCGTATCGTTGAACAGCACGGTGTCCTGCGGAACCATGCCGATCGCCGCGCGCAGGCTTTGCTGGGTGACGTCCGCAATGTCCTGCCCGTCGATGAGGATGCGCCCGGACTGGACATCGTAGAAACGGAAAAGCAGCCGCGAGATGGTGGACTTGCCGGCGCCGGACGGGCCGACGATGGCCACCGTCCCGCCGGCCGGCACCTCGAAGGTCACGCCCTTCAGGATACGGCGGCCGGCATCGTAGGAAAAATGCACGTCCTCGAAGCGGACGATCCCCTTGTCCACCGCGAGCGGCGCGGCGCCGGGCCTGTCGAGCACCTCGGCAGGCACGTCGAGCAGGTCGAACATCGCCTCGATATCGGCAATGCCCTGCCTGATCTCGCGATAGAGCATGCCGATGAAATTCAGCGGGATCGAGAGCTGGATGAGCATGGCATTGATGAACACGAAATCGCCCAGCGTCTGCGTGCCGCGCCCCACCTCGACGGCCGACAGCGCCATGCAGATCGCCATGCCGGTGCCGAGGATGACGCCCTGGCCGAAGTTCAGCCAGCCGAGCGACGTCCAGCTCCGGGTCGCGGCCTCCTCGTAGCGCGCCATCGAGCGGTCGAAGCGGGTCGTCTCCATCGCCTCGTTGTTGAAATATTTCACCGTCTCGTAGTTGAGCAGCGAATCGACCGCCTTGGCATTGGCATCGGTGTCGCTGTCGTTCATCGCCTGGCGGATGCCGATGCGCCAGTCGGTCGCCCACACCGAGAACCAGACATAGGCGGCGATGGTGAGCGCGATCACCACCACGTAGAGGACGCCGTAGGCAAAGGCGAAGATCGCCGCCGTCAGGGCGAATTCGAGAATGGTCGGCACCGTGTTGAGCACGGTGTAGCGCACCACCGTCTCGATGCCCTTGACGCCGCGCTCGATGATCCGCGACAGGCCGCCGGTGCGCCGCTCGAGATGAAAGCGCAGCGACAGCGTGTGCATGTGGACGAAGGTGCGCCTGGCGAGCTCGCGCACGGCATGCTGCCCGACGCTGGCGAACAGCGCGTCGCGAAGCTGGTTCAGCGCCATCTGCGCAACGCGCACGAAATTGTAGGCAAGCACCAGCATCACCGGCGCCACGAGGGCCGCCGGCAGCCACGCCGGCGCGGACAGCCCCCCGTTCAGCGCATCGGTCGCCCATTTGAAGAAATAAGGCACCAGCAGGAGGACAAGCTTCGCCGCGACGAGGAACAGGCTTGCCCACACCACCCTCGCCTTCAGGTCGGCGCGGCCCGCGGGCCACATATAGGGCCACAGGTTGCGGAGCGTGGAAAACATCGTGCCGGACCCGGCAGAAACGGTCTTGGCTGGCAAAGCTGGCTGTCCTGTTTCTTTTACTTGCGCGTCCGTCCGGCCGGTTCGGGCGCGGCCTCGCAGCACCTGGACAGCAGCGCTCCCAGCGCATCGGACAGGCCGGCCAGCGCCTCGCGGTCGAGCCTATAGAGAGACCGGGCGCCATCAGGCGTCACGCGGATGAGGCCCGCCTCAAGAAGGATCTTCAGATGCTGCGATACGGTCGATTGCGCCAGCTCGAGCCGGCCGACCACATCCTTGCAGCAGCAGCATTCGAGCTCGGCCAGCCCGCGCAGGATCTCCAGCCGCGCCGGATGCGCCAGGGCCGCAAGCCGATCGGCCAGCGGCAAAAGGGAGGACTCGTCGGAGGCAGAATTCATCGTCTATCGACGATAGACGATGAATGGGTTTTCCGCAACGGTGCGGCCGCACATCCGCACATCTATTCGACCGGCACCACCCGGTCGGCCACGGCGGACATGTCGGCCTGCTCGCCATCGCCGGTCTTGTTGGGGACCGAGAAGACCTGCCCCGGCCAGATGCGGTCGGGATCCGCGATCTGGTCCTGATTGGCCAGATAGATGGTGGTGTAGCGGACGCCGCGGCCGTAGACGCGCCGCGAGATGCGCCACAACGTATCGCCGCGCCGGATGATCACCGCGCCGGCAACGCTTTGCAGCTTCGGCGCCGTCACGCCGACCGCGGCACCGGCGTCCGCTGCGTCGTCGCGCGGCACGGCGGACGGATCGGCTTCGGCCGCCGCGACGCGTCGTTCCTCCTGCGCGGCCGGGGTGTCGGGCGTGTCGCTTCCGGCAGGCGCGGCCGGGGCCGCGGCGGCATCCTGTGGGGCCGGAGCGGGAGCGGGGTCCGCGGCAGCGCCGGCGGCCTGGGCTTCGGCTTCGGCCGCATGCTGCGCGGGCTTCGGCGAAGTCGCCGGGGCCTGCGCAGGCTGCTGGGGCGCGGCGACGGCGGCGATCGATTCACCGGGCTCGCGCTCGAACGGCACCGCCGCGCGGGCAAGAACCTCGGCGCGCGGACCGAGAAGATCGGCCCGGACGATATAGTCGCCCACCGGAAGCTCGCGCTGCGCCTCGACCAGGAACTGGCCATCCGGCGAAGCCGTGGCATCGCCGAGCAGGATTTCATTGGCATAGACGCGCACGCGGCCGTTGGCCTCCGTGCGGCCGGCGACGAAGACGCGGCTGCCCTCGATCTCGACGGCCTCCACCGAGACGCGCGGCTTGTCGGCGGCCGGCACCGGCAGCGTCGCGGCTTCGGGCTGCGCGGCGGCTGTCTGCGTCGCGGCAGGGGGGGCGGCGGCCGGCTCGCCGGACGCCTGCCCGGCGTCATGGCTCGCCTGCGCCGGCACATCGGCGGCGGCAGCCGGTGCGGGATCGTCGCCAGCGGCGGCCTGCTGCTCCTGCGCCGGCTGCGCAGCCGGCGG
>ENA-UOVV01002470-UOVV01002470.1-compost-metagenome-genome-assembly--contig:-NODE-2470-length-10521-cov-2.993407_pt1 | contig 10521 bp, 5 predicted proteins | sample MGYA00238155_ERZ761577 | MGnify/ENA primary metagenome ERZ761577 (study PRJEB28898, sample SAMN06268775) | compost metagenome | isolation source: Emeryville, CA | place: USA:Emeryville, CA | collected... | reverse complement strand
TAGGAGCCATTGGGGTTAAGGAAGGGGGCCGACCAGGGTCTGATTTTATTGAAGTTGAACACTTCCCCCACGATGTTTCCCGCCCTCGGTTCATTGATCCGGTTGAAGTTCGCCCTGAAATCCAGCCGCAGCTGTAAGCTTTTGGTAGCCTGCACATCGAGGTTGGACCGCAGGTTGAAACGGCGGTAGTAGTAGTTGTTATTGACCTGATCGCCGTTATTTTCGAAGTTATAGAGGTTACCGTCCTGTGAAAACGTACCTCCGGAAATAAAGTACTTGACACTTTCGCCGCCCCCGGTGATGTCCACATTGCTGTTTCGCTGAAAGCTGGCGGGCCTGAAAATGCGCTCATACCAGTTCACGTCCGGGTAGGCATAGGGGTCGTCCCCCAACCGGAAATGCTCCAGTGCATCGTCGCTGAACGGCTGGTTGGTATTGTCTCCCGGCGTGTTGGCGATGGCTTCGTTCCATAACAGCGCACTTTCGTAGGCGTTGAGGAACTTCAGGCGCGTCACCGGGCTCTGCAAGCCCGACTCGAGGCGCACGTTGATCTTCGGCCTGCCGGCCATGCCCCGACGGGTTTTTACCACCAGCACGCCGTTTGCGCCTTTGATACCGAATACCGCCGTGGTGGAGGCATCCTTGAGGATCGAAATGCTCTCGATTTCGTTGACGTTGATCTGTGAGAGCTGCTCATAGGTATACTCAATATCGTCCACAATAATCAACGGCTGGTTGCCGTCCGGGTTGAGCGAGCTGACACCGCGGATGTAAAAGTCGGAAGCATCCCTGCCCGGCTGGCCGGACCGCTGGACGGAGACCACTCCCGGCAGCCTGCCCGCCAGCGTATTCTGCACATTGGCAGTGGGGATCTGCCGGATGTCTGCACCCTTGATCGAACTGAGCGCACCGGTACTGGTCAGCTTCTTGGTGGTGCCATAGCCCACGACGACCACCTCATTGATTTCCTGCACGTTGGACTGAAGAATCACCTCGATCTCCTCCTCGCCGCTGACCGTACGCTCCTGGGTAGTATACCCGACGCTGCTGAAAACAAGGACGTTCCTGCCGCGGCTCATCGATATACGGAACCGGCCGTGCTGATCGGATTGAGCTGCCTGGCTTCCGCCTTTTTCCGAAATGGTTACCCCCGCCAGGGGCCCCTCGTTGTTTTTAACAACGCCGGAGACGACCGTCTGGGCAGCCAACAGGAAGGGCGCCGCGACCGTAACCAAAAGTAAATATATACACCTCTTCATAATTAGTTCCACTATAAATTCATGATTGATTACCACCCCGGATTCTGTGTCATCTGCGGATTTTTGATCACTTCACTGAAGGGGATCGGTGCCAGGTACATCCGCTCTTCAAAGTTCATTCTCAACACTGGCGTCCGTTGCCGGATGACCCCGGTTCCGGTTTGATAGATGGTCATCGCCGACAGGTCTTTGTTGAACTCCTGCTCTGCAACCTTCCACCGCCGGACGTCATAGAACCGGTGTTCTTCAAAGGCGAGTTCTTTGCGGCGCTCGTTACGGATGACCTCCCGCATCTGGTCTTTACTCAGGCCCGCCGGCAGCTGGAAGGGCTGCAGGCCGGCGCGCTCGCGGATCTGTTCCACTGCGGTGTACACCTCCCCGTCCGGGGCGGCTAGCCGCTCGTTCCGTGCCTCGGCAAAATTCAACAGAACCTCGGCGTACCGGAAAAGAATATGATCGTGGTTCACGTTGCTGTAATTGACAGCCGTTTCGAAATTTCCCATGAACTTCCGCAGGTAATAGCCGGTTTTTGTTTGTTGCTTGGTACCACCGGGCTTATCCGCCCCGCCTTCGAACGTCTCGACGGGCCGTCCCAACCAGGGAGCACCGTTATAAAAGAGGGTCGCATAGAACCGCCCATCGCGGTTGGCATAGGGGTCGTTTTCATCGTAGCCCGATTCGGGATCGTCAATAGGCAGCCCGTTGGCCATCCCGAAGGCGTCTACCAGCTCCTGCGTGGGGCTGGTACGGCCGTTGTTGACGCCGGTGGAATACCCTACCGGCCCGTTGTTGTTTTCAACACTGGTATTGTTCCCTCCCTGTTTCGAGAAGATCCGTTCCGGATTACGGGTGATAAACACGTCCCTGAACTCGGGCTGGAGTGAAAACAGGTTCATTTCTATGACGTCCCTTGCTGCCGTTTCGGCCGCCAGCCACCGGTCGTCCGAACCGTCCGTGTAGCCGGTCAGGGGATTCTGGGGGTCGATGTTGCCTCCGTTGAACAAAGGGCTCGCTGCGTAGAGCAGTACCCGCGCTTTCAGCGCCAGCGCGGCCCCCTTGGTTGGCCGTTCGTAAAAAGCAAGGTCGAACGGATCCGTGCGTAAGCTGTCTTTCACGGCGTCACACTCGCTGACGATAAACTCCACACATTCGCGGAATTCCGCGCGTGGCAGCTCAATGTTGTCATTCAACTGATAAACCTTGTTTCCCAACAGCGGGACGCCGCCGTAGCGCTTCACCAGTTCAAAATAGAAGAGCGCCCGGAGAAACCTTGCTTCCGCTTTCCACACACGGTTGAAGGGCGTACCATTGGCCAGTTTGCCCTTGAGCGGTACCCGGTCAATGTGGTTGATAAAGATGCTGGTACGGCGGATCCCCTGGTAGTAAGACGCCCATTGATTGTCCGGATAATTGTCCGACGTATAGGTGCCCATGGCCAACTGCTGAACGGATGTGTTCGTCGGGTTCGATGACACCGCATCGTCCGTGGCCGCATCCAGGAAGTCGCCCCCTACCCGATTACCCGTGGTGGGAAGAAAACGGTAGCAGTCCAGCAAAAAACGGTTAGCTTCCACCCCTGCGGAGTCGTTCCGGTCGAACACCTGGTATATGGTCTGGAGTTCAATGGGTTCCACTTCCAGATCGCTTTTACACGCGAATACCGCCGACATCAGCCCGACGAGGGCAACCCATTTTACATGCTTATAGTTCATTTCTTTCATAACTTCAGGTTATAACTTGATATTGACCCCAAAATTGAATACGCGTTGAATGGGATAGGCCGTATCGCCGTTGATTTCCGGATCCAGCCGGTCGTACGGGGTAACGGTAAACAGGTTCTGGGCATTGGCGAAGATCCGCAGGGACGAAACGCGGATTCTTCGGCTCACCGCGAACGGGAACGTATAGCCGAGATCGATGTTCCGGATCCGCAGGTATTCGCCCGACCGTGTCCAGTAGCTGGAGTTGTTGAGATACGGCGTATTGGTCGGGTCGGCCCCGAGGGTCAGCCGTGGATACGTGGCCGTTTCCGCCGTCTCCGGTGTCCACCGGCCCAGTAGATAGGCGTATCCCTGCCGGTCGCCGCCGCTTCCGAAGGCGTAGTCGGTCTGCTGATACGTGCGGTTGGCTACGCCCTGCAGCAGGGCGCTGAAATCCACACCTGCCACGTTAAAACCGAGGGTAGCACCATAGAATACAATGGGCTTGGTATTGCCGATAGCGGTCTGATCGTAAATATTGATAATGCCGTCGTTGTTCAGGTCCACCAGCCTGACATCTCCGGGATGGACCTCACTGCCGCCCAACCGGGGAGCGGCATCTGCCTCTTCCTGTGTCCGGATCAGTCCGTCGGCAAGGTAGCCGAACGTTTGCCCCACCGGCATTCCCGTACGGCGGTTCCAGGGGTATTTCTGATACACCTCGTTCATGTAAATCACCTCGGTGCGCATGCGCGAAGCGTTGGCAGCGATAAAATAATGGAACTTACCGAGGTGGTCCCGGTAGGTAAGCGCAACCTCCTGCCCCTCGTAGCGGTTCTTGCCGATGTTTTCATTGGGATAGCCGATACCGATCAGCTCGATGGTCGACCCGCGCTGCTGCAACAGATCGTAATAGGTATCCCGGTAATATTCAGCGGAAAGCCGGAACTTGGAATCCCAAAGCGACAGGTCCAAACCGACATTGAATTTATGGCCTTTCTCCCAGGTGGCGTCCACATTGGCCAACCCTTTTTCCACCAGGCTGCTGACGAACGAATATTCCGAACCCACGTCATATCCATTGATACCGTCCTGTCCGAAAGAGGCCCTCCAACTGTAGTAGCCCAGTGCACTCTCGTTGGTGTTGCCGGTTTTCCCGTAGGTGGCCCGTATTTTCAGCTCGTTCAGCCAATCGGACTGATCGGCCAGAAAGGGTTCCCGTGCCACATCCCATGCTACTCCTGCCGCATAAAAAAGTCCGAATTTTTTTCCCGGCTGGAACCGGTTAAAACCGGAATAATTAACAGCGACTTCTGCGAGGTACTTTTTCCGGAAGGCATAGTTGGCGGTAGCCGCCGCGTTGGTATGGATGGCTGGCAGGTCGAACTGGTAATTGGCGGTCTGCTGATCAGCAAACAGCCTTACGCCCAGCTCATGGTCGCCATCCAGAGACGTTTCGTATCCGATATTGCCTTGGTAATAGATGAAATTTGCCGTTGATGTAATCGAAAATGAGTTGGGTTGATCGGCGATATTTCCGTACCGCACGTAGACCAGTTCGCCGCTTTCGTTGTAGCGGACATCGTAAACCGGCTGCTGGCGGTTCCGGTCGACCAAACTCGAGGAGGAAGAGGATACGTTAAACTTTCCCTTGGCATACAGCCCCGGCAGCCAACGGTCAAACCGGTAGGAAAAGTCCAGATTTGCCAACACATCGCGGGTATTGTCCAACTGGTAGCCGGAACCGGTGACCTGCTGGTACAGGTTGGTGGGAAATTCCGATGACCCGCCATAGCTGCCGTCGTCGTTAAAAATCGGGTACGCGTTGTTGGGTGTGGCATAGAGCGCATTGAGGATGTTGGGAACACCGGCGCCGGGTTGGCGTCCGTCCTGAATACGTCCATACAACTGCAGTCCGATTGTCAGCTCGTCCGTCACATCCACATCGATGGAGCTGCTGATGAGGTAGCGTTGCTGCCGCAGGTTGGTTTCGTAACCGAACTGGTCGGACGATACGAACATACCCTGCTGGTCGAGGTAACTGAGTGACATGGCATAGCGGGTACTTTTCGAACCGCCGGTTACCCCGAGGGTATATTTGGTGATGGGGCTGTTCTTCTTCAGCACCGCATCGTACCAGTTGACATCCGGAAACAAGAGCGGCGAGGTGCCGTTGCGGTAGGCATCGAAATCCGCCTGTGAGTAGACCGGCATGCGTCCACTGTTTAACAACGCTTCGTTATACAGGTAGGCATATTGATAGGCGGTGAGCGGCTCCGGCCGTTTCAACGCATTTTGTATCCCGGTCTGTGCGGTAAACGATATCCGCGGCGGGCCTACTTGGCCTTTTTTAGTGGTCACCTGAAGTACACCCCGTGAGCTGCGTTGGCCCAGCAGGATGGACGAGAGCGCATCTTTGGCTACCGTGATGGATTCGATGCTTTCGGGATCAATGGAAAAAATATCACGCTGTACGCCGTCAATCATCACCACCGGGTTCTGCCCGCGCAGCTGAAACATCAGCTCCGAGTTGTCGCTCAGGCTGGTTTTGTATTTGGTAGCATCGGTGGGCAGCGATCCGGCCAGGTCATTGGCGGTGATCGGCGAGATACGTGCCGACCGGAAACCGCTGATTTCCTGGGTATATAACCCCGGCATGCGCCCGGTGAGTGCATTCAGAAACAGCGGCGTGGGCGTAGACGTCAGCTGGCGGTTGTACACCGTGGACACGGCGCCGATGACCGAACGGCGGTCGCGCTTGTCATGAGCAACCTCCACCGATGCCGCCTCCTGCAGGTAACCGGGTACCAGGGCTACCACCCTTCCGGTGCCAACGGCTGATGTTTTCGGATAATAGGCAGGATGCTGAAGGACAACCTGCATGTCCGCCGTGGCGGCGGCGATAACCACTTCTCCTCCCTCATCGGTTTCACCCAGCAGCTCATTTGCTGCTGAGTACACCTTCACAGCCGGGAGGGCTTTCCCGTATTCATCCACTACTTTCAGAAGCGTGCCTTCCCCCGCCCCACTTTGGGCTGTGGCAGCCAGACCTGCCGCCACGAGCAGGAATAAGCCGACACTTCGTTTTATATACTGATTCAACATACTCTAACTTTTTATTGACAACGGAATGTATACGTAAAGGGCTCCTCGGTATTGCCGTATCCGACGCGCTGTGCGCCGGTGGCATCGGTATAGAAGTACTCCAAGCGGGCAATCCGCTGGTTCTGATCGACATTGAAATAGCTTCTCGGCCAGAAATCAATCCGGTACCGTTTGCCCCCGACGGCTGTAAGGCGCGTTTTGCCGGAACGTTCGTTGATCTCAGCAACGAGGTTTCCTGCATCGTCATAGCCCCGGATGGAGAGGTAGATATCCTCCTGTCCTTCCAGGGCCGTCTGCGTGACCCCGGCGTCAAAAGTGAGCGTAATGATATCGTTGTCCAGGCTTCTTACGGGCTGCACCGAGGCCAGCTGCGGGTTGACAAAATCGATCAGATCACCTTCCCCACCCGTCACTTCAAACACCTGCGAAAACGCTACCTTTTTATAGTCGGTATCTTCCGGCCGCAGGTTTTCGATGGAAGATCCTACGTAGAATCCGAGCCGTACCAGCATGTTTTCTGCCCCTACGTTACATTCCACATTCACATCAAAGCTGATGTCTTCGTTATTGCGGAAGGTGTAGGCCTGGGTGCTGCGGTACACAATCCATTCGAAATCATCCACCAGGTTGGGACCGATGCCAAACATGTTTTTTGCCGCCTGGTGCCAACTCACGCCGGATACCGGTTCGATCTCTGAATCGGGGATCATGCGCATCACGCCGTTGCCTTTCGGACTGGTAAAAGTCAACACCGCATTCTCCCGTGCATTCCAGCTTTTCGGCACCATGATGCCGGCAAGCAGCTGGGTGGTATAGGTTCCGGGCTCTTCGATGCGGGGTTCGGCACCGCTGTGCATCACAAACGTAACGCGCTCGTTGACGTTTGCGCGTTCGGGCACGGTTACCGTCAGCGCCGTCAGTCCGCAATGGACCAGGAACAGCGTGGTGCCAAGCCCGATCACCAGGTATAAGTGTACTAACGTTCGGGTTACAGGTTTCATAATTCTGGGTTTTCGCGTTCAAAATTAAATTGGTACGTATTGTTGCCGCAGCCGAGGCTGAAGGTAAGGCTGAGCTGCCGCTTTCCTTTCACCACCGGAAACTGAAAACCGGCAGCGACGTTGTCATCTCCCCCCTCCGGCGTCAGGAGCAACGCAAATGGGTACTGCGGGTCATTGAGCTGATAAGTACCCGGCGCGTGTACCACAAACGGGAGCTCGTTGGCCAGCGTATAGCTACCATCCGGATGAAAGGATATCCGGAAGCCGCCGAGGTCCAGCCGCTGACTTAAGTCTTCCCCATTCCGGGTCAGTTTCACCACTTTCCAGTTGCCCGTGATGTCTTTCTCTGCCTCCACGGTGGCCACTTTGGCAACATTGTCCTCGCAGGACGAAAGGCCTGTCAGTCCGACCAACAGCAAGAAGACAGGCAGTATTACGTTTATTTTCATCATTTATGCGATTAGTAACCTGGATTCTGAAGTAAATCAGTAGATTTTGCCACCTCCGATTGCGGAATGGGCCAGCGATACATACGCTGGTCAAACACACGCTTGCGCACGTTGATGGTGTTAAACACTTTTCCCGAGGCGGTCCGCACGGGTTCCGTGCCGTGCAGCTGGCTGTTCTCCACCTCTTCGGCGATCTTCCAGCGTCTGACATCAAAAAAGCGATGTCCTTCAAACGCCAGTTCCTTCCGCCGTTCGTTGCGGATGATGTCCCTCATTTCGGCCTGGCTTAACCCTGTCCGCAATTGGTAGGGAGAAAGGCCCGCGCGCTCGCGGATGGCCTCCACCGCGCGGTACACCTCTTCATCGGGCGCCGCCAGCCGTTCGTTGCGCGCCTCTGCGTAGTTCAGAAGGATTTCGGCGTACCGGATGATGGGGAGGCACCGGGGTGTATAGGTGTTGAACCAGTCGGCCGCCACATCGCGGTGAAGCATCTTGTAGGTATAGTAACCGGTGGGCGTCCCCTTGTAAATCGCATCCTGGCCCGAGGTCACGTTGTTGGGATCGGTTTTATCGATGTAGATGTTCACCGGCCGTCGGGCCAGCCCATCGCGGTGAAACACCAGCGATTGGTCCCGCGTGATCGTGTTGGCCAGGCGGGGATCGCGGTCTTTGTAAGGCTGTTCGGGGTCATATCCCGACCCGGGCTCGTCAATGGACATGCCGTTTTTCATCCCAAAGGCGTTGACAATCTCCAGGTAAGGCCGTGCTCCGGGGTCGGAAACGCCGAACGTCGGCGGGTTCCAAATCCCCTCGAGGTCGCTGTTGGATCCCTGCATCCGTGCCAGCAGGTATTCCGAATTTTTCCGCAGCTGGAACACCTGGTAGAAGCCGTACCCGGGTTCGGTGGTGTTGTCGACGTGCAACCGGTACTGGCCGCCTGCACCTTCGATCAGCTGGGCCGCCGCCTGTTCGGCGCGCTCCCACCGGGAGGGATCACTCGCGGGGTATCCGACGAGGGCCCGCAGGCGCTCATCGCCGACACCGGACTCCCCGTTGAACAGCGGACTGGCGGCGTACAAAAGCAGGCGCGACTTGAGTCCGTAGCAGGCCGCCTTGCTGATGCGTCCGTAATTTTCGCCCACGTGCATCCAGGGAAGATCGTCCGCGGCCGCGTCGCACTCCGCCACCATGTATTCCACACATTCATCAAACGTATTGCGCGCGGAGGGAACGATGTCTTCTTTGTGGTACACACTATCGCCCATCAACGGAATGCCGCCGTAATGTTCAAGCAGAATAAAGTAGTAGTAAGCCCGTAAGAAACGGGCTTCGGCCTTCACCCGTACCTTGATATCGTCGCCGAACCTCGCGTGCGGCAGGTTTTTGAGCAGGATGTTTACCCGCCGGATGTTGGTATACGCGGTGGTCCACGCATCCTTGGTAATCATGTTGGCATTTACCGTACCCGTTGCGAACTGGATAAAGGTATTGATGCTGCCCAGCCCCGATCCTTCGGCCTCGTCGGTGCAGGCATCCAGTCCGCCGCCGCCGAACCGCTTGGGCCAGGTGGCAAACCCGATGTCTGCATAAATGCCCGAGAGAAACTGGATGGTGTAGGCACTGTCCGCGAATACGACCTGCTCGTTCAGGTCGGTCGACTGGGTCTGGTCCAGAAACCCCTGCTTATTGCACGAGGCCAGGACGAGTCCAGCCGACATTACACAAAATAAAAACCGTATCATATATCGATCTCTAAAAAGGTTAGTTAATGCGTTTTTTGGTTAGCGAAAACGGCCGCGATTCTTCAGCGGTTCCGCGTTCATAATTGGGGGTACGGTCCATGATCAGCTCCAGTTCACCGCCTGCGACGATGTCGGAATACGTAAGGTAATTCTTGTCGTACACCTCCCCGTTCAGGCGCGCCGACCGGATATATACATTCTCCGGCCCGTTATTGACCGCCCGTACGGTGAAGCGCTTGCCGTCTTCCAGCGTGATCGTGGCCCGCTCAAAAACCGGACTGCCGATAACATATTGATCGGTCCCCGGGCACACGCTGTAAAGGCCCAGCGCACTCAGCACATACCAGGACGACATCTGCCCCTGGTCTTCATCACCGGGATACCCTTTCTCCGTGGCGTTATATAACTCCGCCATTACCCGGCGGACCCGTTCCTGCGTTTTCCAGGGCTGTCCGCTGAACGTATAGAGATAGGGAACATGCTGTGTGGGTTGGTTTCCGTGGGCATATTGTCCCATGTTAGCGAGCAGCATCTCCTTCATCTCATGGATTTCCTTGCCATAGGTACCGTAGTTGATGCGCTGTTCCATAGTAAAAAACGAGTCCAATTTGGCATTGAACCGGTCTTCACCCCCGATCAGGTCGATAAGCCCGTTCACATCGTGCATGACGGACCACGTATACTGCCAGGCGTTTGCTTCCGTAAACGGTCCGCCCCACTCCACGGGGTCGAAGTCGGGCAGCCACGTGCCATCGGCCCGCCTTCCCCGCACGAAATTGACTTCCGGATCAAACACATGCCGGTAGTTGTACATCTGCCGCGCAAACACCTGCTCGTAAAACCGGTTGCCCACGGACTTTGCCAGCTGGTAGGCACAGAAGTCGTCGTAGGCATACTCCAGCGTCTTGGCCGTACTTTCATGGATGTCGCCGTAAGGAATGTATCCCTTGGTAAAGTAGTCCTCCCACCCGTCGCGTCCGTTGGAGCCGCCCCAGAAACCTTTGTGGGTTGCCTCATGGAAATACGCCTGCAGGGCACTGTCGGGGTCAAACGTACGGATTCCTTTTGCCCAGGCATCGGCCAGCAGGGAGATGGCGTGGTTGCCGATCATCCCCCCGGACATCCCCGGATTGGACCAGGTGGGGAAAAAACCCGCCTGCTTCTGGGCGTCCAGGAGCGACTGCATATACCGGCCCTGCATCTCGCGGTGCAGCAGGTTGCTCAGCGGGAACTGTGCGCGGAAGGTGTCCCAGAAGCCGTTATCG
>ENA-UOVV01002468-UOVV01002468.1-compost-metagenome-genome-assembly--contig:-NODE-2468-length-10523-cov-4.369029_pt1 | contig 10523 bp, 10 predicted proteins | sample MGYA00238155_ERZ761577 | MGnify/ENA primary metagenome ERZ761577 (study PRJEB28898, sample SAMN06268775) | compost metagenome | isolation source: Emeryville, CA | place: USA:Emeryville, CA | collected... | reverse complement strand
GCGGGGTCTTTTTCCTGGCAGTCGGCCAGCTTGCCCGGCAGGCCCATGCCGTCGAGCACGCCCTTGCGGCGGGTCAGCTCGCGCGCCTTGCGCGCGGCCTCGCGCGCGGCCGCGGCCTCGACCACCTTGCCGATCAGCACCTTGGCTTCGGCCGGGTGCTCCTCCAGCCACGTGCCGAGTCCCTCGTTGACGAGGCTTTCGACCACCGGGCGGACTTCCGAAGAAACCAGCTTGTCCTTGGTCTGCGAGGAGAATTTCGGGTCGGGCACCTTGACCGACAGCACGGCGGTAAGCCCTTCGCGGCAGTCGTCGCCGGTGAGCGTCACCTTCTCCTTCTTGGTGAGTCCCGAGGTCTCGGCGTAGCCGGTGACCTGCCGCGTCAGCGCGCCACGGAAGCCGGCCAGATGCGTGCCGCCGTCGCGCTGTGGAATGTTGTTGGTAAAGGCCAGCACGTTCTCGTGGTAGGAATCGTTCCACCACATGGCCAGCTCAACCGCGATGCCGTCGCGCTCGCCGGAAATCGCGATCGGGGCGGCGATCAGCGGCTTGCGGGCCCGGTCGAGAAAGCGGACGAAAGCCTCCAGCCCGCCCTCGTAGAGCAGCTCGACCTGCTTCACGTCGGCGTGGCGGCGGTCCTCCAGCACGATCCGGACGCCGGAATTGAGGAACGCCAGCTCGCGCAGCCGGTGCTCCAGCGTGCCGAGATCGAACTCGGTCATCGTGAAGGTGTCGGGCGAGGGCAGGAAGCTCACCTCGGTGCCCGACCGGCCTTCATAGGTGCCCGGCCTCTTGTCCTGCTCGTAGGTGCCGGTGACGGCGAGCGGCGCGTCCGGCACGCCGTTGGTGAAGCTCATCTCGTGGATCTGGCCGCCGCTTCTGATCTTCAGCTTGAGCCAGGAGGACAGGGCATTGACCACCGAGATGCCGACGCCGTGCAGGCCGCCGGAGACCTTGTACGCGTTCTGGTCGAACTTCCCGCCGGCATGCAGCTGGGTCATGATGACCTCGGCCGCGGACACGCCTTCGGTCGGGTGCAGCCCGGTGGGAATGCCGCGGCCGTTGTCTATGACGGTTGCCGAACCGTCAGGGTTGAGCCTCACCGTCACCAGGTCGGCATGGCCGGCCAGCGCCTCGTCGATCGCGTTGTCGACAGCCTCGTAGATCATGTGATGCAGGCCGGAGCCGTCGTCGGTGTCGCCGATATACATGCCCGGCCGCTTGCGCACGGCATCCAGGCCCTTGAGAACCTTGATGGATTCGGCGCCGTACTCGGGCGTTGCGCCGGGCGTGGTTTCAGGCGTTTCGGTCATGGAATTCCGTTGTCAGAGGCAGCTGTCTCGGCCGGGCGGCCGCGGCGCCGAATCGCGTGCCGACGCATGCTTGAGATATAGGCTTCCCAGGCTGATTTTCCAAGCTTTGGCGGGGATTTGCGGTGGATTGGCGGCATGCGGTCGCGGCCGGTTCGGCACCGCCGCCAACCTTGCCCGATTCGCAGCTGAAGGCCGTTCCCTCGTTCCATCACGTCTCGAGTGAGTGCGTCCGACCACTCGCGCCATTGCCGCGCCACAGTGCCAGGCCTAACTTTCGGCGATGGACACCAGGCCCGCACCGTTCGTGCCGCCCGCGCCTTTGCCGCGCAGCAAGCCGCCTTCGACGCTGCAGATGGTTCGGATCGTTTACCGCAACCCGCTCGAGCTGTGGGGCGAGCCCTCCTACAACGAGCCGTGGATCTCGATTTCCGGCGGCGTCGGTGGTCCGCTGGTGATCGCCAACGATCCCGGCCTGATCCGCCACGTGCTGGTGGAGAACGCCAGGAACTACAAGATGGCGCGGGTGCGCCAGAAGATTCTGCGGCCGATCCTGCGCGACGGGCTGCTGACGGCCGAGGGCGAGGTGTGGCGGCGCTCACGCAAGGCAATGGCCCCGGTCTTCACGCCGCGCCACATCGCGGGCTTTGCCCGGCCAATGCTGGAGCGCGCGCGAGCCTTTGCCGCACGCTACGAGGCCGGCGGGACGGTCGACGTCTCGCGCGACATGACGCTGCTCACCTTCGATATCCTGGCCGAGACGCTGTTTTCAGGCGAGATCGCCGGCGAGCCGGGCAGCTTCGCCAAGCAGGTGGATCGGTTGTTCGAGACGATGGGCCGCGTCGATCCGCTCGACCTGCTCGGCGCGCCCGACTGGCTGCCGCGCTTCACCCAGCTGCTGGGCCGTTCCTCGCTCGCCTATTTCCGCGGCATCGTGGCCGCGACGATCCGGCAAAGGGAACGGAAGATGGCGGGCGCTCCGGGCGAGGCTCCGAGCGACTTCCTCACCCTGCTGCTCGATGCGCAGGGGCCGGATGGGCTCACCCGCGGCGAGGTCGAGGACAACATCATCACCTTCATCGGCGCCGGCCACGAAACGACCGCGCGGGCGCTCGGCTGGACGCTCTATTGCCTGGCGCAGGCACCCTGGGAGCGTGAACCGGTCGAGGCCGAGATCGACCGCTTGATGGCGAGCGCGCCGGATCCGGAGAAATGGCTGGAAACCATGCCGTTGACCCGCGCGGCCTTCGAAGAGGCGATGCGGCTCTATCCGCCCGCTCCCTCCATTAACCGCGAGGCGATCGAGGACGATCAGTATCGGACGCTGAAGATCAGGCGCGGCACGCAGGTGCTCGTGATGCCCTGGACGGTGCACCGCCACCGCAGGCTGTGGGACGAGCCCAACGCCTTCCTGCCGGCGCGCTTCCATCCCGGCAATCGCGAGAAGGTCGATCGCTTCCAGTACATTCCCTTCGGCGCAGGACCGCGCACCTGCATCGGCGCGAGCTTCGCCATGCAGGAGGCGATGATCGCGCTCGCCGTGCTCCTGTCGCGATACCGCTTCGACACGCTGCCCGAGACCAGGCCCTGGCCGGTGCAGAAGCTCACCACCCAGCCGCAGGGCGGCCTGCCGATGCAGGTGGGCAGAAGGTAGCGGAACAATCGCGCAATGCGGCGGGTTCGATCCAAGAGGCCGCCCACTGCAACCGCGCGGCGGAACTGCGGCCGTCCCTCATTGCACGAGAGCACCAATGCAGGTCCCTCCGCAAATCTCCTTCGATGGCTACGAAAAATCTCCTGTCATCGAGAATGCAATCCGCGAGCAGATCGACAAGCTCGAGCGCCACTGCCCGGAGATCGTCAGCGTCAGCGTCAAGGTCGCGCAGCGCTCTGCGCCACCTGCGCCGCCGGCGGTGCGGCTCGAGGTGCGCCTGCCTGCCTTGCCGCCGATCGTGGTGACGCCGGAGCCCGGCCGCCTGCAGCGCAAGTATCAGCGCCCGGACGTCACCAACGCGCTGCACGAGGCCTTCGACGTGGCGCTGCGCCGTGCAACGGAGCGGCACAAGGAACGCACCGGCCGGCCCGAAGCGACGAAGACGTAGGCCGCTTCGCGGCGTCCCCTGCGCCAGCGTCGGGGCGTGGCCGCCCAGGCGCTCCTGCCCGCGCGGTCGCCTGAACCCCGACTGCCGGCGCGCCTACAGTCCGCTGCCGTGATAGAAAAACAGCACCTTCAGGTCGGATTGCGGAACGAAATCCCTTGCATGCCAGCTGTCGGCGCCATCGCCTGGCGCGAGCCCGTCGGGGACGCAGAAGGTCGCCAGCGAGTCCCTGTTTGCGATCTTCAGGTTGAACTCGCCGATCGGCCCGTTCCAGTTGCGGGCGGTGGTCAGGATGTAACCGACGGTGAACGGCGCGCCGGCGCCGTAGGGCGACCCATGGCCCGCCAGCTTCTGTTCGAATGCCTCGTCGATGCAGTAGTCCGCTGCGAACTCGCCGCCCGGATAGTAGGGGGAATACTCGTTCGATGCGCCGAAGCGCGGCGCGTAGCTGACTTCCACCTCCGTCATTCCCGGCTCGAAACGCTGCTTCCATTCGTAGACCGACTGATAGAGCCATTGCGGAATCAGCCACGGCCCGTCCTCCAGTGCGAGATTCTTCGCCTTCAGGGCTGCCACCGTCGCTTCCGGCAGGTTTGCGAGCTGGACGAACAGGTCCGGGGTCGCGGCGAAAACCGGCACTCCCATCTCCCGCAGCTTGCCGGTGATGTTGGTTTCGCCCAGCCAGGCGAATTCGTGCAGCTGGGCCTCCAGCGGCTCTCCGTTCACCGTGACTGAAAAATCCATGTAGTTGCGGGAATCGTTCTGGAAGCCGTCCGGCGAATCGTCCTGCGGCACCTTGGCCATGGGAAACCCGATGGTTGCCTCGATCGGCGCGCTCCCGGTGGAACGGAACAGGTAGCGGACCCGGATGCGGTCCCAGCCGATTTCGAGATCTTCCCGGGCGATCGAGATATCCTTCGTGGGCTTGAAGACGACCCCGCCGGCCGGAAACTCAGCAAGTGCGCCGTTTGCCTGCGCAAACGAGGTCATGCCGAGAAGAATTGGCAGGCAGATGGCCGCGGCAATGCGCCTCATGGTTCCGCTCCTCGCGCTTGTTTCCCGGGCCATCATCGGCGCACCGGGCCACCGCCGCAAGGGCGCGGGGCCGGGACCTGCCTCAGCGGGCGCGCCAGCCGCGCCGCCAGAACAGCGTCGGCCGAACCGCCGCCGGCCATGACGTCGTCGAACTCGGACATTGCCCCCTCCGCAGCCCCCAGGAAGCAGATCGCGAATCCAGGCCCTTGTCCAACCGGTCAATTGCGGCCGGAAAACAGGTCCGGCACATGCACGGGCCAACGCCGAGGCAGGATCGCGACGAGGTCGAAGCGAACGGACAGCCGCGCGAAATCGGGCTGACGTGCCAGCCACAGGTCGGCCGCCGCCTCGATGCGGCGGGCGGCATACGGCCCGACCGCGTCCATGGCCTCCGCCAGCGTCGGGCGCACCTTCACCTCGACGATCGCGATCAGGTCGCCGCGCCGCGCGATCAGGTCGATCTCGCCGAGCGGTGTGCGGTAGCGGCGCGCAACGATTCTATAGCCCTTCAGCATCAGCGCGAGTGCTGCCAGTCGTTCGCCGCGGTTGCCCCGGCGGTAGTTGCGCAGCCGGACGGGAGAGGCCTCAGCCATCGCCCTTCAGCTCCAGCAGGCGGCGGTAGAGGTCGGCCTTCCTGCCGCCCGTCATGCGCGCGGCCTCGGTCGCCGCTTTCGACGCGCCCATCTCGGTCGCGAGCGACAAGAGCAGCCGGTCCACGTCGTCTCCGCTTGCTGGCTCGGCGGCTGAAGGCGGCGCCACGCAGACGACGATCTCGCCCTTGGGCGCACCTGCTTCAGCGTAGTGCCGCGCCAGCTCCGCAAGGCTGCCGGCGCGGAATTCCTCGAACGTCTTGGTGAGTTCGCGGCAGACGACGGCCTGCCTGTCGCCCAGGACGGCGGCCATGGCGGCAAGCGAATCGGCCAGCCGCCGGGTCGATTCGAAGAAGACCAGCGTGCCGGGCACAGCCTTCAGCTCTTCGAGCCGGCTTCGCCGCTGGCCGTCCTTCACCGGCAGGAAGCCCGCGAAGAAGAAGGCGTCGGATGGCAGCCCGGAGGCGGTGAGCGCGGCGAGCGCGGCCGACGGGCCGGGAACCGGCACGACGGGAATGCCGGCCTGTCGCGCCGCCTCGACCAGCCGGAAGCCGGGGTCGGAGACGAGCGGCGTGCCGGCATCCGACACCAGGGCCACGCTGCGGCCCTGCCCGAGTTCTGCGATCAGCTTTGGTCCCGCCTCGGCCGCATTGTGCTCGTGATAGGCCACCGGCTTCTGCGCTATGCCGTAGCGGGCAAGCAGCGTTCGCGTCACGCGCGTGTCCTCGCAGGCGAGCACGTCGGCCGCCGCGATCGTCTCCAGGGCGCGCAGGGTGATGTCGCCGAGATTGCCGATCGGCGTGGCAATCAGGTAGAGCGCAGGTTCCAGCGGGCGCGCGGCGATCTCGGCCTGGCCGACGAGGAAGCTGCGGCGACGATCCTCGGTCTGTCCGGCCATTTGCCTTCCCCTCCCGCAATGTGTGCCACTGACGACACACTGTCAGGAGCCACGCACCGCTCGCTCGCGTCGGGGTGGCGTTCCCGTCCTCGCTCCTATATAGACGCGCGCCCCACAGGAAAGCAGCCATGTTGGCAATCACTGGTTCGCGCCGCAAGGCGGCGATCGCATTCATTCTGGTCGCGGCCGCGCTCGACATCGTGGCGATGGGCATCGTCATCCCGGTGCTGCCGCCGCTCATCGAGGAGTTCGCTGGCTCGCAGGAGCGCGCCGGCTGGATCAACGGCGTGTTCGTCGCGCTGTGGGCCGCCATGCAGTTCGTCTTTTCGCCGATCATCGGTTCGCTGTCGGACCAGCACGGCCGCCGTCCGGTGATCCTGGTCTCCACGATCGGCCTGTCGCTCGACTACACGCTGATGGCGGTGGCGCCGGACCTGTGGTGGCTGGCGCTCGGCCGCATCATCGCCGGCATCACGACCTCGAGCTTCACCACCGTGTTTGCCTACATGGCCGACATCACGCCGCCCGAGGGCAGGGCGCGCGCCTACGGGCTGATCGGCGCGGCGTTTTCGGCGGGCTTCGTCGCCGGCCCGCTGATGGGCGGTGTGCTGGGTGAAATCTCGCCGCGCGCGCCATTCTGGGTCGCCGCGGGCCTGAGCCTCGTCGCCTTCCTGTATGGCCTGCTGGTGCTGCCCGAATCGCTTGCGCCGGAAAAGCGCATGACCTTCTCCTGGCGTCGCGCCAACCCGCTCGGCGCGCTGGTATTGCTGCGCTCGCATGCGGAGCTCGGCGGACTCGCGCTCGTCAACTTCCTGCTCCACTTCGCGCACCACGTCTTTTCGGCCGTGTTCGTGCTCTACGCCGGCTACCGCTACGGCTGGTCCGCCTGGCACGTCGGCACGCTGCTCGCCTTGGTCGGCGTGCTCGACATGCTGGTGCAGGGCGTGGTCGTCGGGCCGCTGGTCAAGCGCTTCGGCGACCGTGCCGTCATGGTCTTCGGCCTGTTCGGCGGCGCGGTCGGCATCGCCTGGATGGGGCTCGCGCCGACCGGAGCGCTGTTTGTCGCGGCCATGCTGCCCAACGCGCTGTGGGGGCTCGCCATGCCCACCTTGCAGTCGCTGATGACTCGGCTTGTGTCCGAGAGCGAGCAGGGCCAGCTCCAGGGCGCCAACATGAGCGTTGCCTCGATCGCCGGCATCGCCTCGCCGCTCTTTTTCGGCGCGGTCTATTCCTGGTCGGTGGCGCCGGGCCTGCCGATCGGGCGCTCCGGCGTGTCGTTCCTCATCGCCGCGCTCGTGTTGCTGGGGGCTGCCCTCATCGGCTGGGTGGTGGCGCACCGCGCCGGCCGCGCCGAACGCGCCGGAGCCGCCGCCTGATTGGTCCCGGCGATTGCCACAACGTGCGGATTTCTGCCTCCGTTCACGAAATCGGAGAAGGAACAGCGGCGCGAGCACCTGGTGCAGCATGCACGGCGGACCGCCTGCGTGGTGCCCATGTTCGCAGGCTCGTGATGACGATCAGCGGCCCGCGGCGCTAGCGAACCAGGCGCCGGACCGGCTTGACTTCCGGGCCGCGCGACCCGACATTCGCGGCATGAACGAACTTTGCTGCACTGCCAGGATTTGTCACCGGGTGTGTCCCATCGCGGGAACCTGACCCCCGGTCCGGCCGCTTTGCGCCCCCGGACCGCGGGGCTGCAGGGCATGCAGGCGCTTCCATAGTTTCAGTCTGCGTCGCCTTTGAAGGCGCACCATCACAAAAAAAGCTCGAGAACCTCGCGCGCGCTTCTCGTGAAGCGCCGCGCAGCAGGTCGCGAGCAGCATGAGGACACAACATGAACCAGATCAATTCCAAGCGGCGCAAGCCGCCCATTATCATCGGCGACCACGATCTTGAGCGGCTGACGCGCCTTGCTTCGGCCGCTCCCGTATCGGCTTCGGCGATCGCCGACGAGCTGCTGGCCGAGCTCGACCGCGCCCGCACGCGGGCACAGCACGCCGTACCCGGCAACGTCGTGCGCATGGGCTCTCTCGTCACCTTCCGCACCGGCGATGGCACTGAAAAGACGGTGCAACTCGTCTATCCGAACGAGGCCGACATCGAGCATGGCCGCGTTTCGGTGCTCACACCGATCGGCACAGCCCTGATCGGCCTGGCCGAGGGTCAGTCGATCGGCTGGCAGGACCGGTTCGGCAAGTCGCACGAACTCGCGGTCATGACGGTGCGGCAGCCGCAAGACGCCGACGCGGTCGCGGAGCAGGCATGACCGCCTGTCCTGCGCCGGCAAAGCGGCGGCTCGTGCTTTTCTCCGGAGGCCTCAAGGCAGGCTCCTGACCCCCGGACCGCAGCGGTTCGGGGGTGTTGAGCCATCCTTGGGGAACTTCCAACGGCGGCCTGGGGTCCGCCGGGAGACGAGCCATGAACGAGAAGGACGCAGATGTTACCGCGGCGCCGCGACCTTGCCGGCTGACGGAGAAGGACCATGCGATACTTGAGAGGTTGCTGGCTCAGTGCCACGAGCCGCATGGGGCATTCGCCGCGCTGCTGCGCGGCAAGCTGGCCGGTGCGCGGCTCTGGCTTGCCGCCGACATTCCCCCCGACGTGGTGACGATCAACAGCCGGGTGATCTTCCGTGCGGATGACGGTCCCCTTCAGACGCGCATCGTCGCCCAGAGTTCTTCAACGGGGCTGGTCGGCCTGCTTCTGCCGGTGACCAGCCTGCGCGGGCTGGCGCTGCTCGGCATGACGGCGGGCGAGAGCATCCACATCGAGGAAGGCGAGGGCGCCATCACGCGGCTGGCCGTGGAGGCCGTCGCCTACCAGCCCGAGGCCGCACGGCGCGAGGCCCTTGCCGTTGGCGCGGATCGGCCGCGGCTGCGGCTGGTGCACAGTGCGCCTGGGCTGCCTCGTGAGGAAAGGGTCAGGCCCATCCGTCCGATGAACGACGGCGATGATCCGGGGCCGTCGGCCGCCTGAGCCTAGGCTGCGAGGTCGGCGACCACGGCGTCGAGCACGATCATGCCGGAAGCGGTTGCGCGCAGGCGCGAATTGCCGATCGGCTCGATGAGCCGATCTGCCTGCAGCCGGCCGATGCGGCGTGCCGACAGCGGCCGGCCCGCCAGCGCTTCGTAGCGGGCGAGGTCGATGCCTTCGGTCAGCCGCAGCCCCATCAGCAGGAATTCGTCGGCCTCCTGCTCGCGGCTCAGCATCTCGCCGCCCACCACGCCATGCCCTCGGGCCTCGACGAGGTTCAGCCAGATTTCCGGAATGCGCTCGGTAAAGGTGACGTGGCGCTTTCCGTCCTCGACAAAGCGGCCATGCGCGCCGGGCCCGACGCCGACATATTCGCCGTAGCGCCAGTAGACGAGATTGTGCCGGCTCTCGGCGCCCGGCACCGCGTGGTTCGATATTTCGTAGGCCGGCAGCCCCGCCGCGGCGGTGATTTCCTGCGTCGCCTGGTACAGGGCGGCGGCCTGCTCCTGGTCTGGCACCGTGAGCTTGCCGGCTGTCTGCAGCACGTGGAAGGTCGTGCCTTCCTCTATAGTGAGCTGGTAGAGCGACAGGTGGTCGGCCGCATGCCCGATCGCCTGCCTCAGCTCGCTCGCCCAGGCTTCGACGGTCTGGCCGGGGCGGGCGTAGATCAGGTCGAAGGAAAGCCGCGGGAAGGTTTCGCGCGCCAGCCGGATCGCGTGCAGAGCCTGCTCGACATCATGCAGTCGGCCGAGGAACTTGAGGTCGGGGTCGTTCAGCGCCTGTACGCCCAGCGAAACGCGGTTGACGCCGGCGTCGCGATAACCCCGAAAACGGGCCGCCTCGACCGATGACGGATTGGCCTCCAGCGTGATCTCGATTCCGTCGGGCACGGTCCAGTTGTCGGCGACCGCGTCGAGAACGACCCCGACCGTTTCCGGCTCCATCAGCGACGGCGTACCGCCGCCGAGGAAGATCGATGTGACCTCGCGCGGGCCCGTGCGTTCGCGCATCGTCGCCATCTCGCGGGCGAAGGCGGCCGCATAGCGCGCCTGATCGATCGGCCGGTGGCGGACGTGGCTGTTGAAGTCGCAATAGGGGCACTTGGCCGCGCAGAACGGCCAGTGGATGTAGACGCCGAAGCCGGGTTCGTTCATTGCACGGGTTCCAGCATCGCCGCCGCGAACTTCGCAAAGGATCGCGCCCGGTGCGAAAGCGGCGCTCCAACGCCGTTTTTTTCCGCCGGGTCCATCTCGCCGAAGGTGCGGGAGTGGCCTTCCGGCCGGAAGACCGGGTCGTAGCCGTGGCCCTTGTCACCGCGCGGCGGCCACACCAGCGCACCCTCCACCTCGCCGCGGAAATATTCGGCATGTCCGTCCGGCCAGGCGAGGCACAGCACCGAAACGAACCGGCCGGTGCGCTGCGCATCGGTCAGTGCGCCCTTTTCGCGCAGCATCCCTTCCGTCTTCTCCATCGCCATCATGAAGTCGCGCCCTGACCCGTCGGGCTTCTCGGCCCAGTCGGCGGTGTGCACGCCCGGCTGGCGGTCGAGCGCGTCGACCTCCAGCCCAGAATCGTCGGACAGCGCCGGCAAGCCGGTAGCGGAAGCCGCGGCAAAGGCCTT
>ENA-UOVV01002467-UOVV01002467.1-compost-metagenome-genome-assembly--contig:-NODE-2467-length-10531-cov-12.782073_pt1 | contig 10531 bp, 7 predicted proteins | sample MGYA00238155_ERZ761577 | MGnify/ENA primary metagenome ERZ761577 (study PRJEB28898, sample SAMN06268775) | compost metagenome | isolation source: Emeryville, CA | place: USA:Emeryville, CA | collected... | reverse complement strand
AGGGTCCGCACGAGCCCCGAGGCGAGCTGGTAGCGCAACGAGGGCGTCGAGATGACGATGCCGCGACGCACGTCCGCGAGGGCAGCGGCGACGACGTCGTCCGCGTTGAGCCAGGCGATCTCGGGCAGGGCCGACATGTCGATCCCGCCGCGCTCGTGGAACTCGGTGTGCACGAAGCCCGGCTGGAGCACGGTGGCCGTGACCCCCGTGCCGCGCAGCTCGACCGCGAGCGCCTCGGTGAAGGTCCGCACCCAGGCCTTGTGGGCCGAGTACGGGCCCGAGGCCATGAGGGCAGCGACCGAGGAGACGTTGAGGATCGCCCCGCGGCCCCGCTCGACCATCGCGTTCGCGGCGGCGTGGGACAGCACCATGACGGCGCGCACCATGACGTCGAGCGCCGCCTCCTCCTGGTGGACGTCCGCCTTGAGGAAGGAGGTGCCCGAGCCGAGGCCCGCGTTGTTGACGAGCAGGCCGACCGGACGCTCGCTCGCGCGCAGTCGCTCGGCCACGCGCTCGACGTCCTCGCGCACCGTGAGGTCCGCAGGGAGCACCTCGGCGCGCACCCCGGCCGCAGCGTGGAGCTGGGCGGCGAGGCGCTCGAGACGCTCGGCGTTGCGCGCGACGAGCACGACGTCGTGTCGGGCGGTGGCGAGCTGCCAGGCGAACTCGAGCCCGAGCCCGGCGCTCGCGCCGGTGATCAGTGCGGTGGCCATGCCGTCAGCCTAGTTGCGCCGGGGCCTCTTGGCCGGGAGCCGTCCGTCCCAGCCCGGGGGCGTCGCGCGAGTCGCCCGGCGGCCCGCGGGCCGACGTCGGGCACCTTGCCTCTCCTCCCGCGCGAGGGAGGGGCCGGGTAGCGTGCGGATGTGCGCATCGCTACGTGGAACATCAACTCGATCCGGGCACGGGTGGACCGCGCCGTGTCCTTCCTCGAGCGCGCGGACGTCGACGTCCTCGCGCTGCAGGAGACCAAGTGCAAGGCCGAGCAGTTCCCCTTCGCCGAGTTCGAGGCCGCGGGCTACGAGGTCGCGGCCTGGGGCCTGAACCAGTGGAACGGCGTCGCGATCGCCTCGCGCGTGGGCCTCGAGGACGTGCGCGAGGGCTTCCCCGGCCAGCCCGGCTTCTCCAAGGACGGCGATCCCGTGGTCGAGGCGCGGGCCCTCGGGGCGCGCTGCGCGGGCGTGGACGTGTGGAGCCTGTACGTGCCGCACGGGCGCGCGCTCGACGACCCGCACTACGCCTACAAGCTCGAGTGGCTCGAGAAGCTGCGCCTCGGAGCGGTCGGCTGGCTCGAGGTGGACTCGACGGCGCAGGTGGCCCTGCTGGGCGACTGGAACGTGGCCCCCTTCGACACCGACGTGTGGGACATGAAGGTCTTCGAGGGCGCCACGCACGTCTCCGAGCCCGAGCGCGCCGCCTTCAACGCCTTCGCCGAGGCCGGGTACACCGAGGTCTCCCGACAGTTCATCCCCGACGAGCGCCGCTACACCTACTGGGACTACCAGCAGCTGCGCTTCCCCAAGAACGAGGGCCTGCGCATCGACTTCGCCTACACCTCCCCCGCCCTCACGGCGCGCGTCACGGGCGTGACGATCGACCGGGACGAGCGCAAGGGCAAGGGCGCCTCGGACCACGTCCCGGTGATCCTCGACCTGGCTGACTGATGGCCCACCCCGAGGACCTCGAGTACCCCGAGGAGGCCTTCCGCGCGGGCACGTGGGACTCCGCCCCTCGCCGGGACGTGCGGCGGATCCGCGTGGTCGGCGTGATCGTCATCGTCGCACTGCTGCTCCTGGGCGGCGGGGTGGCCTGGGTGGGCCTCGCGCTCAGCGCGCGCCTCGCCTCGCCGATCGGGCCCGACGTCGACTCCCCGCGCACCGTCGCCGCGGTGCAGCTCGTGACGGGCAACTGCCTGCCCGAGCTGCCCGAGCACGGGGACGTGCGCTCGGTCAGGGTCGTGCCCTGCGCCGAGGAGCACCGCGTCCAGGTGTGGTCGCAGTTCGCCTTCGCCGAGAACGCGATCTGGCCGGGCCAGGACGCGGCCGACGCGCGGGTCGCAGCCTCGTGCCAGCTGCCCGCGGAGCTCTCCGGCTCGGGGGTCTACGCGGTGACCTGGGCGCCGACGGCGGCCTCCTGGCAGCGCGGCGACCGCACGGGGCTGTGCCTCGTGGTGCTCCCCGAGGCCACGACGGAGTCGCTCTTCGCACCGGGGACGCTGGGCGGCTGAGCGCCCACACCGCCAGGGCGCGCTCCGCCGCTCGCCGTCGGCGGCGGGTCTACTCGCCGGGGTAGCGCACGCCGAGCTCGGCGCGCACGGCGTCAGCCACCTCGAGGACCGCGACGGTCTCCTCGAGCGGCTGGAGCGGGGACTCGGTGCGCCCCTCGGCGACGAAGCGAGCGAGCGCGGCGGCCTGGAAGGCGAGGCCGTCGAGCCCCTGGACCAGGTTCTCGTCCCAGCTGGCGCTCTCTCCCCCACGCGTCAGGGTCACAGGCCCGGGCTGGTAGAAGCTCTGGCCCAGGTCCACTCGGGCCCTCGAGCCCGCCACGAGCGCGCGCCTCGGGGTCTCGGCGAGCATCGTCGTGAAGAGGGAGGCGTGCAGGGGGCCGATGGCCAGCTGGACCGAGACTTGCGCGTCGACCCCCGTGGGCGCAAGCTCCCCCGCCACCTGGAGGCCCTCGACAGGCAGCCGCCCGGCACCGGAGTGGCGAGCGACGAAGGACGCGAAGGCGAGCGGGTAGATCCCGATGTCGAGCAGCACCCCGCCCGCGAGCGCGGGGTCGAGCAGTCGGTGCTCGGGGCCCACCTCGGCCCGCGAGCCGAAGTCCGCCTCGACTCGGTGCACCGCGCCGAGGGCGCCGTCCTCGAGCAGCTGGCGCAGCACGTCCATGTGCGGCAGGTAGCGCGACCACATGGCCTCCATGACGAGCACGCCCGCGGCGCTGCCCGCCTCGACCACCTCGCGCGCCTCGGCAGCGTTGCGCGTGAAGGCCTTCTCGACGAGCACGTGCTTGCCCGCGGCGATCGCGGCGAGGGCCTGCTCGCGGTGCTCGGAGTGGGGGGAGGCGACGTAGACGACCTCGACCTCGGGGTCGTCCAGCACAGACTCGTACCCCTCGAAGGCGCGCGGGATCTCGAAGCGGGAGGCGAACTCCTCGGCGCGCGCCCGAGAGCGCGAGCCGACCGCCACGACGCGCTGGCTCGAGTGCGAGTGGACCGCTCGAGCGAAGTTCGAGGCGATCCAGCCCGGGGCGAGGATCCCCCAGCGCAGGCCGGGGGCCTCGGCGGGGTCGGGGTGGCGAGGGGCAGGGAGCGTGAGGGTCACGGAGCCACTGTGACAGGCCCTCAGGCTGCGCCGAACGGGGGTCTCGCCGTCGGGCACGGGGCCGTTCGTCGAGACGGCGAGGCGCGACATCCCGCGGTTCCGGCAGCGTCCACCGCTCTCCCACGATCGGGTGAGGAGCGGTGACCGGAGTCACAGCAGACGTCGCCATTGCGGGATCAGAATGTGAAGATCATGTGAAGCCGTGACCTCACCGTGACATTTGGGGGTCCGGCTGCTTAACGTCGGTCTGCCGGGTCGAACCCTCCTCGACGCGGCCCGGGCGGATCGCCGAGCACTGCCGCCGTCCCGGTTTCCTTACCCAAGGCAGTGACGGGGGACCCACTCTCCGGGCGCCACGGCGTCCTTGGGGTGAAGCCGGTCCTCTTGCAGGAACGGCCGGGGCTACCTCGCCCCGAACCCGACAGCTCACCCCGCAGGCGCACCGAGGTCATTGATGAACAAGAGCTCAGCTCTGCACGAGCGTGCCCAGATTCGGGCGCGTCGCACGATCCTCACCGTCCTGGCAGCTGGCGTCTCCCTCGCCCTCGTGGTCCCCGGTGCTTCTGCCACCACCACGCAGGCTGCCCCCGTCGCCGCAAGCGCTCCCGCTCTTCAGGTCGCGAAGAAGACCTCCTCGAAGAAGGTGAAGCCGAAGCTCTCGGTCACGCGCTCGAGCACCCGTCAGGTCAAGGGCGAGACTCGCGTCAAGCTCACGATCAAGGCGAAGCTCAAGGGCAAGAACCTCAAGGGCAAGGCGCGCATCTACGTCGACGGCAAGCGCGTCAAGACCGCCAAGCTCAAGAAGGGCAAGGCGACCTACAAGCTCTCTAAGAAGCTCAGCAAGGGCATCCGCAAGATCAAGGTCACCGTGGTGCCCTCCCAGAGCACCACCACGACGACGGCCGGCACGGTCCACCCTGTCTCGGGCACCTCGAAGACCGTCCGCGTGCGAGTGATCTCGCAGAGCGCGGCGATCAAGAAGGAAGCCCTCAAGCACGTGGGCGTCCGCTACCGCGGCGGCGGCACGAGCCCCCGTACGGGCTTCGACTGCTCGGGCTTCGTGTCCTACGTCTACAAGAAGGCCGGCATCGCGAAGCTGCCGCGCTCCTCCTCGGCCCAGCGCTACGCCGGCAAGGTCGTCTCGCGCAAGAAGGCCAAGGTGGGCGACATCATCTGGACCCCCGGCCACGTGGGCATCTACCTCGGGGGCAACAAGCAGATCGACGCGCCGCGCCCCGGCAAGACCATCAAGGTCCGCTCGATCTGGCAGAAGAACCCGGTGTTCATCAACGTCTGAGCACCGCACACCGACTCGACCCTCGCTCCGGCCACAAGCTGGGGCGGGGGTCGAATCGTTTCTGGAAGCCCTGCGTCCCGGATACCGTGTGCTTGCCGACGACGACGTCGGCACGCGAGCGAAAGGGACCACCGACCGTGACCTCTGACTTCTCCCTGGACATCGACCGGCTGATCGGCGAGCTGACGCTCGAGGAGAAGGTCGCCCTCACGACGGGCGCCTCCGCGTGGACGAGCGTCGAGGTCGAGCGCCTCGGCATCCCCGCCATCACGGTCACCGACGGACCTCACGGCGTGCGCCTCGTGCGCCCCGACGCAGGCTTCGACTTCTCCAAGGCCCTGCCCGCCACGTGCTTCCCCACGGCCGCCGCGCTCGGCTCCTCGTGGGACCTCGGGCTCCTTGAGCGCGTGGGTCAGGCGCTCGGCATCGAGTCGCGCTCCCTCGGAGTCGCGGTGCTCCTGGGCCCCGGCGCGAACATCAAGCGCCACCCGCTGTGCGGGCGCAACTTCGAGTACTTCTCCGAGGACCCGGTCCTCTCCGGCGAGCTCGCCGCCTCCTTCATCCGCGGCGTGCAGTCCGAGGGCGTGGGCACCTCGCTCAAGCACTTCGCCGCGAACAACCAGGAGACCGACCGCATGCGCGTCTCCGCCCAGATCGACGAGCGCGCGCTGCGCGAGATCTACCTGCACTCCTTCGAGCGCGCGGTCAAGGGCGGCAAGCCGTACACCGTCATGTGCTCCTACAACCGCATCAACGGCACCTACGCCGCCGAGGACCACTGGCTGCTCACCGAGGTGCTGCGGGACGAGTGGGGCTTCGACGGCCTCGTGGTCTCGGACTGGGGCGCCGCACGCAACCGCGTGAAGTCCCTCGCCGCAGGCCTCGACTGGGCCATGCCGAGCGCGCCCGCGACGAACGGTGACGTGCTCGCCGCCGTCCAGGACGGTTCGCTCAGCGAGGAGGTGCTCGACACGGCCGTGCGCCGCATCCTGCAGATGGTCCAGCGCACCTGGGCCGCCGCGAACGACCGCCCCGAGGTGGACGGCGGGGCCCACCACGCCCTCGCGCGCGAGGCCGCGTCCGCGGGCACGGTGCTGCTCAAGAACGAGGACGAGGTCCTGCCGCTGTCCGCCGAGGCCCTCGCGGGCGCCGTCGTCATCGGCGAGTTCGCCCGGACCCCGCGCTACCAGGGCGCCGGCTCCTCGATCGTCAAGCCCACGCGCCTCGACGCCGCGCTCGACGCGCTGCGCGAGGCTGCAGGCACCGAGCTGCCCTTCGCGCAGGGCTTCAGCGTCGAGGGGCCACGCGGTTCCGAGGGCGACGACGACGCACTCCTGGCCGAGGCCGTCGAGCTCGCTCGCGGCGCCGGGACCGTGCTGCTGTTCCTGGGCCTGCCCGCGATCGACGAGTCCGAGAGCTACGACCGCCCGCGACTGTCTCTCCCCGAGAACCAGCTGCGGCTGCTCGAGGCCGTGACGGCCGCCAACGCGAACGTCGTCGTCGTGCTGTCCAACGGCTCGGCCGTCTCGATGCCCTGGGCGGGCCTCCCGCGCGCGATCGTCGAGGCGTGGCTGGGCGGCCAGGCGGGCGGCGCGGCGATCGCGGACGTCCTGACGGGCGCTGCGGAGCCTGGTGGCCGCCTCACCGAGACGATCCCGCTGCGCCTCGAGGACACCCCCGCCTTCGGGAACTTCCCCGGCGAGGCGCACGAGGTGCGCTACGCCGAGGGCATCCTCGTGGGCTACCGCTGGTACGACGCGCGCCACATGGAGGTCGCCTTCCCCTTCGGCCACGGCCTCGGGTACACGAGCTTCTCCTACAGCGAGCTGAGCACCGAGGTACGGGGCTCGGGGGCCGAGGTCGAGGTCGACGTGGCCGTCACCGTGACGAACACCGGCTCGCGGGCCGGCAGCGAGGTGGTCCAGGTCTACGTGGCCGACCCTGTCGCCACTGTCCAGCGCCCCGAGCGCGAGCTGCGCGCCTTCGCCAAGGTGCACCTCGAGCCGGGCGCCTCGCAGGAGCTCTCCTTCACGCTCTCGGGCCGTGACCTCGCCTACTGGCACCCGATCCTGCACCGCTGGGCCGTCGAGGGCGGCGTCTTCGAGATCTGGGTGGGTTCGTCCTCGCGCGACCTGCGCGCCTCGGCCGTTGTCGACGTCGAGGGCGAGGAGCTCCTCGTGCCGCTCTCGCCCGAGTCCACGCTCGGCGAGCTGCTCAAGCACCCCGTCGCGGCGCCCTTCGTGCAGCCCTTCCTCGACAACTCGCCCATCCCCCTCGACGACCCGCAGCTGAGCTTCTTCCTCTTCGAGTCCCAGATGCAGACCCTCGCGACCTTCGGGATCGAGGGCTTCGACCGGGCCAAGCTCGACGAGATGCTCGCGGAGATCGAGCGCCTCACGGCAGAGCGCGAGGCCGCGAAGGGCTGAACCGCTGAGTCGGGCTGAACCCCTCGCGTCAGCGACAGAGCACGCGGGTGCACCAGAAGGTGCGCCTCCGGGCTCCGTACTTCCTGACTCTCAGCAGGGCGGGTCAACAAGGTAGAGCGTCGCGCGCCCGTCGGGGGTCTGGTCGACCACCTCGAGGTACTGCTCGAGCTCGGGGGTCACGCGCGAGGTGACGCCCGTCCAGTCGGCAGAGGTCTTCGCGCCGTCGAGCGGGCCGGTCGTGTCGAGGTAGAAGTGCGTGACCCCGAGCTCGCGCACGGCAGCGCACACCGAGGGTTCCGAGCCGAGCAGGTCGAAGCCGAAGCGCAAGGAGCGCTGGGCCTCGGACTGGTTCGAGGGGTCCAGCTGCGGGAACACCACGCGGCGCTGGGCCATCGAGTACGCGAAGGCCGCACCGTTGGCCGGGTCCCCGAGGATCACGGCGTCTGCGGGAGTGGTCTGCGGAAGGCGCTTCATGAGCGCGAGCTCTTGCTCGCTGAGCATCGTGCCCCACTGGATGGGCTCGGGCAGGGTGTAGCGGCCGCCGCGCTCGGCCTTCTGCGGGGCGTACCAGCCGAGCGTCAGGGCGAAGGCGAGGACGACGACGAGCGCCGCGACGCCCGCGAGCCGGGGCCGGTGCTCCGTCGCCGGGACGAAGCGCTGACCGAGGCGCGTGCCCGCTCGGCCGAGCGCGGGAACCCGTCCGAGGAGCCAGCGAGCCACGGCGAGCAGCCCGAGGGCGGCGAGCGGTGCGGCCACCACGGGCCACACCGCCGTGATGCGCGCCGTCTGCGAGTACCAGGGCCCAGCGAGCACCCGCAGCGGACCGAGCCCGCCCGCCGAGGCCGCCGCCACGAGCAGCACCACCCCGGCCGACCACAGGAGCCAGCGCTCGCGCGCGAGCTCCGCGCGGCGGGCCACCACCACGGCGCCGACCATCGTGAGGATCGCGAGCGGCCACAGCCCCGGCGCGACGGGCGCCGTCGGCAGGTCGAAGAGCGTGCGGTAGACCGTCGCGAGAGCGAAGTCGCGGGTGTCGTAGGTGTAGGAGGCCACGGCGCGCAGCGTCGAGCTCGAGAGCGCGAGGACGAGGCCTGCGAGGAGCACGAGGCCGAAGCCGAGGGAGACGAGGATCGCGGGCCGACGTCGTCCCGTCGCCCACCACCAGCGCACGCCCCGGACCACGTGCAGCACCGCCGCGGGCAGCACCACCAGGAGGAAGGAGAAGAGGCCCGCACCGTGCGCGAGGGCGACCCCTGCGGCCACCGTCGCGACCACGAGGAAGCCGACCACGCGGCGCGCTCCCGAGACGAGCCCGAGCTCCCCCTCGACGATGCGGCTCGCAGCGATCCACAGGGCCGCGGCTCCCGGCAGGACGGCGATCGCCGTCCCGAGGGGAAGCTGGGAGAGCTCGACGAGGATACGGCTCGGAAAGTGCCCGAAGGCCGCACCGAGCACAGGCGTCCACACCGCGAGGCTCCAGGCCCGCTCGCCCACCACGCGCCCGAGGGCCGCGAGCCCGAGCAGCCACACCGCCGTCGCGAGCACCACCACGGAGGCGTTCATGACGAGCGCGACGCTGCCCGGCGCGAGGGCCGCCGCCGCGTGCCACACCACGGGGTAGTACACCCCCGGCGCAGCGGCGCCGTACTGACCGGCCATCGCACCGAGCACCGAGGCGTTGCCCGAGTCCCGGATGAGCTGGACCCCGTTCGCGTGGAAGACGGCGTCCCACTGCTGCACCACGGCGTCCGGGCCGCCGAGACCCACGAGGTAGGGCACGAGGAAGGTCACGGCGCTCAGCACGAGGGCAGCGGCGAGGACCAGCGACCGCCGTCGGCCCATCACGTAGCGCCGCGTCCACACCCCGCCCGGCTCGAGCCCGCTCGCGGCGGTCGCGCGGCGCACCCAGAGCCCGCACGCGGCGGCGAGGGCCACGAGCGGCACGAGCCCCGCGATCAGCGGCACCCAGCCCCACGCGATCCCCGCGCGGTCGAGCACGAGCCCCGCGAGGCCGAGGTACGCGGCCGAGGCCGCCGGCGCGCCACCGAGCGCGAGGAGCCCGCGCACCCCGGCCGCCCGCAGGATCGCCCAGCCGGGCACGAAGAAGAGGACGGCGAGCACCACCACCGCGGGGGCGAACGCCAGCCAGCTCAAGCGCGGGCCCCGGAGCCGACGGCGAAGCGCGGCACGCCCGCCCAGGCGGCGGGGTCGGTGATGTTGCGCCCGTCGGCGAGCAGGCGCACGCCCGGCAGGTCCGCGGGCGTGAGGCTCGCGTACTCGCGGTGGTCGGCCTGGATCACGGCGAGGTCCACGGGCTCGCCCAGCTGGTAGGCGGCCCAGCCGAAGCCCTCGAGCTCTGCCTCGGAGTACATGGGGTCGTGGACCGCGACCTCGGCGCCCCGACTGCGCAGGGCCTCGACCGTCGCGAACACGCCCGAGAAAGCCGTCTCCTTCACGCCCCCGCGGTACGAGGCGCCGAGCACGACGGCGCGCAGCCCGCTCAGGTCCCCGAGGAGCTCCGCCGCTCGCGCGACCACGCGCTCGGGCATCTGGGCGTTCGCGGCGCGGGCCGTCGCGACGATCGACGCGTCCGGGTCGCCCGAGAGGTACAGCCGCGGGTAGACGGGGATGCAGTGCCCGCCGACGGCGATCCCCGGGCGGTGCAGGTGCGAGTAGGGCTGGGAGTTGCACGCCTCGATGACGGCGTAGATGTCGATGCCCACCTGCTCGGCGAAGAGCGCGAACTGGTTCGCGAGCCCGATGTTCACGTCGCGGTAGGTGGTCTCGGCGAGCTTGGCCATCTCCGCCGCTTCGGCCGAGCCGAGGTCCCACACGCCGTTGGGGCGCGCAAGGTCAGGGCGCTCGTCGAACTGCAGGACGGCCTCGTAGAACTCGGTCGCTCGGGCGGCGCCCTCGGCGGAGAGCCCGCCCACGAGCTTCGGGTACCGGCGCAGGTCCTGGAAGACACGGCCCGTGAGGACGCGCTCGGGGGAGAACACGAGGTGGAAGTCGCTGCCCTCGGTGAGCCCGGAGATCTCCTCGATGAGCGGCTTCCAGCGCTTGCGGGTGGTGCCCACGGGCAGCGTGGTCTCGTAGGAGACGAGCGTGCCGGGGGTCAGGTGCTCGGCGAGGGAGCGCGTCGCGGCGTCCATCCACCCGAAGTCAGGCTGGGCCGTCTCCTCGTCTACGAACAGCGGGACCACGACGACGACGGCGTCCGCGCCAGGGATCGCCTCGGCGTAGTCGGTCGTGGCGCGTAGCCGGCCGGCGGGGACGAGCTCGGCCAGTGCCTCCGCGAGGTGGGCCTCCCCGGGGAACGGCTCCTCGCCGCGGTTCACCACCTCCACGAGCGCGGCGTTGACGTCCACGCCCACCACCTCGTGGCCGGACCGAGCGAACTGCACCGCGAGCGGGAGCCCGATCTTGCCGAGAGCGACGACGGCGATGCGCATGGAGTTCCTTCTGCCGTGGGCTGGCCCGCCCAGGCC
>ENA-UOVV01002462-UOVV01002462.1-compost-metagenome-genome-assembly--contig:-NODE-2462-length-10548-cov-2.775755_pt1 | contig 10548 bp, 6 predicted proteins | sample MGYA00238155_ERZ761577 | MGnify/ENA primary metagenome ERZ761577 (study PRJEB28898, sample SAMN06268775) | compost metagenome | isolation source: Emeryville, CA | place: USA:Emeryville, CA | collected... | reverse complement strand
TGCTTCTGTTTCTCTTCTTTCCTCCAATTCTTTGGCCTTTTGTTCAATTTGCTGTATTTGCCAATAAATAGGAGACACTCTTTCCATTCGCGCAAAGTAAATTCCCTTTTTCTGTTGTAAAGCTTGCTGATAGCGTTTTTCAGCTTCCTTACTCTGAGCAATTAAAGACTGTAATTGATTTACATTTAATTGCTGTTGTTTAATTTCTTTTTGTAAACGATCAATTTCCTCTTGCAGATGTTTTTGAACTAATTGCATTTCCTCATTTTGTTTGAGCGAAGAATCTTTCTTAATGAGTTCTTCTCTCAATTTTCTAATGGTTTGTTCTTTTTCACTTGAAGATTGATGCAATTGTTCCAATTGAACACTTAATTCATTCAATTTTTTCTTAAGATCTTCAACTGTATTTTTATTATGTAAATTTTCCTTGCTCAAACTTTGATTTTGTTTTCCAAGCTCTTGATTTGCAGATACAAGTTCCTGAATTTTTATTTTCAATTCTTCCAATTGTCTTTTTTGATCTTCTATAATCTCTTGAAGAGCAATAATTTGTTTGGATTGCTGGCTTATCAAAGAGGAGCCTTTTTCTTTTTCCTGAATTACCTCTCCAAGTTGCTGTAATTGCAATTTTAAATTGCTTACTTGCTCCCTAAGTGAAGCCACAGTGCGTTTTTCGGAAGCTTTACCTTTCTCACTTTGCTCGACTCTTTTTTCTTTTTCTTGTAATTGCTTCTCAAATTCCCTAATTTGTAATTGTTTCTCTTCAAGTTGTTCGCTAAGAGAGTGGACTTGTTTTGTTAATTTAAGTTGATTTTCTTCGTTTTTTCGAGTTAATTCATGCATCTCTTTTCGAAGCGATTCAAGAGCAGAGTCAGCCAATGATTTTTCTTTAGTGATTCTTTCAATAGTTTCTTCCTGGTGTGTGTTGCTTTTCTTTTGTTTTTGTAACTCCTCTTTCAAGCCTTCTACAAGCAATGTTTGCTCTTGAATTTGTTTTCTTAAAGATTTTAACTGCAATTCTAATGTTTCTTGTTTTTGCAGTTCTAATTTAAGCTGATTAAGCTCTGAAGTTAGAGATTCAATAGCAGATTTATCCAGGGATTTTTCATGTTGACTTTGTTTGTCAGCTTTTTTCAGGGCTAGATTTTCCTTTTCTTTCTCTGCTAATTGCTCTTCTAACTCTTGTACTTGTAATTGTTTTTCTTCGAGCGTTTTATGAAGAGAGCGTTCTTTTTTTGCCAATTCATGCAGTTCTTTTCGAAGCGACTCAAGGGAAGAATCAGCCAATGATTTTTCTTTGGTGATTCTTTGAATGGTTTCTTCCTGGTGCGTGTTGGTTTTCTTTTGCGTTTGCAGCTCCTCTCCTAATCGCTTGGATAGAGTCGTTTGTTCATGTATTTTCTCTTTGAGTTCTTTTAATTGGAACTGTAATTTTTCTTGCTCTTGCAGTTGTAATTTAAGCTGACCCAGTTCTAAATTCAGAGAGCGAATAATGGATTGGGCGGAAGATTTCTCATGTTCGCTTTGCTCAGCCATTTTCTCCAGTAACTGATATTTTTCTTTTATTTGGATTAAAGTCGCTTCTAGCTCCTCAAATTCAATCGTTTGCTTTTTAATTTTTGATTGAAGAGAAATTACTATCTTTTGCAGCTCATCAATTTGTCCAGCAGTTTTTTTACCAGAAATCTGTAATAATTGATGCCATTCACGGATTTTAGCTATTTTACCGGCGGGATCATCTGTGCGGCCTTTAAATACACCACTTTCAAAAGCAGAGTTAATTCGTTTCCAAAATTTTTTATTACTGAGAATTCTTTCAATTAAAGGCGACGGTTTAGGGCTATTTAGTTCTTCCAGACAAATCGTTGCAAGTTGATATCCATTCATTTTAGCTAATGCTTTTTCATCAATGGGATAAAAAAACTCACTTTCCTTATCAGGCAAGGGCTCTGCAAAAGTAGGTGCTTTTAATGATTCCTTTACATCAGCTTCTGCAAGTTGAAAAGCAATGAATTGTTCTTTCAATGCTTTTAAATTCTCTGTAACTGCCTCATCTATTCCGAATGCTTGAGCCTGTTTGATTATTTTTAGCGTATTAATAATTCCATTACCTAAAGTCAGTAAGGTTTGGATTTTAACCCAGGCAGAGTCTTTATGTTCCTTGCAATAGAGTTGACATGGTCCTTCAAAAGCGGCAAAACGAGATAAGTTGAAAGTATTAGAGTCTACTGTAAATAGGCGGCGCAATACAATGCTTTCTTTGTAGTAAGGAACAAAGGCATGTCCGTGAATCGCTTCACCACCGCTATTATCGTAGAGAGCAAACAGATTAGGGGTGCTGTCTATTCTTTCTTTTGCCCAGACATTATTGGCTTCACACGTGATGGCTAGTTCATCAACGTAAAGATTAAATTGTTTGACTAATTCCAGCAAGTTGATTGGATTACTATCAAACGAAAATTTTTCCATGTCTGTAGTTTTTAAGATATCTGCCCATTGATTTATGGTTTCTGAAAAAGAGGTTGAAGAGGTCATAAGAAGCGTCAAGGGTTTTAATTCCAAAATACTTTGATACAGCTCTTCAGGATTGCTCAATGGGGACATATCTTTAAGAACAGCAATTTTTCCTAAACGATTTTCTAATAATGTAGCCATGGCAATGGCAAAATCTTTGCAATTACCCTTTGGGCCAAATGTTACCTCTTTAAATGAATCCATACACATGTAGGCAGCAAGTTGGATTTTGGTTTTTTCTTCTATCAGATCAGCTGGAATATTTTTGAGTGCGCTAGTTACTATTTCAATAAGCAATTCAGGATTTAGTTTGGATTGCAATTGTCGGGCTTTTTCAGCCATCGCAGGGAAGAGGCCATTGATCTTCTTATAGTTCAGGAAATAATCTTTAGTTAGTGATTTATAATTAAACCAACCTCTGTTTTCATAAGCATAAAGGAGATTGTCATTATTGTTTCGATGAGCGAAATAACGGAAGGCATCTCCCCAATCGATTCGGCCAAATTGTTTGCTTTTTTCTTCTCCTTCTCCTTTGAGTACAACGATATTGCCACTATGTACACTATGGGCTCCCAGCAATAGAGAAAACATAAGGGCCATAGAAAGGCCAAAATATTTATTTTGTTTTGTGATCCCGGCATAATAACCTGGCCCAAAGAAGGTTTCCTTTATCGTATTACGATCACTGCCATCACCGTAGCTTGTTCCAATGATTTTGTGTAATTCATCAAATGAAACCAGTGGCTGTATCAGTCCATAGGACTTGTCTTCAAATTGAATGACATCGGCGCAAATCAATGATGGAAAATAGCTTTCATCAATCAATCCTCGCTTCATGAACTCTTTTAATAGCAAGCCTGCAAATAATTCTGTGAATAGCTCACGAGGGTCCCCCGGTTTTTTTATAAAAAATTTCCGGCCATCGCTGTCTTTGTAAAAACCATCGACATCACTTTTATTTTTACCACCTGTTTTTTCTTTAAATCGAACTATTTCTTTACCTTGATAAGTTAACATAATGACTCTGACCTAAAACAACACTTTGTGCCATTATAGCTACCAAGTATTAACTAAACCTTAAGAAAACCTTAAGAATTCATCTGCAAATTTCTTTCTGCTTTGGCCGGTATTGCTCACTGATTCTTGCTTTAACAGTTGTTTTTTTACGCTTCATTAGACAATAAAGACCAACAGAGCTTAAATAGGGGAACCCAAAGAGAAATACTATGTGCTTTATCGTTCCAGCCAGGGCGATATCAGCAACTAATCCCATTACAAAAATAAATTGAAACGAACGATTTTTTATAAAATCTGTAATAAAAGGTTGGAGCATTTTTAATCCATTAACTCAAATGATAGGGACGGGAACTAGTTACATGCCCATTTGTTCTCAGCAAAAATGGAATACACTTCATTATCCCCAATGACAATGTGATCCAGTAACCGGGCATCTACCAAGTCCAGAGCATCTCGAATGCGTTCTGTAATGGCTAGATCTTGCTGGCTTGCATCAGACAAGCCCGAGGGATGATTATGTGCCAGAATTAAAGCAGCAGCATTTAATTGCAATACACGTTCTACAATCGGTCTGGGATAGACTGTTGCTGTGTTGATGGTTCCTGAGAATAATTCTTCATAAGCAATGATTCGGTGTTGGTTATCCAGAAAGAGTGCGGCAAAAGTTTCATTTTTGTAGTCTCGCAGTCGTTTTTTTAAAAAAGCATAAGTTTGTTGCGTGTTAGATAACCGGATTTCTTTTTGCAGATCAATGAAATCACTACGATGACATATTTCTTTCGCAGCCTGAAGTTGCGCATAGCGAACTTCTCCTAATCCATGGATTGATTTAAAGCTTTGCAGATCAGCATTGAGGATATTACGTAAATTTCCCAAGTGTTTGGTGAGCTCATAGGCTAGTTGCAAACAAGATTTTTTATTGTTACCCGAACTGATGAAAACGGCTAACAATTCGATATCAGAGAGGCTATGTACTCCATTAGTAAGTAATTTTTCGCGCAAGTCAAGTTGTTGCGCTGTATGGGCAACCATCATTTTGTATTCCTTTTATATTCCTTTATTGCGAAGTTTGTGCTTTGATCGGAGTTATTCTTATCAAAAATGGCGAGCCATGCAAGATTTTATTAATAAAAAAATTCTACTTGGTATTTGTGGAGGCATTGCTGCTTATAAATCTGCTCATCTGGTTAGAGAATTGACTCGTTTGGGGGCTGATGTGAGGGTTGTCATGACTCATTCAGCACAACAGTTCATTAACCCTTTATTGATGCAGGCATTATCAGGCAATGAAGTGAGGATTGATTTATTCGATACTCAAGCTGAACGGGCTATGGGACATATTGAATTAGCAAGATGGGCAGATTATTTGCTCATTGCTCCTGCGTCCGCAAATTGTCTTGCTAAAATGGCTCAAGGTCTTGCTGATGATTTGCTTTCAACATTATACCTCGTTACTGAAACGCCAGTAATTGTTTGTCCTGCCATGAACAGAAGCATGTGGGCACATCCAGCAACCAAGGCAAATTGTGAATTGTTAAAAGAACGAGGCGTGTTTTTTGTCGGGCCTGAAGAAGGCTCCCAGGCTTGTGGGGAACATGGATTGGGAAGAGTCAGCGAGGCGGATCAAATTGTGAATACCTTGCGCTTACTGGATGTGAATCAACTATTGCATGGCAAACGAATTGTGATTACTGCAGGCCCTACTCGCGAGTCGATTGATCCAGTTCGTTATTTAAGCAATTACAGTTCAGGGAAGATGGGTTTTGCAATGGCTGAAGCTGCTGCTATGGCAGGCGCACAAGTGACATTAATTAGTGGTCCTTGTCATTTACAAACGTTTTCGGACATCGAGGTCATAAGAGTGGAGTCTGCTCAATCGATGCTGGAAGAAGTGAACAGGCATGTACAACAGGGAGATGTATTTATTGGAACAGCAGCAGTATCAGATTATAAAGTGCTGAATCCTGCTTCGGAAAAAATGAAAAAAAATGAGAATTCTGAACTCACTCTCCAGCTTGTTAGAAATACAGATATTCTTTCTGAAGTAGCTAAAAGTGGTAAAGCTTCCTTTGTTGTTGGGTTTGCAGCTGAAACAACTGATGTGATTTCCTATGCAAAAGAAAAAATGAAAAATAAAAAACTGGATATGATTGTCGCCAATCAGGTAGGTAAGGGAATGGGATTCGAAAGTGATGTAAATCAAGTAACAGTGATTACAAAAAACAAACAAATAGAGCTGCCATTAACCCATAAAACACGTCTGGCAGGCCAAATTATTGCAATCCTTGCTGCAAGTCTGCAAAATTAGGCGCAATAAAACGATTGAGAATTATTATGCATCAAGTTATTCAGTTAAAAATTCTGGATTCAAGGATAGGAGATACTATTCCATTGCCTGCCTATGCCACTGATGGGTCCGCCGGTCTGGATTTAAGGGTCTGTATCTCGGAGCCTATGCAAGTAGCACCTCAGCAAACAGTATTGCTGCCCACCGGCATTGCTATTTATATTGCCGATCCAAAGCTGGCGGCAGTGATTTTACCAAGATCAGGTTTAGGCCATAAAAATGGTATTGTTTTAGGAAACCTTGTAGGGCTGATTGACTCGGATTATCAAGGAGAATTAAAAATCTCTTGTTGGAACAGGAGCCAGGAACATTTTACTGTTAATCCTGGTGATAGAATTGCTCAATTAGTTTTTATCCCGGTTGTACAGGCTTCTTTTGAGGTGGTCAATGAATTTACAGAAAGCTCCAGAGGAGAAGGTGGCTTTGGTAGCTCCGGGAGATATTAAATGACCTATCAACAAAAGCAAATTCCCCGCTCTGTCTTTCGTGCCTATGACATTAGGGGGATTATCGGTAAAGAACTGGATGAGAATTCTTTTTATAGCATTGGCTTAGCTATTGCACGTTATTTACAAAAATTAAATCGTCGACAAATATTTGTAGCTCGTGATGGACGTCTGACCAGTTATGCATTGGCTAAGGCCTTGAAAGAGGGTTTGCTAGACAGCGGGATAGATATTCTTGATCTTGGTGCTGTGGCGACACCTGTCATGTATTATGCTACCCATACGCAAGGGATTGATTCTGGATTGATGGTTACCGGAAGTCATAATCCCGCTGATTATAATGGTATCAAGTTAGTATTGGCTGGAAAAACATTAATTCAAGATGAAATAGATACACTTTATGCTTTGCTTGGTGAAGTCAAGCAGTCAGCTGTTCGTGGCAAAGAAACGGCTTTTGATGTGATAGAAGACTACATTCAGCGTATTGTGAGCGATATTCAATTGAAGCGCCCTTTAAAAGTAGTTGTTGATTGTGGCAATGGTGTGGCGGGTCCAATTATTCCCAGGGTTATTTCGAAATTGGGCTGTGATGTCATTCCCCTGTATTGTGAAGTGGATGGCCGATTTCCCAATCATCATCCTGACCCTTCAATAGAAGCCAATTTAGCTGATTTAAAAGTGGCTGTGGCAAATCATCAAGCCGATATTGGTTTGGGCTTTGATGGGGATGCTGACAGACTTGGCCTGGTGACTAATAAAGGCGAAGTAATTTGGCCTGATCGTTTAATGATGTTTTACTCAAGAGAGATTTTAAGTCGTAATCCAGGCGCTACGGTTGTGTTTGATGTGAAGTGCTCCAGTCATTTGGAGAAAGAAATCCAGGCAGCAGGCGGGGTTGCCAGAATGTGCCCTACTGGCCATTCAATTGTGAAAGCGGTGATGAAAAAAGAACAAGCCATCCTGGCTGGCGAAATGAGCGGGCATCTGTTTTTTAAAGATCGCTGGTATGGATTTGACGATGCTTTATATAGCGCATGCCGATTGTTGGAGATTATCAGTTCTTCCCATTTGACTGTCAGTGAACAATTTGAGTTGATCCCTAATAGTGTCAATACTCCTGAAATAAAAATAGCGATTACTGATGAAGAAAAATTTGATTTTATTGAACGTTTTAGTGAGCAGGCTAATTTCCCTGAGGGCAGGATTTTGAATATTGATGGTTTGCGTGTTGAATTTCCAAATGGATGGGGATTGTTACGTGCATCAAACACAACTCCTTGTCTGGTCGCACGTTTTGAGGCGACAGATAAAGATCATCTGGAGCAAATTCAATATTTGTTTAAGAAACAAATTCAGCGCCTGGATTCTGAGTTGGATTTGCCATTTTAGTGTTTAGGAAGATGAAAAATTCAATATAGTGCTATTCTGCTTAGAGTTTGTCAGATTTGGACAGGACTAACGAAAAAGCCCAAGGTTCATTTTTTAATAAAGAGGTTAGGGGTTTTCGTAAGTTCTGTTGGAAACAAAACGAGATGTTGACTTCTTAACACAATACAACATGACTTCCAGCACTTGTTTGTTTTGTGTTCGGCCTGGTATTTTCTCTTGTTTGATAAGATGAAATTGGTATTTATTGATTAAGCTCTCTATGTATTCGGGTTGATGGCTAAATCGAGCGCTGCTTTCCAGTTTCCACGGAGTTGTTGTGCTGATTTCGGTAGTGAAAATAAAATACCCTTCTTGCTTCAGATGTTGATTGATGGAATTAAAAATATCATCCAGATTACCAAAATAGGGTAGGACGTCTGCAGCGACCGCTAAATCGTAATCGTTTTTATCTTTTCTTAAAAAATCGATTAATTCCGAGCATACCAGAAGATCATAGATGTTTTTTTCCTTTGCTCGAGCTATCATTTTTTCTGCTATATCTACTCCGGTTAAGTGTTTGCTTATTTCACGAAGCACAATACCTGTTAATCCAGTACCACAACCCAAGTCCAAAGAATGACTGGTTTGCAAAAGTTGAAGTTGGTGGATGAGGCGGCCAATGTGATGCGGAATCTTATAGTGTAATTCACCTTGCATGTGTTGATCGTAATACAAGGCATAATTATTAAATAAATTTTGGGCATATTTTTCTGTAGTATTAACGCTCGTTGCTCCTGTAATGGCATTCAGCATATGCCTGCTGACCACATCATCGGGGTTGATTACCAGAGCGCGCTCAAGATATTCGCGCGCGGTTTCTCGCATGTCCATTTTTAAATAAATAGCGGCCAGATTATTCAAGGATGGAGTGTGATCACTTTGTAATGTTAAAATCTGATCAAACAAAAGGGTGGCTTCATTGAGATGGCCCAATGCCATTTGAGCGACTCCGGAATTGTATAAATACTCCAGATTATCGGGTTCTTTTTTCAGTAAAACATCGTAATGCATGAGCGCATTTTCAAATCGATCATGATGCATGAATGTGGCTGCCAAATTATTACGTGCATCAATGTCTTCATTATCCAAAGCCAAGGCTTTAGTAAAATAATCAACAGCTAATTGGTTTTGTTCTCTTTTCAAAGCGATCACGCCCAAGTTAATTAGGGATTGAACATGTTCATGATCTTGCTCTAACACTTTATGAAATGCCTGTTCTGCTTCTGAGAGTAAATTGTCTTCCAAATGCAAAATACCTAAGTAAAATTGAGCTTCTCTGTGCTTAGGATTTAGAGCTATCACATTATTAAATTGTGTTTTGGCAGCAGACAATTGTTGATTTTTGAGAAGTAACAAACCTAAATTAAAGTGAGCCGCGCTAAAGTCAGGTTCTGTATTCACTGCAATCACATAATGATGCAACGCTTTCTGGTAATTGTTGAGTAATGCGTAGGTTGCTGCCAGATTATTATGAGCCTGGACATACTCTGGTTTAATCTCAATGGCTTGCTGGTAATATTTTATTGCCTCATCTAATTGACCTGCCTTTTTATAAGCGTTAGCGAGATTATTGAGTATACCAACGTCATTGGGGTTAATTTTTCTGGCTTGTAAAAAATATAAAATGGCATTTTCCATATCACCCAATTGGGCATAGGTTAATCCCAGGAAATGCAGAGTTTCCGTATGTTTGGGTGATTGGGCAAGTATTTGCTCATATAAGCTAATGGCTTGAGGTAAATGGCCTTCATATTGAAGCTTATAGGCTTGTGCAAAAAGAGTATCTACTTCACTGTTCATATTAATCTGGAAGAAGGGCGCGTAATTGGTTTAAAGCTTTTGCGCGATGGCTAATCCTATTTTTAATTTTAGCAGGTAATTCAGCGGCTGTGCATTGGTATTCGTTGAGATAAAATACCGGGTCATACCCAAAGCCATTTGTTCCTGAAGGTTTCACGCTAATAATGCCATGAAATATGCCTGTGGCAATGATCGGTGTTGGATCTTTGGCATGTTGCATTAGCGCTATTGCGCAAAAAAAATAGGCTTGTCTTTGTTCTTGGGATAAATCAGCCATTTTACTTAACAATTGTTGTATATTGTCTTCGTCATTTGCCTTTCTTCCAGCATAGCGTGCTGAATAGATACCCGGCTCTCCATTTAAAGAGGGGACTACAAGCCCCGAGTCGTCGGCTAAAGCTGGTTTATTGGCTAATGAGCTGGCATGACGGGCTTTGAGAATGGCATTCTCTATAAAACTTAATCCTGTTTCTTCCGCATCGGATATACCCAAGTCGGCTTGGGGAATGCATATGGTGGGGGCTAGTAATTGTTCTAATTCTTTTATTTTTCCAGGGTTACTGGTTGCCAAAATAATTTCTTTCATTCTTATTCCATGCTATTAATTCAGTATTCATAAAAAGGATAATTATGCATGAGAATTTTGGAAAAAAATATCAAGAAGACTCCCTGGTATTTAAAACCATTCTTCTGGAATCAAAAAAGAAAATACGGCCAAATACTCGAACCTGCTTTGATTTGGGCAAGAATTCCCAGGTTATTTTTGGCAGTTGCTGCTATGTATGGCGTGATAGACAGAAAAAAATCACCACTTTCCCCAATATTACGCTCTCTCATCACTGTCAGAGTTTCTCAAATTAACTGGTGTGCGTTTTGTGTTGATATTAATTCAGCAACTTTAATTAAAAGGGCTGGAAGTGAAGCACAGTATAAACAACTGGCGAAATGGAGGAGTTCCTCATTATTTTCACCAGAAGAAAAAGCGGCATTGGATTA
>ENA-UOVV01002457-UOVV01002457.1-compost-metagenome-genome-assembly--contig:-NODE-2457-length-10560-cov-110.581342_pt1 | contig 10560 bp, 9 predicted proteins | sample MGYA00238155_ERZ761577 | MGnify/ENA primary metagenome ERZ761577 (study PRJEB28898, sample SAMN06268775) | compost metagenome | isolation source: Emeryville, CA | place: USA:Emeryville, CA | collected... | reverse complement strand
CTTCGCCTCAGAAGTGATAATTCACCCCGAGCGAAAACTCCTGCGCATCCGGCGCATCTTCGATCGCCTCATACTGGGCGCGCGCCGTCGCGCTCCACTTTTCGCTGAAGCGATACGTCGCCTTCACGCCGAGCTCATACGCGTTCGCGTTGAAGCTCGTCGCGCGGACGAAATCCGCGAACGGCGTCACCGCCACCGCCGGCGCGACTTGGAACTCCACGCCGGTCCCGATGCGAAACTTGAACGAGTCGTCGCTGAACCCGCCGCCCTTCCGCCACTGCCAGCCCGCGCCCGCCACGACGAACGGCTTCCCCCACGCCTGCTGCGTGTGCAGCGTCACGCCGAACTCGGCGTCGTGCGCGCGCAGCCGCGCGCCCAGGAACTTCGCCGACGCATAGTCGTAGCTGAGGTGATAATCGATGTTCGGCCAGAACGGCTGGTTCAGCGTCACGCCCCACCCGTCCGCGTGACTCGGCCCATAGCCGTCGAGATCGGTGTAGCTGTATTCGATTTGTGTATACGGCGATCCCAGCAATCCGGCCGGCCGGCCCGCCTCCGCGGGATTCGCCGGCGCAAAATCCGGATTCTGCGCCCAGGCCGTCCCGCCCAGCCCGAGCGCCGCGGTCATCGCCACCAACGTTTTCTTCAAGGTAGTTTTCTTGTTCATGTTTGTTTGGTTTTCGGTCCCGCCCCGACGAGTCGCCTCGTCGAAAGCGGGGTGGGTATGACCGCCTGATTTCCAAAAGTTCCTCGCTTAAAACCTTCGTCCGAGCATCTTTCCTGCGAAACTTTTTCATTTCCAAGCGTCAGGCCCCAAGGTCCATCAACCCTCCCACCCGTCGCTCAAACTCCCCCGCCATGAAAAACCGCTCCATCCTCCGCACGCTTTTCGCGCTGCTTTCCTCCATGCTGGCCTCCGCCGCTTCCGCCGCCTCGCTTCCCGTCGGCGCCCCCGCCCCCGCCATCAGCGCCACCACCGACGCCGGCGACACGCTCGACCTCGGGAAGCTGTATCCAAAACACGCTTACACGCTCGTCTGGTTCTACCCCATGGCCCTCACCGGCGGCTGCACCAAGCAGGGCTGCTCGCTCCGCGACGCCTCCGCCGACTTCGCCAAACACGACGTCGCCATCGTCGGCGTCAGCACCGACTCCGTCGACAAGCAGAAGGAGTTCAAGGAGCACAACAACTTCCCCTTCCCGCTCCTCGCCGACACCGACAGCAAGGTCCGCCACGCCTTCGGCCAAGAGGGCGGCGCCCGCGCCAAACGCGAAGCCTACCTCATCGACCGCAACGGCAAGATCGTCTACCACGACGAAGGCGCCACCGACCAACAAGCCGACAACGTCCTAAAATTCCTCGCCAAATCCAAAAGCTAAGCTCCCCCCGCCTAAACCACATTCCCCCCAGCCCGCTCCCTCCCGAGCGGGCTTTTTCGCATCCAAACCCTTCTCTCCTTACCTCGTGCTCATGCTCGCGACTCGTGCTCGTGCTCCCTCATTCGTTCCCGCCCTCACAACTCCTCATCCGCCACCGCCCGCAACACCCCCGCCTTCGGATCCTCGCGCACCCGCTCCAGCCATTCGCGCATCAACGCATTCCTTTCCACCGCCTCCCGCGGCCACGGCGCCGCCACCAAATCGATCGTCCGCAATTCCCCGTCCGCGCACCGCACGAAATTCCGCGCGTGCAAATCCGCCACGAGCCACGCCCGCTCACGATGAAACCACAGCCGCGGATGATCCCGGTTCGCCCGCAAAAACCGCGACGGGATCTCGATCAATCCCTCCGGCAGCGACCGCGACATGTCCTCCCCCTGCGGCAGCGGTTCCCCCAACGCCTGCTTCGCCACCACGATTCCTTCCGGCGTCACCGCCACCACCTCCGTCGCCATCCCGCCGAGCAGATGAATGAGCAACAGCTTCTCCAACAGCCCGCGATAATCCCCCAGCACCGCATTCGCGTGCAGCGCCGCTTCCTCGCCCGGCCCAAATCCAAACACGCTCCCGATCTTCTTCTCCTCCCGCGGCAGATAAAACTTATAGACCGACCCGTCCTCCTCCGCCGCAAACGCCCACGCCTCCACTCCGCCGCCAATCCGCCGCAGCCGCGCATTCGGCTCCTCCAACGGATTCTCCGCGTGTCCCGGAAATCCGAATACATCCAGCGACCACAGCGGCACCAGCGCCCGCCACGCGCGAATCGCCTCGCCCAGCGCCGCCCACTCCCCGCCCGCGCCTTCCAGCAAACTTACTTCGTCTTCCGCGAGGAGGACGAGATCGCGGTCCGAATCCGCGCCGACACCGCATTCTTCTGCTGCCGCGCCGAGGCGAGCGAGCGCTTCCAATCTTCGCTCGTGATCGTGTTGAAGAGCGGCGCGTCCTTCCGCGTCCGGAAGGTGCCGCCCGCGGATGCGGGTGATTTGTCCGGTGAAGGGGTCTTGCATGCTGCGTCCGCCATGCGCGCACCGTCAGCGCCGCGCGCCCCCGACGCAAAGGCTTTTTGCCCACAACTTATCCGCAACCATCCCCGCTCCCGTGTAGTCCACTGAGTTACATCTCCGCCGCCCGCCTTCACCCGCCTTTTTACCCGGCGTCCACATCTCAAAACAACCTCGCCGGATATTCCCCGCGCTTCACCAGCTCCGCGATCGCCGCCACCACCCGCGGCTTGTCCTCGCGATACGTCACCCCAAACCACGCGCTCTCCGTCGGCAGCACGCGCACCGTCGCCTCGCCGCGCCCGATCATCGTCGACACCGCCGCCGGCAGATAAAACTCCGCCTTCGGCTCGCCGCCCTTCGCCGCCAAAAACTCCCGCAACTGCACCTCCAACCCCGCAAACACCTCCCGCCCAAACCCCCAGCAGTTCATCGACACGATCTCCTCGCCCGAAAACTCCCGACCCGCCCCCACCTGCGCCGGCTCGATCCCCGTCCGCTCCACGATCGACGCCAGCCGCCCGTCCGCTCCGACCGCGCAAACGCCTCGCGACACCGCGCCGTGCTCCGACAACGTCCGCGCCAACCGAAACCCCACGATCGCAAATTCCGCCGCCGCACCTCCCGTCGCCCCGCCGCCTTTCTCCTGCAAAAACGCTCCCAGCCGCCGAAACGAATCCGCGCCGTAAAAATCGTCCGCGTTGATCACCGCAAACGGCCCCGGCACCGCCTCCCGCGCACACCACACCGCATGCCCCGTGCCCCACGGCTTCTCCCGCCCCGCCGACGCCACGAAACCTTCCGGCAGCGCGTCCACCGATTGAAACACGTAGTCCACCTCCACCCGCCCCGCATACTTCGCCCCGATCTGCTCGCGAAACACCGCTTCGAACTCCTTCCGAATCACGAACACCACCCGCCCGAACCCCGCGCGCAGCGCATCGAACACCGCATAATCCAACACCGTCTCGCCCGACGGCCCCACCGGATCGATCTGCTTGAGCCCGCCATAACGCGAGCCCATGCCTGCCGCCAAAACCAGAAGCGTGAGAGTCATCCTCGCGAGCAGAAGGGGTCGCACCGGAGCCTGCAAGACACCCGTTTCGCCCCTCCTCCATCCACGGCCCCAGGCGCGGCGGCTCGCAGCCGGAACACGTTTTCCTTCCCGTGATCGGCCCTTCGCACCTTCGACCCGGTGTCACCGACGTCCACGCCACCGCTCTCTCCAGCCGCCCCGCAACTACCCCCGTCCCGCCAGCAACGCATCCTGCCGCAACCTCTCGTTCAACAGATCGACCGCCGCCACCGAGTAGGGCTCCTCGCCCTCTCGAAAGCGCCTGATCTTCGACTGGATCACGGCCTCGTCGACGTCCGGATCCAGCCGCGCGCTGTAGTAGATGTAGTGGAGCTTGCGCTGCGCCTCGTCGCGCAACCGGTTCAGCTCCTCGCGGTCGAGTTGATAGCAACGGATCGAGTGCCGTCCAAAGGGACTGTTGTCGACCGCGACCACCTTGCCTCCGAGCCCGAACTTCAAGTGCTTCGAAGGCTCCCGATCGCCCCTCGCGTTCAGCGGATTCAAGATGAGCGGCTGCTCCTCCGCATCGAGCTCGTCCACCGGCAGAAAACAGGCGCCCACCGGATCGCCACAATCGAAGACGCGCCCTTTCAACCGCACGCGGTCCTCCGCGCTCAGGACCTTTGCGAGCACGTGCCGGTTCTGCACGGGGAACTGATCCACCTTCCCCTTGCCCGAGTTGCAGTAGGAACACGCGGGCACGAGATTCTGCCAGTTGTAGGCCAGCCAGAAATAGCCGGGGTGCTCGTCCTCTGAATCGTCCGGATAACTGCAACGCGCCGGGACCTTCCGGCCTTCCTTCTCGGCCAGAAACACCACGCGCCCCTTCGGCCTAAAGTGTTCCGCGTCCCCTTTGTAGCGGTCGAGCGTCAGCAGCGACTCGCAATACGCACATTTGAAATGAAACACGTTCTTCAGCAGCCACTCCTTCAGATCCTTCCAGATCTCCTGCGAAAAACTGTGCGTGAATTTCTTTCCCGCGGGTTTGTTGCGGAGCCACTCGTTCCAGTCCGCGATCGCCTTTTGCGTCGCCGCATGCGCCCGCGCCTCCCACTTGTTCCACCACTCCCGCTGCGCCGGATCGGTGAGCTTCGCCGGATCGAACTCGACCGTTCTCATGTCGTCGTATCCTCCCAGCCCAGCGATCTCGCGACCGGCTTCGTGGCGGCCACCAACGTTTTTCTCAGCTCCGGCAGCTTCTCGGCCGAGTAATCCGCCGCCATGATCGTTTCCACCAGTTGCTGGGTGCGGCGTCGCAGCGGAGTCTCGCCCGGCGCCGGCCACACTTCATGCAGCCGCCGCTCGAGTTCCTCGGAGCGCGCCTGTTCCGCCGGACTCCGCTCCGCCTTCGCCAGCAGCCCCTCATACTCCTTCATCAACTCTTTCGTCTCCGAATCGACGGCGAGCGTGGTCGACAGCCCGAACAGATCGCCCGTCAGCAATTGGTCCGCCCGCCCGCGCATCATGTCCGCATCGATTTCCTTCACCCGCACCCCGGACGCATCCCGCTCGAACCGCACCACCTGCTCCACCGGCATGCCGCCGACGATCAAGGGCGAATGCGTCGTCGCCACGAACTGCACGTTGGGAAACAACTCCTGCAACCGCGGCACCACCGTCTGCTGCCAAGCCGGGTGCATGTGCGCATCGATTTCGTCGATGAGCACCAATGCGTAGCGCTCCAGCGGCTCGCCCTGCGAGGACGGCAGCTCGTGCAGCCGCTGCACGAGAATACCCACCCACCCCATGATCGACGCCGTGCCCTGGCTTACCGCTTCCAGCGGCAGCTCCACGCCGTTGATCGACACGTTCACTTGAAATCCGCTCGCGTCCATTCGCACGAACGCGAGGTCCGTCCCGGTCGCCAGCGTGCCCACCACCCGGAAAAAATCCTCCCGCATCCGTTCGAAACGCCCGGGATCCTGCTGCCGCTCCCGCGCATCTTTGATCCAGTAGTCGATGTTCACCAACCACTGCTTGAGCTTGTCCATCCGCGGATCAGGCCTGCCTTCCACCAGCGGCAACAAGTCATCCGTGCAGGGCCGCCCTTCCACCCGCGCCTCCGGACCTTTCGATCGCTCCCAACTGAACACCCGCAGCGGCGGGAAACCCAGCGCCAGCCAGCCTTCGGCTTCCAACGGACGGCCCGGCTCCGAGATCACCTCCGCTTCCGTGCCGCCGCGCAACAGCGTCGTCTTGTAGGTCATTCCTCGATCCGTCTCGAGCAGGATGGACGCGCGGGTCGCGCCAACCCGGATCAGCCGGTTCGCATACGCCCGCGCCTCGTTCCCGCAGATCGCGAGCGCCAGCGCCTTCATCACATGCGACTTTCCCACGCCGTTGTCGCCGAGCAGAACGTTCCAACCCGGCGTAAGCGGCAGATCCAGTTTCTCGAACGGGCCGATGTTTTCCAGCGTAAGCTTGCGGATGCGCGCGCAACCGACATCCGGCAGCCCGTCCGTCGTGCTCGCCGACCGGCGGCGCCCCGCCCGCACCACCCGTCCGAAATCCTGCAAAAACTTCAGCACCTCCGGATGCCCTTCCGTGCGGCGATACGGCATCACCTTGATCCCAAACTTCCGCTCCAGCGTGCTCGCCTTCAACTCCCACGCCGATCCCGCCGCCTCGATGTCCACGAGCGCGTAGTGTGTCCGCGGACGCGTTCCCGAGAAACTGATCCCTTTCAGATAATCTTCGATCCCCTCCAGCCCGCATCCCACGAACAAAATCGTCCGCGAGAAAAACACCGTCTCCATGAACGACGAAAACAACCGGTTCGACGCCACCGCCTCCTGATACTGCGTCGCCGAGAGGATCACCGACTCCGGCTGCGCCAACGCCCCATAAAGCTTCAGAATGAAGAACCGTCGCGACGCAATCGATGCGAGCAGAGGCTCGGCCTGCTGCGGCGTGAACACCGCCGGCTGCGCCTCCTCGAATGTCCACTCGAGCATGTCGTCGAAGTTCGTCGTCAGCACCGCGGCAAAGGGCACGTTCTGCAAAACCCGGTGCGCCTGCGAAAGCGCGCTCACCTGCGAAAGCCGGCCGCGAAGAAATTCCAGCAACGCCTCGCGTTCTCCGCCGAGCCGATGCATCAGGCTCTCGCCCACCGATTCCATTTCGCCCTCGTCCAATGCCGCGCGCAGCGCCTGCGCGAACCGCGCGTCGATGATCCCGCGGCGCTCACTCCACTCGGTCATCTCGCGCAGCAACGCCGGCCACAACGGCAACCCCGCCTGCGCGCTCAAACCCGAACCCGCATACAGCACGCACTCGCCCGCTGCCGCCGCCTCCACCAACTCCGCCGGCACTTCCGGCTCCTTGATGTCCGAAACGCCATCCGCTCCGTTCGCCTCCCGCGCAAGAGCCTCCGCCCGTTCTTTTTCCTTCCGCCGCCGGCGACGCCGCACCAACGCGACCCCGGTCAGTCCGACCATCCCCACCCAGACGTTGAATCCGCCCCAAACCAGCACCGGCGTCCGCCAATCCCACCACGGCACGAATCGCGCGAGATACGTCGTCAGACCTATTTGATACAACACGCCCGATTCCCCTGACGAAAGCTCCGCCGCGTCCAGCAGGCGGACGACACGATCGTCCACCGACTCCACCAACGGCTCGATCACGCCGTCACTCCGCACCATCTCAACCTTTCTGTCCTGTCCCAGCAGCAGCGCGCCCCCCAAAAATTCGATGTTGTTGGTCGCTGAATAAGACCCCGTAAAACGCTTCAGGACCCCCTCCGGGGGGCCGCGCCAAATGGTAGATGAGTCGGTGAGCACGCCCAAGGTCCCGGACCGGGAGATCGCCACCTGCGCAATCTCTCCCAACACTTTCGCACTCCCCGCCGCCCACAATCGCGCCTGATCGAGCATCAGTATTTCAGTCCAACCCCCAACCATCGAGGCGAAGGTATCGCCCCCCCGCACTACGCCAACCCGCCCATTGTCGGTCACCACGCGCAGCGTGCGCGGCGGCTTCGCCGTCGCCGCCAGCAGTCGCCCCGTCCTATCGCGCATCTCGAGCTCGTTTTCGTAGACCAGCAGCAGCCGCTCGTTGTCGATGAAGCGGCACTCCTGCAGGCGACCGGAGGTTCCGAAAACCTCGGCATGCGGGGGGCTTTCATCCCGAGCCGGCAGAGGCACGATCGCCACCATATCCTCCCGCGGTAGGATCATCCATCGTCCGTCGTCCGAAATTTGCGCCGCCAGTCCTCGCGTCGAGCGATCCGCTGGAGACTTGTCCCCTCCCACCGCTCCCCACCACCGGAGTTCATCCTCCTCCGTGGGCTCCATCTCCATGATTCTCAGAAGGATCATTTTCCGCTCGAGCAATCGTGCTTCCATCACGACCGGCTCTCTCTCCGTCGTAAGGATGATCGAACCCACAGTCCTCCCCGCAAAGGAACTGAGGACCACGTCCCCCGAGGTCTGCAATCGCGCCGACGCAAACTCCGTCACAGCGAGCGGCTCACTGAGCGACACCCTTCGCCACGACACCTTTCCCTGAGCCAGCATGTAGCCTCCGGCCACCATCGCACTCGCCAACAGGATCGCGAGAAACCACCGCCCGGGACGCTCGACGACACTATCCATCGCCCGCCGCCACCCGCCTCGTTGGCTCGCATCTACCGTATTCATGAGGAGGCCCCCGACGCCGGATCCTTCGCACTCTTCCGCCGATAGTAATCCACCAGGTTCGGCGGACGGTAATCCGGATCAGCCTCCCAGAATGCGCGGACCGATTCGTCGACGGTCTCGTTCACGCTCTCCAAGCTGAAACTGCCACAGTTCACCGGCCCCGGCGCCAGCGTGCGGTAATGGCGCCGCGTAACCGGCAGCGCTCGCCACACCCCAAACATGAACTCCCGATACGAATCCCGCACCGCCGGTGCATTCCCCCCTTTGACGCGCTTCACCAACGGCAGGCAATCGTCCATCGATGGCAGCGCCGGCGTTCGTCGAAACGCGAGCCCCGTCGCCGCGGTCTTTCGCACCATCCACTCGAGCGGAAAAAGCGCGAGCGGGTTGTTCTCATAGCCGCCGCCGACGTTGGCATGCGCGCCCGTGAACCAGCGCTGCTCGTAGGTTTCCCACGCCCGCGGCTTTTCCTTCCCGCCGTGCGGCACATAGCGCCGCCAAGGCACGTGCTTGAAGTTCGCGCGATGCTCGTCGATCGCCAGCGCATGAAACGCATGCTGAATCAGCGTGCTCGGATTCGTGTTGTGAAACGCCGCGATGCGCGTGCGAAGCCCCGGAATCGCCAGCGCATCCCAGCCCATCGCTCCCACCGTATCGAAAACTCCGATGCAACGGATCGCCACCCGCCGCGACCACGCCGCCAACAGCCGCTCCGTTCGATTAAGGTCGTCGCCCCGCGTTTTCCCGCTGTCCCATTTCAACTTGATCAAGGGCCGGAAGCTCGGCTTCTCGCGCCCGGCGATCTTCTCCCACAAATTCTCGACGGGGCCATCGTTCGCGTCCTCGTCGCGATAACGCCCCAGGATGCGATACCCATTCCACAACTGCTCCACCGTCAACGGCGCGCCCGGCAGCAACAAACCGCAGGTCATGATCAAGCCGCCCAGCGAACGCGCCGTGTAGGCGCCCCGGCTGAATCCAAGGAGGTAAATCGCATCCCCGTCTTCGTAGTTCTCGATCAGCCACTCGTAGGCGCTGATCACGTTTTGATTCAGCCCAAACCCAAAAAGCCCTCCGCTCACGCGGTCCAACGCGCCCGTGCCGACTCCCTCGTCGTAATAGCGCAACTGCCGCACCCCCGCCTCATCGCGCTCCGCCACGAGATTGTGCAGGTGAAACACATTCGTGCTCGAGGTTCGATTGTTCCACGTTCCGTCGAGACAGAGCACGAGTCGTTTGCCCGGCCCACGGCCGGCCTGCGCGGAGCTTTCGTCAGACATGCTCGGAAAAGGGGTGAAGGGGGAACCGCCGCACTCCTTGCCACCATCGCGGACAGAGCACGGCGCAGGCGCTTTATGCAATTACAGTGCCACTCCGCACAAACCCGAAACACTCCGAAACTTCCCTGCGGCCTACCCCGACCCTTCCTCCTTCGCGTCCGCTCCCCAACCGCCCCAAGGCACCTCGTCGGAAATCCACCTGACGCCTGCCTTGCTCGCGAAGTTTGACTCTCCGCTTTTCCCTGCCAGCCTCCGCCCCGCCCCGCTTCATGCACATCTCGGCGAACATCATTCGATTTCCCGAAATCCCGGCGACTCATCACGCCGAGTTGCACGCGCCAGCCCCCCAGCCGCCCGCCGAGGTCGTCGAATTTCCGTTCCAAGACACCGACGTCTCCTTCGACGAGCGCGCCCAACAGCACGGCCAGCTCCACTCCGCTCACCGCATCGTCGCCCGGCTCGCCGACCAGATCGACGGCATCGCCGTGCTCTAACCCCCGTGACGCGTGGGCTGAGCGTCCCATTTTCGCGCGCTACCTTCCGCGCCGCCGACGCTTCTTCTCGACGCTGATCGACGCCTTCAGCCGCTCCGCCGTCGTCGGCAGCTTCCGCTGCAAAAACCCGAGCACCGCCCGTTCCTCCTCGTTCAACCCCGCGCGCACCGCCCTCCCGTTTCCCTTCGCCGCCAGCGCCCGCGCCTGGGCCTTCACCCGCTCGATCGTCCGCCCGTCGAGATAACTCTCCAGCACCACCGGGTGGATATAACACTTCCGGCACACCGCCGGCGTGTTGCCCAGCCGCTGCGACACCGCCTCCACCGCCTGCACCAGATTCTTCTTCGTCTGCACCTTCGTGTCCGCCTTCTCCAGCTCCCGCAACGCCACCGCCGCCAGCACCGTCCCCGCCCACGTGCGAAAATCCTTCGCCGAAAATTCCTCGCCCGCGATCTCCCGCAGATACGCGTTCACGTCGTCCGATCCGATCTTCTGCGGCTCGTCGTTTTCATCGAGATACTGAAACAGATCCTGCCCCGGCAACTCCTGCGCCCGCCGCACGATCGCCGCCAGCCGCGCATCGTGCAGATCGATCTCGTGCCGCTTCCCGCTCTTCCCTCGAAAATCGAA
>ENA-UOVV01002451-UOVV01002451.1-compost-metagenome-genome-assembly--contig:-NODE-2451-length-10580-cov-4.029739_pt1 | contig 10580 bp, 6 predicted proteins | sample MGYA00238155_ERZ761577 | MGnify/ENA primary metagenome ERZ761577 (study PRJEB28898, sample SAMN06268775) | compost metagenome | isolation source: Emeryville, CA | place: USA:Emeryville, CA | collected... | reverse complement strand
GTGCTAAACTGCTCAGGGAAAAACTTAAACATCAAGTTCAAAACGGAGCATACAAAGTTGCTATTATCCATTCAAAGCGAGCTGAGTAAAACTACCGTAGGTGAATATTTTAAAATTACCAATCAGCATCAGCTAAATTTTGATATAGAAAAAAGTGATATTAAATTGTATATCTATAATTTAGAATCATCAATTAAATCGTTACGTATAAACGGTTCGGGAATTTATGATTTAAACAGTGAGTTAGCCGCATTCAGGATTAAATCAAACCGGTTTCAAGCACAAGATCTTTCGTACTTGCCGTATCTTGAAAGTTTTGACCAAATAAAGGGATTAATTACAGCAGATGCATACCTTAGGCTATCATCGGGTTTTGAAAAAGTTGATACCTTTCAGGTTAACTATAATAGCAATAAATTGAAATGGATAGCTAAAAACGAAGAGACAACCATAACCAATTTAGAGGGTTATACTTTACTAACTAACAATTTTTCAAAGCACTTCAGCTATATTCCTAAAGCATCTATTGAAAGTACTAACTCCAAAATTAGCTTTAACGCCAAAATAAAAGGGTTCAATAACTTGGTAATTTTAGCTAAGGGTTATGTTAGCCACAATTTAAGAATACAAAACCCTGAAATTGATATTGAAACAACAGGTCTATTTAAAGCATTAATATCGTATGCCCCAAAAACGGAAAGTATTACTCCTCTACTTCTTAAATCCGATCTAGTTTTCGAAAACAAGAAAAACATTTCATTTAATCAGCCTTTGGTTAAAGGAACTATAGCGATTAATAACGATTTAAACATTGCTGGCCACTTTAAATCCGATTCAACCGATGTAAACTTTAATATTAATCAAGCCAATTTCCTGGAATCCTATACCCAAAAAAGGTATTCACCAAACATATATCTTTACGGTAACCATATAGATTACAACGATATAGTTCATCTAATTACTGATAGAACTAGCAACACATCTACCCAAGGGGTTGACCTACCAAAAATGTCATTTATGCTCAATTTTAAAAGAGCTACATACAATCGTTTAAAACTTAATAGCCTAAAAGCCAACGGAATAATTAATGGCGACACAATTTCAGCAGATTACTTTACTGCCGATTGCTTTGATGGCAACGTTTCTGGTAGATTTAAATCACATAGCAATTCAGTTCACACATACCTTTGGGTTAGCAATGTTTCAATTGAAAATGTTTTCAAAAACTTTGATAACTGGGGTCAAAGCTACATTACAGCCGATAATCTTTCGGGACGGTTTAAGGGCATTATGAATATACAATTCAAAAGAAATGAGAAAGGCGATGTTGAAATGGGTTCCCTTAAACTATTCTCTGATGTTCAAGTGGTTCAAGGAAAACTGAAAGGGATGGACAGAATTAAGGAATTGTCCAAATGGCTAAACCTGGACCAGGTAAAGGTTATTGCTTTTGATACCTTGAAAAATAAGATAACTATTGAAAATCGTAAGATTATTATTCCTAATATGGATATAAAATCCAATGTCTTGCTAATGAATGTTTCGGGGGTTCACGATTTTGACAACAGATACGAGTATATTGCTAGGATTAACATAAGTAATTTGTTAAAACGAAAGTTTGTGAAATCCGATCAGATTGATTTTCATTCCTCTACCGATGGATCTATAAATTTATACTTGAAACTATTTGGCCAAAACGATAGCTATAAGGTTGAATGGATAAACAAGAAAGGTTTTGAATCCGGAATACACAATACCGTTCAAACCGATAGCGTTTCTATACAAAATAGTCCTCAAATAAAACCTAAGGAAAAAACTGATGGTAATGTAGGTGTGGGTTACATGCTGGAGTGGGATGAGCAAATTGACACCCTAAAAAACTAGTAAAATGAAAATTCTTAGTCCACGAAATAAGTTTCTGTTAACACTAATAATCGCAGCGGTTACCGTTTCGTTTATTACAATCTACTTTACAAATCGTTTTGTATCGGAACTTAAGCAGGAGGAGCGGCAAAAAATTGACCTATGGGCAAATGCCGTTAAATACATCTCAAACGAAATGGGTTCGTGTGAGGATTTTTCACTGATTTTTGAGATAGTTCAAAACAACCGGACTGTACCCGTAATACTCACCGACGAAAATGGGAAAGTGATTGGTTTCCGCAATATTGAATTACCTGACATCCAGGATACTGTTTATGTTTCGAATCTTCTGAACAAAATGAGGGCTGAACACGATCCAATAACAATTGAACTGCCCGATGGATCAAAAAACTATGTGTACTACTTTGATAGTATTACCTTAAAAAAACTTAATTACTATCCTTATATTCAACTTATTATAATTGCATTCTTTATAGGAATAGCGTTTTACTCCTATGGTCAGGCCCGCAAATCGGAACAGAATTTAATTTGGCTCGGGATGGCAAAGGAAACAGCACACCAACTTGGAACTCCTACTTCATCCCTAATGGCTTGCTCATCGCTACTTTCCGAGAAATACCCCAACGACGAAGTGGTGACTGAACTTGAAAAAGATGTAAAAAGAATTGAAACCATAACTGACCGATTCTCAAAAATTGGCTCCTCACCAAGTCTCGATAGCATTGATGTAACTAATTTAATTATCGAATCCCTTAACTACCAGAGCAAAAGATGCCCAAGGACAATTGCTTTCAACTTCAGCCCCGGCAATCCTATATATGCTAAAGCAAACCATATACTTCTAGGTTGGGTTTTGGAAAATATTCTTAAAAATGCTGTGGATGCTATGCAAGGGAAAGGAGTTATTAGCGTAGAAACAACTGTTGAAAAAAATAATGTTATTATTGACATTCAGGACCAAGGTAAGGGGATTGAAAAGAGGAAGCAAAAAGAAATATTCCGGGCTGGCTACACCACAAAGGAACGTGGTTGGGGACTTGGACTAAGTTTAGCAAAACGTATCGTTGAACAGTACCACTCAGGAAAAATTTTTGTTTTTCGTTCGGAACTTGGGGTTGGTTCAACCTTTAGGATTATACTCAAAAAAGCCTAGGGTACAGGATCATACCCATGACCACCCCAGGGGTGGCATCGTGAAATTCTCCTAACCGATAGCCATAACCCTTTAAAAAAACCATGTTTTTTTAGCGCTTCAACACTGTAAGCGGAACAGGTAGGGGTAAACCTGCAGCTGTTAGGTAGGTATGGCGATAAAAATATTTGGTAAATCTTTATTAATAGAATAGGAATGTAGGCCAAAAGCCTAACCGCATATTTCCATAATATTTTAAGGGTTTTAACCAAATTCATTTTACTTAAGATCAGTAATCAGTTTAACAACTGCCGTTTCCATTTGTTTAAAAGGAACTACCTCGGCCGAAACATAAATAAAAGCCAGGTAAATCCTTTTTCCGCTTTCCCTGAAATGGTCAAGTAAGTTTTGATTAATGCGAAAAGCCTCTCTAAGCCTTCGTTTTGCAAGATTTCTTTTATAGGCTTTTTTTAAATACCTCTTAGGAATTATAAATATTACTTTGTAGTGGGGGTTTTCCTCAATGCCATCTGGTATCCTTTCATCTACTTGGTATATTAACTTGATTGGATAATGGAAACGTGATAACTCCGATTTTAACAGCGAGTTAACCTCGTTTTCCAAATGGATTATATTCTTTTTCCTAAGTTTTTGAGGCATACAAAAAAGGGGGTTAGCATTCCCCCCTCTATTATTTTACTTTTTCTTTGATTGCTCTTTCAAAAAGTGATCTAAGGCTTGGGTCATGCTTTTAAACGCATCGGTTGGGGCTTTAACATCGAGCCTTAAACCCGCATCTTTCACAGCTTTTGCAGTTGTATCGCCAAAGGCGCCAATTGCTATATCGTTCTGCTGAAAATCGGGGAAATTATCGAAAAGCGATTTAATTCCATTAGGGCTATAGAATACAATCATATCGTAAGGGAATGGCTTAAGGTCCGACAGATCGCTGCTTACAGTTTTATAGAATATCCCTTTGGTATAATTTACCTTGGCCTTTGTTAATGCCTTGGGTATTTCCGGTTTATGTGGATCGGAAAGTGGTAATAAAAATTTTTCGTCCTTATGCTTAAGGATTATATCCAGTAGATCTTTGAAAGTATTATCGCCAAAAAAGATTTTCCGCTTCCTGTAAACTATGTATTTCTGCAGGTAATGAGCAATTGATTCGGTTATACAGAAATACTTCATGGTTTCAGGAACTGTTATGCGAAGCTCTTCACATATCCTGAAAAAATGATCAATGCCAGTTTTACTGGTAAAAATTACAGCAGAATGATCTAGGATATTGATTTTCTGCTGACGAAACTCCCTGGAAGTTACCCCCTCAACTTGAATAAAAGGGCGGAAATCAAGATGAACCCCATATTTCTCCGACAATTCATTATACGGTGATTTCTCGTTCTGGGGTTCGGGTTGCGAAATAACAATCTTTTTGATTTTCAAGGCCCTATGTTTTAAAAAAATCAACAAAAACTTAACTAACTCTCAGTAAATAAGTTACCCCTAATATTATAGGCAATTCAAGGGCACAAAGGTACAAAATGTAATACAATAATGAAACCCTATGCTTTATAAAGATTTTTACAAAGTAAAAATATCGATATAGTAAGGCGATAATAATCAACGCGATAGATATATAGATAAATACTATTCGTAAGGGCGACATGGTATAGCTTGCTGCAAGCGATGTAGGTAAAAGAAAGAGCATCAATATTCTCAAATTCAAAGTATTGTGAAAATAGAGATAGTTAACCTGGCTTGCATTATTAGTAGCCAGCAATAAAATTTTATGTAGTATCCAAATCCAAATTCTGTAAATTATAAGAGCAAGAGCAGGATAAGCTAAAATGAGTAAGGATACCTGCATTGATTCTAAAAATTGCTCGATTAAAATTTTAACCACAAATGTTATTGATATTATAGATAGGAAATCCAGTAAACGAGAAAGCTTAACAAAGGGCACGCTAAAATCGTTAAGGACTTTTTCAGCAATAAAATCGTAGAATAGTGATTGAATAAAAACTCTAAGATATTTTACATAACCTATTATTATTGAAGATATTATCAGCATTGAAACAACCATGCTAATAAAATAAGCATTCTGAATTAAATGATTTTGGTTAAGGGGTTTAGGTTCAATGGTGATGTTTGATTTAAATGAACTTGACTTAAAAACATTTGAACAAGAATCGGAAGTTAAAGGAAAATTATCGTGGATAGTATAAAGCTTTACGGAATCGCACTTCTGGGTTAAATCCAAAAAGTTGTTGTATAAATTATTAGTATTCTGGCTCGATGGAAAGGCTGACATAAATACAGAATATTTTTGCAAAACTACCTATATTTTTTTAAAGAACGACACGATATTGCTGGCAGTTTTTGCCCCAACCTCTTCCGAAAGCTCTTCAAGGGATGCCTTTTTTATATTTTCTAATGACTTAAAGCGTGTGTAAAGCTTTATAACGCTTTTCTTTCCTACACCAGGAACTGATTCCAGTATCGATGCTTCGTTCTTTTTTTCTCTTTTCTTTCTGTGAAATGTTATTCCAAACCTATGCGCTTCATCGCGAATATTCTGAATAAGCTTAAGGGACATTGAACGTTTATCGAGGTACAAGGGAGTCGAGTCGCCGGGTCGGTAAATTTCTTCAAGTCGCTTTGCTATACCAATTATGGGAATATGCTCGATATGCAAATCTTTAAGGGTTTCATAGGCAGAACTTAGCTGTCCCTTACCACCATCAATGACAATTAAATTTGGCAAATTTTTATTCTCTTCAATTAATCTTTTATACCTACGGTAAACAACCTCGCGCATTGAAGCAAAATCATCAGGGCCTGTAACTGTTTTTACATTAAAATGCCTATACTCACTTTTAGCGGGTTTTCCATTCTTAAACACAACACAAGCCGAAACCGGATTAGTACCTTGCAGGTTCGAATTATCGAAACATTCAATAACTATTGGAAGTTCCGGCAGTTGTAAATCCTTCTTTAGCTGCTCTAAGTATTTTAGGGCACGGGTTTGAGGGTTTGCCCGTTCTTCATTCTTTATTAGTTCTTTAATGTATGCTTCAGCATTACGCAAGCTAAGTTTCAAAAGCTTAAGCTTTTCTCCCTGTCTTGGAATGTGATACTTTATATTGGACAGCTGGTATGCAGGGTTAATATTTACAAGAAAAGTAGTAGATTTTAGGTTAAGCCTCTCCTTAATCTCTAGAATTGCCTGTGAAAAGATATCGTCAATAGGCTCATCAACAATATTTTTGATTTGTAAATTATACGATTGAACTACCACGCCACTGTTTACCTTTAAGTAGTTAACAACAGCAAAACCTTCGCTCTCGTGAATTGTAAAAATATCAGCAGTGTTTATTCCCTTTGATATAACAGAACTTTTGGCCTGGAAATTTTGTAACAGTCTAAGCCGTTCCTTAAGCAATGCAGCCTGCTCAAATTTTAACTCCTGAGCGGCCTTGGTCATTTCGGCTGTAATTAGGCGGAGCACCTCGTTAAGGTCACCTTCAAGAATTTTTTTTATAGCATTAACGTTGCTTAAATAATCATTTTCCTTTTGATTTCCGATACAAGGCGCTAAACAATTTCCAATCTGATACTCTAAGCAAGCTTTAAATTTACCAGAGGCAATATTACTTTGAGTTAAGTTTAGCTCACAGGTACGAATGGGAAAAAGCTGCCTAATTAAATCAAGCAATGCTTTAAGTAAACGACCCGATGTATAAGGTCCATAATATATTGATCCATCGTTCTCGTATCGACGCGTGGTTGTTACACGTGGAAAAGGCTCGTTTTTAATTACTATCCATGGGTAGGTTTTATCGTCGCGCAAAAGAATGTTATACTTGGGCTGATGTTTTTTAATAAGTATATTCTCGAGTATGAGCGCATCGGATTCCGAGTTTACTACAATATACTTTAAATCGGCCACCCTTGAAACCAACGCCCTTACCTTTGCTGAGTCGTACTGGGAGCGGTTAAAATATGACGATACTCGCTTTCGAAGGTTTTTGGCCTTGCCAATATAAATTATTTTGCCTGTTGAGTCGAAAAATTGGTAAACCCCAGGCAGATCGGGTAAAGATGATAAAAAGGATATGCTCGAAAGGTTTTCCATTTACATCATTCCGCAAAAATGGAGGTTAGGCTAAACCTATCAACATCAAATAGTCCAGCTGGGGTTAACTTTAAATGCGGTATTACCGATAGCGACATAAATGCCATGGTCATAAATGGCGCATGGAGCTTACATCCATCGGCCTTTAGTTTTTTGTTAATCAGTGAGTACTCCTTAGCAGCATCGCTTACATCAACATTGGTCATTAAACCAAAAAATGGCAAGGCCAAACCCATTGTCTCATTTCCATCAAAGTAGCATATTCCACCCCTACTTTCAATTATATAGTCAATGGCTCGCAATATGCTGTCGTCGTTTGCGCCTATGGCGACAATATGATGGCTATCGTGGGCAATACTTGATGCAATGGCTCCTTTCCGCATTCCAAAACCATGGATAAGCCCAACCCCTATATTGTTTGGGTTGTATCGACTAAGCACAACAATTTTTAGAATATCTTTATCAAAATCGTAGCCTGAAACGGGTACAGATGTTTTTAAGGTTTCGGTGATCAACTCGCCTTCAATCACCTTAATAACCTTTACCGGTTTGCCAGAAGGAAAATCTAGCTTGATTTTATGATGATCAAAGTGATTTGGAAAGCTAAACAACGGGGGTTCAGCGGCATAATCTTCCTCAAAATTGGTTACATTAACACCTTTAATATAGGTAGATAATACATTAAAGTCCTTTAGGTTGTCAACAACTATAAAATCGGCCGGTTGGCCCACCTGCAACAATCCAACATTTAACCTATAGTGGTTAACGGGGTTAACCGAAGCAACCTGCAGCACATCAAAAATATCATAACCTAGCGCAATTGCTTTACGCACATGCTTATTTATATGCCCGCCCATTAACTCATCGGGGTGACAATCGTCAGTGCAGAACATAGCCATGCTTGGGTTTTGTCCAATTATTGGATGTAGGGCATCAAAATTTTTAGCGGCGCTACCCTCACGAATCAGAACCTTCATCCCAAGTTCAATTTTTTTCTTAGCCTCATCAAGGGTAAAGCATTCGTGGTCGGTAGTAATACCGGCTGAAACATATTTGGTAAGATTTTCACCGCTCAATCCCGGAGCATGACCGTCAATGGGTTTATTCCTTGCTTTGGCTTCGCTTAGTATTGAATGAACTTCTGTATTACCATTAATAACTCCGGGAAAATTCATCATTTCGGCAAGGTGGGTAACCTCAGGTAAGTCTAACAGTTTTGCAACTTCTTTAGAAGTAAAGGGTTCAAAACACTCATCCACGGGCGATGCAGGCACACACGATGGCGCTCCATAAAAGAATTTCAACTTGGATTGCCTTGCATTCTCTATCATAAAGCGCACTCCTTCAATCCCTGCTACATTTGCCACTTCATGAGGATCGGCAACCACGGCCACAGTTCCATTTTTAATTGCAGCCTGGGCAAACCGGGTAGGAACAAGCATTGAACTTTCAATATGCACATGCGAATCGACAAATCCAGGAATTATATAAACATTTTCAGCGTCCAAGGATTCATCTATTTGGGTAATTACACCATCCTGTATGTATATTTTGGCGCTTACAATTCTGCGACCGATAGGGTCAACCAATTTTCCCGAGATTGAATTCGAACTCTTCATAAACATCCAATTAATGTTTTACTTAAACTTTTTGTTAAAGTGTTCCACGTGGAACACTTTAATGAATTATCTTAATACACTAATATTTATATACTTATGGTTTTGGAAATATTTACGTTAAAATATAAAATTGTTCCACGTGGAACATCACCTTCCAAAGTATACCAATAATACATTAATATCGCTAGGCGAAATTCCGGGTATTCGTTTTGCCTGAGCAATAGTTTTGGGTTTTATGCGTGTTAGCTTTATCCGGGCTTCGGTGCTTAAAGAGTTAAGTTGATTAAAATCAAAATCGTCGGGTATTTTAATATGTTCCAATCGATTAATTTTTTCTGCAATTAGTTTTTCTTTTTCAATGTAGCCACTATATTTAATTTTTATCTCTGCGCCGTTTATGGCTTCATAATCGTATGAGTCGATATTTATTTTGAGGTGTTCGAGTGTTGGTTTAAGCGATATTTCGGGACGTAAAACGATATCGTAGAGCTTTCTTTTTTGTGTAATTTTTGCAGAATTATTTAAGGTAAGGTATTCGTTTATTTCGCTAGGCGATACAGAATATTCTTTAACGAGTTGATTCAGTTCATCGATGCTTTTAATCTTATTTTCGAGCCTTTTTACATCATTTTCGTCTACCATATTATACTTTGCTGCAATAGGTGTTAACCTTTCATCGGCATTATCCTGGCGAATAAGTATGCGGTATTCGGCTCGGCTTGTAAACATTCTGTAGGGTTCATCAACACCTTTTGTTACTAAATCATCAATTAACACTCCGATGTAAGCTTCGTCTCGGCTGAGCTGAAAGTTTTCCTGGATATCATTTGCCCTTAAGTGTGCATTAACTCCTGCAATTAAACCCTGACCTGCTGCTTCCTCGTATCCTGTTGTACCATTTATTTGACCAGCGAAAAACAAGTTCTGAACTATTTTAGTTTCCAAAGTATGTTTTAGCTGTGTTGGATCAAAATAATCGTATTCAATTGCATAGCCAGGTCGAAGAATATGAACATTCTCAAAACCGGGAATTGATTTTAGAGCTTTGTACTGGATATCAACTGGCAGTGATGACGAAAAACCATTTAAGTACATCTCATAGGTAAAAACACCTTCGGGTTCTAAAAATAGTTGGTGTGATGATTTTTCGGCAAAGGTGTGTACTTTGTCCTCAATGCTTGGGCAGTAACGAGGTCCTATGCCTTTTATTTTGCCAGTAAATAGGGGCGATTGATCAAACCCCTCTCGTAAAATATTATGTACAACCTGATTTGTGTTAACTATGTAGCAATGCTTACGTGGTAGTTTTGAAAAATAATCGGGGTTGAATGAAAATTTGGATATTTCCTGCGATTCTTGTATAGTCAGCTTACTATAATTAACGGTTCTACCATCAATTCTTACAGGTGTACCTGTTTTCATTCTCCCAGTTGTGAAACCAAGTTGTACAAGACGCTCTGTTAAGCCATGTGAGTTTAATTCGCCTATACGTCCACCCGTAAAGTTGACGTTTCCAATGTGTATCTTACCGTTTAAAAAGGTTCCATTTGTTAAAACAACAGCCTTACACTTAACTGTTTGATTCGTTTTAGTAATTATACCCTCTACTCGGTTTTCCTTTACAATTAAATCAATTGCTTCATCCTGCCATAAATACAGATTTGGGAGCGATTCAAGATATTTTCGCCATTCAATTGAAAAGAGCATTCTGTCAGCTTGAGCGCGTGGACTCCACATGGCTGGTCCTTTGCTCTGGTTAAGCATTCTGAAATGTAGGGTTGTAATGTCAGTCACTTTTGCTGTATAT
>ENA-UOVV01002450-UOVV01002450.1-compost-metagenome-genome-assembly--contig:-NODE-2450-length-10588-cov-6.641792_pt1 | contig 10588 bp, 12 predicted proteins | sample MGYA00238155_ERZ761577 | MGnify/ENA primary metagenome ERZ761577 (study PRJEB28898, sample SAMN06268775) | compost metagenome | isolation source: Emeryville, CA | place: USA:Emeryville, CA | collected... | reverse complement strand
AGAATAACACGCACGGACACCAATGGCTACGCAAACCCCGAAGGGGTGACATGATGATAGGAAAACGTGAATGCACTCCGATCGTTATACAAACCCCGTAGGGTGACACGATAATTGAATTACGTGAATCCCTCCGAACTCCCAAACTCCGTAGGGGTAAAATGATGATAGAATAACACGCACGGACACCAATGGCTACGCAAACCCCGAAGGGGTGACATGATAAAAATCCCTATTCAATCTGTGATATCCTGCAAGATCTGATAGATTTCCTTTTCCCAACCCAGGGAGTTGACTCATAATGGCTGCACCACAAAAAATGGGCTTAATCCTTTTAAATACGTCTAGTATTTTTGACAAAGTGCAGATCATGAGCGCAATAAATCATCATCACTCTCTGGAAATGAATTTTTCGAACCATATGCCGGTGAATGACTAACCCCAGTTGCCATGGCTCAGAAAAAGGCTTGATAGGCTCTGTTTTAGGAATTTGATACGCTACATCTCCACCAGGCCGGGGGCTCGGAATAATGGCAAAGAAAAAAATCTTATATTGCTCCTTCTAGAGCAGTCTTGATTCGAAAAACAATTAAAGAACGATCTTCAATAGTTTAGTCCAGGGACGGATATCTGCGTCTACTCCCAGATCTCAGCGTTTTTAATTCCCAGCTTTTTAGGATCAAAAACCGGGTCAATAACTTTCTTCCGCTGATCCTGATAGTCCTTCCAGGCGATCATGGCCGGTTTGCGCAGGAAGAAAATCGCAATGATGTTCAGCCAGGCCATAAGTCCAACTCCGATATCGCCCAGTGCCCAGGCCAATTCTGCGGTACGGATCGCGCCGTAGAAGGTGGAGAATAGGATCAGGGCACGCAGCAGCCAGAGCAATGGTTTGTTGGTCTTGTTTTTCAGCAGATAGGTGAGGTTGGTTTCGGCAATATAGTAATATGCCATGATGGTCGTAAAGACGAAGAAAAGAAGTGCGATCGCTATAAAACCATTGCCAATTGTCGGGAAGTGCTTGTTGACTGCAGCCTGTGTAGAGGACGTTCCCATTTCCAGTCCAGGTACGTGTTCCACCAGGAAACCTCCTTCCGGATTAACAACATTATACTGGCCCGTAAAAAGTATGATGAAAGCCGTCGCCGTGCAGATCAGTAAGGTATCTACATAGACAGAAAACGCCTGTACCAGACCCTGTTTGGCCGGATGACTCACTTCCGCCGCCGCTGCTGCGTGAGGTGCCGTACCCTGTCCGGCTTCATTACTGTATACCCCCCGCTTGACACCCCAGGAAATCGCAGCTCCCAGAACCCCTGCAAAGGCCTGTTCAGCCCCAAATGCCGATTTGAAAATCAGGGCAAATACTTCAGGTATTCGGTGAAAGTTCAATACAATAATGATGATTGCCATTAATATGTATCCTCCTGCCATAAAGGGAACCACGTATTCTGCCACTTTTCCGATGCGTCTAACACCGCCGATGATTACCACACCCAAAAGAACCGCTATACCGAAACCAGTAACTTCTACCGGAATATCGAAGGCATTTTTCATACTGGCAGCAATACTGTTGCTTTGGACTCCCGGAAGGAAATAGGCGGTACTCAGTACGGTTACAAATGCAAATAGAAGAGCATACCAGCGCATACCAAGGCCTTTTTCGATATAATATGCCGGTCCGCCCCGGTATTGGCCTCCCTCCTGCGTCTTGTAAATCTGACCTAAGGTTGCTTCAATAAAGGCCGAAGCCGCCCCGAGAAAGGCGATCATCCACATCCAGAAAACAGCGCCCGGTCCACCCATCGTAATGGCCGTTGCTACTCCGGTAATATTGCCCGTTCCTACCCGGCCCGATAAAGCGATGGTAAAAGCCTGAAAAGAAGATACGCCTTTTTTGGAAGATGAATCGGTAAATAGAAAGCGCAGCATATCCTTAAAATAGCGCACCTGGAGAAAACCGGTAATGATTGAAAAATAGATTCCGGCACCCACACAAAGAATGATCAGACCGGAACTCCAGATAAGTCCGTTGAGGGTATTGGCGATTTCTAACATGGAGATTGTAATGAGTATATGTAGATCAGATAGCCTGAGCAAGAGTTAATCCGTGACAAATTTTGCTACTCAAAAGTAGACAAATGCGATTAATGATATCGCTTAAATCAGTTAAAAAAGAATAAATTCTTGGTTTTCTAATCAAACATATACCAAAACTACTGCTCGGGGCTGGCCTGGAGCAAGACATCCCGGTTCCTCAGCCACACAGCCTGATTGAGCTGACGGTTCGCTGCTGCGTTTAACGGTACTGAGATGATGCCAGTACCCAGCGATACCCAGAAAAAGGGTTTCCAGTTTACCTGATTCCGGTTTACCAGGGCGTATATGGAGCCGGCAGTACCCAGTAACGATACCACTGCCGCTATGTTTCGGTTTCGTTTCGATCGGACATACAGGTTCATTCCCCCGGGTGACATCCTGAATTCAGCAGCCAGGGCTCGTTGTCCTGTATATACCTGATTGTTCTTAATGTACCGGTTGGGGGCTTCGAGGTAAATGGTCTGTTCGTTATAGTCCTGCAGGGTAAAAGTTCGCTGCGCTTCAACGCGAAAAACACAAAACAGCAACGTAAAAACCAGAATAGTGTGTCGAAAGAGCATGGATTTTTTGGTCAGGAATTAACTAAGCAGGTCAAGTATCCTGGGCAAAAATAATAATATCCCCGTAAGTACGGAACCGGCGGCTACCAGCAGCACGCCGCCAGCGGCAATGTCTTTCAATATCCCCACAACCGGGTGATGTTCAGGAGAAAGTACATCTGACAGTTTTTCGATAGCGCTGTTGAATGCTTCGGCGGCGAATACCACCGTAATCTGGATGATCAGGATACACCATTCAATACGACTAAGCCCCAGGGATAATCCCAGGAAGATGGCCAGTATGCCCGCGATGAGGTGAATCTTGGCGTTATTTTCGGTGCTGAAAAGCTGAAAAATTCCTCTGATTGCATATCTGAAACTCCTCAAGGCTTTGACAAAATCGGGCATCACTTTATTTCTTTTTTGCAAACTGCTTCATCATCGCCCATTCGCGACCGGGGTATTTGACTTTGAATTTTTCGAGGCAGCCACGGTCCTGCAGGGTGATATAGGCGGTCTTACCATTGGATCCGCCAAAGCAAATATTGGAAACTTTTGCTCCTTTTGTTTTAATAGTGCGTAAAATTTGTCCGGCCGGCGAAACCATAACTACTTCCGACTTATCGTATCGCGTGATGTACAGATTGCCTTTTACATCGCAGCGCATGCCGTCAAGCAGGCCGTCTTCGAAGGAAATGAGCAGGCGTTTGTTGGAGAGTGTTCCGTCCTGCGCCAGGTCGAACGCCCATACATTGCGCTGGGTGCTTTCGTTGACATAGAGCGTTTTTTCATCCGGACTAACTTCAATGCCGTTGGTAGTGCCCATATTTTCAGCCACCCGACGGGCTTTCCCATCCGGACTTACATGCCATACCTGTCCGGTACCATTCTCCCAGTTAGGATCCGAACAGAAGATATGCCCCTGGGTGGTGATGGCCAGGTCGTTGGGCTGATTCATCGATGGTTCGCTCACATGTTCTGTTACTTCCCGGGTTTCCAGATTAGCCTTTAGAACTTTATGGCCGGTGAAATCAGCGATGTAGAAAGTGTTTTTATCCCCGAACCGAATCCCGTTTCCCGTGCTGTTTTTCGGCAGGGTGATGAAAAAACTGGTGTTTCCCCTGCGGTCGATTTGGGCAATGGTGCCATCCTGGGCAAAATTGACGGCATATACCTTGCCATCGGAGTCCACGGCAGGTCCTTCGCAGTTTTTGGTAAACTCACCCTGAGCCGTAAAATCTTTTGTGTCCTGCGCGTACAGCTGGCTGATTACCAGACTGGTTAAGAGAAAGGTTAGTATTTTTTTAGGCATAAATAGGGTGGTAGTTTTAACGATTGTAAAACATTCGGAAGCTTAATCCTGAAATATTGCGAATTTAACTGAGGATTGGATATAGGAGGTAGAAAATTTTATGCATCGCGCCATTTGATCACGCAGCCAATCGCTTTGGTAAGGCTGGTACCCACAGGTTTGCCGGAAATGAGATTGTTTACCGCTTCTTCAACATAGCGGCGGTTGACTCCCGAGGGGTCCTGCGGATTGTCATCGATAGCCCCGATGTATTCGACGATAAACTTCCCGTCGGCATTCTTCAATACAAATACATGCGGCGTTTTGGTCGCACCGAATTTCCGGGCCACTTCCTGCTGCGCGTCTGCCAGATAGGGAAAGCTGTAGCCCCGGGACTGCGCCCGCTGTTTCATCCTGTCGAAGGAGTCATCTTCATAGGCCAGGGGATCGGTAGGATTTATGGCGATGACCGGGAAACCCTGACTGCGGAACTTGGCATCGAGCGCGATGATCCGGTCTTCGTAGGCTTTGGCAAAAGGACAGTGGTTACAGGTAAAGACAACAATTACTCCTTTTTCAGCTGCGTATTGCCTGAGGGAAACGTCCTGGTCGTTGATGTTTTTCAGCGAGAAGTCGGCGACTTCACTTTTTACCTGATACCCGCCAAATGACTGAACATCACGTGTGCTTTCTGTATAGGGATCTTCGACCGTTCGCTGATCCGACATAAGGAGGCCTACCCATGCGGTGGCTACGACGAGCCCCGTGCCAATCAGGATGGCAATGATATACGGGACCCAATTTCTAGCACTGTTTTTCATGATTTATTTAACAACGCAGCTCTTTTGCGGGCTTACAGAAGTGCTGCTCAGTTGCTACGGAAGAACAATAGTCGTGTTACAAACGTTTCGTTAAGGAATATATAACAGAACAATATCCTGTAAAAAACTGTACCAGTTTATGGCCAACCGGTAGCCGTGCCTATCTTAAAGCCAGGTTTCAAGGCGTTTTACACACGCTGTTTTCAGCAAAACGGATAGTCAAGTTAATCATAATGTGGGAATTTTCCAACGGTTTGTACAGTGAACCGGGGGAGGAACTGGGGAATTTCGTATACGGGCAACGTTATGGGGAGTAAAATGGGGACAGAAGAGGTTAAACGTTCCCGCCATGAAGTCGGATTTCCTTTACTTATATATAAGTACCACAAAAAATATTTCGTCAAATGTTTTCGGGCTTTCGTCTTTTTTGTACTTTTGCGACTTAATTTCTAAAAACTCAAAAATAAGTTTCACAACATGTACGCAATCGTTGAGATAGCAGGTCAGCAATTTAAAGTAGAGAAGGGCCGCGAAATCTTCACGCATAGGCTGGAAGGTGACGTGGACGCTGCACTTGTTTTTGACAAGGTTCTTCTGGTTGACGCAGAAGGTAATGTACAGATCGGTGCGCCCACAGTAGCGGGGGCTTCGGTGAAAGGTACGATCCTTGAGCACCTTAAAGGTGAAAAAGTAATTGTTTTCAAGAAAAAACGCCGTAAAGGTTACAAGAAGAAAAACGGTCATCGTCAGTATTTGACAAAAATTCGCATAGACGACATCGTTCTTTAATTTTATCCTGACTTAAAACTTTTAAACAGATAGTATCATGGCACATAAGAAAGGTGTAGGTAGTTCCAAGAACGGCCGTGACTCGAAAAGCAAGCGCTTGGGCGTTAAGCTTTTTGGCGGACAGCTTGCTAAAAGTGGAAGCATCATCGTACGTCAGAGAGGTACAAAGCATAATCCAGGCAAGAACGTAGGTATCGGACGTGATCACACGTTGTTTGCGCTTACCGAAGGTCGTGTGGTATTTACGAAAAGATTTGGAGGTAAATCCTATGTAAATATCGAGCCTATCGCTGCTGAGGCGTAAGGAAACAGACGGCAAAGTTTGCAGGAGGCTGTCCGGAAACGGATGGCCTTTTTTTATAAATAACAAATGTGCTTTGATATCAACGCAGTTTCAAATTTAACTTCACGTTCCCTGGTGGTGAACGCTGAGGAGTAATAAGTCGGCAACTCGCTGTGAAACTTCTATTTGTAAAATATATTATATAAGGGAATGGAGGAAATCTGCCGCATTTTTTAGACCGACTTTCCTGAGCCCATTCAAAACACCATACTCGTCCATGGCAAAGCCGTTACTCCGGCAATGGGAACACTTGCCATTTCAGGAAAACCTGTTCCTTTCGGCATGATGGCACAAACATTTGCAGGTATACAAGTGTATTCAGCAAAAGCACCTCCTTTGAGTGTCTCTCCAAATACTCGGTCTCCAACCTTAAAATGCTTTACATTATTTCCTGCTTCTTCTACAATTCCTGCAAAATCAGCTCCCGGAATTTTATCTTTGGGTTTGAATAATCCAAAAGCAAATCGTGCAAAAAAAGGTTTCCCCCGAAGAATATGCCAGTCAGCAGGGTTGGCTGAATTCGCTACAACTTTAACCAAGATGTGGTCATCTTTTAAAGATGGTTTTTCTACTTCTTCCAATTGAAGTATTTCCGGTCCTCCATATTTTATTTTCGTAAATGCTTTCATCTATCTTGTTATTTTGTTTTTTAAATCTTCTGCTTTTTGTCTGCCTGCTTTAAAGTTTGTCCATTTAGTGTCTAATTGTTACTCTCGTCAATGGTTGCACTGTCGGTTTGCACGGTTGCCACTAACGTTTGGCGGTATGGTTAGTTGCCGATTTCGAAGCACTTTCCTATCAAGTTACAACTACTTTTGATACGAGCTATGCCGCTCGAATACCCACTGCACCGGCAATTAACTATACCGCGTGTTACCGGGTCGTTGTTTTTCTTTCAATTTCGTTAAGCTCATTTGTCAATAGTCTTTTTGTCTCGTTTATGCTGTCTTTTCTCAAAGGAACACCTAAAATCAATATCGTATTTGTCGCTTCATTAATGCCGTTTTTATACTGAATGCTTTTTAACTCGACTTGGTCCGATGGGTAACACAGGAAACCAAATTTATAATCTGTCTTACTGAATGATGAGTAAGCCATTATTTGATGTAAGTCGTGCCGGTGGTCTTCTTTAAGGACTTCACTTTGGTCAAACTTGTTATATAAATTAGATTTGTATTTGGCGTCAATAAAAACCAAAACATTTTCTTTTTGAAAAATTGCGTCCGGCTCGATGTGTTTGAGTTCCCAGGAGTAATGCTTCGATGTCCTAGAATGAAACTTAAAGTTTGAATAAAGCCGTCCGCCAGTCTCTTTTGCAGCTTCTTTGAAAATATGTTGAATAAATTTCTCGAATACATCTGAAAAGTCTACCCGCCACGCGGTACTGTCTACAAGGTTAAAGTTTAAAATCTTATTGGCTTGTTCCTTGCAGGCTTTCACGGTTGGACTATCGGAAAATCGGATTGTGATTTTATTGGTTGCTTTTGGTTTATGATGATATAAACGTTCTTCAAGGAAACTTAATTTTGTTCGCAAAGTGTTCTTAATTCTCTGGGGTGTATTGGTTGAAAGTAGTTCACTTTTACAAATGTCAAAGACATATCTAATTTCCGAATATTCAGAATGAAACTCACTCAACACATTTGTTCTTGCCGGAAATTTTAATCTATTTTCTACTTTGAATTCTTTGTTTATATAGTTTGTCCAATTTATTTGACCAGTAGGCTGGTTTGATACTTTTTCAATATTGTCAAACTTTCTCCACGGTCTCATTGTCAATTTTTCAAGAGCTGCTATAAATTTCACAGCCTCCAAATACAATGGCGGTCTGAAATTCTTACCTGATGCCAATGGTAAGCTATCAATTACCTCTGGGCTAATTTCAGTTCCAAGCAGATTAAGAATTTCAATATAGTCTTCAAATCTGTCACGCCCGGTAAACCGAGGCATAACAACGAAATCACCGATTTGCTTTCCAGTGTCAGAAGCTCTCAATGGAATTGAACCAATGAAACCAGATGAACGAAATGTTAGTGCTGTACTTTGGTCGGAGCCAATTATATATGGTTGAACACCTAGGAATTTAAATTGCTCAGAGTTATAGTCAATAAATTTCTGAAGATATTGCCCAATAATCCTTTTATCTGCTGACTTGAACCACTTTTTTTGCAAAGCAACTCCACCTAACTGTTTTGATTGTTCGGTTAGGCAAGGAATTTCGCAAAAAACATCTAATGGCTTTGTCATTCGAAAAGAGATAGATTTATTCTTGTCGAGAAATAGTTATTAAACTCTTCTTTAGCATTTCGCAAAAGACCTTCTTGTAAATATTCTTTAATCAAAGGGAATATTTCATAGCGAATACGATTTTTCATTTCATCTTCGGAATCAGCGATGAAGTAGCCTTGACCAGGTTGTAAATTCAATTCTGTGCTTGAGGCATACCAGTCAAATATTTCCTGAATTCTACTAAAGTCTTCGTTGAAAAATAGTTTCGACTTTATGGCTTTGGGCTTTAGCGTGTACCAAGCAAAACGCCTTCTTAATGCAAAGTCAACAACTGCCAAACTCCTGTCGGCTGTGTTCATTGTAGCAATAACAGAAAAGTTTTCGGGCAGTCTCTTTACTTTAAAATTTGGGGCAATTTCAATTTCAACATTCGAGACATCCATTTTATGTTCGAATAGGTAAAAAATAGGTCCTAACACATTGGAAAGATTAGCTCTGTTTATTTCGTCAATGATTAAGATGACTTTCTCATTGCCGTGTTCAATAGCATATTTTAAGGCCTTAGAGAAGCTGCCTAAATTTTCTTTGTATCTCAGTTCTTCGTTTTCTGTGTCAGGACGAATGCCAAAAATAAAATCAGAAAAACTTGTTTCTGCGTGAAATTGTGTGAAGAATGTTTTTGCGCCTATTTTGTCAGAAACAATCTTTGCTGTTCTTGTTTTCCCAGTTCCAGGAGGACCTTGAAGCACTATATACTTTCTTTCTGTTAAAAGATTTGTTACTTCTTCGGTTTCATCAATTGTTTGTGTCTTTAAAAATGGCTCTAAAGCTTCAGATACAGCTTTTCTATGGTCTTTATTGGAAGGCCAATCTCTAAGTTTAGCATAACCAGCTACAAAGGCTGCAATAATCTGTTTTCCTATTTCGCTTTCTGGGTCGTCAACTATTTGGCAGGTCGGTAAAACTTTGGTGTAAGTTTTAATCGTGTTTTTTATGTGCTGTAAGTCTAGGCTACCAGTGATTGATTTTGGTAGACTAGTTTCGATATCTGAAAAGTCAGATTTGCAAAATCCTCTTTCGTCAGTCAGCTTTGAAAATAATCTTCTAAGTCCAGGATAGGTTGCAAGTTCGTAGTCATTCTTGAAACCACTAGAACCAATTCCAAGACACACTAACCAAGGTTTGTTTTGGTCGTTTGGAAAAATCGTTAAGGAAAAATCGTGAAAGGGTCCAGACGCTTCTTCCTCTGGATGTATAAAGCCAAAATAAGCTCCGTTGTCTTTGAGTGCTTCTTGTCCGGTGTTGTTTCGTTCAACATAAGGCTTGTTAAATTCGTTGTCTGTCTTGGCACCGAATTGTTCTGCTTTTTCTTTTATGAATTGTCTAATATTTTCTATGCTCATATTTCTTGTTTGAATGTCGTTTTACAATGACCGGTAACGGTTGGCCGCTTTGCGTTCGGGCGGGAATTGAAGCACCACACTGTCAACTTGCACCGAAGCTGAATAGAAGCACAAATCTTCAAGTTTGCACGTCACCCCGCCTGACGCAAAACGGCTGTTATGGGCTGGTGTTCTATTGTCTGTACGCATTGTCGTTAATTATTTTTTTTACTTGTTCAATAGTCAACGGTGTTTTTTGTCTATGAATTATTGAATGGCAGTTCGGGCAAACGGGTCTTAAATCTTTTATTGGGTCTATTTCATACGTCTGTCCAACTGTTGCAACTTGTGTCAAATGGTGAACGTGAATAAAATCTTTTCCTATTTGTCCGTAGGTTTTTTCAAAGTTGAAGTCGCAAACAACGCAGGTAAAACCGTAATGCTCTAAACACTTTTTTCTTGCGAAGGGATTTCGTTCATATTTTGTTACTGAAACTTGGTTTGGTGTTCCTTCTGTGTAAGTTTTTTGAACTTCGTTATCGGAAGGAATAAACGGATTGTGTCTGATTTTTTGAGTTGTCAAGAAGTCAAACCAAACTGCTTCAAGTTCGTCAACAATTTCAGGTTTTATTGAGTTGCCCGAACCCATAGGTCGCCAATTTTGTTTGGCTAAATTTCCTGTGTTTAAAATGTCAACCGTCAAGATTGGTTCTTGGTCAGGGTTGAGTAAAACTTCAAAGTCAACGTCTATGTATAGAGTGTCTTTATTTTCTCCACTCCAATGTCTTTCGTAAAATGGTGTCGAAGTTGCAAAACCTGCTGCGATAATTCCTTTCGGTTCCGTTCCTACTTTTAGTAAAAAAATTCTGTCGCCCGGTTGAATTGATTTTGTGTTGCCACAACTCCAACGTTGAGAACACCGTCCTGTTAAGTCCACTTGTTCAATGTCTTGCTCAAGTGTCGTCCAAGTCCACTTTTTAGGGTTCCATAAAAATAGATATGTGTTCATTCGTTGTTGTCTGTCGTTTTACACTTGCCCATAACTTATTTATAGGCCTGACCTTTACAGGCCAATCCCCTCATTCTTATGAGAT
>ENA-UOVV01002445-UOVV01002445.1-compost-metagenome-genome-assembly--contig:-NODE-2445-length-10622-cov-4.125201_pt1 | contig 10622 bp, 8 predicted proteins | sample MGYA00238155_ERZ761577 | MGnify/ENA primary metagenome ERZ761577 (study PRJEB28898, sample SAMN06268775) | compost metagenome | isolation source: Emeryville, CA | place: USA:Emeryville, CA | collected... | reverse complement strand
GGGCGCGTGGGCACTGCTTCGGTCAGGTGCCAATAGGCCTCGGAATCAGTTTGTGGCTCCGATGCTCCCGCGAAGGAATCGCCCTGGAGCGCCCGCTCGTACGCCTGGAGGACACGTGTGATCTCGGCGTCTGCGTCATTGAACCAGTCCGTGCTCCAGATTCGACAGAACACCCAGCCGCGCGACTCCAGCAGAGTCTGACGCAGGCGGTCGCGGTCGCGCGCCGTCTGCCCTGAGTGATATGCGGCACCATCCGCCTCGATCGCGAGCACGTGCGTGCCTGGTTGTTCGGGGTGGCGCACAGCGAAGTCGATCTTGTAAGCGCCGACGCCATACTGCGAGTCCAAAGCCAGGCCAGCGGCGACGAGCTTGTCACGTACGTCGATCTCGAACGGGTTCAGCGGGGCAGTCATGGAGAGCTGGTTCGTCAGTTCGGTGCCACCACTGGCCACGAAGCGTACAAAGGCGTACATCAGGCGGTATCCAGCTGAGTGGTGGGCGTCTGCTGCGAGATCGTCCGGCCCGAAGCTCGCCACGAGTGTCAGCCTCTTCTTGGCGCGACTGATCGCTACGTTCAGGCGCCGCTCGCCGCCGTCTTGTAGCAGCGGGCCCCAGAACAGTCGCAACTTGCCGTCGTCACTCTTGCCATAGCCAACGGTGAGGATGATGGCGTCGCGCTCATCGCCCTGAACCCGTTCAATGCTTTTGATGAAGAACTTCTCGCGCGGGTGAGCCTCGACGAACTCACGCAGCTGCTCGTCCGCCAGGAGGCGCTCGTCAAGGGCTCGCTCGATGCGGCGCTGATGGGCCACCCCGAAGGCGATCACACCGAGGCTTTCGTCCGGTCGCTCCCTCGCATGCTCGGCAACGAGGTCGACGACGCGTAGGACCTCGGCTTCGGGGCTCTTGGCCGTCTTTCCGATGCCCCGACTCGGCGGGACCTTCTCGAACCGTAAGCCCTCCCCATAATCGGGAGTGGGGAAGGTGGTCAGCGAGAAGTCATAGACGCCCGCGTTGGAGACGGCTATCAACCTCTCGTCTTGAGAGCGATAGTGCCACTGGAGGCGGCGCGACTGGCCTGCAAGGACGCGATCGAATGCAGCCAAGATACTCTCGGCGTCGCGCGTCAGCGTCTCCCGACGTACGGTTTGAACCGCCGGAGGATTATCCGAGGTGTCGATCTCTGCGGTTTCATCGTCAGCGGCCTTCTGATCGACTTCGACCTCGGACAACGCTGGCACATCCTCGAGAACCTTGCCGAAGAAGTCGGTCGGAGGAAGTTGACGAGAATCCCCGGCGATGATCGCTTGGCCGGCTCGAAGGAGTGAGGGAACAGCGTCGGCCGGCCTTACCTGACTGGCCTCGTCGAAAATGACGACATCGAAGCACTCTGCGGCGGGGAGAATGCGCGAGACCTGCAGCGGACTCATGGCCCATACGGGCTTCGCGGCAAGGATCGCGTTCGGCGCGATCTGCAACAACTTCCGGACAGAACGGAAGTTCCGTTTCCTTGAGAGTTCGGTCTTGAGTGCGACATGCTGCTCGGGGAACTCGTTCAGGACCCGGGTCAAGTGCTCAGCAGCCCTCCGGCGGACGCGCGCTGCGTTGGCCTCAAGGTGCGCGCCGTCGTAGGCGCGGAACTCCTCGGCTGCGCGGTGAAGTTCCGCGCCCTCCACTCCCGCGACGTGCGGAGACTGTGCGACTGCTGCTTCCAGGATGGAACTGAGGACCACCCATTCGAGGAACTTCGCAGGGTCCCGCGCCCACTGGACCCCGTTTCGCGACTGTTCACGAATGTGAGCGAGGAGTGGCGACAGGCCAGCGTCAGTAAGGAGGCGCTCAATCCCAAAGGCACGAGGCATCTTGGACTTGGCCGGATCCCTTGCGAGGCTCCCCGCGACGGCGACGAGATTCTCGAGCGGGAGTGCGAGCAAGTCGATAGCCACGACTGCCGGTTGCATCGCCGTGAGTCGCGCCACAATGTCGCGATACCGCTCGCCATACCTGTCGGCGGCCTGACCCCAAGACTCCGGCGACCCGTGTTGGAACGTCTCACACAGCCAAAGTGCCTCTGCTACAAGCTGGCGCGTCCCGCGTCGCGAAAGTTGGAGGTCGTGCGTGAGGGCATCCAGCCGTGCTTTGTCCGCCTGGCGCTCTTGGCGCGTCCTTGACTGGCCGTACTCGCGCCGGTATCGACGATCTATCGCTGCTCGCATGTGGCGCAGGTCGTCGATCGATACGGCGGGCTCTACGAGGTTCGCCGCACGGCTTCGAAGGCTCCGAGCCCGGTCCGCGAGCGACACAAGACCCCGAGCTTCTTCCAGTGTTTCTGGCGGCCTCCAGCCCCCGGCGGAAGCGAGGGTTCGGCTGTCTGCGATGAACTCGGGAACCGCAAGGCTCGAGATGTACGTCGCATTGCTCGCGTACACCTGCGCGGCCTCAGTCGTCGTGAGGAGCGAGGGGTTCCATCCGCGCGCATGGCCCCAGGTCGCGTCGAGCGCGCCAAGAGACGCCAGGTCGCCTAGAGCAGCTCCCAGTTCGAAGACTTGAGCAGGGGTCCAGGTTGTGAAAGTCGAGGCATGCAGGCGGAAGTCGCTGCGGTCAAGTGGCGAGATGCCTGCGAGCCGTGTCCTCAGATCATTGATCGAGATCCCCCACGCGTGGGCAGCGCGAGAGGTCTCCAGAGCGTGCAATGCGAGCTTGTCGCGCGCAATCGACAGCTGAGAGTGGAGTCGCGACACATCGGGCGACGGTGTCGTTCGCTGGCGCTCCATTGCCTCGCGAAGCTGCTCGGCCACAAAGCGCCGCGATTCGGTGGCGGCGAACATGTCGAGGACGGTGTGGCCAAGTTCGACGCTTCGAAGCCTTACGAGCACGGCTTCGACCGCCGCGCGCTTCTGCGCGACAAACAAGACCCTTTTCTCCGCGGCAACGAGTGCGGCGATGAGATTCGCAATGGTCTGGCTCTTGCCAGTCCCGGGTGGGCCCTCAACGACGAGGTTCCGGCCGGCGATCGCGGCATTGATGACGTACGACTGACTGGCGTCGGCGTCGAGCACCAAGAACTCGGAGTCGACCGGCTTGAAGTCCGGGTCGGCGGGTGTCGTTCCATCGTTATGGGATCGCACTAACTCGATCGCGGTCGGATCGCCGGCCAGGGCGAGAACAAGAGCGGAAGCTGAGTCGCTCCCAAGGTTGTCGACGTCGTTCACCATGGGCTGCTTGAGATACGAAAAGGCGCCAAGGAACAACGTCTCGTCGATCACGAACCCGGGCACATCCACACATTTGCTGCCGACGTAATCAAGACTCTCGGAGATCTCATCGCGCGTCCCGCCGGAAAGTTCGCCTAGGTCATCCTCCGTCAACCTCTCTCGGTCGGCATTGATGACGTGTTGAAAGACCCCGTTCAGCTGGAACTCGTCGCCGAGCCGGAGCTCCCAAGACTCGCTGGTGCCACGACGTTTCTCGATCATGACGGGTCGGAGAAGTACCGGCGACAGAGGCCTGGGTTGCGTTGCCCTCTTGAACTGAGCCTCGTCCACCTGGAGGTCGTCTGCCTCGGCCGCGAGGATCGCGTCGTTCGCCGTTGGGTCCCACGTGGCGAGTCCCGCCGCCAGGAACGCGATGGAAACACCGAACTCCTCTTGAGCTTCGCGCTCTTTGCGCGCCAAAGCACTGATCGCGCGCCGCGCGGACTCGCGCTCTTGCGGAGTCTCAAAGAACTCAGTGAGCCGCACGACTTGGCCGCTCAGCAGTTTCTCTACCGCCGCCGGTTTTGCATCTGTCAGATCAAGAGTCGCGGCGGCAGGGCGGTGATACAGAAGTCGGTTGTTGCCGCCTACGTCAATCAGTGCGGAACGCCACTCCCGGATTGCAGCCGTGAGGTCAAATCGCGGCGCTGTTTCCTCACTCATGCAAACCGAACCATTCGAGCGTTGACCCAAGACACGGGTTGCGGCGCAGGGCCGATTCGGGGAGCGACTTGGAGCGTGAGACTCGCGTGGCAATACATGCCTTGAGAGTAGAGGGGTGTTCTGACGCTTGCCAGCCCTTTGGCGCCGACTTCGGGGTACCGCATCGTCAACTGCTAGCGTCCATGCCAACGGACCGGGTGGCAGGGGAGGGCCATGGACGAGCCGAGAACGTTGAAACTTCGCTATTCAGGGGCGTGCCGGGTCTGCGGCGCCGCTCTCGAGCGAGGATCGCGGGCACTGTACGAGCCTGCCTCACGGACCGTCGTGTGCATGAGCTGCATTGGCACTAACGCGCCGACCACACCCGCCACGGCCACCGTCCCGGTCCCCCGACCGCCAGCACCCGAGATCGACCAAGGCGAGGCCGGCGCCTCAGCGCGTCGCGAGTACCAGCGCCGCGTCGCTAGAGACGAGGCGCGGCTGCGCGAAGCGTGGGGCCCTTTCGGAGGCATCGCTGTCGCTCTGTCGTCGGAGAAGCACACGACGTCCGCGTGGTCACGCGGCGCGGTCGGCGAGCAACGCGTCGGCGAGCGGCTCAACGCCCTCCTTGGGGAAGGGATCATCACGCTTCATGACCGTCGCATTCCTCGCAGCCGCGCGAACATCGACCACATCGCCATCACCGCGGGCGGCGTACTCGTGATCGACACCAAGCGATACAAGGGGCAGCCACGGCGTGTGGTGGAGGGCGGCATCATCCGCCCGCGCACGGAAAGACTCCTAGTCGGCAGGCGAGACGCCACGAGCGCCGTGCAGGGTGTTCATCGCCAAGTCGAGCTGGTCTCGCAAGCCGTCGACGGCGTGCAAGTACGAGGTGCACTGTGCTTCATCGATGCAGAGTGGCCGCTGCTGGGCTCAGAGTTCGAAGTCGACGGCATCCTCGTGACGTGGCCCAAGCGACTGGCAGCGGATCTTCGCGCCAGCAACCATGGGCAAGTAGACGTCGAGGCCGTGGCGCGCACGATCGCTGCGCGCTTCAAGCCCGCGTAAGCGCCCGACGATCAGGAGCTCGGCGGCTGCCCGTGAGAGTTCTCCACAGATTCCCGCTGCGCCCAGCGCACCCCTACCCACCGCGGCGTCGGCCAACCCGACGCCCACCCCCACCGTCACTTATGACGACCTCATGCGCGAGCAGTTGCCGAGCCTCGCACGCACGGACGCCATCCAGGGCGGCGTGGCGCTCGCGGCCGCGTTCATCGAGCAACACCCGCTCCTGTTCATGGAGGGTGGATCCGAGCTCTTCGCGTACCTCTCGATGGAGGAGTGTCAGTTCTGCGCCCACGAGCAGGAACGCGCGCAGCAAGCGGTAGACGAACGTGGGTACCAAGTGGGCGGCGAGTTCGTGGTCTACAAGAACGATGCGAAGTTCAGGTTTGACCTAGACCAGCTCGACGAGCCACTTCTCATAGTCCAATTCGAGGTCTGCGAACCTCCGTACACCTTCGTCAACGCGGCGGGAGAGATCACGGACCAGGGCGGCGACACGTATATCGAGGTTGGCCTCGCGCTCCTGTTTCGAGACGGCCTGTGGCGGGTTGGAGAGTTCGGCACACGGACCATAGAGCTCACCGTCTGGGAGGATGTCCCGCCGGAGGTCAGGGACATGCTCGAACGGGAGTGACGATGGGCAAGTCCGCTTGACGGCGGTCGCGCCGGTCGCGTGGCGTTGCTTGCCGGACTGACGCGCGAGGAATTGGACGACATCGGGGGAGTCCGCGAGGCGTGAGTGCTCGTTTGCACGCCGGCGTGAATGTCGGTGGCGGTCTCTGCCGTTAGCGGCATGGACGCTTCGAACGACACACCCGTTCGCCCCACACTGCGTGCGCTTACCGAGGACCTCGGCGAGACCCTCCCCACGGTTGACGTGCCCCTAGAGGATCTTGCGCACCCGGTGGTCAAGCGCGCGCAGTCCATCACGCAGACCTCGCGCATCCCGCCACCGAGGCCTGGGTGCTGGTCGAGGACTCGGTGCTGTCCTGGCGCAAGATGGCCGGCGCCACGTTCCACGGCGACGAGGCGGAGCTCAGGATCGTCGACGACAGCGCTTTCGACGGCGACCCGACGAGCGGCTTCGTCTCCGCCTACCAGGCGTTCACCGTCCCCACGAGCGTGGAGTTCTCGGTGAGCAACGGCTCGACGACGGTCGCGCAGATCCAGGCGGACGGCGCGTGGGGGTACTCCGACGTGACGTGGCAGGCCACCGGCGCCGTCTCCCCGGCCGCGCCAGCGGGCGTGTCCGCGCCGCAGGGCGTCATGGGCTTCACGCTGCGCGTGGTCGAGCCCGGGGACTCGGTGACGATCACTGCAACGCTCCCGCAGCCGGTTACCCAGGTGTGGAAGCTCGTGGGTGGGGAGTGGACCGCCGTGACCGGCGCGACGTTCTCAGGCACCACGGTCACCTACACCCTCGTCGACGGCGGCCCGCTCGACGACGACGGCGTGGCCGACGGCGTCATCGTCGACCCCGTGCTGTTCGGCGTGGCGGCAGCCTTCACGGGCTGACCGGATCCGCCGTGCGTCGCGCGCAGGCCACGACGCCTTGTGGTGCCGTAGGAATCCCCGCGCTCACTGGCTGATCGGCGTCGTCTGTTCCGTCGTGCCTGCGGCCAGGAGGCTGTAGACGACCTCGAGGGGCAGCACGATGGCCATCGTGATCGCCAGGTAGCGCAGCCCGAACTGAGCGGACGTGGCGACACCTTCGGTGAAGATCTCCGGAGGCGCGCCGAAGACGAGGGTGAAGGCCGTCAGCAGCATCCACGACAGCATGCCGGCGAGCGCGATCACCGCGAGGATGATCGCCTGGTGGGCAAGACGCCATGCGAAGGCAGTCGCCTTGGGGCTGGGCTTGCCCTTGCGGCCGCGCGTCACGAGCGTCAGGGCATACGCGATCCAGTACACCGGCGACGCGACGAGCACCGCGATGAGGACGGTGACCATGAGCGCCTCGTCGCTCTCACGGATCGCGAACGACCCCCAGAAGCCCACGAAGGACATCAGCAGCAGGGCAGGCAGCGGGCGCAGCCAGGGGCGGTCGGACATGGATCTCCCTTGATCGTCATGACGCGGGTTCGCGCGGTTCCCGCGAGTCTATAGACGACGCGCGGCGTCCAGGTGCGCCGTTCGCACACGATGCCGGGCTGGCGCGATGCTGCATGCGACCCCGAGGCTGTCGCGATGTTGGCAGCCGGTGTGCGTCGTCACTCCCGCGCAGAAAGCCCTGGAAAGCACAGTCCCGGGCCAACGGGTCGGCCCGGGACTCTGGATACGGCGCCGCCCACTGGGCGGAAACGCGTGGTGTGTTCGGCAGGTCTGCGCACCCCCCAGACCAATGTGCACGGCACCGCGTCCAGGTCCGACGGTAGTAGGCCGAGGCATCGGCGCGAAGGGCCCGTGACCAAACCGCAATGCGGCCGTGACCAATCGTGACGATAACGGCGTTCCAACAAATTCGCCGGCCGTCGTCTTCGTCTGGCCTGGCTGGTGGCGGTTAGGGCTTGACGAGCCCGTTACGGCTTGAGGAGACGGACCACGCCGTCGACCAAGAGCTGCTGGATGTCTGCTCGGTAGAGAGCGGCGTGGATCTCGGCGCCCTCGCCGTAGGCGAAGATGGCGGCCGCGAGCTCGGTCGTGGAGCGATCGGTGCGGACCAGTCCGCGCTCGGCGAGGACGTTGACCCAGTTCTCCAGCTCGCGTACCCACTCGAGGTAGATCTCGTGCAGCTCCTGCTGGTAGTCGGTGTTGCCGCGGACGGCCTGCGCGAACTCGACCATGCACGGCACCCACACGAAGGAGCCGGCCTCGCCCACGCGCTCGAGCGCGGTCAGCGACGCGACCACGGCGTCCTCGATGGAGGACACGTCGGACTTGGCTGCAGCCTCCCACCAGCCCTCGCGGCGAGCGGCGCGCTCGCGCAGGACGGCGAGGAAGAACTCTTCCTTGGACTCGAAGTGGAAGTAGAACGCTCCGCGGGTCAGGCCCGAGTTCTCGACGATGTCGGAGATGCTCGTGGCCGCGTAGCCCTTGATGGGGAAACGCTCGATGCCGAGGCGCAACAGCTCCTTGTGGGTCGCCTCGCGGCGCAGCTGGAACTTGTTGGGCTTAGGCGTAGAAGAGTTGGGACTGCGGTCGGACATCCCCCGACTATACGTCGGAAAAAACGGCTTGTTGACGAAGCACACCGGCAACCCAACCGTGTCGGGGTCTCTGAACGTATAGTCAGAGAGACGGCAGCCCTCGCTGACCGTCATCAGGGGGCATCGGCACATGAAGCAACTGTCAGTACGTCCGTATCTTCTGCTGCGGGCCGCGGAGTGGGCATTCGGCCTGATAGTGGTGGCAATGATCGGGTGCGCGTTCGTGTTGGGGTGGTTCGGATCGCTGCTCGACTCGGTCGCATCCGCCTATGCCGAGATCTTCACCCAGAGCTTCGAGGTGAGGCATGTGCACCGCCCGCCGGACACCGCCCTCGAGGGCTACGTGCCTGGGTATGGCATTCATCACCCTTGAGTGAGGTGGTCGAATGGCCCGGACCCGAGTGAGGTGGGACGGAGGAGTCGGACCCGAGTGAGGTGGGACGGAGGACTCCGACCCTGAGTGAGGTGGGACGGGCGTTCCTGCCCGACGCCCCGGTGAGCGGGGCCCGATGCCGGATGGTTCGTCGCCCCGCGGCTCATTCTTGCGTTCGCTGAGTCTTCCGCCCGCTCGTCCCGGCGTCGGTCCGGCGCATTTCCACAGCGCACGTTTTCGAGATGCGAGCCCTGGCGGGCGCCGGTATGTTCGCGGGCATGATTCGTCGCATTGTGGCTGGTGTGTCCGGTTTTGTCGTGGGGGTGGGCGTGCTCTCCGGATGCACCGCGCCGGCTGAGCCGGTGCCGAGTGTCACGCCCGTCGAGACCACGTCGTCGCCGTCGCCCAGCCCGTCGCCGACTCCGACGTTGACGGAGGAGGAGCGGCTGCTCGCGATGATTCCCGATGCGGCCAAGGGGGATGACCTGTTGGCGGCGGTGGAGATGGCGAAGTTCTTCATCACGCTGCATCCGGGGCTGTATCAGGGTGAGGACCCGGCGCTGTTCCAGTTCCTGAGCCTGCCGGAGTGCGTGTTCTGCAGCTCGTCGGTGGAGGTGACGCAAGAGCGGTTGGCCGACGGGATCGTGCAAGTCGGGGGCGAGTTCACGATTCCTGAGCAGGTAGTCGAGTCCGTACTTGATCTCGACACGGACAATACGACGACGGCCCTCGTGGGATTCACCGTCCAAGAGGAAGCTTGGGAGTTCGTGGATGCGTCGGGCGCGGTTATCAAGTCAAAGGGGGGCAGCGATGGTCGGGCAGCGGTCGCGTTGCGGATGGTCAATGGGCTTTGGCGCATCTACGGGGTCTCGCTTACGTAGTGCGTTGAGCGCTGTTGCGACGGCGCTCGCGATTGCCGTGTTCGTGTCTCCTGCGGCGCACGGCGCGAAGGGTGATGACAGCGGAGCGACCAACGACGACGGCGTCGAAGTGCGCTTGCTCGAGGCGGCCGTTGCTGCGCAGGGACAGCCCGGTTCGTTCCAAGAAGCTGGAGTCCATTACGAGTGGGACTTCGCCTATCTATGCGTCGATTCGCTCTTTCGGCATGACCAGGAGCATGGATGTCCTGACGGCAGGCTTCCTCGCATCGAGTATTGCGATGACGGTGCGGAGGCAACCCCTCCGCTTTGGTACAGAGCGGAATTGCGGCCGGGCAGCGGCTCATGGAGCGCCTGGGAAATGTTCCGCGGTTACCACTGCAGCCCGGAGCGCACCTTTGACCATCACCTGCGCCTCGCGTGGGAGAACATGCCCATCGCGCCGCATGTCATCACTTTGCAGCCCAACACCGGGTGGGTCTTCTCGAATGTGCCCACCATCGCGATGGTCGATCGCGAGCCGCGCCAGCTTCCCACGACGATCCTCGGCCGCCCTGTCCTCATCCGCGCCAACCCTGGTGCCATGACGTGGACCTGGGGAGACGGGACGTCCACCATCACCTACGACAGGGGGAGCCCGTATCCGAACCCGTCGTTGACGCACACCTACGCCTATTTCGAAGGCGACGTGGTCATTACGCTCACTTCGACCTGGTCCGGCGAGTACAGCCTCGACGGGGGAGCCACCTGGCGCCCCGCGCCGGGCACGGCGCGCACAGAGTCCACTCCGGTGCCCCTGACGGTCCATAACCCGCACAGTCACGTGGTCGCCTGCGACACGAATGGAAGTTGTCGATCCTGAGCAAGGATCGAGAGGGGGGAGTGGTGCAGGGTCTGAGGAGCATGGCCTGGGCTGCCGTTCTCACGGCGCTGGTGGCCACGCTGTCCGCTGGCTGCGCGCCTGAACACGCGGGCACGGCTGTCAGCACGGTGGTGCCTGCAAGCGCGCCTGCGACACCGCACTCCTCGCGCAGCCCCACTCCGACGTTGACGGAGGAGGAGCGGCTGCTCGCGATGATTCCCGATGCGGCCAAGGGGGATGACCTGTTGGCGGCGGTGGAGATGGCGAAGTTCTTCATCACGCTGCATCCGGGGCTGTATCAGGGTGAGGACCCGGCGCTGTTCCAGTTCCTGAGCCTGCCGGAGTGCGTGTTCTGCAGCTCGTCGGTGGAGGTGACGCAAGAGCGGTTGGCCGACGGGA
>ENA-UOVV01002440-UOVV01002440.1-compost-metagenome-genome-assembly--contig:-NODE-2440-length-10632-cov-3.752860_pt1 | contig 10632 bp, 5 predicted proteins | sample MGYA00238155_ERZ761577 | MGnify/ENA primary metagenome ERZ761577 (study PRJEB28898, sample SAMN06268775) | compost metagenome | isolation source: Emeryville, CA | place: USA:Emeryville, CA | collected... | reverse complement strand
CGGCGGCCGCTCGCGCCGCGAATGTCATCGCCGCCTCGTTCTGGCCGGCGCTCAAGCCTGCCACGGCCTGTTTGGTGAGCAGACCTGCCTCGTGCAGCGAGGCGAGGATGCCGGCATTGAACGTGTCGCCCGCGCCCACCGTGTCGACCACATTCGCCGGTAGCGCCGGCACCTGTATCTTGCCGCCCGCCCAGTAGCCTGTCGCGCCCCTGTCGCCTTCCGTCACGATGACCAGCCTGGGTCCTTGGCGCAGCCAGGCGTTCGCGATTTCCTCATCCGTGCCGCTTTCGCCGAACCAGGCGAGATCATCCTCCGACAGCTTGACGATGTCGGCCATGGCGAGCATCCGGTACATCCGGGCCAGATGCCTTTCCCGGTCCGGGACGAAAGCGGCACGGATGTTGGGGTCGAACATAACGACGCGGCGCCCGTGCTCGCGCCGCATCAGCGCCTCATAAGTGGAGCCGCACGGCTCGGGGATCAGGCTTATGCAGGAGAAGTGCAGCGCGCGGACCTCCGCATCAAGGACCGGCAGGTCAGCCTCCGTGAGCATCCGCCCGGCGGAGTTCTCGTCGTAGAAGGCATAGCTGGCGCGCCCGTCCACCAGCTGGACGAAGGCGAGCGTCGTCGGCCGGTCGGAAAAGCGCACATGGCGCAGGTCGACCTTGCTCGTTTCGAGGTCGCGCCTGAGCTGGCCACCGAAGAAGTCGGTTGAAAGTCCGGTGAACAAGGAAACCGGCACTCCGAGCCGGCCCAGAGCGATTGCCGTGTTGAAGACCGCTCCCCCGCTATGTGGCGCGAAGACCAGCCCCCCGTCGGGGAGCCTTCGCGGCAGCATGTCGATCAGGGCTTCGCCACAGCACAGGATCATCTGAGATTTCCGCCCGCCGCTTGCTGCGGCCAACACTTGGCCTATTTCATCGCCGATAGCAGTTCAACAAATCCGTTGGACGGATCGGTGGAAGAACGCCGCGCCGGCCATTTCCGCGTTGCACTGTGGCGGTGCGCGAAGCTATGGCAAGACACGAAGGCTCGAATTGCAGCCACATAAATCGTTTAATTGCCGCATCGACCGACAATCATATCAGGCCGACGGGAGGCGGCCATTGAAGACGGGGTATCAAGCGTGTCGATCCAGACTAAGGACAACGCAGCCCGGCTGAGGGACGAGGGCATGGGTGCGAACGTCGATCCGGCGGTCGTCGCACTTGCCAACGAAATCGTCCGCAGCCTGACCTATCGCCTTGGCAAGAATGCCTCCGTGGCGACGCGCTACGATTGGCTGTCGGCGACGATCAGGGTCGTCCGCGATCGCCTGGTCGACAAGTGGATCGCCTCGACGAAGAAGGCGTATGACCGGCAGGACAAGCGGGTCTACTACCTGTCGCTGGAGTTCCTGATCGGTCGCCTGCTGCGCGATGCGGTGACCAATCTCGGCATGATGGATGACGTGCGTGCCGCGCTCGACACGCTCGGAGTCGATCTCGACCTGATCACCGAGCTGGAGCCTGACGCAGCGCTCGGCAATGGGGGGCTGGGCCGCCTGGCCGCGTGCTTCATGGAAAGCATGGCCACCGTGGACGTCCCGGCCCATGGCTATGGCATTCGCTACGTCCATGGCCTCTTTCGCCAGGAGATGTCGGACGGCTGGCAGGTCGAACTCCCCGAAACCTGGCTCGACCACGGGAACCCCTGGGAGTTCGAGCGCCGCGAGCGGTCGATCGAGGTCGGTTTCGGCGGCATGGTCGAGATGCTGCCGAGTGGCGACAGTGAGGAGCCGCGCTACGTCTGGCGGCCGCAGGAGCGCGTGCTCGCCGTCGCATACGACACCCCGATCGCCGGCTGGCGCGGCAAGCGCGTCAACACGTTGCGACTATGGTCCGCCATGCCCGTGGACCCGATCCTGCTCGACGCCTTCAACGCCGGCGACCATATCGGCGCCCTGCGCGAGAGCAACAAGGCGGTGGCGCTGGCGCAGGTACTCTACCCGGCCGACGCCACGCCGGCCGGCCAGGAGTTGCGGCTGAAGCAGGAATACTTCTTCTCCGCCGCATCGCTGCAGGACATCGTCCACCGGCACGTGCACCAGTACGGCGAACTCGACTCGCTTCCCGACAAGGCCTCGATCCAGCTCAACGATACCCATCCCGCGGTTTCAGTAGCCGAACTGATGCGCATCCTGATCGACATCCACGGCTACGGCTTCGATCAGGCCTGGGACATGACCAGGCGCATATTCTGCTACACCAACCACACGCTGCTGCCTGAGGCGCTCGAAAGCTGGCCGGTGCCGCTGTTCGAACGGCTGCTGCCGCGCCACATGCAGCTCATCTACGCAATCAACGCCAGGCTGCTGCGCGAGGCGCGGCGGGACCGCGGCTTCGACGACGACAGAATCCGGGCAATCTCCCTGATCGACGAAAGCGGCGAGCGGCGCGTGCGCATGGGCAATCTCGCTTTTGCCGGGTCGCATTCGGTCAACGGCGTTTCCGCCCTCCACACGGAGCTGATGAAGGAAACCGTATTCAGAGAGCTGCACGAACTCTACCCGGACCGCATCAACAACAAGACGAACGGCATTACGCCTCGCCGCTGGCTCATGCAGTGCAATCCCGGCCTCACCTCCCTGCTGCAGGAGACGATCGGCGACCGGTTCCTCGACAACATCGAGTGCTTGTCCGACCTGGAAAATTTGGCCGGGGATGCCGCTTTCGGAGAGAAGTTTCGGGCGGTCAAGCTCGAGAACAAGCAGCGGCTGGCGGCGGTCGTGCGGGAAAGGCTTGGGCTGCGTGTCGATCCGACCGCCTTGTTCGACATCCAGATCAAGCGCATCCACGAATACAAGCGGCAGTTTCTCAACATCGTCGAGGCCATTGCTCTCTACGACCAGATGCGGTCGCAGCCGCATCGCGACTGGGTGCCGCGCGTCAAGTTCTTCGGTGGCAAGGCCGCACCCAGCTACCAGAACGCGAAGCTGATCATCAAACTGGCGAACGACGTTGCGCGGGTGATCAACAACGACCCGGCGGTTCGTGGCCTTCTCAAGGTCGTCTTCATGCCGAACTACAACGTCAGCCTGGCCGAGATCATGGTGCCGGCGGCTGACCTGTCGGAGCAGATTTCGACCGCCGGCATGGAAGCGTCGGGCACCGGCAACATGAAATTCGGCCTCAACGGGGCGATTACGATCGGGACGCTGGACGGCGCCAACGTCGAAATGCGCAGCCAGGTCGGTGAGGACAACATCGTCATCTTCGGCCTGACCGCGGAAGAGGTGCTGCGGTGGCGCGGGGACGGGTACGTTCCTCGCGAAGTGATCGACGCCTCGCCCGAGCTCAGCCAGGCTCTGTCGGCCATCGCATCGGGCGTTTTTTCTCCCGACGACCGCGACCGCTACAAGGAATTGATTGCCGGCATCTACGAGCGGGACTGGTTCATGGTGGCCGCGGATTTCGATTCCTACGCCGCGGCCCAGCGCAGGGTGGACGATCTCTGGCGCGACCAGGATCGCTGGACCGCGATGGCGATACGGAACTCAGCGCACATGGGGTGGTTTTCCTCTGACCGCGCAATCAGGCAGTATGCGCGAGACATCTGGCACGTGCCCACCGCCTGACGAGGGTCTGGCATGGGCCTCGGATGATACGAGCGGAGGCCGGCCACCCTATGACGCATGGTCGCGATACCAACCGGAAATCGAGCGGGAGCGCATCGCCCGCTGACGTGAAGGCGATCGTCGCCGGTACGCATGGCGATCCGTTTTCCGTGTTGGGGCTGCACGAGTGGGCGGGCGGGCTCGTGGCACGCTGCTTTCTCCCCGGTGCCGAGGACGTCATGGCATTCACGCTCGACGGCGAAAAATTGGGTGCACTCGCGCTTCGTGACCCTGCCGGCTTCTTCGAAGGCCCGGTTTCGCTGAAGACGCGCCAGCTCCTTCGCTACGAGGCGCGCAATGCGGACGCCGAATGGCAGCTCGTCGACCCCTACTGCTTCGGGCCGGTGCTGGGGCCCATGGACGACTACTACATCGGCGAGGGCTCGCACCTGCGCCTGTTCGACAAGCTCGGCGCCCACCTGATCGAGCATGGCGGCGTGCCGGGCGTCCACTTCGCGGTCTGGGCGCCCAACGCCAGGCGGGTTTCAGTCGTCGGGGATTTCAACGCCTGGGACGGGCGCCGCCACCCGATGCGGCGCCGGGCCGATACCGGCATCTGGGAGATATTCATCCCGGAACTCGAAGCGGGGCACGCCTACAAATACGAGATCATCGGACATGACGGCGCGCTCCTGCCGCTCAAGGCCGATCCGTTCGCGTTCCGGTCTGAAATGCGCCCCGCCACAGCGTCGGTGATCGCTCGCCCGGCTTCGCGCGAATGGGGCGACAGCACGCACCGGGACTTCTGGCGCGCGACCGATCCGCGCCGCCAACCCATCTCCATCTACGAGGTCCATGCCGGCTCGTGGCAGCGCCACGAGGACGGCAGGTTCCTTTCCTGGGACGAACTGGCGGACCGCCTGATCCCTTATGTCGCGGACATGGGCTTCACCCATATCGAGTTCCTGCCGATCTCCGAGCATCCGTTCGACCCGTCCTGGGGCTATCAGACGACGGGACTCTACGCCCCGACGGCCCGTTTCGGCGAGCCGGAGGGTTTTGCCCGGTTTGTCGACGGCGCGCATCGCGCCGGCATTGGCGTCATCCTGGACTGGGTGCCTGCCCATTTCCCCACAGACGCGCACGGGCTTGCACGATTCGATGGCACGGCTCTCTACGAGCATGAGGATCCGCGCCAGGGCTTTCACCCGGACTGGAACACGGCGATCTACAATTTCGGCCGGCGCGAGGTGATGTCGTACCTCATCAACAACGCGGTGTTCTGGGCCGAACGGTACCACGTGGACGGGCTGCGCGTGGATGCCGTCGCCTCGATGCTCTACCTAGACTATTCGCGCAAGGCGGACGAATGGGTGCCAAACGTTCACGGCGGTCGCGAGAACCTCGAGGCGGTCGAGTTCCTGCGCCGGATGAACGCGACCGTCTACGGCCAGCACCCAGGCATCATGACCATAGCCGAGGAATCCACCGCCTGGCCGAAGGTATCGCGCCCCGTCCATGACGGCGGACTCGGCTTCGGCTTCAAGTGGAACATGGGCTTCATGCACGATACGCTGCAGTATCTCGCGCGCGAACCTGTGTATCGCAGGCACCACCACGACGACATCACCTTCGGCCTGGTCTACGCCTTCAGCGAGAACTTCGTGCTGCCGCTCAGCCACGACGAGGTGGTCCACGGCAAGGGCTCGCTGCTCAACAAGATGGCGGGCGACGACTGGCAGAAGTTCGCCAACCTGCGCGCCTACTACGCCTTCATGTGGGGCTATCCCGGCAAGAAGCTGCTCTTCATGGGCCAGGAGTTCGCCCAGCGCAACGAATGGAGCGAGGGACGGGGGCTCGACTGGCACCTGCTGGACGCGCCCGCGCACGAGGGGGTGCGAAGGCTGATCCGCGACCTCAACCGCGTCTATCGCGAAAGGCCCGCGCTGCATGCGCGCGACTGCGAGCCGGAGGGCTTCCACTGGCTGATCGCAGACGACCGCGACAATTCCGTCTTCGCCTGGGCCCGCTTTTCGCCTGATGCCAATCCGATCGTCGTGATCACCAATTTCACGCCGGTTCCGCGCGAGAGCTACGTCGTGCCGATGCCGGCTGGAGGAAGGTGGCGCGAGATCGTCAACACGGACGCCGCCGGTTACGGCGGCAGCGGAGTGGGCAATGGCGGCCAGGTGCATGCCGCGGGCGACCATTTCGAGGCGGTCATCACTCTGCCGCCTCTCGCCACCCTCATTTTCGAACTGGCAAACTGACGAAAGCGGGGCCAATCTCGCACGGCGAGTTCTGGTGGTGAGGGGGATGGCGATGGAGACGAAGCGCAGTCAGCCGCTTGCCCGCGACGCGATGGCCTATGTGCTGGCCGGGGGGCGCGGCAGCCGCCTCAAGGAATTGACCGACACACGCGCCAAGCCGGCAGTCTACTTCGGCGGCAAGACGAGGATCATCGATTTCGCGCTGTCCAACGCGCTGAACTCGGGTATCCGCCGCATCGGCGTTGCCACCCAGTACAAGGCCCATTCACTGATCCGCCATCTGCAGCGCGGCTGGAACTTTTTCCGGCCAGAGCGCAACGAGAGCTTCGACATCCTGCCGGCCAGCCAGCGCGTTTCCGAGACGCAATGGTATGAGGGAACGGCGGACGCCGTGTTCCAGAACATCGACATCATCGAGAGCTACGGTCCGGAATACATGGTCGTCCTGGCCGGTGACCACATCTACAAGATGGACTACGAGCTGATGCTGCGCCAGCACGTCGACAGCGGCGCGGACGTGACAGTCGGCTGCCTGGAGGTGCCGCGCATGGAGGCCACGGGCTTCGGTGTGATGCATGTCGACGAGACGAACAGGATCACCGCCTTCGTCGAGAAACCCGGGGACCCGCCGGCAATGCCGGGCAAGCCCGACACGGCGCTGGCCTCGATGGGCATCTACGTCTTCCACACCAGGTTCCTGATGGACCAGCTGCGCAGGGACGCTGCTCAGCCGGGGTCCAGCCGAGACTTCGGCAAGGACCTCATTCCCCATATCGTGAAGCATGGCAAAGCCGTCGCCCACAGCTTCTCGACATCATGCGTGCGCTCGAGCTTCGAGCGCGAGGCCTACTGGCGCGACGTGGGCACCATCGACGCCTATTGGGAGGCCAACATCGACCTGACGGACGTTGCGCCCGAACTCGACATCTACGATCGCGACTGGCCGATATGGACCTATGCGGAGATCAAGCCGCCGGCGAAGTTCGTGCACGACGAGGAAGGGCGTCGCGGTTCCGCGGTGTCCTCGCTGGTTGCGGGCGACTGCATCATTTCCGGGTCGGCCCTGCGCCGAAGCCTGCTGTTCACCGGCGTCCGGGCGAACTCCTTCTCCGCGCTCGACGAGGCGGTGGTGCTGCCCGACTGCATGATCGGCCGGCATGCGCGGCTGCGTAAGGTGGTCATAGACCGCGGCGTGCGCATTCCCGAAGGGCTCGTCGTCGGCGAGGACTCGGAACTCGACGCCAAAAGGTTCCGGCGCACCGAGGGCGGGATCTGCCTGATCACCCAGAAGATGATCGACGCGATCGCATGAACGTCCTTTCGGTCGCCTCGGAAATCGTTCCGCTCGTCAAGACGGGCGGGCTCGCGGACGTCACGGGCGCATTGCCGGGGGCGCTTCGCTCGATTGGAGTGCAGACGCGCACGCTGATCCCCGGCTATCCCGCCGTCATGGCCGCGCTCGACAAGGCGGATCGTGTGCGCGACTACGCCTCGCTCTTCGGCGGCGCGGCGAGCGTGTTCGTTGCACGCGCGGCCGGGCTGGATCTTTTCGTGCTCGATGCTCCGCACCTCTACGCGCGCCCGGGCGGACCTTACGCCTCCGGCGGCACCGACTGGCCCGACAACTGGCGGCGCTTCGGCGCCTTGGGTCGGGTCGCAGCGGAGCTGGCGCTTGCCGCGACCGACGGATGGAAGCCCGACATTGTGCACTGCCACGATTGGCAGGCGGGTTTGGCGCCGGCCTATCTGCGCTACGAGGGCGCGGGTGACGTTCCCACGATCATGACCATCCACAACCTGGCCTTCCAGGGCCAGTTTCCAGCTTCGATCTTTCCGGAACTGGGCCTGCCGCCGCAGGCCATGTCGCTCGACGGCGTCGAGTATTACGGCGGCGTCGGCTTCCTCAAGGCGGGGCTGCAGGCGGCGCATGCAATCACGACCGTCAGCCCGACCTATGCGCGCGAGATCAGGACGCCGGCCTTCGGCATGGGGCTGGACGGCCTGCTCAATCTGCGCGCCGGCAATGTCGTCGGCATCCTGAACGGGATCGACGTCGAGGCGTGGAATCCGGCCGAGGACCCGCATCTTGCCGCGACCTTTTCTGCGCGACGGCTGGCCGGCAGGGCAGTCAACCGTCGGGCGGTCGAGGAACGTTTCGGCCTGGAGCCGAGTTCAGCCCCGTTGGTTTGTGTAATCAGCCGGCTGACCTGGCAGAAAGGCATGGACATTTTCGCGGCGGAGTTCGACCGGCTGATGGGCGCGGGGCTCAGGCTCGCCATCCTCGGAGCGGGCGACCATGCGCTCGAAGGCGCGTTGCTTGCGGCCGTCTCGCGCCACCGCGGCGGCGCCGGCATCGTGACAGGCTACGACGAGGCGCTCGCCCACCAGATGCAGGGCGGCTGCGACGCGATCCTGATCCCCTCGCGCTTCGAGCCGTGCGGGCTGACGCAGCTCTACGCGCTGCGCTACGGCTGCATCCCGGTCGTTGCACGCACGGGCGGGTTGGCCGATACCGTGATCGATGCCAACGAGGCCGCCGTGGCGGCGGGTGCCGCGACCGGCCTGACCTTCGGGCCCGACAATGGCGAGGCTCTTGTCGCGGCGGCTGGCCGGCTCGTGGAGCTGTTTTCGCAGGAGCGCGTTTGGCGCTCGATGCAGCGCCAGGGCATGCGCACCGATGTTTCCTGGCGGCACAGTGCAGAAAAATACGCCGAACTCTATCGTTCGCTGGCTGCGAAGGGGTGAACCGATGATCAGGACGGTGCCGACGACACCCTATCCCGACCAGAAGCCGGGAACCTCCGGCCTGCGCAAGAAGGTGCCGGTGTTCCAGCAGCCGAACTACCCGGAGAATTTCATCCAGTCGGTGTTCGACGTGCTGGAAGGCTTCCGGGGCAGGACGCTGGTGATCGGCGGAGACGGCCGCTATCTGAACCGCGAGGTCATAGACAAGGCGATCCGCATGGCCGCGGCCAATGGCTTCGGCAAGGTGATCGTCGGCAAAGGCGGCATCCTGTCCACGCCTGCCGCTTCCAACCTCATCCGCGAGCGCCAGGCGTTCGGCGGCCTGATCCTCTCGGCCAGCCACAATCCGGGCGGGCCGGAAGCCGACTTCGGCATCAAGTACAACATCGGCAATGGCGGGCCGGCGCCCGAGAAGGTCACGGAGGCCGTCTTCGCGCGCAGCAGGGCGATCGACCGCTACCTGATCGCGGACGGGCCGGCCTTGGACGTCGACCAGATCGGCACGACCGGCATTGACGACATGGAGGTCGAGGTCGTCGATCCTGTCGCCGACTATGCGGCGCTGATGGAGACGTTGTTCGACTTCGATGCGATCCGCGACCTGTTCCGCTCCGGCTTTCGCATGGTCTTCGATGCCATGCATGCCGTTACCGGCCCCTATGCGGTCGAGATCCTTGAGAGGCGCCTCGGCGCCGCCCCCGGCACGGCGTGCAACAGCATCCCGCTGCCGGATTTCGGCGGCCACCACCCGGACCCGAACCTGGTGCACGCCCGGCACCTCTACCACCTGATGATGTCGGCGGACGCGCCCGACTTCGGCGCCGCCTCGGATGGCGACGGCGACCGAAACCTGATCCTGGGTAGGGGCATCTTCGTCACGCCATCGGACTCGCTGGCGATCTTGGCAGCCAATGCGCATCTCGCACCTGGCTACCGCGGAGGGCTTGCCGGCATCGCCCGCTCGATGCCGACCAGCGCAGCAGCCGATCGGGTTGCCGAAAAGCTCGGCATCCGCATGTACGAGACGCCGACCGGCTGGAAATACTTCGGCAATTTGCTCGACGCCGGCCTGGCAACGATCTGCGGCGAAGAGAGCGCGGGCACCGGCTCTGACCATGTGCGCGAGAAGGATGGGCTCTGGGCCGTCCTGCTGTGGCTCAACATCCTTGCCCTGCGCCGCCAGAGCGTGCGCGAGATCGTGACTGACCATTGGCGCGAGTTCGGCCGCAACTACTATTCGCGCCACGACTACGAGGAAGTAGACGCAGCCGCGGCGAATGGACTGATCGACGACCTGCGCAGCAAGCTCGCGGTTCTGCCCGGCCTCAAGTTCTCCGGGCTGATCGTCGAGAAGGCCGACGATTTCGCCTATGAGGATCCCGTCGATGGCCTGCTGACCCTGCACCAGGGCATCCGCATCTTCTTCATCGGCGGCTCGCGCATCGTGTTCCGCCTGTCCGGTACCGGTACGTCCGGCGCGACGCTGCGGGTCTATATCGAACGCTTCGAGCCCGACCCGGACCGCCACGACCTCGATACGCAGGAAGCGCTGTCGGATCTCATCCGCGCCGCCAACGAGATCGCCGGCATCGCCGCTCGCACCGGCCGCGACCGGCCGAGCGTCATCACCTGATGGCCGAACCTGCCGCGGCGAAGTGCCTTGGCGCGCATGCCTCCGGCGACGGCGTCCGTTTCGCCGTGTGGTCGTCGGCCGCAACCGCGATGTGGGTGAGCATTTTCGATGAGAGTAGGGAGGAGGAAGTTGCCCGCATTCCGCTCGAGCGCAGCGCCGACGGTGTCCACTCGACCTTCGTGCCCGGCCTGAAGCCGGGTGCCCGATACGGCTTTCGCGCCGACGGTCCGTACGATCCGGGTCAGGGCCTCTGGTTTGACCCGGACAAGCTGCTGATGGACCCATACGCGGTCGAGATCGATCGCGTCTACGTCTATGATGGGCGCTTGGCCGCTCCGCGCGGCACGGGCGGGGACACCGCTTCGCTGATGCCCAAGGCGATCGTGGCG
>ENA-UOVV01002436-UOVV01002436.1-compost-metagenome-genome-assembly--contig:-NODE-2436-length-10644-cov-14.130324_pt1 | contig 10644 bp, 10 predicted proteins | sample MGYA00238155_ERZ761577 | MGnify/ENA primary metagenome ERZ761577 (study PRJEB28898, sample SAMN06268775) | compost metagenome | isolation source: Emeryville, CA | place: USA:Emeryville, CA | collected... | reverse complement strand
ATCGAACGGGACATCGCTGTCGATGCGCCGCCGGAAGCGATCTATCCGCTGATAACTGATCTGCGGGAGTGGCGTCGCTGGTCTCCCTTTGAGCAACTCGATCCCGATATGGCGCGCGACTATGGCGGCGCCGATAAGGGCGTCGGCGCTACCTATGCCTGGCAGGGAGACCGGAATGCAGGCAGCGGCCGCATGGAGATTGTGGACGAGGATGCGCCCAACCGGATCGCCATTGCGCTCCATTTCATCTCACCGATGGAAGCAAGGAACACGGCCATCTTCCTGCTGACGCCGGAGGGCGACGCCACGCATGTCTCATGGGCGATGGAAGGCGAGGCCAACGTCCTTTCAAAGCTGCTCCAGCTTTTCGTGGATATCGACGAAATGGTCGGCTCCGATTTTCAGGCCGGCCTCGAAAAGCTGAAATCAGAAGTTGAAGCCAGGCAGGAGATCGCTGAATGACCGAGGCTGGCAAGTTTCTCTGGTATGAACTCATGACCACCGACACGAAAGCGGCGGGCGAGTTCTATTCCCATGTCATTGGCTGGAAGAGGGAACTTGCGCCGAACGAAAGCGGCAACAGCCCCTACACACTCTTTCTCGTTGGAGATATGGGCATCGGCGGCATGATGGCGATACCTGAGGAAGAATGTGATCGCGCGAAGCCGGGCTGGATCGGTTATATCGGCGTCGATGATGTGGACGCCTATGCAAGGCGCGTTGTGGATGCAGGCGGCAGCATCCTCCGCGAGCCTTCGGATGTCCCCGGCATTCTCCGCTTCGCCATGGTGGCAGACCCGGCCGGCGCCGCTTTCGTGATCTTCCACGGGATGGCAGGTCCGATGCAGCTTCCGGCAACGGGCACGCAAGGCACAACCGGCTGGCACGAGCTTGTCAGCGGCGAGGTCGAGCCCACCTTCGCCTTCTATTCAGGCCTCTTCGGCTGGACGAAGGATCAGGCGATGGATATGGGCGGCGGGAACATCTATCAGCTCTTCGCCACAGGCGGAGAGGCAGTCGGCGCCATGATGAAGGTGAACGCAGAAGATCCCGTACCCGGCTGGCACTTTTATTTCTGTGTGGACGACATAGACGCTGCCATATCGCGCATCCACGAGAAGCGGGGCGAAATCCTCATGGGTCCGCATCAGGTACCAGGCGATGCGTGGATTGTGGTCGGGCGTGACCCGCAGGGAGCACGCTTCTCGCTTGTCGGCGCGCGGCAGTAAGAAACTTACGCCGCCCGCACAAGAAGCTCGCCGATCTGCACCGCGTTGAGCGCCGCGCCTTTCAAAAGCTGATCGCCCGCAACGAACATCGCAATCGAACGGCCCGTCGGATCGGAAATATCCTGCCGGATGCGGCCAACGAGAATGTCGTCCTGCCCCGATGCGTCTTTCGGCATCGGGAAATAATTTGCGGCAAGGTCATCGACGATCTTCACACCCGGCGCGCCAGAGAGAAGGTCACGGACTTCCTTCGGCGTGATCGGGTTTTCGCACTCAAAGTCGATGGCTTCGGAATGCGCCCGCAGCACCGGCACACGAACACAGGTGGCTGTGACGCGAATATTCGGATCACCGAAAATCTTCGTCGTCTCCTTCACCATTTTCAGCTCTTCTTCGTTGTAGCCCGTCTCTGGGTCCACACTCGAATTGTGGCTGAACACGTTGAAGGGGTAGGGGTGCGGAATGATCTTCTGCTCGAAGGGTTCACCTGCAAGGAAGGCGCGCGTCGCCGCCTCAAGCTCTTCCATCGCCGCTGCACCTGCGCCCGACGCCGCCTGATAGGTCGCCGCGATCACGCGCTTGATCGGGTTCACCTTGTGGATCGGCCAGAGCGGCGTGATGGCAATGATCGTCGAGCAGTTCGGATTGGCAATGACGCCCTGATGGGTGAGCGCTGCTTCGGGGTTGATCTCGGGGATCACCAGCGGCACGTCCGGGGCCATGCGGAAGGCCGACGAATTGTCGATCATCACCGCGCCCGCAGCCTTCACCGCATTGACGAACTTCTTCGAGATGCTGCCGCCCGCCGAGAAGAAGGCGATGTCCACACCCTTGAAGCTGTCTTCGGTCAGTTCCTCGACGAGAATATCCTGTCCGCGGAATTTCATGGTTTTGCCAGCCGAGCGCGCGCTGGCGAGGAGTTTCAGCTCCTTCACCGGGAAGTTACGTTCTTCCAGACAGCGGATCATCTCGACGCCTACGGCGCCGGTCGCACCCGCAATGGCCACGACAGGATTGGCATACATGTTCGATACTCCGGATCGGGCGAAAAGCGCCCTCACATTGTGCCGTGCCTATAACAGCGGCAGGAGACCCCGGCAAGGGGATGCGGCGTCGCGGCCTCACTCCTCCCGGAACCCGCCCACGATCTCCGAAATCCGGTTGAAGAAGTGAAGCCCCTGCCTGATCTCCTCGTCCGACATATGGTCGATGATCCGCTGCACATAGGCCTCGCCATCCGCAATCATCTTCGTCATATGGGCCTCGCCCTTGGGCGTGAGGATGACAATCTTTTCCCGGCCGGAATTGGGGTTTTCCACCAGCCGGATGAGGGCGAGCGGTGGCTGCGCCATGGCCCGGAGCGCCTTGGTGATGGCTGCACTTGATATTTCGAACCAGCTTTCGAGCGAGCGTTCGATGGCCTTGCGGTCCATCTCGCGGCCATCCTTGCCTTCGGAGTGGATGAGCCAGAGCATCGCAACCTGATGACGGTTCAGCACACCGCCCCGGAGTGCGTCTTCCACGCCGATCCCGGCCTTGTAGTGGATGGGGTAATAATATTCGAGGAAACGCAGGGCGGCACCGGGCACATCCGATGGCTTTGCCGCCTGCCTCTTTTCCGTCTTCCTTGCCGCCAATTCAGCCTCCCGAAGCGCCTCTTCGGCTTCGCAACGAATCTGCCCGGAGTTTACGGGTCGGGCGACGACCGGGCATGTGCTAAATTGTTTACAAAAGAAATAGTTTATGAAAACAATAATCCGCGTCGCGGGGAGGCGGCGCCAAAAATCACCGGGGAGGGAGGAAAGCTCATGCAGAATTCCGCTGTGTCCGGCACGGGCCAGGAACTTGCGGCCCTGATCGAAGCTTTGCCGAAGGGCGACACCATTGCCTCGCCCTACGCGCTTTACGAGAAGCTGAGGCCGCATTGCCCGGCATGGGGTTACAGGGATTATCCACCCGGCACGGTGCCTGATGCAGACGAGCCGGTGACGGCCTGGGTACTGCTCGACTATGCGCAAGTCTCTGCCGCCGCGCGCGACCACCGTGTCTTTTCCTCGCGTGATCCGCTGCAGGAACAATCATCTGCGCCCACGCTCATGCTCGTGAACCACGACAACCCGGAGCATGACCGGCTGCGCGGTATCGTGAACATGGCCTTCTCGCGCCGCCGGGTCGAAGCGCTGGAACCCTGGGTCCGCGAAATCGTGAACGACATGCTCGCGCATACGGGCGAGGGGGAAATCGAAGTGATGGGTGCGCTCGCCGCGCGCATTCCCGCCCGCATAATGGTGGGGCTTCTCGGTCTCCCCGAAGAAGTGGTGGAAAATTTCCGCCGTTGGGCAACCGCCTTCATGCTCTCGGCTAATCTGACGCCGGCCGAGCGCGAGGCGAGCAATATGAAGCTCGTCCACTACTTCACGGAGACCGTCCAGCGCCTTCACGCGGCGCTCGAAAATGGGGAGCAGGTGCCCGACTCGCTGATCACCGCGCTGCTGAAGGCTGAGGTGGAGGGCGAAAGACTCACCCTCGATGAGATCATCCGCTTCTGCATAACCCTTGTCGTTGCGGGATCGGAGACGACCACTTTCCTGCTCGGTAATCTTCTCTACAATCTCGCCACTATGCCGGACATCCGCGCGAGGCTCGCGGCGGATCGCTCCCTGATCGATACATTCATCGACGAGAGCCTGCGCCACAGCGGCCCGCCCCAGCGCCTGTTCCGGATTGCAACGCAGGATGTGGAAATCGGCGGAAGGCTTATTCGTAAAGGCGAATGGGTGGCGCTCTTCTTTGCAGCCGCCAATCACGATCCCGCCATGTTCCCCGAGCCTTCGAAGTTCGACATCACACGGCCCAATCTCAACAAGCAACTGACCTTCGGCGTCGGCATTCATCATTGCCTCGGCTCGGCGCTTGCCCGCATGGAAGGCAAGGTGCTCATTGAAGCAGTGCTCGACCGCTTCGAGGACATGTCGCTTGGCCGGGAGGCGCCGGTGCCGCAAAGGACGAGCCTTCTCAATCACGGGCTGGACAGGCTGACGCTCCGTTTTGCCCTTCGTCGCAAGGGAGCCGCATGATGACAGCACAACTCTCCGAACAGACCCGCAACATCGCCGCGACCCAGGCGCTCTTTCAGGCCTTTGGCGCACAGGATATTCCGGCGATCATGGAACATCTTCATCCCGATGCCGTGATCGAGTTCTACGGCACGCCCGTCATTCCCTATGCAGGCACCTATCGCGGCCGCGAAGAGTGTCGCCGCTTTTTCGAAGTGGTGCTTTCCTCGGTCGATATTCACCGTTTCGATACGGAAGAGTTTATTGCAGAGCGGGACAAGGTGGTGGTCACGGGCGCGCTCCATCTGACCGCCCGCTCGACAGGCCGAGCCATCATCTCCGATTTCGTCCATGTCATCACCCTGAAGGATGGCAAGTGGATACGCTTTCGGGACTTCATGAACACCGCGATTGCCGTTGCGGCTTTCTCCCGGGACGCTGAAAGGGTAGTCTCGACGCTCTGATTGCTGCGGAGCGGAACGGGATATGACGGGAAGATCAGGGCTACTGATACTGGCTCTGGCGTTTGCAGGCGGGATTTCCGCTGTGAACGCCGATGCCATTGGCGACAACAATATCTGCTACGCCCAGTTCGCGACCGGCAATTACGGTTCCGCCATCGACTATTGCAGCCGGGCAATCGAGTCCGGGGAGTTGAGCGAAAGCGATCTTGTGGCCGCGCTCATCAATCGGGGTGTTGCCTATAAATCCTCCGGCAATCTCGCAAGCGCCGTGGCGGACTACACGCGCGCGCTTGAACTCGCGCCGAATGATGCCTTGCTCTATCAGAACCGCGCCAATGCGCTGCGCGAGATGGGCGATCTTGAAGCCGCATTGATCGACATTGAAAAGTCGCTTGCACTCGCCCCGGAAGTCGCGGGCGCCTGGTATGTGCGCGGTGCCATCGCCGAGGCACAGGGCGACGGTCAGGCGGCGCGGCGCTTCTATATGTCAGCGCTCGGCCTCGATCCTCAGAATGCAGCCTATAAGGCAAAACTCCTCAGCGGTGAGGCGCGATGAGAACGAAGCTCAATGTTTTCGGCACCATTTCCGAAGCCTATGGCGGCTCATGGCGTCATCTCGGGGAGATGGTGCGGCTGATCTGGTTTCCGGGGCTTCTCTATCTCATCTTCTCGATCGCCAGCGCCTTCGTGAATACGGAGAGCCAGTTCTTTCTGGCTCTCGCCTTAGAGGCCGCGAGCCTCTTTCTCTGGCCGGTCATAGCGGTAGCCTGGCACCGCTTCATTCTGCTGGGCGATGTGTCAGCAGGCGCGGTTCATTTCTCCTTTGGACGGCCAGAGGCACTTTTCCTGCTGGTATCTGTCCTCCTGTTCCTCCTGCTTGCGCCGGGGATCATGCTCACTATGAGCACCGCGATGCTGCAGGAAAGCTCTGCCGCGCCGCTGCTCAGCTTCTTCGGACTGCTTCTCCTTCTTGTCGGCTTCTATCTCTTTGTCCGCCTGACCCTCCTGCTGCCTGCGGCCGCCATTGGTGCACCGCTGGACCCGCGCCTCGTGCTGGAGCGGACGCGGGGCAATTTCTGGCGACTGGTGGCGGTCTTTCTGGCTCCCATGCTGCCGCTCCTTATATGCGCCATCCTGCTCGGCATCCTGCTGCAGGGCGGCCCGCTGCTTCAGGTTCTGGCTGTCATAGGACTCGCGCTGGTCTCGATTTTCTTCGCGGTGGTAAACGTCGCGGCTCTCTCTATCGCCTATCGCGAACTTGTTGGCACGGCGGGAAGCGAACCCCCTGATCCTCACATCGAGCCGGTCATCTGAGAGAAGCTCCGGTTATCCCGGTAGCCCCCTCGTTGATTGCGCTTGTGCCTGCTTTTTTGTAGGGTCCGCCCATTGGGATCTGGAGAGGTGCCGGGAGGCGCCTAAGGGCTTGATTCGTAAGCTCTTTTTTCAGCGGCATTCGGCCGCGGTCGTAAAATCCCGCGTACGCTCCCATATCTGTCGGAAGCGTGCCGCCACCTGACAGGGAAGATCCGCATGTCAACGCATTCCAAGATTCGGCGTATCACCGTGCCCGAAATCCGGGCTCGCAAGGGGGGAGAGCCGATCGTCTCTCTCACCGCCTATCACGCACATACCGCTCGTTATGTTGACCCCTATGTCGATTTCCTGCTCGTGGGCGACAGCCTCGGCATGGTGATGTACGGCATGGAGACGACGCTGGGCGTGACGCTGGACATGATGATCGCCCACGGCTCTGCCGTGGTGCGCGGTACGGAGCGCGCGCTTGTCGTGGTGGATATGCCTTTCGGCTCCTATGAGGAAGGCCCGGAAGTCGCCTTCCGCAACGCCGTGCGCATCATCAAGGAAACGGGCTGCACGGCGGTGAAGCTGGAAGGTGGCGCGCGCCTTGCGCCCACCATCCGCTATCTCGTTGATCGCGGCATCCCTGTAATGGCGCATATCGGCCTCACGCCGCAAAGCGTTCAGGTCATGGGCGGCTTCAAGGCGCAGGGCCGCGAGGAAAGCGAATGGGCCGCCATCGAGGCGGACGCCCGCGCCGTCGCGGAAGCGGGTGCTTTCGCCGTGGTGGTGGAAGGCGTGGCTGAACCGCTTGCCGCGCGCATCACCGGCCAGATTGATATTCCGACGATCGGCATTGGTGCATCTGCCCAGTGTGACGGGCAGATTCTGGTGCTGGAGGACATGCTGGGCCTTTCGCCCAAGCCGCCGAAATTCGTGCGCGAATTCGCTTCGCTGGGCGCGCAGATCGCTGGCGCAGCGGAGGCTTACTCCCATGCGGTGCGTGATCGCAGCTTCCCAGCTGCCGAGCACACCTACACCATGAAAAAGGTAAAATAGCTCAAACTCTTGCGGGGCCTGCGGGCCCCGCAACGCTGTTTGCTAAAGGCTGGTTGCCGGGTTATTTTACGCCGCCTGCAGGGGGCAGGCGCCGGGCCTGACCCTTGTGCCCTGAAGCATTTCTCTGCGGAGTATTCTTGTGACCGATCTCTTTCGCGAAGTCGAAGAAGACCTTCGCCGCGAACACTTCAACAAACTTTGGCAAAAATACGGGGTCTATGTTCTTGGCCTGGCCCTGGCGATTGTGATTCTGGCAGGCGGCATTGCTGGCTGGCGGGCATGGACGCATTCGGCCCGTGTGGAGGCCTCGGCCCGTTTCCAGGAGCTTCTGGCAGAAGCGGAAAAGACCGAAACGCCGCAAGCCGCTGCCGCGGCCTTCGCGAAGTTCGCAGCCGACACGACCAATGGCTATGAAGTTCTGGCGCGGTTCCATCAGGCGGACCGACATCTCGCCGCAGGTGAGACCGATCAGGCCCGGGCGGCTTTCGAGGCGGTGGCAAATGATGGTGCTGCTCCCGATATTCTGCGCGGCATGGCAACAATCAAGGCGGGGCTTCTGCTCGTCGATAACCTAAGCCATGACGACATGAAGGCGCGCATGGCATCGGTCATGAAGGATGGCTCGCCCTGGCGGCCGCATGCGCTTGAGCTTCTGGCTCTCTCCGCCATGCGCGAAGGCGCGTGGAGCGAGGCGAATGCAAATGCGGCGGCGATCATTGCCAACCCGCTGTCACCTGCGGGTCTTCGTGATCGCGCCTATGTGATCCAGGCGCTTGCCGCACCGCATCTGCCGCGTAGCGTGACGGAGCCTGCCGCGCCCGCCGCTGCGGACGCAGAAGAAGACGCAACGCCCGTGCAGACCGAAGAACAGGACGCTGCACAGGAAGACGCCCCCGAAGTTCCGGCTGAGACGGAGTAAGCCCGCATGATGATGAACGGTTTTTCGGCCGACAGGTCTGTCATTGCGCGCTTTGCGCTGCTGGCTCTTCTTGCCGCAAGCGTGGCGGGTTGCGGCAAGGTGACGGATGTCTTCAGCTCCGACAACAAGACCGTTCTGCCCGGCAAGCGCCTCTCCGTCATGGAGCTTGGGGCGCAGCTTGAGGTGGACCCTGCCATTGCGGATGATCTCATCCTGCTGCCGGACGCGCGCGTCAATGACAGCTGGCCGCAGCCGGGCGGGGCCGCCACGAATGCGAACTATCATCTGTCTGTGCCGGGTAATCTGAACCGCCTCTGGTCGATCAGTGCAGGCACAGGCTCCGGCCGCGTCGCCCAGCTTCTTGCACCGCCCGTCATCGCGGATGGCAGGATCTACGTCTTTGATGCGCGTTCCACACTGCATGCCTTCGAGCAGACATCGGGCAAGAAACTCTGGTCAACGCGCTTCGCACCCGAAGGCGAAAATGAAGATGCAGGCCGTGGCGGCGGCGTTGCTTATGAGGACGGCAAGGTCTTTGTCATTACCGGCTTCGGCACGGCGCATGGCGTTGATGCGGGAAGCGGCGCGGTGGTCTGGAATCAGCCCGTCGGTGATCCTTTCCGTTCGGCCCCCACAGCCGCCGGTGGCCGCGTCTTCGGTGTGACGGTGGACAACCAGACGATCTGCCTCGATCAGAAGACAGGCGAGGTGCTCTGGCGTCATCGTGGTCTTGTCGAAAGCGCGGGCATTCTCGCGGCCTCGAGCGTTGCGGTGCTCGGCTCCGTTGCCATCGCGCCTTACTCATCAGGCGAGCTTGTCGCGCTCCGCGTGGAAAACGGCACCCCCGTCTGGACGGATTCACTGACGCGCACCGGTGGTGTCACTTCGCTCTCGGCCCTGAACGACATTGCAGGCCGTCCGGTCATCGACCGAGGCCGCGTCTTCGCGATCAGCCATTCGGGCCGCATGGTCTCGATTGATCTGCGCACGGGTGAGCGTGTCTGGACGCGCGACATTGGCGGTGTGCAGACGCCGTGGGTTGCGGGTGACTATGTCTATGTCGTGACGCTTTCGCAGGAAGTGCTCGCCATTTCCGGGCGCGACGGACGCATCCGCTGGATATCGCCACTGCCGCGCTGGAAGGACCCGGAAGATCGGGAAGGCCCGATCGAATGGTCGGGGCCGGTGCTCATCAGCGAGAAGCTCGTGCTCGTTTCATCGCGCGGCGAGGGTATCTTGCTCTCTCCCCTCACGGGTGAGGTCACGGGCAATTTCTCGCTGCCTGACGGCGCGCTCATCACCCCTGTAGTGGCGAATGAAACGCTCTATATTCTGACCAATGACGCAAGGCTGACCGCGCTGAAATAAGCGCGGTGCTGCGGACGGTTGATTACCGCCCGCCACGGCAGAGAAGGGCCGCATAAAGTGTCTTTTAAGGTGGCCATCGTTGGCCGTCCCAATGTCGGCAAATCGACGCTGTTCAACCGCCTCGTCGGGCGTAAGCTCGCGCTGGTGGATGACACGCCGGGCGTCACCCGAGACCGGCGCGAGGGTGAGGCAAGCCTTGGCGACCTCACCTTCACCGTGGTTGATACGGCGGGACTGGAGGAGGGTGTCGGCGACAGCCTCGAAGCGCGTATGCGACGCCAGACCGATCTTGCCATTGCAGAAGCAGACGTCTGCCTCTTCCTCATGGATGCGCGCGCAGGCGTGACGCCGCTCGACCAGCGCTTTGCGCAAATCCTCCGAAAGTCTCCCACACCCGTCATTCTTGCCGCGAATAAATGCGAAGGCGGTGCCGGGGAAATGGGGCGCATGGAAGCCTTTGAACTCGGCCTCGGCGCGCCATTGCCGCTCTCGGCCGAGCATGGCGAGGGGCTTGGCAATCTATATGATGCGCTCTCTGAGTTCGCGCGCGGTCTTGAGAAGGATGATGCAGAGCAGGCGCTTGAAGACGCGCTGGCGGAAGAGCAGGAAGCGTCCTTCGATCCCGATGCGCCTTATGAGCCTGATCTCGAAGCGCCGCTCCGTATCGCCTTTGTCGGTCGTCCGAATGTCGGCAAATCGACACTGGTAAACCAGCTTCTTGGTGAAGACCGGATGCTCACCGGCCCCGAGGCTGGCATCACGCGAGACAGTATCGGAATCGAATGGGAGTGGCGGGGTCGTCGCGTCAAACTGTGGGACACGGCGGGCATGCGCCGCCGCGCCCGCGTCACGGAGAAGCTAGAGAAACTTTCGGTGGCAGACACGCTGCGCGCCATCCGCTTCGCGGAAGTCGTGGTTGTGCTGCTCGATGCGACGCAGCCTTTCGAGCGGCAGGACCTCCATATCGCCGATCTGGTCGAGCAGGAAGGTCGCGGTCTTATCATCGGTGTCAACAAGTGGGACACGGTTGAAAATCCGCAAGAAGTCCTCCGTATACTGAAAGAAGAGCTTGAACGCCTGCTGCCGCAGATCAGGGGCGTTCCCATCGTTCAGCTTTCCGCGCTGACCGGGAGGGGAGTGGAGAAGCTGATGCCCGTCATCGAGCGTGTCCACACTGTCTGGAACGCGCGTGTCGGAACGGCAAGGCTCAATCGCTGGCTGGAAGAAGCGGTTGCCCGCCACCAGCCGCCCGC
>ENA-UOVV01002435-UOVV01002435.1-compost-metagenome-genome-assembly--contig:-NODE-2435-length-10646-cov-8.358418_pt1 | contig 10646 bp, 9 predicted proteins | sample MGYA00238155_ERZ761577 | MGnify/ENA primary metagenome ERZ761577 (study PRJEB28898, sample SAMN06268775) | compost metagenome | isolation source: Emeryville, CA | place: USA:Emeryville, CA | collected... | reverse complement strand
CTGGGTCACGTCCTTGCGCTGCTCGGGCAGCACGACCGTGACGACGACGCCCGAGGCGCCGGCGCGGGCGGTGCGGCCAGAACGGTGCAGGTACGACTTGTGCTCCACCGGCGGGTCAACGTGCACGACCAGTTCGACGTCATCGACGTGCACGCCGCGAGCGGCGACGTCGGTCGCGACCAGGACGCGGACGCTGCCCGGGGTGCCGGGCTCGGCCGCGAAGGCGCCGAGGTTGCGCTCGCGGGCATTCTGCGACAGGTTGCCCTGCAGGTCGAAGGCGGGGATGCCGTCGGCGGTGAGCTGGCGGGCCAGCTTCTTGGCCTGATGCTTGGTGCGGGTGAACATGATGCGGCGGCCGGTGCCGGACGCCAGCGCCTTCACCAACGAACGCTTGCCATCCGCGGTCGAGACTGTGAACAGGCGGTGCGTCATCTCACCCTGCGGCACGCTGCCCGGGTCGGCCTCGTGGCTGGCCGGGTTCGACAGGAACTTGCTCACCAGCTTGTCGATGCCGTTGTCCAGCGTCGCGCTGAAGAGCAGGCGCTGCCCACTCGTCGGGGTCGCCGCCATGATGCGGGTCACTCCGGGCAGGAAGCCGAGGTCGGCCATGTGGTCGGCCTCGTCCAGCACCGTCACCTCGACGCTGCCCAGGTTCGCCGCGTTCTGCTTCATCAAGTCTTCGAGGCGGCCGGGGCAGGCCACCACGATGTCGACGCCAGCGTTCAGGTCCCGCACCTGCGGGTTCTGGCTGACGCCACCAAAGATCGTCGTCACGGTCAGGCCGGCGGCCTTCGCCAGCGGCTGGATGGTGGCAGCGATCTGGGTCGCCAGTTCGCGGGTCGGGGCCAGCACCAGGCCGCGCGGCTGGCGCGACTTGGTCTTGCGGCCGGACTCGGCGAGGCGGGCCACCAGCGGCAGCGCGAACGCGATCGTCTTGCCGCTACCGGTGCGGCCGCGGCCGAGCACGTCGCGGCCGGCCAGCGAGTCCGGCAGGGTCGCGGTCTGGATGGGGAACGCCTCCGTCTTGCCGTCAGCGGCGAGGACGTTGGCGAGGTCGGCGGGCACGCCGAGGTCAATAAAGGAAGTCATGGAATCGTTTCTGCAAGACGGCACACGCGTGCGCACAGCGCGATCGGGCGCGTACCGAGGTGATGGCGACGTCGCGAGGATTCGCGAATCGTTTTCGCCGTTCGAAGGTCGTGTCCGAGCCGGAGGCTGGGAAGCGTGACGACGACGCAGTCTGCCAGCGATCACGGTTTCGCGATCGGGCGACACCCCACCATAGCAGTAAGGGCGGTGGCGAGCCTGAGACTCGCCACCGCCCTCGCGCACACTGTCGCTGGCTAGTACCCGCTGCCACCCGCGTCCGCCGCCCCGTCGAGCACTGCGCGCGTCCCGGACAGGCCGAGGCGAGTTGCGCCGGCGGCCAACATGGCCACCGCGTCGGCGTGGGTGCGGATGCCGCCCGAGGCCTTCACCTCGGCGCGGCCAGCGACGGTGCGATGCATGAGCTCGACGGCGTGCACGCTGGCACCGCCTGCGGGGTGGAAGCCGGTGGAGGTCTTGACGAAGTCGGCGCCGGCGGCGACGGCCGCCTCGCAGACGGCCACGATCGCCTCGTCGGACAGCGCTGCCGACTCGATGATGACCTTCAGGACGGTCGGGGCGGGGACGGCTTCGCGCACGGCGGCGATGTCGGCCTGCACGGCCGCATAGTCGCCAGCGACGGCTGCGCCGACGTCGATGACCATGTCGATTTCGTGCGCGCCGGCAGCGACGGCGAGGCGCGCCTCCGCCGCCTTGATTTCGCTGACATGCTTGCCGCTCGGGAAGCCCGCCACGGCCGCGACCTTCAGGTCGGATCCGGCCGGCACGTGCACGTGCGGCACCATGTTCGGCGAGACGCACACCGAGTAGGTGCCGAGGTCGACCGCCTCGGCCACGAGCGCGGCAACGTCCGCAGGCGTCGCTTCCGGCTTCAGCAGCGTGTGGTCAACGGTCTTGGCCAGGGTGGCGCGGTCGGGGGTGGTGGTCACGTCCGTCTCCTTCGACAGTGGGGGTGAGGTCAGTGTGGTCGACGACGTCAGGCGATCGGTCGCGCCCTCGTCACGGCGGTCGTTAGGCGCCCATGGCGAGGCTGCGCGCCTCGGCCGGGCTGCTGGCGGACAGCGCCGCCGCCGCCTTCGCCCGCGCGGCCTCGAGGGTGACTCCCGCGAGGCTCGCGCGGACTGCACCGATGGCGGGGGGAGCCATACTCAGTGAGGTTACCCCGAGGCCGACCAGCACGACGGCCAGTGCCGGGTCGGCAGCAGCCTCGCCACAGACCCCGAGTGGCTTGCCCGCAGCTTGGCTGGCATCGCCCAGCATCTTGACCAGGCGCAGCACCGCCGGGTGCCACGGATCCTGATACTTGGCGACGGCACCGAGCAGTCGGTCCGCCGCCAGCGTGTACTGGGCGAGGTCGTTGGTGCCAATGCTGACGAAGTCGGCCTGTGCCACGATCTGTTCGGCCAGGATGGCCGCGGACGGCACCTCGGCCATGACCCCGGCAGTGTGCAGCCCCATCGAGTGCGCGAGCTGTACGAAGTACTCGGTCTCTTCCTGGTCGGCGATCATCGGTGCCATCACCCAGAGGTCGGCCTCGGTCACGGCTGCCGCGTCCGCGAGCGCGCCGAGCTGATCACGCAGCAGGTGCTCCTTCGCACGCAGCGCGCGAATGCCGCGTACGCCGAGCGCCGGGTTCTCCTCGCTCGCGTCCGTCAAGTACGGCAGGGGCTTGTCCGCGCCAGCATCGAGTGCGCGCACGACCACCTTCTTGCCGGGGAAGGCGGCCAGCAGCTTGGTGTAGGCCTCGGCCTGCTCCTCGCGGCTCGGTGCCTCGTCCGAGGCGATGAACAGGAACTCGGTGCGGAACAGTCCCACCCCCTCGGCGCCAGCCGCGATCGCGGCCTCAGCCTCCTCGGGGCGGCCCAGGTTCGCCAGCAGCGCGATCGCGGTGCCGTCCGCGAGCTGGCCCGGGCCGCTCGACTCGCTGAGCGCGCTGCGTCGCGCCTCGGATTCGGCGCGTGCCGCCTCGATCGCGGCCGCGTCCGGGGCGGTGTCGACGGTGCCGTGCAGCGCGTCGACGATGACGACGGTGCCATCGGCAATCTGGAGCGCACCAGCAGCACCAACCACCGCCGTGAGGCCCTTCGATCGAGCCAGGATCGCGGTGTGGCTGGTGGGGCCGCCGTCACTCGTGACCAGGGCCAGCACCTTGTCGTAGTCGAGCGCGGCGGTATCGGCCGGGGCCAAGTCGCGCGCCACCAGAATGAAGGGTTCGTCGCTGTCCGGGATACCGGGGGCAGGGACGCCGCGCAGGTGAGCGATCACTCGCTGGGCGATGTCGTCCAGGTCGGTGGCGCGCTCGGCCATGTAGCCACCCATGCCCTTGAGGAGGTCGCGGTAGCCAGCCATCGCCTCGTAGACGGCGCGCTCGCCGGACTGACCGCCCTCGACTCGGCTGCGGATTTGCGCGGCCAGGGCCGGGTCCTTCGCGATCAGCACGGCGGCCTTCAGCACTTGCTCGGCCTCGCCGCCAGCGGCAGCGCCACGCGCCTCGAGTTCGGCAGCGACGGCGTCGATGGCAGCGGTGACGGTCGCCAGTTCCGCCTCGGCGTCGCCGCCGTGCTGCGTGTCATCCGGCTCGGCCAGCGGTCCAGCCATCTGCAGGACCGGTCCCACGGCGAGGCCGCCACCAACCCCGGATCCGTACAACGTGCTCATCGTCGGTCCTCGCTTCCTGGCGTGGCAGCGCCCGAGTCCAGCAGGGCGCGCGCCGCAGCGAGCACCCGGTCGGCGGTGATGCCGTAGTGGGCGAGCACTTCCGCGCCCGATCCCGAGATTCCGAAGCCGTCGATGCCGAGGACCGCGCCGTCCAGGCCAGCGTACTTCCACCAGCCGGCGGTGCGGCCCGCCTCGACGACCAGTCGGGTGCGCAGCCCGCGCGGGAGCACGGCTTCGCGGTAGGCAGCATCCTGCGCCTCGAACCATTCCACCGAAGGCATCGAGATGACGCGCACGGCGATGCCGTCGGCGGCGAGTGCTGCTCCGGCCGCTGCAGCCAGGTGCACCTCGCTGCCGGTGGCCACGATCGCCAGGTCGAGGCCGTCACCGTGCTGCATGAGCACGTAGCCGCCGCGGTCGGCAGCAGGCACGCTCGCATGCTGCTGCACGGGCAGGTTCTGACGGCTCAGGATGATCGCGACGGGACCGGCGGGCTGCTCGATGATCCGCCGCCAGGCAGCCAAGACTTCAGCGCTGTCGCCAGGGCGAATCACGGTCAGACCGGGCACACTGCGCAGGCCACTGACCTGTTCGACGGGCTGGTGGGTGGGGCCGTCCTCGCCGACTGCCACTGAGTCGTGGGTGAACACGTTGATGGTCGCCAGGTCCATCAGGGCCGCCAGGCGCAGCGCCGGACGCTGGTAGTCGCTAAAGGCCAGGTAGGTCGAGCCATACGGGCGCCACACGCCGTGCAGGGCGACACCGCTGAGGAACGCCGCCATCGCGTGCTCCCGAATACCAAAGGGTACGAAGTCGCCGCCGGGGTTGCCGGGCGCGACCGGCTGCCCGGGCACGGTCACGGACGTGCTGTCGCTGAGGTCGGCCGAGCCGCCCCACAGCAGGTCCGCCGCGTGCAGCGCCTTGATGGCGGCACCGTTTGCCGCGCGCGTTGCCTGGCTGCTGCCGGCCTCAGGTGCGGGGATGGCCGCCAGCGCGTCCAGGGCGCGCTGCCGGCGGGCATCCGCATCGTGCAGTCCGCGCCAGACTGCAGCGAACTGCGCATCGGCGAGGCGCTGCTCCAGCCGTTTCTGCCAGTCACGATGCCAGCCGCGTCCCCGCTCGATCGCGGCCTGCGCCAGCGCCGCGACCGGCTCGGTCACGGTCTGCTGCAGCGTGGTGCCCGGCTGGTAGCCGAGCGCCTCGAGCACGGCCGCGGTCTCCTCGGGGCCGAACGCGCCCGCGTGTGCGGCGGAGGTCCCGGCCCGGTTCGGGGCGGGGGAGCCGATGACGGTGCGCACGGCGACGAAGGTGGGCACGCCGGTGCGTTCCTTGGCCTGCAGCAGCACGTCGCGCACCTGCTCGAGGTTGTCGACGTCGTCGACCTCGAGCACCCGCCAGCCGTAGGCGCGGTAGCGGGCCCGCACGTCTTCGCGGAAGGCGATGCTGGTGGGCCCATCGATGGTGATGCCGTTGTCGTCCCAGAGCAGGACGAGGTTGTCCAGGCCCAGGGTGCCGGCGAGGCTGGAGGCCTCGGCGCTGACCCCTTCCTGCAGGCAACCGTCACCGGCGAGCACCCACACGGTCGAGTCGATCAGCGGCTCGTCCGTGTCAACGTCGACGCGCGCTGCTTCGCGGCGCAAGGCTGCGGCCAGGCCCACGGCGGTGGCGACGCCCTGGCCGAGCGGGCCGGTGCTCATCTCGACGCCCGGAGTGTGACCGAGTTCGGGGTGGCCGGGGGTGCGCGGCGAGGCGAGCGTTCGGGCCTTCGCGATCTCATCCAGGGTGATGCCGTAGCCGGTCAGGTGCAGCTGCGTATAGAGCAGCAGGCTGGCGTGCCCGGCGGACAGGATGAACCGGTCGCGGCCATGCCAGTCGGGTGCGCTCGGGTCGTGCCGCAGCACGGAGTGGAACAGCACGTGCGCGAGCGGGGCCAGCGCCATCGCCGTGCCAGCGTGGCCATGGCCCTTCGACTCAACGGCGAGGAGGGCGATGGCCCGGGCAGCAGCAACGGCAGCAGCGTCATCAGCGGTGAAGGACGTGCGGGACTCTGGGGGCGGAGTCAGGTCAGCCATGACCACACTTTCGATTACATCTAGACAAAAGTCAAGACGGCGATACGATTGAGCCAACATTGCTCGGGAAACCGGAAGGTTGTGCGCGTGAGTCAGGGCATTCGGCGAGGGTCAACGACGTGGCCGACCGGATCCGGCGTGCTCCTGGACCTGGTGCGCTCCGAGCCGTCCTGGAACCGCAAGCGCCTGATCGAGGAGCTGGGCTGGTCTCGCTCCACCCTCGGCAAACGCATCGACGAATTGCTCGAAGCAGGCCTCATCGTGATCGGTGGGCAACAGGACTCGACCGGTGGACGCCCGGCGGAAACGATCTCGCTGCACGCCAGCGCCGGCATCATTCTGGCGCTGGATATCGGTGCCTCGCACAGCCGACTCGCAGTCGCCGACCTCGGTGGCACGATCCTCGCCGAGGACGAAGCCGATGTGCTGATCGGCAGCGGCCCCAACGAAGTCTTCGAGTGGGCGCTGCAATGTTTTGACTTGCTGCTCAAACAGCTCGGGCAGTCCCGTGACGCGGTGAGAGCGCTTGGCATTGGTGTGCCAGACGCGGTCGATCCCGCGACCGGCATCCTGACGAATCCCGTCATGATGCCGAACTGGCGCGGCACCGTGCTGACCGAGATGTTGCGGGATGCGTTCCCGGAAGCGGTGGTTGCCGTCGAACGGGACGTCAGCATTATGGCCCTTGCCGAGCACCGATTTGGCTGGCCCGACGTGGACAATCTGGCGCTGGTGAAGGTCAGTAGCGGCCTCGGCTGCGGCCTGATTTTGGGCGGCGGCATCTATCGAGGCGCGCACGGCAACGCCGGGGCGCTCGGGCAGTTGGTGCGCCGCGGTGTGGACGGGCGTATCGGACACCTCGACGAGATCGCCAGCGGCTGGGCGTTGCAGCGCGAGCTGATTGTTCGCGGTCAGCGGGTCCGCACTACGGCCGACATCGTCTCACTGGTGCGTCGGGGCGACCTCGAAACCGAGGCGAGCCTGCGCCAGCTCGCAGGCACCGTCGCCGAGTCGCTGGTGGACGTCGTCAGCCTGATCAACCCCCAGGTGCTGGTCGTCGGCGGGACCCTCGCGGCTGCCGGCGAGCCGGTGCTCGGTCCGATTCGGGATCTCATCCGTGCGCAGGCCCCCATGCTGGCGGGCGCGGTGCCCGAGGTGGTGGAAGCCCGCCTCGGTGGTCGCTCCGGTCTGATTGGCGCCGGTCAAATCGCGCTGGATGCCCTCTTCGCCCCGGACCGGATTAGCGCGATGACCTCGGCCAAGGCTGAAGCAACGGAAACGTCAGTACTTTCGTAGGAAGTTAGACAAAAGTGCGACTGGCTGCCTATACTCAACACACCAGCCCGGTCCGTGCGACTGCGGCTGCCGAAAAGTCCGTTGCAGAGGAGCCCGGCATGAGCGTGAACCTGGCTGAAGAAATAGCCGCATCCGCGATCACCGTGCAGGCAACGGCGACCGACTGGCGTGCGGCAATTCGCCTCGCTGGCGCAGGCCTGACCGCCTCTGGCGTTGCGACCGAGGCATACACGGACGAGATGATCGCTGCCGTCGAAGAGCACGGACCGTACATCGTCATCGCTCCAGGGATCGCGCTGGCCCATTCGCGTCCCTCGCCGGCCGTCCTGCGCACCGGTCTCAGCTTCGTCTCGCTGGCAGAGCCGGTTGCATTCGGCCACGCCGTCAACGACCCGGTACGCCTCGTGCTCGGCTTCGCTGCCGTCGACCACGACAGCCACATTGCGCTGCTCTCCGCCGTCGCCGGCGTGCTGGGCGATCGCAGCAAGGTGGACGCACTGCTGGCGGCCGACTCGGTGCAGTCCGTCCTCGACCTCTTCCAGAACTACGCGTCCTAACGGCGCGTACAGACCACCCAACGAAGGGAACCCCACATGAAAATCGTCGCAGTCTGTGGCATGGGCATCGGCACCAGCGTGCTGCTCAAGATGAATGCCGAGAAGGTGCTGCGGGAACTCGGCGTCGACGCTGATGTCGAGGCTGCGGACATCACGACTGCTCGCGGCGCCGCCAGCGGTGCCGAGATCATCCTCACTTCGGAAGAGCTCGCGCATGAGATCGGAGAGGTGTCGGCCAAGGTCATCGTGATCGACAACTTCTTCGACCAGAGCGAGATCAACACCAAGCTCAGCGGTGCGCTGAACGCATAACCCCCCTCACCCCCACAACACAGATCAAGGGAGATCACAGATGGACTGGCTTGTTGACGTCCTGCGGTTCATCGGGAACGAGATTCTCAACGTTCCCGCGTATTTGATTGGCATCATCACGGCGCTCGGCCTTATCGCCCTGCGTCGCAACTCGGGCCAGGTCATCGGTGGTGGCCTGAAGGCAGCCCTGGGCTTCCTCATCCTGGGCGCCGGCGCCAACGTGGTCGTCGCGGCGCTGAACCCGCTCGGTGAACTCGTGCTCCGGGTCACCGGTGCCGAAGGCGTGGTGCCGACCAACGAGGTCATCACGGCAATCGCCGCAGAGCAGTACGGTGCCAACGCAGCGTACGTGCTCGTGCTCGGCTTCCTGGTGATGCTGCTGCTGGCCCGCTTCACGCCACTGAAGTATGTGTTCCTCACCGGACACCACATGGTGTTCATGTCGATCCTGATCGTGTTCGTGCTCTCGATCGGCTTCGGTCAGGACTACGGCTGGCTGGTCGTCATCATCGGCTCGCTGCTGCTCGGTATTGTGCTGGTCGCCATGCCGGCCTTCGTGACCCCGTGGGTCAAGCGCATCACCGGTGACGACACCATGACCGTCGGCCACTTCGGCACCCTGGGCTACGTCGCTGCCGGTGCCACTGGCCAGGCAGTGGGCCGCACCTCGAAGTCGACCGAGGACATCGAGTTCCCGCAGGGCCTGCGGTTCCTGCGCGACTCGCTGGTCTCGACCACGCTGCTGATGGTCATCATCTACGTGTTCTTCGCCATCTGGGGCGCGATCGCAATTCCGGCTGAGTTCCCGGCACTGTTCGCGCGTGACACGATCGCCTCGGGCATCATGGCCGCCTTCGCGCAGGCCCTGCAGTTCGGTATCGGTGTTGCGATCATCCTCTACGGTGTTCGCATCACGCTGGGCGAGCTCGTCCCGGCCTTCCAGGGCATTGCCGAGAAGGTCGTCCCGGGCGCCAAGCCGGCGCTGGACATCCCGGTCGTCTTCCCGTTCGCACAGAACGCGGTGCTGATCGGCTTCCTGTCCTCGTTCGTCGCGGGTCTGCTGAGCCTCGGCGTGATTGCTGCCTGGCTGGGGCCTGCCGTGGGCCTCGCCCTGATCCTTCCGGGTATGGTGCCGCACTTCTTCACCGGTGGTGGAGCGGGTGTGTTCGGTAACGCTACCGGTGGTCGCCGTGGTGCCGTCTTCGGCGGTTTCATCAACGGTGTGCTGATCACCTTCCTGCCGGCCCTGCTGCTGCTGGTGATCGACGGCCTCAGTGAGGTCAGCGGCATCGCCGCCATCAAGGGCTCCACCTTCGGTGACACCGACTTCGGTCTGGTGGGCATCCTCTTTGGTGGCGCCATCCTCACCAACAACCTGGTGCTGAGCATCCTGCTGATCGCGGCGATCGGCGTGGTCCTGCTGGCACTGGCTTGGTGGTTCCAGGTCCGCTACGTCAACCGTGGCTGGGTCCCGGGCGCCGAGCACGCTGCCTACGTCGCTGACATCAAGGCGCAGGAAGCTGCGGCCAAGAAGGCCGAACAGCAGTAACCCTTGTAGCGGCCTTGGCGAACGCATGACGCGTCGCCAAGGCCGCTACTGTTGTCTGACCAGCGCAGACATCACCCCCCAAGAAAGAGGACAGCAATGTCGATCACGATCGAACACACCGCTACTGTCGGCGCTCCGAGCGGCCTGCACGCCCGCCCGGCTGCTGCACTGGCTGAGGCAGCCGCCGCAGCGGCGGCACGTGGCTTCCAGGTCACCATCGCCAAGGACGGTGGACCGGCCCTCGACGCGGGGAGCATCCTGTCGCTGATGACGCTCGGCGCGAAGCAGGGTGACGTGGTCACCATTTCGGTGACGGGCGAGGACGTGGATCAGGCTGCCGAGACCGCAGACCACATCATCGATCTGATCGAGTCCGAAGAGGACTAGCTCTCCACCTCATCGTCGAGCTGATTGTCGAAGCTCACGGTGATGGTTCGCAGCAGGGTGGCCAACTGCGTTTGCTCGTCCTCGCTGAGTTCAGCCAGCAATTGCCGCTCCGCCTCGACGAAGCGGCCGATGGCCGCGTCGACGCGTTCGAGGCCGAGCGGGGTCAGTCGCACCAGGACGCCGCGTCGGTCGCTGGGGTCGCTGTGCCGCTCGACCAGGCCGCGGGCGTGCAGCCGGTCAATACGATTCGTCATCGTGCCGGATGACACCAGCGTGCGGCGCAACAGCGACTTCGGGCTGAGCTGATAGGGCGCGCCCATGCGGCGCAGCGCAGCCAGCACGTCGAACTCGGGCACGCTCAGGTCGCTGGCGGCGAAGGCGGCGCGACGGTGCCGCTCCAGGTGCTTGGCCAGGCGGCTCACCCGCGAGAACACCTCGAGCGGGGAGACGTCCAGGTCTGGGCGTTGTTCCCGCCACGCAGCAACGAGTCGGTCGACTTCATCGCGGTGTGGCATGCCTCCATTATGCGGTGCCGCCGGTGCTGCCGGGGCCCGGATCTGTCACGGGCAAGGCGCTTCCGACCTTCGACTTCCAGCAGAAGTGTGCGTTCGCTGGGCCGTCCTCTGACACAATGGTTTGGGGCCAACAGGCCTGATCCGCTTTGGTGTAACGGCAGCACGACGGCCTTTGGAGCCGTTAGGTCCAGGT
>ENA-UOVV01002433-UOVV01002433.1-compost-metagenome-genome-assembly--contig:-NODE-2433-length-10652-cov-2.879683_pt1 | contig 10652 bp, 11 predicted proteins | sample MGYA00238155_ERZ761577 | MGnify/ENA primary metagenome ERZ761577 (study PRJEB28898, sample SAMN06268775) | compost metagenome | isolation source: Emeryville, CA | place: USA:Emeryville, CA | collected... | reverse complement strand
TCCCATTCAATCACTTCTTCCATTGGTCGCTGGAGGCTGCAGGGGCAGTTCCAGTGTAAAGGTAGATCCTACTCCAGGGACACTGGTCACCAGAACTCGTCCGTGGTGGGCGATGAGGATCTGTTCCACGATGGAAAGCCCAATCCCGGAGCCGCGGACCCCGGAGGCTTCCGCGCTGGCGGTGCGATAGAACTTGCGGAACACCGCTTTCTGCTCCGCGTCGGTGAGTCCGGCGCCCTGGTCCTTCACATCGAGGAAGATACGATTTCCATTCGTCCGGCTGGAAACGTGTACCTCGGTGCCATTCGGGGAATACTTGATGGCATTGGTCACCAGGTTATACAACGCGTGTTCCAGCAGTTCACGGTCACCCACGATGAAAAGATCTTCGGATGAGTGCGTGTGCAGGACAATTTCTTTCGCTTCCGCCAGAGGCGCTGCGCGGTGCAGACAGGTTTGGATGAGTTCACTAGCGGGAAAATGATCGGCCCGGAGCTGCATCTCTCCGGCGGATAGGCGCTCCACATCAAGAAACACTTGAATCAAGCGCCCGAGCCGCTTGGATTCGCTGTGGATGAGGGTCGCGATTTCGCGCTGCTTGTCTTCGCCGAGACGGTAGCGGGAAATTAGCTCACTCGAGCCCTGAATGGCCGTCAGCGGAGTCCGCATTTCGTGCGTGACGTAGTGAATCGCGTTGCGGTAGTTTTCCGTTTCCCGGGTGGCATGCTTCAGACGCCGGTTCACGAACCAGTAGCGCTGCGCGGCTAAGCCCAGGAAGGGCAGCCAGGCGCTCCCCACCAAGGTGGTCGTAGACGCCACGTTTGCCTGGACGAAGGCCGCGGGAGGAAGAATCAGGCTGACCAGCAGCACGACGGCGGCGACGACGTAGCTCCGGTTATCGCGAAATGTGGCGAAGGCCCACCAGATAAGCCCCGCCAGGAGCAGGGAGCCGAGGAATAGCATGCCCGGCCGGACATCGCGCAGGAACCGGCCGCTTGCCAGAGTCTCAAAGGCGTTGGCATGGATTTCCACTCCCTGCATGGAGCGCCCGTAAGAGAAGGGAGTCATCAGCCGATCGCGTGCGGCAGAGGGAGCCGTGACTCCGAGGAAAACCACGCTGTCTTTCAACTCTGCGCGAGGATGCCCGGCTGCCAGTAAGTCCGCCACAGAAATGCGTTTGACGCTGGAGACGTCCTGCTCTCCTGGAGGCAGGAAGCGAATACGAAGGAGTCGGCCTGTATCGCGCCGCGCGGGGATTTCCACGGCCCCGATCATCAGGGAAGAGTTGGTTTCCAGAATGTAAGGCTCGCTGCGCCACAGGCGATAGGCCTCCAGACTAAGTGCCCAGTAGCGTTTCGTATTCAGGGCCTTTTCCAGAGGGATTTCACGGCAAACGGCATCCATGGGATCCGGCGCCGCGTGGACGTGGGCAATCGAAGTGTTCGAAGCAGTTATTGAAGGAGACGGCACTTCCCATTGCGTGCCATCGGGCCGGATTTCAGCACCCAATACGACGTGAGGGAGCTTGGACAGAGCGGTTGCCAGGGCGACGTCTTCTGTGGGATCTCCGGGGTCTGCGAGCGTCAGATCGATGGCCAGAACACTTGGTGGAGCAGCGGCAAGGGCTTCGGCTACTTTGGTGACCAGAGCGCGAAGATTGCGGATGCCGCCGTGCTGCGACAAGGTCTCTTCATCGATGGCGAGCAGGGTGGAGGTGGTAGTGGGATCCGCCTGGGTGGCAGGGAACCACCGGAAATAGGCGTCGTTCGCGTTGTTGTCGGCGATGTGGCCCAATGGACTGGCAGCCAGGAGCCACACCAGCAAGAGAGCGGTCAGTACGATGAGCGCCTGGACAATGCGCGGCCGGCCCCTGGGATAGGCTTCGGAATTTCCCCGCTGCCCGGGCTTACTCATAGGCCGAGAATCTCCTCGACCTCCTCAATCTCTCTCGGCAATGCCGCGCTGAGCACTTCGCAACCTTGCTCGGTGACCAGAACGTTTTCTTCGATACGGATCCCGATGCCTTCTTCCGGCAGGTAAACCCCCGGCTCCACGGTGATCACCATGCCGGGTTCGAGCAGCGCGAGGGGATCGTTGGGGTCGTGAACTTCCATCCCCAAGTGATGGCCAATGCCATGCGGGAATGCATCCGCCAGGGACTTCCTGCCTTTTCGCAGACGCATCTTCGAGAAGAGAGAGACCGCGAGGTGATGAAGACTTCCCGGAATCTGCCGGGAAATGCTGGCTCCAGGACGGACGGCGGCGATGACTTCTTTCTGTACATCCAGGACGGCTTGATACAGGGCGCGCTGCCGTGCGGTAAAGCGGCTGCGGATAGGGATGGTGCGTGTGAGATCTCCGCAATAGCCCGCATGTTCGGCACCGATGTCTACGACTGCGAGCGCGCCCTTCTGCAAGGGATCGCGATTGCGGGAGTAGTGAAGAACACAAGCGTTCTTTCCACCCGCAATGATGGGGGCGAAGGAATGGCGTTCGGCACCCAGACGCAGGAATTCGTGCGTAATATCCGCGACGACTTCGTATTCGTAACTGCTTTGCTGCAGGCTTTGCCAGGCGCGCTTCTGGCCAGCGATGGTGATGCTGACCGCTTTGCGAATGGCCTGGATTTCCTCAGCGGATTTCTTCATCCGCAGACGGGCAAGTATGGAATCCGCAGGGGAAACTTCGCGGAAGGGAAACTGCTTACGCAGCCGCTCCTCGGTATCGGAACCCGACAGGCAAAGAATGCGCGGGTATCGCCGGAGCGCAGTGGCGACGGCATCTTCGAGCTTAGCCATCCGCTGAACCGAAGCGAAACCCGAGGCAGCGCGGATGCCGGGACTGCCTGCATCACGCAGCGGGCCGGCCCAAAGGGTGCGTTCCTTATCCTGATCCGGCAGAAAAAGGATGTCACCCAGACGATCCTTTTCGTCCTTGGGAGCGAGAAGCAGTGCGGCACCGGGCTGCAGCCAGCCGCTTAACCATGCGAAGTTGGGATCCTGGAAAAAGCCGCCGCGCAGGTCGCCGCGAATGCCTTCGACGCCGCCTTCGATCAACAGAACCGCGTCGCCTAACATGGCCCTGACACGATTGCGGCGTTCCCGAAACGTGGCTGGTGTGATCACGCGACTCTCTCTTCCCTGGTGCGGAGCGAAAGGGAAGCGGGCAGCAGTTTACCGGGATTGAGGACCCAATTGGGGTCGAGCAGTTCCTTCAGCTCGCGCAAGTGTTGCTGCAACTCCTGAGAGTACAGTTCTCCAAAAAGTTCGTTCTTTTCCATTCCCACACCGTGTTCGCCGGTAATGGTGCCTCCCTCGGCGACGCACATCATCAGGATCTCGTCACCGGCGAGCTTTGCGCGATCCAGGTCGCCTTCCTTCTTCGCGTCGAAGAGGATGATCGGATGGAGGTTGCCATCCCCGGCATGGAAGATATTGCTGATGGTGAGCTGATGGCGATCCGCAACGGTCTGGATGTACTTCAGCAGCTTGGGCAGCTTGCTGCGCGGGACAACGCCATCCTGTACGTAGTAGGTGGGGCTGACGCGCCCGATGGCGCCGAATGCGTTCTTGCGGCCCTTCCAAAGCAGGGCACGCTCCGCACTGTCGCGAGCGACACGGATTTCGCGTGCGCCATTGTTCGTGCAGATTTCCTGGACTCGGGCCAATTGATCGGCAATTTCTTCGCTTGCGCCCGCAAGTTCGATGAGCAGGACGGCCGCAGCGTCGAGAGGATAGCCGGCATGGGTGGCTTCTTCCACCATACGCAGCATGACGCCATCCATCATTTCCAGGGCAATGGGTAGGATGCCGTCGCCGATGATGGCGGATACGGACTCCCCGGCCTGTTCGGGTTCATCGTAGATCGCCACCATGGCTTCGACCGCTTCGGGATTGCGCATGATGCGCACCCAGATGGCAGTGACGATGGCCAGAGTACCCTCAGAACCGATCAGGAAGCCGCGGACGTCGATTCCGGGAAGACCGCCTTCGGGGCCTCCGGCGGTATGCACTTCCCCATCGGCAGTGACGAATTCCAGCCCGAGGACATGATTGGTGGTGACGCCGTAAACAAGCGTGTGCGGACCGCCAGCATTCTCGGCCACGTTGCCGCCCACGGTGCAGGCACGCTGGCTGGAGGGGTCTGGCGCGTAGAAGTACCCATGCGGCTGCAGCATGACGGTGAGATCGAGATTCACCACGCCGGGCTGTACCTTTAGGTACTCGTCTTCCAGGTTCATCTCCAGCACCTGGTTCATGCGCACCAGGGAGAGGACAACGCCGCCTTCACGAGGGATTGCTCCACCGCTGAGGCCCGTGCCCGCTCCGCGGCCCACGACGGGGATGCCCTCGCTGCTGCAATAAGCCAGAATGCGGGAGACATGCTCCGTGTTGGAGGCAAAGAGAACCAGTTCCGGCAGGGCTTTGTCGACGCTGCCGTCATACTCGTAGAGCCGCAAATCGCTTTCGGTCCACAGCGCGGCATTCCTGCCTACGATTCCAATCAGGTGCTCCCGCTGCTTATCGCTCAAGGGCATCGCATTACCTCCCGGTTTGCCCCCGATCAACCCTTCGGGAGATGCTTCGTGATTCGCTCGAGAGTTTGTGGACTCATCCACTGCTCCGCACCCACGAATTTCTCGACGACCTCGCCGCGCCGGTTGATCAGATAAGTTTCAGGGTATCGGAAGGTGCCAAAGCGTGCGCCCAAATCGGCGCCGGGATCGAAGGTATTTTCGAAAGTGATTCCGGCCCGTTGGACGAAATTGCGGTAGGTTTGCTCGGATTCATCCACATTCACGCCGAGAACGACAATGCCCTTATCCCGATAGTTGCGATGGAACTGTTCTAAACTGGGCATTTCCTCAATGCAGGGTGGGCACCAGGTAGCCCAGAAGTTCAGCAACAACAGATCGCCACCAAAGGAGGTAGGTGTTACGCTCGCGCCGGAAGCGGTAGTTACCTGAAAAGACGGGCTGCGATCGCCTGCGTCGATGGTTTTGTTGCGCATGGCGTCGTAAACGCCGTAAGAAGCTGCTAAGCCGCACAAAACAATCAGAGCAACCAACAACCGGTCCATCAGAGCCGGTCTGCTCCCCGTTCCCTTTACTCGTGTCATTCCGTTTTTAGTGTATCTGCTTTTCCCTAAGGAGCATCTGTTTCATCAGGTTCGGCTTACGCCGTTTGATCGCCATGTATATCACTCGCAGAATGGAGTTCTCCGCTTCGCACTTATGCGCCCAGCCCGGCCTCTCTGAGTTTGAGAATCAGGCCATCTACGGCGATGGAGCCAATCCGCACGGGCATGGGCACAATTTTGTGCTCGAAGTGACGATCCAGGGAGATCCGGACCCGGTAACGGGGATGATCCTGGACTTGAAGCAGCTCAAAGAGATCGTGAACGAAGAGGTGATCGCTCCGATGGATCACCGATTCCTGAACAAAGAAGTTCCGCCGTTCGACAAGGTGACTCCGACAGCGGAGAACATCGCGATCGAAATCTGGCGGCGGCTCCAGCCACGTTTGGCGTCCTCTCAGGGAAGGCTCCATCGCATCCGTCTTTACGAAACCGACGATCTGTTCGTCGATTACTATGGAGAGTCGACGGAGAGTGCCATGGATTTGGAGCAGCTCGTGTACCGGGAGGACCTGACCTGGTGACGTTAACACGCCGCTACCGGTTTTCCGCATCCCACCGCCTGCACAGCCCCATGTTGAGCGTTGAAGCCAATGAGCAGGTATACGGACGCTGCAATAACCCCTTTGGCCATGGTCATAACTATGTGCTGGAGGTAAGTGTTTCCGGACCAGTGGATCCCCGCACCGGACGGGTGGTAGCGCTGAGCGACCTGGACGCACTGGTTCACAAGCATGTGCTGGCGATCTATGACGGCAGCTACATGAATGTGGATATCGATACTTTTCAGGGTGACGTGGTTCCTACAACCGAGAACGTCGCCGTGGACATTCGCCGACGACTTGAAGCCCAGTGGCCGCCTCACGGTCCCGCATGGCTGCACACCGCAAACCCGCCGCGACTGACGGGCGTTCGCCTGTATGAGACGCGCAAGAATATCTTCGACAATTGAGCACCCGATTATGAGAAACGCTAAGGCCCCCGTCAAAGTCTTGTCTGTCAATTCCAACGAGCGCGAGCTCGAGATCGCCCCGCATGTGAAGGCGATTCTGGGGCATTTGGGTGAAGATCCGAACCGGGATGGACTGCAGCTTACCCCGGCGCGTGTGGACAAGGCCCTGCGGTATTTAACCAGCGGCTACCAAATGCGGGTAGAAGACGTGCTGAACGGCGCCCTCTTCGACGTGGATTACGACGAGATGGTGATCGTAAAGGACATCGAGTTCTACAGTCTTTGCGAGCACCACATGCTGCCGTTTTTCGGCAAGATGCACGTTGCCTACATTCCGAACGGCAAGGTGATCGGGCTTAGCAAGATTCCCAGGATTGTGGACGTCTTTTCCCGACGCCTGCAGGTGCAGGAACGCCTGACACAGGAAGTGGCGCAGACCATCATGGAAACCATCAAGCCGCAGGGCGTGGGCGTGGTGGCGACTGCGCAGCACTTCTGCATGATGATGCGGGGCGTGGAAAAGCAGCACAGCGACACCGTCACCAGTACCATGCTGGGTTCGTTCCGTGACAACCGCGAAACGCGGAACGAGTTTCTCTCGCTCATTCGTTCGCACGTATAGAAGCCTGGCGTGCCAAGCGCATAGCATCAATGCCCGTCTTCTGCTCACGCCCGGAAACGTCCGGCGTGCTAGGATTGCGGATGTATGGAAAGCGGAGTGCGGAATTTCACTTGTGTGGATCCTTTTGGACGAAGCTGGCAGGTGAAGTTTCTATGGCATCAGGTAGGCATCGCGATTCGCCACGCCGACACCATTGATTGCAAGTTTCATCTTGTGTCTGAAGAGGAAGAGACCGATAAGGTGATCGCCTTGCAGCACCCTGACCTGAAGTCACTGGCGCAGGAACTGGGACGGGAAATTTCTGACGCGTGGGTGATCCGGCTCGCGCAGGCTCACCTCCGCTACATGATTGAATCCGGTGAAGACATGGAAAAGACACTGGTCACCATGGGGATGGATGACATTCGCCGGGCACAGGGGACGGTGGCTGCTTAGCCGGTAACGAAGACATCGCAGCCAAACGCGGATGGATTGGTCACGGGGAGAAACATTCCCTCTTATTTGTTCGCCTTCATCAATACATGGCTTAGTGTATTTGGACAATGTCCCTTCCTCCAGAACAGCCGGAAACGTCCGGACCGCCGCCCTCAGCACTCAGTAAGGAACTGGGGAGTCGCCCCTTTTCGTTCTATCCCCCGATCCGCAACTTCAGCCACAACGAATGGAACTTCATTCGGGAGACCTGGGCGGAGATGCTGGTGGTGAATCGGGAGTCCGGCGACGAAGTGTGGATTCCGCGCCGGATGCTGGGCAAGGTTTCGTCGGTAGACGAGCCGTTTCCGATTGTCGGCCTGAACAAGGAACTGGAATACCGTGCGGGGTCCGTTTGGCCCTATCGCCCCAAGCTGCTGGAGATGCCCCGGAAACCAGGGGCTCCACTCGACACGGTGGACGCGACGGACCCGGGCCCGATTCCCACGGGGAAGTCCGTTGGGTCAAGCGCGGAACGACGAGTCGCCCGGATGGTGGGTGTGACGATGCTGGTTGCGATTGCCGCGATCTTCATCGTGCTGGCGATCTATCGCGGCGACGGCATCTTCGGCAACCGCGTGATCCTGCAGACTTCGGACCAGGAATACCTGTCATTGAAAGCCGGCGATGATTACTTTGCCGTGGTGCAGAGGCTGGGAGAGCCGAAGGCAGATCGCTGGAGAGATCAATCCCAGGAACTGGCGTTTCGCATATTGGAGTATCCAGAGCGATCCTACTCTGTCATCCTCTTTGGCGCGGACAGAGCGAGCGCTACGTATATCGGGGCGATGGACCACAACTGGCGGCCCATCCATTCGGTTCCCGCAGGGCGCGGCGTGGACTCCACAGCCCTGCTCCGCAACCTTCCGCGCTTCTAGACATTCTGTGTGCGTACGGCCTTGCGACGATATGCGGCGGCTGTTCCGGGAGAACGACGTGACTCCTGTTTCAGAAAGAGCGGAAGGATTTCCGTTTCAATCCAGGAGAAGGCAGCACTGAGCCCTGCTGCCTGATACACACGCCCGATACGCGCCTCGACGGCGGTGGGTTCTCCGAAGGCCGACAAGAATTGGTTTGAGGTCATCCGACTGGACTTGGCCGCATCCAAAGTGCCGTCCTGCTGAAGAATGTGCTGGCGTGCAAACAAGCTCAGCACCGCATCCCCGATCCATGCTTCGTCCCGAAGGCGCCCGAGATCCGCGCCAGTTCCCATCACTTTATCTCCTACTGCAAGCGCAACCAGATACACCTTAAGTTTCCACCATGATGGCAGGACCAGGAGCATCCCCTAGAACGAAATTCAGGGTACCGGGAATTGCCATGGATCGAAGGATCTCCGTGAGAGACTAGCCGCAGGAAGGCACTTCGTCCATGAAACCGAGCTATCTTCCAGCCGCGCCAGGGGACATTTCCAAGCTTGATATTTCCGAGGGACTCGTTATTGATCTGATGATGCGACGGGCGGCGCTGGACCGCACCATGACTTTGGGAGAGCTCAGCAGAAAGCTGAAACTCGCCTCCAGCGTGCTCTACCCGATGTTTCAGCAGATGCGAAAACTGCAGTACATCGAAGTGACGGGAATGCTCGGCGACGACTACGTCTTCAACCTGACGACAGCAGGCCGGAGCTTCGCACATGACCGGTTCCAGATGTGCCAATACGCGGGTCCGGCACCGGTGTCGTTGAACGTCTACACCCAAGCGGTGAGAAAACAGCACGCCAGGATCACCGTGAACCGCCAGCGGATGAAGGAGGTGCTGTCTGATCTAGTGATCACGGACGAAATGCTGGACCAACTTGGGCCTGCGGTTGTCTCTCAATCCTCGTTGTTCATTTACGGACCCAGCGGAAATGGAAAGACCAGCGTGATGGAGCGGCTTCACCGGGTTTACGGCGATGCCATTGTGGTGCCGTATGCCATCGAGGTGGACAACCAGATCATAGTGGTCTACGATCCTGCGCTCCATCAGCGGGTGGACTATGAAGAACCACGGATGGACCAGCGCTGGGTAGTGTGCCGACGGCCCTACATCGTGGTTGGCGGGGAACTGGAGCCCAGCATGCTGGAACTGAAACTGGACCAGACGTCGAAGGTATATGCAGCACCGGTACAGATGAAGAGCAACAACGGCATCTTTGCCATTGATGACTTCGGGCGACAGATTATCTCGCCAACCTATCTGCTGAACCGGTGGATTGTGCCTTTGGACCGCAAGGTGGACTACCTGAGCTTGAGCTACGGTTTGAAATTCCAGATTCCCTTCGAAATGATGGTGATCTTTTCCACCAACCTCGACCCGACGGACCTAGCCGACGATGCCTTTCTGCGGCGCATCCAGAACAAGATTTATGCGGAACCGGTAAGCGCGCCCGTGTTCGACGAGATCTTCCTGCGCATCCTGCAAGCGAAGGGTATTCCCCATGAGGAGGATGCTTTGTTCCACCTGCGCCAACTCTGCGAGCATTCCGGCACGGGCGAGCTACGGGCATGCTACCCCGGCGATATTCTCCGCGTGCTAGAATCCGTCACCATTTATGAGGAAAAGCCCTTAGTGGTGACCAAGGAGAATATCTCCCGGGCGGGACAGATCTATTTCGCTCGCACGGAAGCCGTTGCGGTGCTGTAGCCCCGGGCGGATCCGGCTAGAAGAAGCGCAGCGAATAACCAAAGCGAATGCCGCGGCCGATTTCCGGTGCCATGTGTTTGATGAAGGACAGATGGTTTCTCCATACCCGATCTCCCAGATTGAAGGCATCCACGGAAAAGATGTGCGTCGCGTGCTGCGTAGGGATGGAATAGGAAGCCCGGATGTTCATCACCGCGTAGCCAGCAGTTTCCGTTTCTTCAAAGTAGGTGCTGGACTGGCGGGTTCCCATTGCCAGTTCCGGCTGGATGCTTAAGCGGCCTGGACGAAAGTCCAGTCCCACACGTGCGCGAGCGGGCGGAATACGCGGTAATCCGGTGCCCAGACTTGTGAGCCGGGCGCTGACGGTATCGGCTCCCACTTTGACCCACACGTTCCGAAGGGCCTGGAAATCGACGCGTCCGTCGAAGCCCACGAAGCGGCTGTCGGCCTGCGCGTAGTTTGCAGTGGGCAGCCCGTGTTCTCTCTCTCCGGTGGGCGCCAGGAACACAAAGTTGTTGAAGTAATACACGAACACGTTCGCTTCGGTGTGGAAGCGGGGAGTAAGACGACGTAAGGACAGTTCGAGTCCATTTCCGCGCTCCACCCGCAGATTCGGGTTACCGATTTCGTAGGTGAGGTTCCCAATGTGCGGACCATGGTTGTACAACTCTTCCAGCGATGGAGCGCGCGAGGAGTGGTTGTAGCTAAGGGCCAGGGTGTAGCTCTGCGACATGGGAATGGCAAAGCCGGCAGAACCGGAGAAGGCCGTGAAATTGCGAGCAAGGCCGGTCAGCGGCTGATAGCGGTTGTGCTCCAGACGTCCGCCGAACTGCACCTTGATGG
>ENA-UOVV01002432-UOVV01002432.1-compost-metagenome-genome-assembly--contig:-NODE-2432-length-10652-cov-5.399641_pt1 | contig 10652 bp, 7 predicted proteins | sample MGYA00238155_ERZ761577 | MGnify/ENA primary metagenome ERZ761577 (study PRJEB28898, sample SAMN06268775) | compost metagenome | isolation source: Emeryville, CA | place: USA:Emeryville, CA | collected... | reverse complement strand
GCCGGGACTTCAGTCCACGGCACCAATGCCACGGCACACACTCCCGACCACCACCCGACGGCGCCAACGCCCACGGCGCCCTCTCCCCTACTTCCTACTTGTAGGTGATGCCGGGGAAGTCGGTGCGGGCTTTGGCGAACTGGGCGTCGCGCTCGGCGCTCGGACCGAAGGCTTTCAGGGCCAGGGGGCGCAGGTCGGTCCCCGCGGCGCCGCTCATGAAGTGGAGGTACTCGCCCCAGTTCATGTCGCGGGAGTACTTGCGGTTCTTGCCCCCGTTCTCCGGCTGGGTGGGGAAGTGCTTCGCGGTCAGGGCGAAGAAGCGCGCCATCACCGGGCCGCCGCCATGGTCGCGCCACAGCGGGTAGAACCAGTCGCGGAACCAGTGGGTGCCGGGGCGCGGAAAGTTGTCCGTGGTCGCCGAGAACTTGTCGAAGACCCGCTTCGCGTCCGCCTCCATCCCCGTGGCCTTATACGCGTCGTACTGGTAGAACTCGATCCACTTGCTGTCGCCCCACACCGGGAACGCCGGGGAGCCGTGGATGCCGTTGTTCGCCCCCTCGACCACGTGGCCGACCTCGTGGGTGGGCATGTCCAGCGCGGTCAGGCCCCAGGGGCCGGGGCCGCAGTCGCTGACGTTGCGCCCGTCGTGCGAGGCGTCGAAGTACGTGCTCGGGTGCCCGCCGCCGTACTTCTTCTCGTGGAAGAGGTAGTACAGGCGCCCTTCGGGGCCGAACGCGCCGTACGTCTGCTTGGTGTAGCGCCAGAGCGCGGTGAGCGCGGGCACCATCTCCTCCACCTTCGCCCGGTTGGTGTCGTCGTCGATGTAGACCGCGATATCGTCGTTGTAGGCCACGCGCTTGACGGTCTGCTTGTGCTCGAACCAGTGCTCGGTCCAGGTTTCGGGCGGCGTGGGCAGCGCTGAGGCGCTCGGCGCTCCGGCGGCAGCGGCGGCGGATGTCCGCGGGGGCGCCGCGGGCAGGCCGTAGCTCGGGCCGCCCCGCTCGATGAACTCGGCCCACAGGGCGTCCAGGTCGCGCCCGCCGGTGGCGTCCGAGAAGATCTTGCTGCTGTAGGTGCCGTCGCGCAGGGCCTTGTCGAGCCGGGCCACGAGGCGGCGGTCGTAGCGGGCGGTCAGGTAGGCCAGGAACGCCGCGGTGGTGCGGTAGGCGTCGCGGTAGCTCGCCTTCGCCGGGTCGATGCGGGTGCGCGGGGTCTCCGGTTCGTAGCGCCACCAGCGGATGTAGTCGGCGATGCCCTCCACGAGCCAGCCGGGCCGCTCGCCCGGGCGGGAGTAGGCCTGGATCAGGTGGGTCAGCTCATGGACCATCATGCCGAAGTCGTCCGGCGCCCGGGTGATCCACTCGCCGTTGACCGTGATCGTGTCGCCGCCGGCGTACGCCGGGGCGTCGATCTTCTTCTTGAACACCAGGTTGATCCGCCTGGGCGGGGTGCGCCCTTCGGTGCCGAGCAGCCGCCAGACGATCGGGAACCACTCTTCGACCACGACCTTGGCCCTGGCGGCCCAGGCGGCGCCCTGCGGGAAGTCGGAGGTATCGACGACGACCTCGGGCGTGGCGGCCATGGCGGGCGCGAGCGGGAACAGGTGCCGGGTGAGCGTGGCGGGGTCGTCCACCTTCGTCGCCGGGGGCGCCGCTCCCTGCTGCGGCTGCGCGTGGGCGGACGCGGGCGTGAGAGCGAGAAGGGCGACCGGGGCAGCAACGGCGGTGGTAGAGGCGGCAATCAGGGCCAGAGCCAGGGCGGCAACAGGACGATGGCGGCGGCTTTCGGGCATGGTGTGGTGCTTCCTTCGGGCGTATTCGTCGGCGTAGGTCGTCAACGTTGGGTGGCGATGGCGGGAGGCTCCCTTATAGCGCGGTGGGTGAGGGCCGCGCTCCCTACCCGCCGACCTTCGGGGCGTCGGCGCCGGACTGCGGGGCCGAGCCGACCGGGGCGGTGGGGCGCACGGGCGGGAGGATCTCGGAGATGCGCCAGGGGGCGCCGGCAGCGCTACGGGTCAGGGTCAGGTTGGTACGGTGCGGGTCACCGTTCGCCTGGAACCTGGCGCGCACGAGCAGCCGGTCGCCCTTGGTCCCCAGCGGGCGCACCTCGTCCACCTTCCAGTCCGTTGCCTGGGCGAGCGGCTCCAGCCTCTTGGCCTTCAGCCAGGCATTGAGCGGCTGGCTGGCCGGCGGCGGCTCGGCGAGCACCGCGCTCAGCGCCGCGACATCGCTCTTCTTGAGCGCGTCGAGCAGCGCGGTCGCGGTCTTCTCCGCGGCGGCGCGATCCTCCGCAGGCGCGGCCGCGACGGGCAGAGCAGGCGCCTCCCGGAAGCCGCTCTCGGGGGAGCATCCGCTCACGGCGACCGCAGCGGCGGCAGCGGCGCTCAGGAGCAGCCGCAGCTGCGCCGCCACCGGGAACGCGGCGGCGGCGCGGCGGCGGCAACGGCGGCGGCAGCGTGGGGCGCGCGCCACTGCTAGCCGCCCATCTTCGTGGCCTCGGGGGAGACCACCTGCGGCGGCGGCGCGGCCTGCCCCGCCGGGGCGGCCTGCGGGGTGTACTTGCCGTCGGCGTTCGGCGCGGTCGGGGCGCTGCCCGCGGCAGCGGGCACCGCGCTCGCGCCGCCCGCGGCGGCGTCCTCGGACTTGGAGCCGCAGCCGGCGGCGAAGACGCTCATGCCGGCGAGGGCGACCGCGAGGCCGATGGAGAGCGAGAGCGTCGAGAGCGTGTGGTCGCGCCGGATCGTGCTGCCGGCGCTCATAGCGTTGTTTTTCATACCGTTCTCACTGACGTTCAGAGTGGTTCGGATTCAGACCCACCGGGGGATTGCGCCCCTGGCGGGAGTGGCCCCCCTCTCTTCTGCTTAACCTACTGTAGGCCGCAGGCGTTGTCCGGGGTGAACATGCACGGGTGGCACGCGCCGTCCCAGTAGTAGCTGTAGCCGTTCGGGCCGTACATCTCGCCCTTCTCGGTCGTGATGGTCCACGGGTCCTTGTTGGCGTTGCCGTTCAGCGGGTTCCACTTCACGTGGCCGTCGGCGTAGGAGAAGTTATCGCCCTGGCCGTGAATCCACTTGCGGAAGTTCAGGTCGCCGCCGTAGACCGTGAAGCCGCTGGACGAGCCGTTGCCGTCCTGGCAGCCGGAGGGGGTGCGCGGCTTGTAGACGCACTCCGCGTTCGGGTCCGGGCAGTTCAGGCGCGGGTTCGCCATGGTGCGGCCGATCCAGGTGTTGCTCATCTGGCCCGACCACAGCAGCACGACGCTCGCCGGCTCGGTCACCGCGGCCTGGGACGAGTACTGCAGCAGACCGTTGTAGGTGTAGCTGGAGCCCGGCTTGGTGTTCTCCGCGTAGCCGTAGGGGTTCCAGTCGTAGATCGTGGACGGGCAGCGGTAGATCTCGGTGCTCTTGACATAGGGCTGGATCGAGTTGCCCCAGGCCAGGCAGTCGAACTGGCCGTCGGTGCAGGGCATCTGCCACCCGATGTAGCCGTCGCGCCACTGGCCGCCGTGCGGCAGGGTGCCCGCGGGGAACGCCTCGTCCCAGTCCTGGGTGTACTGCAGGATGCCGAGCGCGGTCTGCTTGAAGTTGGAGAGGCAGGACGCCTGCCGCGCCTTCTCGCGCGCCTGGGCAAAGACCGGGAACAGGATAGCGGCCAGGATCGCGATGATGGCGATGACAACGAGCAATTCAATGAGGGTGAAGGCCCCCGCACCGTGGCGGCGGGGGCGGGACGGCAACACGTGGCTCATGTTTAATGGCTTCCTTTGCTTACGAACGCAACTCCTGACCCCATGTCAGGTTACGCCCGACCTCTCGGTCAGGTCGAAATCGGCGGTGCCAGCGGCGGCGGCTCACGGTCGGCACAGGTGGAGCGCACCACCAGCGCCGTTGACAGCAGCAAGTGGCTCGTCGGCTCGCCCGGGCCGAGCGGATCGCGCAAGCGGCGCAAGAGCAGCTCCGCGGCACGCTCCCCCACACTCTCAAACGGCAGGTACATCGTGGTCAGCCGCGGCGTCCGGTGCGACAGGCGCTCGACATCGTCGAAGCCCACCACGGACACATCCTCCGGCACCCGCTTACCCACCTCCGCCAGTCGCTCAATGAACCGGTTCGCGGACGCATCGTTCACCGCGAACACCGCGGTCGGGGCGTCCGCCCCCCCGGCCAGAATCCGGTCCCGCAGCACCAGACTGTTGCCCACCAGCGACGGGTCGGGCACGACCCCCGCCTCCCAGAGCGCCTCGCGGTACCCCTCGTAGCGCTCGCGCACGGGCACCGAGGCCCCCTCCCGGCTGCGGGCCGGGAACGTCAGGTGCGCGATGCGCCGATGGCCGCGGCGCAGCAGGTGCGTCACCGCCTCGCGGGCGCCGCTGCGGTTGTCCACCCCCACAAAGTCCACGGGCGGCGCGCCCGGCGCGTCCGGGAACCGGTCCACAAACACCACCGGCACGCCCGCGGCGCGCAGCACCGACAGGGCGGGCAGCGTGGCCTCGCCACCGGTCTGCCACAGAATCACGCCCGCAATCCCCTCGCGGGCCACGGACTCCAGGGCGCGGCGCTCCGCCTCGGCGTTCAGCGCATCCTGTTCCGCGTCTCCGTCCGCGTCGCGTACCCCGCTGAGCGAGTCGATCACCACCAGCCGGTACGGCGACTCGTGGCGCTGGAGCGTGCGCTGGATGCCGTACTGGATGCTGAAGGCCGCCGGGTTTCCCAGGTCCATCGGCATCACGGCCGCCACCGCCCGCAGTCCGGGCGCTCCGCCGTGCCCCGGCAGGCGTCCCGTACCGGGCGCGCTTCCCGCCGCGAATCCGCCGCGCCCCTCGCTGCTGCTCTGTCGCGGCGGGCGGGCGGCGACCCGCGGCCGGTGGCCGGGCTCGCGCGTGATCCACCCGTCCTCCGCCAGTCGCTGCAACGCAGCGCGGACCATGGGGCGGCTGACGCCCACCTCCTCCACGATCTGACGCTCGGTGGGCAGCAGGCCGCCGGGCGGATACACCCCCTCGGCAATGCGCGCTCGCAGGGCGCGTTCGGCGCGTTCGTGGGCGCTGTAAGGCCCGCCCCGCTCCCGCCGCCTCTGCGCCTGTTTCTGCTGCTGCTGCTTCTGCTGCTGCGCCGCCGCGGCATCGCCCGTTGTCGCTGCTTCCACGGCTGCCTGCCCGTTGAACCCTTCGCCGCCGGACGTCATTGTTCGTGTCCCGTTCTTTCCTCCAGCGCCCCGTCCTTTGACCAGGTAATGACCACAGCGCCGAATGTCAAGCCGGTGTCCATTTAAGGCTACCACACGGCTGGTTATAGTGTCAAATTCTGGTAAAAATAAACCGTCTTCTGCCCGCCTGTCACGCCTCAAAACGAGACAGCACCAAACATTACACTATTTTTACACGAATTTAACCGTTTGCGGGATACTTTACGCGTGTTAGAGGGGGGCATGGGCGAGGGGCACCCACCCCCTGCCCATGCCACGGCGACCAGGGGGACTACCCCCACAGGGGAGTGGCCCTACCGCATAAAGTCGGCGGCGATCTCCTCCAGGCGGAATGGGGTGCCCGCCTCGGGGGAGAAGACCACCTCCGCCTCGTCGGGGCGGGCGGCGAGGGTGCCGCGCGCCTCCGCGTGCAGGCGGAACAGGTCGTACAGGTTCGGACGCGACATCTCCACCAGAGAGCGCAGCGTCACCTGGAGCGGCCCCAGGTTCGCATCGACGTTGTTCTCCCAGACCGGGTGGTGCTTCAGCGACAGGTCGCACCAGATCACCCGCTCCTCCGCCACATCGATAATCAGCGGGAGCGCGATGCGGCTGTCGGCGGTGATGTCCAGCCGGTCCTGCACCGTGGACGGCTCGAAGATCTCGCCCGAGCCCGGCTTCTGGCGCGCCATCCAGCCCGCGAAGCACTCCGGCAGGTCCTTGTACGCCTGCCGGGTGTACGAATTCAGGCTCATCACCACGTAGCGCACGCCCATCTCCCGCACCTTCGCCAGCGTGATATCGATGAACTCCGCCGCCCCCTCGGGCGCGTCCACGATGTCCCCGCTGTGGACCCCGCCCACCCCCTCCAGGTTGTAGTACGACAGAACGTCCACATACCCGAAGTCCGGGCCAAACAGCGCCGCCGACAGGTCGATATCCGTTCGGTCCGCGCCGTTCCGCCACCACACGAAGAACCGCAGCACGTCGCACGGCGGCAGCGGCAGGCGGCTGCCCCGCACCAGCGTCCGCAGCGTTTTCGATGCCGAGCGCAGCGCGAACGGCACCATAAACTCCCGCAGGCCCGGGTCCACGTAGACCCGCCCGAGCGGCGGCAGCGCCCCGAAGCGCGCCCGCAGCGCCGTCTCGCACGCCGCCACGGCGCGGTCGCAAACGTCCGCCGGCAGCGGCGGCAGCGCGCTGGGCACCGCCCGCGCCTTCGCCACGCTCCCCTTCGGGAAGAACACCCGCAGGTCCCCACCCCCGGCCGCCGCGCGCACGGCGAAGTGGTGGCGCACCTGGAGCAGTACCGGCGTGGACACCCCGCCCGCGCTCTCGGCGAAGGCGGAAAGGACCGCGTCCTGGCTTTCCGGCGACGGGTCCCGGCGCAGCAAATGGTCCAGGCGGCGGGCGAACTCGCCCGGGCGGGCGGTCAGGCGCGCGGCGGCGTCCGCGACGTTCCCCGCGGCCAGCGCCGCCTCCACCGCGCCGCGCAGCGTTTCCACCGGCGTGCCGGCGCGCAGGGATTGGAACGCGCGGGCGGCCTGGGGGAAGCGGCGGGCGTACTCCCCGGGGTGCAGCCGCTCGCCCAGGCGCAGCCAGCGCCCCTCCCAGCGGCGCAGGTCCTCGTCCGCGGCGTCCGGCGGCACCCGCTCCAGCAGGCCCAGCAGCAGTGCCCGCTCCGCCCGCGTGAACGCCCGAAACTTCGTCGGCGCCGCCAGGGAAACGTCCCCGCCCGAAAGCGCCACCGCCAGGCGCAGCACATCGGTCGCCGTGCGGCAGAACGCCCCCAGCAGCTGGCCCGCCGTTTCCCGGCCCGCGTGCGCCAGCAGCAGCGCCGCCAGGTACGCCACATTCTCCTTCTGCGGCACCGCCGCCGGCAGCAGCGGCCCGATCTTCGGGCCGTACTCCGCGGCGAACCAGGCCAGGTCCGCCCGGTCCTGCTCCGAGAACGCCGCGTTCGCGCCCGCGATCTGCGCGAACAGGGTCTCGAACTCCTCGCGCGCGCCCCGGTCGAGCGGGGTCAGCTCCACCTCGTCCAGCAGGGGGTAGCGCTCCCGCGCCTCCGCGGGCGGCCGGAAGCGGCCGTCGGTCCAGTAGTGCAGCAGGGCGTTGAGGTAGAGTTCGGCGCGGCTGCGCGCCATCACCCCGGCGGGGAAGTCGGGGTACAGGGGAACGAACTCCCGGTGCCCGCCGCGCAGGCGGGTCAGTTCGTCCAGCAGTTCGGTCCGGAAGGCGGCCAGTTGCCCCGCCGAAAGCGTGCGGCAGCCCTCCAGCAGCGCGGGCGACAGCAGGTAGCCCAGGCGCTCGGCCTCCTTCGCCAGCGTCGCCGCGTACTCCACCGGCAGCAGCGCCGGCGCTGCCGCCGCCGCGCCCGGCTCCGGCTCCGGCAGCAGCACCTTCCCGCGCCGGCGCAGGTAGATGCCCAGCGCCGTCGCCACCTCCGGCGCGGCCGTGGCCGCAGCAGTATCGGCAGCAGCGCCGCCCTCAGGGCGTGGATCGGTTTCCATGGTCTCCTATCTCAAAAGCGCGGCAACCGGGCGGTCAGCTAAGCTCCTGCAGGGCCGCTGCAACCTCCTCGTCGGTCTCGTCGCCCGGCCATTTGCCCACGACTGAGGCGAGGCCGCCGGGGTTTTCCGGCCGGAGGTCGCGCACCCACTGGGGAACGCCTTCAGGCCGGAGCGCCTGAATCTCCTCCAGCAGCTGCGCCTCCCGTTCCGGGTCCGCCGACGGCGCGTCCCCGCCGTGGTTTCTGGCGGTGTCGGTTTCCATGGTTGCTCACTTCTTTGTTGCGGCGGCGCCCCCTCCGGAAAGCGGCAAGGCTGGTTTGTTTGCAGCAAGAGAAGGAAGCCCTGCCATAGCCGGAGGAGACCGCCGGGCGCCCCGCGGAAAGCGCGGACTCTGATTTTCACCCAAGAAAGAGAAAGAAGGAAGAACCCGCATAGCCGCGAAGCGCCGCTACAGTATCGCCCGGAACCGCCCCGCTGCACAAGCCCCCGGGCGACTTTCCAGCGAGTCCGCGGGTTTTCAACCCGCGGCAACCAACCGCCCCGCGGCAACCAAACCGCTGCGCGCCCGAAGGAGGGGCAGGGGGGTGGGTGCAGGCCCCCCTACCCCCCCGCCAGTTCCATCTTCGCCGAGTACGGCAGCTCATCCGGCGTGACCGTGCGCTCGGCCGGGCGGGGCGCCATCTCGCACACAATCTTCGCCCCCGCGGTCAGCTCCGCGTGTCCGATCCAGGTCTTCGTCCACGGCTTGCCGTTCACCGTGCGCGAGCGGACATACACGTTCTTCTCGCTGTTGTTGCGCGCCGTAATCTCCACCTTCTTGCCGCCGGGCAGCGCGATCGTCACCCGGTCGAACTCCGGGCTCGTCAGCACATAGCTCGGGTGGCCCGGGGTCAGAGCGTAGAGGCCCATCGCGCTCAGCAGGTACCACGACGCGTTCGAGCCGTTGTCATCGTCGCCCGAGAAGCCGCGCGGGCCGGCGTTGAACAGCTCCCGGCACGCCCGCCGCGTCCAGTACTCCGTCTTCCACGGCTGCCCCACCGCCGCGTACAGGTACGGCAGGTGGAAGCTCGGCTGGTTGCAGCCCGCGTACTGCCCCATCCCCACCGCCGCGAACTCGATCATCTCGTGGATCAGCCCGCCGTAGTGGCCCACCTTGAAGATCGGAGGATGGGTAAACAGGTCGTCCAGCACCCGCGCGAACGCCGCCGGGCCGCCCGTCAGGTCCGCCAGCCCCAGGACATCGTGCTGCACCGCCCACGAGCCCTGCCACGGACCGCACTCCGTATAGGGACCGCCCCAGGCGTACGGGTCAAAGTCCTTCTCGGACCAGGCGCCCGTCTCGTCCTTACTGCGCATAAACCCCGTCTCCGGGTCCCACAGATTCTTATAGAACTGTGAGCGGCGCATCAGCTCCTTGTAGTCGTCCGTCCGGCCCATCCGCTTCGCCGCCTGGGCAACGCACCAGTCGTCGTAGGCGTAGTCCAGCGTCATCGAGACCCAGTACTCGGTCTTGCGCGCGGGAACATACCCCAGGGCAACGTACTCCGCCATCCCCGCCTTGCCGCCCACCGGCTTTCCGGGCCGGCCCTCGGGTACTTCCAGAGCGTCCTTGCGCAGCGCCGCGTAGGCCGTTTCCCGGTCGAAGCCGGGGATATCCTTGATCAGAGCGTCCGCGACCATAGCATCCGCGTGATTGCCGGGCATCCCCCGGAACCCGCCCGGGTTGGGCCAGTGCGGCAGCCACCCGCCCTCGCGGTAAGCGTTCAGCCACCCCGCCACAATCTCGCCGTAGATATCCGGGTACGCGATGGCAAGCAGCGGGAACTGCGTGCGGAACGTATCCCACAGCCCCGTGTCGGTGTAGGCCGGCCCCGGCTCCACCTTCCCGCTCCACGGGCTGTAGTGGACCACCTTCCCCGCCGCGTCGGTTTCGTGCAGCTTGCGCGGGTACTTCAGCGCGCGGTACAGGCAGGTGTAGAACGTCGCCTCCCGCTCCGGGTCCCCCTCCACCGCGATGCGCCCGAGCAGCGACTCCCACGCCGCCGCAGTCGTCTTGCGCACCGCCTCAAAGCCCCCCCGGGTTTCGCGCTCCAGGTTGACGCGCGCCTGCTCCGGGCTGATGAAGCTGGTCCCGATCCGCATCTCCAGCGGTTTGCCGCCCGTGGTGGCGAACTCGACATACCCGTGCCCCTTGCCCGACTCGGTCGCCGTGCCGACCGCCCCGCCGCCGGTGATCGGCCGGTCCAGCACCGCCTCGAACCAGCAGTGGAAGTCGCCCTCGGCCGGGCCGCCGTGGTACTTGGAGTAGCCCCGCAGCCGGTCGCCCTCCCACAGGAACTGCCCATCGCCCGGCAGGTCGAAGACCAGGCGGCCGGTGGTCTCGGCGGGGTCGAAGTGGACGCGCCATACCGCCGCGCGCTCCGACGCGGTGACCTCGGCGGTGATCTTGTAGCGCTCCAGGCGGATACGCAGGTAGTCGGGGCGCATCACGGTGGCGTCCCGGTCGTATTCGCAGGCGCGGGCAGCGGTCTCCAGGGCGATGGGGCCGGTCTGGGGGGTGATGGAGAAGTGGCCGTAGTCCCCCGCCCAGGGGGACGGCTGGTGCGTGGCGCGGACGCCGTGGAAGGTGTTGCGCCGCCACTGGAAGAAGAAGCGCTCGTTGCTGCCGCCGAAGTTCTGCACCGACCAGTCGGTCATGCCGAACGGCGCGCTGACCAGGGGGTAAACGTTGCCGTGGCTGAACTCGCGCACCGAATCGGTGCCCTGGAGCGTGTTCACCCGTGCCAGCCGCTTGCCGACCGGCGGCACCGGCCCGAGTTGCTGCTGCCGCGTCGCCGCCGCGCCCTTCTTCACCCCCCCGCGCCGCGCGCGCGCCGGTGCGGCAGCAGCGGCGGCGGCGCCCATGAGCGCGGCGGCGATCAGCGTGCCGCGTCGCGTCTGCGCCATCGCGCGCTCGATG
>ENA-UOVV01002430-UOVV01002430.1-compost-metagenome-genome-assembly--contig:-NODE-2430-length-10657-cov-4.901528_pt1 | contig 10657 bp, 14 predicted proteins | sample MGYA00238155_ERZ761577 | MGnify/ENA primary metagenome ERZ761577 (study PRJEB28898, sample SAMN06268775) | compost metagenome | isolation source: Emeryville, CA | place: USA:Emeryville, CA | collected... | reverse complement strand
GGCTTCATCCAGCTCCCCGGCGAGGACGCCTCCGCCCTTGGCTTCAACGCGCATGGCGGCGTCGGCTGCATCTCCGTCACCGCAAACGTCGCCCCGCGCCTGTGTTCCGAGTTCCAGGAGGCCACGCTGAGCGGCGACAAGGAACGGGCGCTCGAGCTGCAGGATCGGCTGATGCCGCTGCACAAGGCGATTTTCCTCGAACCCGGGGTCTCCGGCGCGAAGTATGCGCTGTCCCGCTTGGGCAAGATCGAGAACGTGGTGCGCCTTCCGCTGGTCACGGTGGAAGCCTCGACCGCCGTGAAGATCGACGAAGCCATGAAACACGCCGGGCTGATCAACTGACGCCACTTCCTCGTCGGCGCGGTTTGCCTGCGCCAGGCGTGGTCTCCGCTACGCCGTCGCCGACTGCGCGGCTCTTGAAATCGGCGGCGCGGCGGGCGATGTCCCAGCCATGAACCAGAAGAAATCCAATCCGAACAACCGGACGGTGGCGGAGAACCGCAAGGCGCGCTTCGCCTACGAGGTGCTCGACACTTACGAGGCGGGCCTTGCGCTGACCGGCACCGAGGTGAAGTCGCTGCGCCAGGGCCAGGCCAACATCCAGGAGAGCTATGCCTCGCCGGAGGGTGGGGAAATCTGGCTGATCAACTCCTTCATCCCGGAATATCTGCAGGCCAACCGCTTCAATCACGAGCCGCGACGGCGGCGCAAATTGCTGTTGAAGAAGAAGGAGATGGCGAAGCTTGCCCAGGCCGTCGAGCGCGAGGGCATGACGATGGTGCCGCTGAAAATCTACTTCAACGACCGGGGCCGCGCCAAGCTGCTGCTCGGGCTGGCCCGCGGCAAGAAGCTGCACGACAAGCGCGAGACCGAGAAGAAGCGCGACTGGGAGCGCGAGAAGGGCAGGCTGCTCAAGGAGCGAGGGTAGGGCGCCGTCCCGACCGCCATGGGCGACCACTTCGATCTCGACCGTTTCGTCCGCGCGCAAGACTCCGTCTATCCGCAGGCGCTCGCGGAACTGCGGCACGGCCGCAAGCGCAGCCACTGGATGTGGTTCATCTTCCCGCAAGCCGCGGGCCTGGGCCGCAGCCCCACGGCGCAGTTCTATGCCCTTTCCTCACTCGCCGAGGCAAAGGCCTATCTCGACCATCCGCTGCTCGGCGTCAGGCTGCGCGAATGCACCGGGCTTGTCCTGGCATTGGAGGGCCGTTCAGCGCACGAGGTATTCGGCTCGCCGGACGATCTGAAATTCCGCTCCTCGATGACGCTGTTCGCGAAAGCCGCCGAACAGAACTCGCCATTCCAGACGGCGCTCGACAGATATTTCGATGGCGCGGCGGATCGGCGCACGCTTGACATCTTGGATGGGCAACGCAGAACCGATGGGAACGGTCCGGGCGGCTGAGGGGTCCCGCCGCTACTCCGCCGCCTCGGCTGTCTTGCCGGCACCACCGCTCTCGTCCTTGCTGATGAAGGTGATCTGCAAGCCTAGCGCGTCTGCCACCTTGGCGATGGTGGCGAATTCGGGATTGCCCTCGCCGCTGAGCGCCTTGTAGAGCGCCTGCCGCGACAGACCGGTCTTCTCGGCGAGCTTGGTCATGCTCTTCCTCTTCGCGCGCGCGATCGTTCCGAGGGCGCGAGCGATCTCGGCCGGCGTTCCGTCCTCACATGTCGCCTTGAGATATTCCTCACAAGCCTCGGGTGTATCGAGGTATTCGGTGCTGTCCCAAAGTTTGTAGCCTTCCGGAAGCTTCATTTGGGCGTCTCCCTGCCGAGCCTCAGCGCGGTTGCGATATCCCTGTCTTGCGAGCCTTTGTCTCCGCCGCACAGCAGCAGATATACGGTTTCACCGGTTCGTTTGTAGTAGATGCGATAGCCGGGTCCGTAATGGATGCACATTTCCATCACGCGTTCACCGACCGGGCGCACGTCTCCGGGATTACCGTCGCCAAAGCGATCGATCCGGCTGACGATGCGTTGCCTGACGGCCAAGTCTCGGATTTCGCCTAACCAGCGTAAGAATACAGGACTGGCGATGACTTTGTAAACTATAGTTTACACTCCCTCCCGTCTTCCCAGCAACTCCGAGACCTCCTCGAACACAGCGCGGAACATCTCCTCCGTCAGCACGCCGGTGTTGGTGTTGTAGCGGGAGCAGTGATAGCTGGCGAACAGGGCGAGCGATCCGGCCTGGAAGCGCGCACCGTGCGCAAACGGCACCATCGCGAGCTTCAGCCCGAACGCGCGCGCCACCGACTGGTGCGCGATCGCGCCGAGCGAGACGATCGCCTGCAGGTTCGGAAATCGCGCGATGGTGGCGGTGAGGAACCGCCGACAGGTGGCGATCTCGGCCGGCAGCGGCTTGTTCTGCGGTGGCACGCAGCGCACCGCATTGGTGATCGCCGTTCCGACCAGCTCCAGATTGTCGTCGGGCCGCGCTTCGAACCTGCCGCGCGCGAATCCGAACTCCTTCAGCGTGCGGTAGAGAAGGTCGCCGGCGAAGTCGCCGGTGAAGGGGCGCCCGGTCCGGTTGGCGCCGCGCAGTCCGGGAGCAAGCCCCACGATCAGCAGCCGCACGCCGGCTTCGCCTTCCGGTGGCAGGAAGGAAGGCACCGGCGCGTTGTGCCAGCCCGGCTCGTTCAGGCGCCATTCGTTCCTGAATTCGGCCAGACGCGGACAGAGAGGACAGTCCCGGGCGGGCTCCACCGCCGTTTCGCGGCCGGTCTCAGTAATCGTCGTCGTCCTCGTCCGCGATTGGCGGAGTCTCCTGGCGCCGCGGCGGCCGCTCGCTCGGGTCGCGCCCGACCTCGTTCTTCAGCGAGGCGAGATCGATGAAATGGTCGGCCGTCCGCCTGAGATCGTCGGAGATCATCGGCGGCTGCGACGACATGGTGGACACGATCGAGACCTTGCGGCCGCGCCGCTGCAGCGCCTCGACCAGCGTGCGGAAATCGCCGTCGCCGGAGAAGATCACGAAATGGTCCACCGATTCCGACACCGCCAGTTCGAGCGCGTCGATGGTCAGCTCGATGTCCATGTTGCCCTTGATCTTGCGCCGGCCGCTGGCGTCGGTGAATTCCTTGGCGGGCTTGGTCACGACCTTGTAGCCGTTGTAGTCGAGCCAATCGATCAGCGGCCGGATCGAGGAGTATTCCTGATCCTCGACGAGGGCGGTGTAGTAGTAGGCGCGCAGCAGGTAGCCGCGCTTCTGGAAGCTTTCGAGCAGCTTGCGGTAGTCGATGTCGAAGCCGAGCGCCCGCGAGGTGGCGTAGAGGTTTGCCCCGTCGATGAACAGGGCGATCTTTTCGCGCGGATCGAACATGTCAAAAGCCCTTTTCCAAAAATGCGGTCCGCAATGGCCGGCGGCAGCCCGGAGCTGCTGCCCGATAAACAACAAGTAGGAATTAGCGTTCCGCAGCGCCCATTCCAAGAGGCTGGGATTCCTGCTCACACCTGCGCCTGCCCAGCGGCAGCGTGCGCCGCGCTTGTGTTTCGCTTGCAATCGGTCTATGGACCGCCCAACTTCCGCACATTGCATGACAGAAAGGGGCAGCAAATGGCCCGCGTAACCGTTGAAGACTGCATCGACAAGGTCGAGAACCGCTTCGAGCTGGTTCTGCTTGCCGGTCATCGCGCCCGCCAGATTTCCCAGGGCGCGCCGATCACCGTCGATCGCGACAACGACAAGAACCCGGTGGTGGCGCTGCGCGAGATCGCCGATGAGACGCTGTCGCCCGGCGACCTCAAGGAGGACCTGATCCACTCGCTGCAGAAGCATGTCGAGGTGGACGAGCCAGAATCCGAGGCTCCGGCCCTGATTGCCACCGAGACGGACGACGTGCCGGAGGAGAACGTTGCCTTCGACCGCATGAGCGAGGAAGAACTGCTCGCCGGCATCGAGGGTCTGGTTCCGCCGGAGAAGAGCGACGACTTCTGATCAGGCGCCGCGCCACTTCCGTAGCGCGGGAAAGCTCATTAACTAGAAAGGCGCGGCGTCACTGACGCGGCGCCTTTCGTTTCTGCACTGTCGGGATCCTGACCATGATGCGCCAATACGAGCTTGTCGAGCGCGTGCAGCGCTACAAGCCCGACGTCAACGAGGCGCTGCTCAACAAGGCCTACGTCTATGCCATGCAGAAGCATGGCCCCCAGAAGCGTGCCTCCGGCGATCCCTATTTCTCGCACCCGCTCGAAGTCGCCGCGATCCTGACCGACATGCATGTCGACGAGGCGACGATCGCCGTCGCGCTGCTCCATGACACGATCGAGGACACTTCGGCGACCCGCCAGGAGATCGACGAACTGTTCGGTCCCGACATGGGTCGTCTGGTCGAGGGCCTCACCAAGCTCAAGAAGCTCGACCTCGTCTCCCGGAAGGCCGAGCAGGCCGAGAACTTGCGCAAGCTTCTGCTGGCGATCGCAGAAGACGTGCGCGTGCTTCTGGTCAAGCTCGCCGACCGTCTCCACAACATGCGCACCCTCGACCACGTGCCAGAGGACAAGCGCCTGCGGATCGCCGAGGAGACGATGGACATCTATGCGCCGCTGGCCGGGCGCATGGGCATGCAGGACATGCGCGAGGAGCTCGAGGAGCTTGCCTTCCGCTACATCAACCCTGAAGCGTACCGCACGGTCACGGAGCGGCTCGCCGACACGTTCAGGCGCAACAAGGACGTCATCTTCGAGATCGAGAAGGCGCTGTCGGAGCTCTTCGCCAGGTACGAGATCAAGGCAGACGTGCGCAGCCGCCAGAAGAAACCCTGGTCGGTGTTTCGCAAGATGGAGACCAAGGCGCTCTCCTTCGAGCAGCTCTCCGACATCTTCGGCTTCCGCGTGATCGTCGACACGGTCGAGGACTGTTATCGCGCGCTCGGCGCGATCCACACGACCTGGTCGATGGTGCCTGGCCGCTTCAAGGACTACATCTCGACCCCGAAGCAGAACGACTATCGCTCGATCCACACCACCATCGTGGGCCCGTCGCGCCAGCGCGTCGAACTGCAGATACGCACGCACGAGATGGATCATGTTGCCGAATACGGCGTCGCCGCGCATTCGATCTACAAGGATTCCGGCGACTTCAACGGGGAGGTCAGCCACACCATCTCCAAGGACTCCAACGCCTATGCATGGCTGCGCCGCACGATCGAGGCGCTGTCGGAGGGCGACAATCCCGAGGACTTCCTCGAAAACACCAAGCTGGAGCTGTTCCAGGATCAGGTCTTCTGCTTCACGCCGAAGGGTCGCCTGATTGCGCTGCCGCGCGGTGCCACACCCATCGATTTCGCCTATGCCGTGCACACCGACGTTGGCGACACCTGCGTCGGTGCCAAGATCAACGGGCGCATCATGCCCCTGATGACCGAACTCAAGAACGGCGACGAGGTCGACATCATCCGTTCCAAGGCACAGACGCCGCCTGCCGCCTGGGAATCGATCGCCGTCACCGGCAAGGCGCGCTCCGCCATTCGTCGCGCCACGCGGCTCGCCATCCGCAAGCAGTATTCCGGTCTCGGCGTGCGCATCCTCGAGCGTGCCTTCGAACGGGCCGGCAAGACGTTCTCCAGGGAGGCCCTCAAGCCTGCCCTGCACCGCCTCGCGCGCAAGGACGTCGAGGACGTGCTGGCGGCCGTCGGACGTGGCGAGATCTCGTCGCCGGACGTGCTCAAGGCCGTGTTCCCCGACTACAAGGACGAGCGCGTCACCACCCCGCCGAAGGAGCGGGAGGAGGGCTGGGTCAACCTGCGCAACGCCGCCGGCATGCTGTTCCGGCTTCCGGGCCGCTCGTCGCGCCGCACCAAGAAGCAGCGGGCGGCCGAGAAGGATGCGCTGCCGATCCGCGGCGTGGCGGGCGACCTGCCGGTGCGGTTCGCTCCCGAGGGCGCGGTACCGGGCGATCGCATCGTCGGCATCCTGCAGCCGGGCTCCGGCATCACCATCTATCCGATCCAGTCGCCCTCGCTGACTGCCTTCGACGACCAGCCCGAGCGGTGGATCGACGTGCGCTGGGAGATCGACGAGGACATGAAGGAGCGCTTCCCGGCGCGCATTTCGGTGACCGCGATCAACGAACCCGGGTCGCTCGCCAACATCGCCCAGGTGGTGGCGGCCAACGACGCCAATATCCACATGCTGTCGATGCTGCGTACCGCGCCGGACTTTACCGAGATGATCATCGACCTTGAGGTGTGGGACCTGAAGCAGCTCAACCGACTGCTGTCGCAGTTGCGCGACAATTCGAGCGTTTCCGAAGCCAAGCGGGTGAACGGCTGATGTGCCGGATTTGGAAGGTTTGACGGCCAATGAATACTGACGAAGTCCTCGATGTTTTCCGGGAGGCGGGCGCGATCCTCACCGGCCACTTCATTCTGACCTCCGGTCTGCGCAGTCCCGTCTTCCTGCAAAAGGCGCGCGTCTTCATGCATGCCGACAAGACCGAGCGGCTGTGCCGCGCGCTGGCCGCGCTGATTCGCGAGCGCGTGCCAGGCCGCATCGACTACGTGGTCGGACCTGCCATCGGCGGTCTGATCCCCGCCTACGAGACATCGCGCCACCTCGGCGTGCCGGCGATTTGGGTCGAGCGCGAGGCTGGCGAGTTCCGCCTGCGCCGCTTCGAGGTCGAACCGGGCGCTCGCGTCGTCGTCGTCGAAGACATCGTCACGACCGGCCTTTCGATCCGCGAGACGATCGAATGCCTTCGGAAACTGGGCGCCGAGGTGGTAGCGGCAGCCTGCATCATCGACCGCTCGGCGGGAAAGACGGATGTCGGCGTGCCGCTGATCGCACTCGCTGAATATGAGGTTCCTGCCTATCCCGCTGATGCATTGCCGCCGGAACTCGCCGCAATTGCGCCGGTAAAGCCCGGCAGCCGCAACATCGCATGAACCGGACCGCGAAATGATCGTCGGCATCGGCAGCGACCTCATAGACATTCGCCGGATCGAGCGGTCGCTCGAACGCTTCGGCGAGCGGTTCATCAATCGCGTCTACACGCCGGTGGAGCGCGCACGCTCCGAGCGCCGCAAGGAGCGCGCTGCCTCCTACGCCAAGCGCTTCGCCGCCAAGGAAGCCTGTTCCAAGGCACTCGGCACCGGCCTGTCGCGCGGCGTCTTCTGGCGCGACATGGGCGTCGTCAACCTGCCGGGCGGGCGTCCGACCATGCACCTGACGGGAGGGGCCGCCGCGAGGCTCGCGAGCCTGATGCCGGCCGGGCATCATCCCTTCATCCACGTAACCATCACTGACGACTATCCGCTGGCGCAGGCGTTCGTGATCATCGAGGCGCGCCCGCTGGAGACGAACTGAGGCTTTCCCGCCTGGCCATCGGCCGGCCGCAATTGCGTTGCTCGTGCACGGGCGATGCACTAAGACGGCTGCAAACGAGAGGATGAAATGAGCGTGGCTGAAAAGACGCAGAAGAAATCCGGCGGCCTTGGCGAGACGGTTAGCGTCATCATCCAGGCCCTCCTGCTGGCGCTCGTCATCCGTACATTCTTCTTCCAGCCCTTCTCCATCCCGTCCGGCTCCATGCGCCCGACCTTGCTCGAGGGCGACTATCTGTTCGTCACCAAGTGGGCATATGGCTACTCGCGCTATTCGCTGCCGTTCGGACCGCCGATCTTTTCCGGCCGTATCTGGGGGGCGGAACCCGAACGCGGCGATGTGGTGGTATTCAAGTTTCCGCCGAATCCCGACGTCGACTACATCAAGCGCGTGATCGGGCTTCCGGGCGATCGCGTGCAGGTCGAGGGCGGCCAGCTTTTCATCAACGGCGAAGCCGTGAAGCGCGAGAAGGTCGGCGAGATCGATGACGCCGACATCACCGAAGTCGATCGTCCGGTCGAGGTGTGGCGCGAGACTCTGCCCAACGGCGTTTCCTACAATACGCTCGATCTGACCCATAACGGCATCGGCGATGACACCCGCGAATTCGTGGTGCCCGAGGGCCACTACTTCATGATGGGCGACAACCGCGACAACTCCTCCGACAGCCGCTTCTCGGTGGGCTTCGTGCCGGCCGAGAACCTGGTCGGCCGCGCCAACATCATCTTCTTCTCGATCGCAGGCGGGTCGAGTCCGCTGGAGATCTGGAAGTGGCCGACGGAAATGCGCGCCTCGCGGCTGTTCGACTGGGTGAAGTGATTTCACCCCGGCGCGGCGATGGCTCGTAAGGCGAGATTTGACGACAAGCGCTTCGACGAGCTTGCGGCGATCACCGGCCATGCCTTCGGCGATCGCTCGTTGGCGGAGGCCGCGCTGACGCACGCCAGCGCGCGCGGCTCGTCGCGGATCGACTACCAGCGGCTGGAATTCCTCGGTGACCGCGTGCTCGGGCTGATCGTCGCCGACATGTTGTACCGGACGTTCCCGCGGGCGCCGGAAGGGGAACTCTCCGTGCGTCTGAACGCGCTGGTGAATGCCGAAGCGCTCGCGGAGATCGCGGAGGAGATCGGGTTGGGGGGGCTGATAAGGGCGGCGGCGGACGTCCGCAATCTGCCGCCCAGGAAGCGCATCAACGTGCGCGCCGATATCGTTGAGGCGCTGATTGCGGCCCTTTTTCTCGATGGCGGCATGGAGGCAGCGCGTGCGTTCGTCGCGCGCTACTGGGAGCCGCGCGCGAAGGGCGCCGGCGCCGTGCGCCGCGATCCCAAGACCGAACTGCAGGAGTGGTCACATCAGGTATCCGGCGGTACGCCGGTCTACGAGATCAGCCGCCGCGAGGGCCCCGATCACGATCCGGTATTCACCGTCACCGTGCGCATCGAGGGTCGGGAACCGGCGGAAGCGTCGGGCCGCTCGAAGCGGGAGGCCGAGCAGAATGCCGCCGCCGCGCTTCTTGTGCGAGAAGGCGTCTGGCAACCGGGGGCCGCCGCATGAGCGAGGGTCGCGAGGCGCCGACCCGCTCTGGCTTCGTCGCGATCATCGGCGCGCCGAACGCGGGCAAGTCGACGCTGGTCAACCGCCTCGTCGGCACCAAGGTGTCGATCGTCACCCACAAGGTGCAGACGACACGCGCCATCATCCGCGGCATCGCCATGCGCGGCCGCACCCAGATCGTGTTCGTCGACACGCCCGGCATCTTCCGCCCGCGGCGCCGGCTCGACCAGGCGATGGTGACGACGGCATGGGGTGGCGCAAAGGACGCCGACCTCGTGCTGGTCCTCGTCGACGCGCAGCGCGGGCTCAAGGGCGACACGGCGACGATCTTCGAGAAGCTGGACGAGGTGCGGCAGCCAAAGGTGCTGGTGCTCAACAAGGTCGATGCGGTGAAGCGCGAGGGTCTGCTGGCGCTGGCGGCGGAGGCCAATGAGAACGTGCCGTTCGAGCGAACCTTCATGATCTCGGCCCGCACGGGCTCGGGCTGCGACGACCTGCTCGACTATCTCGCGGAAACCTTGCCGGAAGGGCCCTGGTTCTATCCCGAAGATCAAGTCTCCGATCTCCCGCTGCGCCAGCTCGCCGCCGAGATCACCCGCGAAAAGCTCTATCTCAGGCTGCACGACGAGCTTCCCTATTCCTCCCATGTCGAGACGGAGAAATGGGAGGAGCGCAAGGACGGCTCCGTGCGCATCGAGCAGGTGATTTATGTCGAGCGCGAGAGCCAGAAGAAGATCGTCATTGGCCGCAAGGGCGAGACGCTGCGCGCCATTGGCGAGGCCGCGCGCAAGGAGATCGCCGCGATCCTCGAGCAGAAGACCCACCTGTTCCTGTTCGTGAAGGTGCGCGAGGACTGGGGCGACGACCCCGAGCGCTACCGCGAAATGGGTCTGGAATTCCCGGGGTAGGGCAATCCCTAGATCGCCTCTGCGCCCAACTCCTCCCGCCAGTGCTGTTGGCGGTCCCTGAGGAACTGATCCCGCTCGTAGGGAAGGTCGTCCGTTTCGACCGCCTCCAGCACCCGGAAGTCGATCCCTTCCGCCCCGTACTGTTTCACCGCGGCCCTCAGCGCGGGCCGCAGTCCAGCGTCATGCGCCAATGCAAAGCGGATGCGGTTCTCGATCTTGGCGAGGTCGGCGGCGCGGCCAACCCAGCGCTGACCCGTCGCCGCGCAGGTCAGCGCATAGACGCCGGCCGCGACCTTGCGTTCCTTGTAGGCCGCAACGGCAGCCTTGCGCTCGGCGCTCTTCATGTTTGCCTCGGACGTGTGCCGGATTCGCCCGGCAGCTCAGTCCGCCTTCTTCATCAGTGGCTGCGTGGACATCATGCCGCGCGGCAGTTTCAAGCCGCCGCGCACCGTCGAACCGTTGTCGTCACCCAGCTTCATCTCCGACTTGCAACCGCCATTGCCCGACGATTCGCAAGGGCCAGGCATGCGATTGCAGGAGACGTCCGCGGAATCGCCGCCGCTGCCGGTGCACTTCACCCAGTTGGCGCCGGTCTTGCAACTGCCGCCGGGGACCGAGGCGGTGTAGGTCTTCCCGTCGCCGCATTTGACTGAGCCGCTGGCGGCAGCGGCGGGCTGAGCCACGCCCGTTGCGAAGGCGCAGAGACCCGCGATGGCGAGCGTGCGGAAAACGTTGAAGGAAAGCAGGTTGGCTTCGTGCATGGCCGCAATCTCCTCGTTCGGCTGCCGGTCCCCCCGGTTCGCGCGACCGGCGAAGCACTCCCATCCCTTCCACGCGGAAAATAGCACGGCGGCGGCCGCAATACAGTCCAA
>ENA-UOVV01002427-UOVV01002427.1-compost-metagenome-genome-assembly--contig:-NODE-2427-length-10683-cov-10.368461_pt1 | contig 10683 bp, 6 predicted proteins | sample MGYA00238155_ERZ761577 | MGnify/ENA primary metagenome ERZ761577 (study PRJEB28898, sample SAMN06268775) | compost metagenome | isolation source: Emeryville, CA | place: USA:Emeryville, CA | collected... | reverse complement strand
GCCTCAGGATGACAGTAAGCCATTGGAGCATCCTTCGAGAGCCTCAGGATGACATAGGGCCTCAGGATGACAGTAAGCCTCAGGAGGGCATGGGTGGCGACCTATAAAAATACCTTGGTACAGGAGAACATCTCGATATTTTGGGATAGGTTTGTGGTAAACTAGATACGATTTTATCATAATATCTGAAACTTTTCATTCGAAAATGCCAACCGCTACGCTTGACTTGACTTCCCTGGAAGAGTTTTATAAAAACCGCCTTTTGGAAAATACAGTTCCCTTCTGGTTCCCACGTTCCTATGATCGAGATTACGGTGGCTTTTTACTCATGCGTGATGCGGATGGTAGCCTGATCGACGACGATAAAGCGGTGTGGATCCAAGGTAGAGCGACCTGGCTACTGGCTACTCTCTATAATTCCGTAAAACCAGAACAGGAATGGCTGGAAGGCGCTAAACTAGGCTACGAATTTCTCAACAAATTTTGTTTCGATACGGACGGACGAATGTTCTTCCACGTCACCCGTGAAGGCCTCCCTTTAAGAAAAAGAAGGTATTTTTTTTCGGAGACCTTCTTCGTTATCGCAGCGGCTGCCTATGCCAAAGCAACCCATGACGAACGCGTAGCAGAACAGGCAAGAGACGTTTTTGGGAAATGTCTGGAATACTCCACCAACCCCGAATTGCTTCCTCAAAAATTTTACCCGACCCGACCTTCAAAAAGCATAGGAACGCCAATGATCATGCTCCATACTGCTCAGCAGTTAAGAGAAACCATTGGCGATCCCCGTTGTGATGAATGGATTGACCGCTGGATCCACGAAATCGAACACTATTTCGTCAAAGAAGATATTCGTTGTGTCATGGAGCAAGTCGCTCCGGATGGAAGCATTATCGATCATATCGACGGACGTACCCTGAACCCCGGTCATGCCATGGAAGCAGCTTGGTTTATCTTCCACGAAGCAATTCACCGACAAGGTGATTCGCATCTCATCCGTTTGGGATGTCAAATTGTTGACTTTATGTGGGAAAGAGGTTGGGACAACGAGTACGGAGGTATTTTTTATTTCCGTGACGTCTATCACAAACCGGTTCAAGAATATTGGCAAGACATGAAATTTTGGTGGCCTCACAACGAGACCATCATTGCTACACTCATGGCCTACCTTTTGACCGGTGATGAAAAATATGCGCAAATGCATCAAATGGTCCACGATTACGCCTATCGTCACTTCCCTGATCCTGAGCACGGTGAGTGGTTTGGCTACTTACACCGCGACGGACGATTAGCCCAAACGGCAAAAGGAAATCTATTCAAAGGCCCCTTTCATTTGCCTCGTCAAGAATGGTATTGCTGGCAATTACTGAAAAGGTACCATGCCAGTTCTCTCTAAAACTAGGCACCATCCTACCTTTTTACATGGATCTTAGCGAGTTTTGGGAGCTAGAAAGCACAAGCCAACGGTTCCCCTAACGCCAGCCCAAGGCAGGTGCTACGTAATTGAGAATAGACGACAATAAATGCACATTGTACTCCACGCCCAACGTGTTGGGAACCGTCAAAAGTAGCGTATCGGCCTCTTTTATCGCTTCATCTTTGGCAAGTTCTTCCACCAATTGATCTGGTTCGGCGGCATAACTTCTTCCGAAAATAGCCCTACGGCCTTTTTCGATCACACCCACCTGGTCGACCCGATTAGCTTCCTGTCCAAAATAATAATGGTCTTGCTCGGTGACGAGTGCAAAGATGGACCGACTGACGGAAATTCGGGGTTGGCGCTGATGCCCTGCTTTTTCCCAAGCTTCTTTGAACATGCGTATTTGTTCAGCTTGTTGTACATGAAAAGGTTTGGCACTCTCATCATATTTGAGCGTGGAGCTCTGTAGGTTCATACCGTTTTCGGCCGCCCATACAGCCGTCGCATTGGAAGCGGCACCCCACCAAATCCGATCGCGCAGGCCTTCCGAATGGGGTTCCAGGCGAAGTAAACCGGGTGGATTAGGAAACATCGGATTAGGATTCGGTTCAGCAAACCCCTCGCCCTTCAACCTTTCCAGAAATGTCAGCGTGCGTTTGCGAGCCATCTCAGCGTCGGTGTCCCCTTCATCAGGTTCATAACCGAAATACCGCCAACCATCAATGACCTGCTCGGGCGATCCCCGACTGATCCCCAACTGCAATCGACCTTCCGAAATTAAATCGGCAGCACCGGCATTTTCCACCATGTAATATGGATTTTCATAGCGCATATCAATCACCGCCGTACCAATTTCAATTTTACGTGTCTTGGCTGCAATAGCCGATAGTAATGGAAATGGTGAACCCAATTGCCGAGCAAAATGATGCACGCGAAAATAGGCACCGTCCATACCGATTTCCTCCGCGGCTACCGCCAAATCGATCGATTGCAATAGCGCATCACTGGCTGTCCGAGTTTGATATGACGGATGCTCAGCCCAGTGACCAAACGACAAGAACCCAATTTTTTTCATCCTGATTCAGGTAAAGTTTACGATCCGTTTCTGGCATTTCATGTGATTACATCTATGCCCTTTTGTGACCTTATTCACGAAACATTTTTCTACGGCAACTAATTCCGTCCCGTATTCGCAAATCCCGTATACACCTTAACTTGAGACTCCCATTGGAATTTCCCAAAAAATATTCTCAATTTGTTTACAATTACTAGTCTAATAATCCAAATTATTTACTATATTTAAGCAATCGTACTTTAACTTTTTCACGCAAGTAAGCACAGCCATCGGTAAAAATTACCTCCGTGAAGAGGAGGTAGGTGCAAAAAAATTAACGTTAGTATTTCTTTACCCAGTGGTACAACCATTAAACTAATCCCCTGGATGAAAAGCAATTAGAGCTTACCTCCTAAGTCAAAGCTTTCCTATTCAGTAATTTGACACTTTTACTTCCTATTTTCTTTTCATATTATTTTGGCAAAAGAAGATTTGAAACGTATTTGATGCGATTTTTACACGAAAAGCAAAATTATTAACAGCAGTATATGGTTAAAATTTTTACGCGCTACTTTGTCATCGCTTTACTATTCTTGAACTATTCGGGTTTTGGTCAGTCTTCGGATGACTCCAACCTCTATCTGAAGAATGGCATCATCAAAGCGGATAGTTCCGTTTGGATTCATCCCGAACAAGCCCAACGACTATTGGCAGGTAGTAGGCGTACCGAACCCATGTTGAGCATACTGCGGCTGAACAAATCCCTCTCCACAATTGAAATAGAAAACCTAAAAGATGCGGGAATTTATGTCCAGGGATACCTTCCTAACAAAGCTTGGGTAGCCCTTATCTCCGAACAAAAAAGTGAACTGGGGGCATTGTCGCCCTACGGTTTTTCCGGGCTCTTGGAGATTACGCCTGAAATGAAGGTCGCTCCACGCTTACTGGAAGGGAAACTCCTCCCCCATGCCATGGTGGTCAATGGCATGGCTGACCTTTGGATAAAGTTTCCCAATTATTTTTCAGCCGATAGCCTACGGAACTGGTTAAAAGCGGATAATATCACCCTACGATCCGAAGAGTTCATCGATTTCGGCATATTAGAGATTCGTGTACCCGTTCCTCAAATCGCCAAGTTAGCAGAGAAGTGCTACGTCGAATTCATTCAAGAAAAACCGGCACCCCTGACCGTTGAAAATTATAAAAGCGGGATCGGATCCCGGGCGAATTTCCTACGTTCTCCTTCCAGTTTTTATCCCGACGGACTGAAAGGTCGGGGGGTGGTCATCGGAATTGGAGATGATACAGACCCCTTACGGCATATCGATTTTGCTGGCCGTTTGATTAATCGATTCGACGGTACCGGTGGACAAGGGCATGGTCTTCATACCATGGGAACCATGGCCGGAGGGGGCATCGTGCGAGAAGAACTTGCCGGCTATGCACCCAAAAGTACGATCGTGTCGCAATATTTTAGCAATATCCTAGCCTATAGTCTGCTTTATTATGAGGAATATGGGATGAGGCTAACCAATAATTCCTACGGGAACACCATTACCGGTGACGAGAGCTTCCGACAATACGACTTGACTTCCTGGATTGTGGACTACTTATCGGTCCAAAAACCCGATTTACTACACGTTTTCGCTGCAGGAAATAGTGGTTTAGCTAACTATTCACAAAATCCTTATCGACAAGTGGTTACCGGTGTATATGGTCATGGCACCATCCTATCCGGTTACCAGACTGCCAAAAATTCGCTGGTTGTTGGCAATATCGACTCCCTGAACCGAATCAACAACCAGTCGAGCCGAGGTCCAGTAGCCGACGGTCGTTTACGCCCTGACGTAGTAGCACCGGGCGTAAGGATTATGTCGCTGCAACGAGAAAATAACTATGGGGTCATATCGGGAACCAGCATGGCTGCTCCGGCGGTTACAGGGGGAGCAGCCCTATTGATGGAACAATATAAGAGGCAGTATCCCTCGGCCGGTGATCCCCCTGCTGGACTCATTAAAGCACTGATATTGAACGGGAGTAGAGATCTTGAAAATAAAGGGCCAGACTATACTTTCGGCCACGGAGCACTCAACCTCTACCGGTCGTCCGCCATTTTAAGGAACGAGCATTTTAGCTCAGGAACGCTAACAACGGGTAATTCCCACCAACTATCACTAGAAATTCCAGCGAATACTGCGCAACTCAAAGTATTGTTATATTGGGTCGATCCCCCCGCAGCGGTTATGGCGTCTAAAGCCTTGGTCAATGACCTTGATTTAACAGTAACTGACCAGGAAAATACCTACTTGCCATTGGTTAATTCGATTGTCCCGGCAGCGAGTGTTACCTTACCCGCTACCCCAAAGATAGACCGTACAAATAACAGCGAACAAATCATCATCGATCAACCCACTCCTGGAAACGTAACAATCACGGTATCAGGGTACCATGTACCGGTGGGTCCGCAAGAATATTTTCTAGTATATGATCTAATTCCGAACGACTTAGTCATTACCTCGCCGGCCAAAGAGGACCGCTTTTTGCCCGGGGAAAGAATCCAGATTGCCTGGGAGTCCTACGGCGTAGATTCGGATTATAAGATCGAGTTCTTTGACGGATCGACCTGGTCGACCCTACAAGCAGCACTGCAAACCGACACTCATGTCCATTTCTGGAACATTCCCAGCCAGGTACGAACACATGGTGCTAAAATTAGAATTACTCGAAATGCAGACCAAAAAACGTATACAAGTGAGGAATTCACCGTGTTAGGAAAGCCGGTGATTAGCATTCCGAGTGCACAGCAATGCGAAGGATTGATCAAAATGAACTGGACAGCTGTCAATGGTGCCACAGAATACGAAGTAATGATGCTTCAGGGGGATGAGATGAAAACGGTGGATACGGTTCCCTCCGGCAACACAAGTTACTACTTCACCGGTCTATCGCCCGATTCCACCTATTGGGTAACGGTACGCGCCCTTATGGATGGTAAACCAGGTCGCAGAGCAAACGCCCTATCCCGACGCCCCAATACGGGAGCCTGTAATGAAGCTATTTCCAAGGGTGACCTCGCTGTTACCGAATTAGTTGCCCCGGTTTCGGGAAGGAAATGGACCAGTACTGCACTATCCGAACAAACCACGATTCAGTTCAAAGTAAAAAATAGATATGCCCAAGCTTCGTCCGGAAAAACGGTGCTTGCCTCCTATAAGGTTAACAACTTGCCGACCATCACCGAACCAGTCAACATTCCATCCCTGGCTGCCATGGGTGAAGCCATCATTTCATTTAATACAAAGTTCAACTTTTCGGAAGTCGGGGATTATCGCATCGAGGTCAATTTAAACGTGGAGGGGGACCCCATACCGGCCAATAATAAATTGATCACCGAAATTACCCACGCGCCTAACCCCGCGATTGAGTTGAGTCAACTTTCGCCAACTACACCAATTGAAGATCATTTTGCGTCCATGCCGGTGATCGAATATTACCGTCAAAAAATCGGTTTGTCGGGGGCAGAACGATTCGATTTTATGAGTAATAAACTGGGAGGACGTATACGCTCCTATATCAACAAAGGGTTTGCCTTCTCCGACCAAAGAGCATTAACCATGGATGCTTATCGCTACCCGCGAGATACAACCGTAAATCAATTGATTGCTACATATAACCTGACCAATTATGATCTCAACGCCGATCTAAGACTGACCTTCTGGTATTTGTCGCATAAGCAACAACCTTATGGTCAAAATAAAGTCTGGGTAAGGGGTAGCGACACGCAGGATTGGATAGAGTTATTCGATTTATCTGCCGAATTGGGAGAGCACGGCGATTACCAAAGAAGTCCCAGCCTTTCTATTACAGATGCTTTGCGCAGCCATGGACAGCAATTCAGTAGTAGTACCCAAATTAGATGGTCGCAAGTGGCTATGTATCCAGCCGTTAGTCCAAAAGGTATTGAGGGATTTACCTTTGATAATATCCAGCTTACTGTCGCTCACAATGATTTGATTATGAAAGAAATCGTGGCGCCGGTGCCAACGAGCTGCCAATTAGGTGAGCAGGCCTCTATTACCGTCAGAATTGAAAACTCAGTAGGGAATCCCGTCTTTAATGTACCGGTTTCTTATCAAATCGACTCCCGCCCAATCGTTACCGAATACATCGAACGCATTGATCCAAATAGTGAGCTTGATTATACGTTTTCTACACCTGGAGACTTTAGCACTTACAAAATTTACAACCTCAGGGTATGGGTATCGGCCGAGGGAGACCACGATGAACTCAATAACGAATTGACGACCACCCTGTCAAATTCTTTATTAGTTACCCAATTCCCCTATTTAGAAGATTTTGAAAATGGAGACGGCCATTGGTTTACACAAGGCAAAAACTCTTCTTGGGAATTTGGCACACCGTCATCGACTCGAATCAATCGCGCGGCAAGTGGCGTCAACGCTTGGAAAACAAACCTAACCGGATTCTATAACGAAGAAGAACATTCCTACCTATACTCTCCATGCTTTTATATCGGTGGAATATCCAAGCCCATGCTCAGTTTCATGTTGGCCTTGGATATTGAAAACTGCACCACGCCTACTATTTGCGATGCCGCCTGGGTTGAATACAGTTACGACGGTGTGGAATGGTCGGTGTTAGGCAATAAGGACGAGGGTACGAACTGGTATAACAAAGCTAGTTCGGGAAACCCCCATTGGGCAATCGCGAGTAATACGCATTGGCATGTAGCAACCATTCCCCTACCCGTCCCCACTCATCCGTCACAGGAGTTTATCCGACTTCGTTTTGTCATGGTTTCAGACCTGGCTGTAAACCGAGAGGGAGTTGCCCTGGACGACATTCATATTTACGATCAGTTTGCAGAAATTAGCAGTTCCAACGGAGCCGGAAGTGAAATCAGTCATACGATAGCGTCGAATGACGCTATTTGGACCCATTTTATGGGAAGCGACGGAGTAGCGGTTTCCCTGAATCCGAACCATAGTACTCCGAATCCGGGTCTGGTGAATGCCAAGTACTTTGTTCACAATGGAACGGTACGAAATGCCGAGAACACCTATTATCACCATCGAAATTTCGTGATTCAACCCGTAATCCGGGAGTTCAATCCCGGCATGAAAGTGCGTCTTTACCTCCCTGATTCTGAAATGGAAGTACTAAGAACTGCTACCGGCTGTTCGTCCTGCCTTAAACCACAGTCGGTCATCGATTTGGGGATTTCCAAATATTCAGGATCACTGGGAGAGAATGGAAATATTTCCGACAATACCAGCAGTGGTTACTGGGAGTATATCGAACCCTCGGATGTGACAAAAGTACCTTATGCCAACGGATATTATTTGGAATTCACAACCAGTCGTTTTTCTGAGTTTTGGCTAGCCTCCGGTCCGCTCTTCAATTCCTCGCCCCTCCCTGTGAACCTGGCATCATTCAACGCAATGAAAGGCGAGAACGACGAAGCAATTCTGGAATGGATGGTCACGGAAGCCAGTAATTTCAGTCATTATGAAATCCAAAAGGCGATTGGGAACGAGGCGATGAACAAGGGCAATTTCACTCCCTTAGCTATCATCAACCCGGTAGTGTCCAAAACCGGATCTTTTAGGTATACTGATTACAATCCGGGCAGTCCGGTGGTCTATTACCGATTGAAAATGGTAGATTCGGACGGCAGTTTTACGTATTCAGAGGTGAGGTCGGTGATGATCGACACCATTTTCCAACCCTTTTTATATCCCAACCCGTCGGCTGACGATGTCTTTTTCCTGCACTATCAAACGGGAGAAACAGTGAATTTTACGGTGAGAGATGTACAGGGTCGCTCTCTGAAAACCGGGTCTATCGTAGGGAATGGCTTTTTGCAAAAAATGCCCATCGATCTGAAAGGCTACAGCTCCGGCGTTTACTTGGTGGAAGTAGAAACATCTCAAAACAAATCTATTTTGAGACTGATCAAAAAATAGTTTTTAGAAAATGAATTTAAACGAAAAATATCCTTGTAGATAGTCGAGCCAGGGCGTCACGTTCGTGCTTCCTACCCCCGGTTGGTAATTATCTTTACGTAGACCGATAAGATTATTACGGGGAGGATTTAGGGTTTTTTGTACCCCAAAATCAAGCATGAATCTTCGATTTAATACTCGGGTAAAGCCTAACCTCAACCCCGGTACAAGCACAGTACCCTGCACCTTTACAGGCTCTCCCTCCCCCAGAGGCTGGGTCGACATAACATCGAAAAACCGTGCCGACTGACTATAGTTAGATACAACCCATAACGGATTTAAATAGAATCGAACCTTTTGAGAAGGACCGAATTCGCGCGTATATAAGCGAAACCCTAATCGACCATAGACTCCCGAAGTTCGTAAGTCTTTGTATCCATCCCATACCTTATCGTCGTAAAATCCTCTAAAATGAGTATTAAAGGTATATCCAAAGTCGACCGTTACTGCATACCACTCGCGATTTGAAAACTCAGACGTAACTTCAAGACTACTCCCAATTAAGGGGGGCAGGTTGATTCCTACCTTGGAGGTCCATTGCGCCCATACGGGATTCGCTAGAAATATAAAAAGGAGAAATAAATTTCGCATGATAGCAGTAAATTAGATCTTCGAAACCGATCGTAGTGTTGGCGTTGAGTTATAACGAACGTAAATAGTCACTATCCCTTCCAAATTTGATTTCAACTCTAAATAATTGATACCACCTGTATTTCGAATTTTCTGTAACCTTTTTGGGGTTTCTCTACCCTAATAAGGAAAAGTATCAAATAAATATACGAAATAATGGAAAATTCAGTCAAAAACCCAACGGTTAATCAGGTTTTCAACTTGTTAAAGTACACGTTCGTTGTTGTTCCCATCGTCGCAGGGCTTGATAAATTCTCGAATATTTTAACGCAATGGGATCAATACCTTAACCCAACTTTTGCCGACATCCTCCCTTTATCGCCGACGGCATTTATGAAGGTAGTTGGGGTTATCGAAATTGTAGCAGGTGTGATTGTGCTCAAAAAAACCGAACTTGGTGGTTATATCGTAGCAGCTTGGTTAACATTGATTGCCCTTACCTTAGTGGTAGGCTTTAATTATGTGGACGTGGCCGTACGGGATCTAGTGATGGCTATTGCTGCTTATTCCCTGGCTAGACTATCAAAAATTATCGGTTAGTCGATCAAACCTACCAATGACACCCGAAAAAGAACTCATCGAACGCATCCTACTAGGGGAAAAATCGCTGTTTGAGTTAATTGTAAGACGTTTCAATCCGCTTCTCTATAAAGTAGGCCGATCCTATAATCTCAATCATGAAGATACACAGGATCTTATGCAGGAGACATTTATAGACGCTTATAAATACTTGCCGACTTTCCAGGGGCGATCCGAATTTAAGACCTGGATCATCCGAATCATGATGAACCATTGTTATCGCAAAAAGGAAAAATCCAGCTATAAATACGAAATACTTCAGGACGCTCGTGAAAATACGTCGATCATGTTTTCGGATTCAAACCACGATTTAGAAAAAATCATTTATACGAAGGAGCTGGGTCAGATCATCGAAGCTGCTCTTCAGAAAATTCCCTTCGAGTATAGAATGACGTTCTCGTTACGTGAGATCATCGGCATGACCGTTTCAGAAACAGCCGGTTTACTACAGATCTCAGAAGCCAACGTAAAGGTTCGATTAAATAGAGCTAAGTCCATGCTTCGAAGAGAGATTGAAAAATCATATCCTCCCAAAGAACTTTTCGAGTTCAATTTGATTTATTGCGACAAAATTGTGGATAGGGTGATGAAGGTAATTCAAGATATTCCCCTCGACGATTTGCAATAAATCCTAGCTATAAAAATCCGTGTTATTAGAATCCGTTGGTTGTCACTCCCTAGTTCGAAAAGGTAGGATAGGTTCGATGGGCTGTCAAAAGTTATATTTAATCGAGACACCCCCCTTTAAAAACTAGCCAGTCTATTCGATGTCCCCTTCCGTTCCCAGGCCGACAATTCAACACGGCCGTTTTCGATGAAGTAGTTGCGTTCACTGATAGACGTTTTCTGAATTCCAAAAGCCAACTCCATCCTAAGCCCCCCATGCCATCCTGAGGCCTACTGTCATCCTGAGGCCTACTGTCATCCTGAGGCTCTCGAAGGATGCTCCAACGACCCATGCCATCCTGAGCCCT
>ENA-UOVV01002424-UOVV01002424.1-compost-metagenome-genome-assembly--contig:-NODE-2424-length-10709-cov-14.844002_pt1 | contig 10709 bp, 7 predicted proteins | sample MGYA00238155_ERZ761577 | MGnify/ENA primary metagenome ERZ761577 (study PRJEB28898, sample SAMN06268775) | compost metagenome | isolation source: Emeryville, CA | place: USA:Emeryville, CA | collected... | reverse complement strand
TACGGCGGCACGATCGTGAAGCTCGGCTCCGAGACCGAGGCGTTCCAGCAGGGCATCATCGATGTCGCCATGATGAGCGGCGTCTTCGACCCCGCCAAGATGGGCCTGCTCAACCTCACCTACGCAATGCCGTTCGGCCCCGCCGATCCGCGGGCCGTGACCGCGGCCGTGGAAAAGGCGCTCGTCGAGACTGAGGGCGCGCTCGCGGCACTGGAGGAGACGACGGGCGTCGTCTATATCGGCGGCGGCATTTCCATCGACGATTACAACATCGGCGCCACCAAGGCATTCGCCAAGATCGCCGACATGGACGGGGTCAAGATCGGCGGTGCCGGCCCCAATCTCGCATGGCTCGCGGGAACCGGCGCGGTCGGAGTGCAGGGCTCCTTCGTCAGCTTCTATAACGACATCAAAACCGGCGTGTACGACGGCTATATCGGCTGGATGACGGCGGGGGTTCCGGCGAAGCTTTATGAGGTGGCACCCAACTGGAACCAGGTCGGCTTCGGCGCCATGTATATCGGCGGGCTCGGCGTTTCCAAGATGCAGTGGGACAGCTTCTCCGACGAGGTGAAGGCGGCGTTCCGTGTCGGCGCGGCGGCCTATACCGAAGCCTATTTCAACGAGCAGGACGCCCGCTACGAGTCCTCCAAGAAGACCATGCTCGAAAACGGCGGCACTGTCGTCGAACTCGACCCGGCCGAGCGGAGCGAGTGGATCAAGGCCCTGCCGAACCCCACCACTGCGTGGGCGGCAGCGGCCGAAGCCCGCGGCGAGCCCGGCAAGAAGGTCCTTGAAGCCTACCGCGACAACCTCAAGGCGGGCGGCTTCGAATTCGAGCGGGACTACCTCGCCGAATGACCCTGCCACGCCCGGCGCGCCACGCGCCGGGCGTCTTCAATTCCGGGGAGAGGACAGATGGCCGAAGAAGCCGCAATTCCGCGCGAGGACGCGCCACCGCCAAGCATGCCCAGCGGCCCCTTCGGCCGCGTGGTGGGCATCATGAACGCCATCGGCACGCTGTGGATCATCGGGCTGATGATCCTCATCAATGCCGACATCTTCGGACGCAGCTTCCTGCATCATCCGATTGCCGGCGTACCGGAGCTGGTCGCCTTCTCGATTGTCGGCATCGTCTTCATGCAACTCGCCCATACGCTGCGCAACGGCTCGATGACGCGTTCCGACGTGCTGCTCGGCGTGCTGGAGCAGCGCGCGCCGCGCGCACGCTTCGTGCTGCTGACGATCTTCCACCTGGTCGGCGGCGTGCTGATGCTCATCGTCGCCTGGAAATACTGGCCGAGCGTGGTTTCCGCCTGGCAGCACCCCGAGCGCAACTTCATGGGCAATCCGGGCTTCTTCACCATCTCGCAGTGGCCGCTGTTCGCGCTCGTCTTCCTCGGCGTCGTGGCGACGGCGATCCAGTTTCTGCTGCTGTCCTGGAACGACTTCAATTCCGCCCGCGGAGTACGGCCATGAGCGGCATCGAGATCGCCTTCGTCTCCATCGCGATCATGCTGGTCCTGATCTATTCGGGGCTGCATGTCGCCATCGCGCTGGTTCTTCTGTCCTTCTGCGGCGTCTGGCTGCTCAAGGGCAATTTCGACATCGCTTCCAACATGCTGGTGCTGGCCTTCAAGGACGCCATCAGCGACTACATCTTCGGCGTCGTGCCGCTGTTCGTGCTGATGGGCCTGCTGGTGGCGATCGCCGGCATAGGCCGCGACACGTTCGAAGTCGCCGCGCAGCTGTTCCGCAAGGTGCTGGGCGGGCTGGGCATCGCCACCGTCGCGGCCAACGCCGTCTTCGCCGCCATCACCGGCATCTCGATCGCCTCGGCCGCCGTCTTCACCAAGGTGGCGGTACCCGAGATGATGCGGCACGGCTACACGCCGCGCTTCTCGGTCGGCGTCGTCGCCGGCTCCTCGGTGCTGGGCATGCTGCTGCCGCCGAGCCTGCTGTTCATCCTCTACGGCGTGCTCACCGAGGAGTCGGTCGGCACGCTGTTCATAGCCGGCATCATCCCCGGCATCGTGCTGTCGCTGGTCTACTGCGCCGGCATCTTCGCGATGGGGCGCTGGTGGCCGTCCTTCATCGGCACCGGCAAGGTCGAGACCGCCGACGTCAAGCCGGATATGAGCGCCGGCGAGATGATCAACAAGCTCGCACCGATCATCATCCTCATCGCCGTCGTGCTGGGCGGCATCTATGGCGGCTTTTTCACGCCCACCGAAGCCGGCGCCGCCGGTGCGCTGGGCGCGCTGATCGTCTCGCTGGCCAAGCGCCGGCTTACCTGGGCGAGCTTCTGGCAGGTGCTCGTGCAGACGGGGCACATCACGTCCTCGATCTGCTTTCTCATCATCGGCGCCAGCCTCTATTCGCGCATGCTGGCCATGTCCGGCATGCCGGGCTGGCTCGGGTCCTCGGTGCTGGAGTCGGGCATGGGCTCGACCGCCATCATCATGGCCCTGATGGTCGTGGTCATCCTCCTCGGCACCATCATCGATTCGGCCTCCATCATGCTGCTGACGCTGCCGATCGCCGTGCCGATCCTGACCGGCATGGAGGTGGACCTGATCTGGCTGGGCGTGCTGATGGTGCTGGCCGTCGAGATCGGCATATTGACGCCGCCCTTCGGCATCGCCGTCTTCGTGGTGAAGGCGACATTAGGACCCGACAGCAAGATCACGCTGAACGACATCTTCGCAGGGTCGTTTCCCTTCGCGCTGATGATGGTCTTCGTGCTGGTCCTGGTGTTCCTGTTCCCGACGCTGGCGACGGCGCTTCTTTAAAAAACGCACCAAAACACAAGGAGCCGCTGATATGGCAAAATGGCAATACACCAAGGGACTGCACGACATCGGCAACGGGTGCTATGCCTATCTCGTGCCCGACGGGAGCTGGGGCTGGTCCAATTCCGGCCTCGTCGTCGACGGCGACGCGACGCTTCTGGTCGACACGCTGTTCGACCTGAAGCTGACGGCCGAGATGCTGGAAACCTATCGCGCCGCCATTCCTGCCGCGAAGAAGATCGGCACGCTCGTCAACACCCATGCCGACGGCGATCACACCTTCGGCAACCAGCTCGTCAAGGACGCCCGCATCATCGGGACGCAGGGCACGGTCGACGATTTCGCCCGCTTCGATCCCAAGGTCGTGCAGAACATCTGCCTCAATGCCGAGCAGTTCGGCTCGGCCGGCGTGTTCATGCGCGAATGCTTCCGGCCGTTCGACTTCTCCGGCATCGAGCTGACGCCGCCGACCGAAACCTTCTCCGGCACGATGGACATCATGGTGGGCTCCAAGAAGGTGCAGCTCATCGAGGTCGGCCCGTCGCACTCGCTCGGCGACGCGCTGATCTATGTCCCCGACGACAAGGTGGTCTATACGGGCGACATCCTTTTTACCGGCGGCACGCCGATCGCCTGGTACGGACCCGTCAAGCGCTGGATCAACGTCTGCGACATGGTGCTCGACATGGACGTCGAGACGATCGTGGCCGGCCACGGGCCGATCTCGACCAAGGACGACGTGCGCGAGATGCGCGACTATCTGCAGTACGTCACCGACAAGGCACGGCCGCTGTGGGAAGCGGGGATGGACTATCTCGCCGCGTCCTACAAGCTGGATCTCGGCAAGTACCGGGACCGGGAGGATGCCGAGCGGGTGGTCGTCACGATGCAGACGCTGTTCGACGATTTCGACGATGCGCCGGAACGGCCGGTGCGACCGCCGATCCCCTATTTCGCCGAGATGAAGAGCTTCCGCCACCACCTCGGAAGCGGGCCGGTCCACGCGGCCTACTGCAAGGCCTGCGGCCTCAAGCACGACGCGTATTGACCGCGAAGCCATGAGGATCGGGCTCGCCGGTCTGGGCCACATGGGCGCGCCGATGGCGGCGCGCCTGCTGGCGGCCGGCTTCGACGTCGGCGTCTACAATCGCGATGTCGCCAGGGCCGCGCCGCTGGTCGAGGCGGGCGCCCGTCACGCGCATTCCCCGCAGGAGCTTGCGGCAGGCGCCGACGTCGTCGTCACCGTGCTCTTCGACGACGCCGCCGTCGAGGCGGTCGCCCTGGGTGCGAACGGCCTTGCAGCTTCCATGAAGCCCGACGCAATCCACCTGTCGTGCTCCACCATCTCCCCTGCACTTGCCGACCGGCTGGAGGCGGCGCATCGCGAGCGCGGCCAGCATTGCGTCTCTGCCCCCCTGCTCGGCAGCGCCGCCATGGCCAGGGCCGGCAGCCTCTATCTCGCCGCCTCCGGGCCCGACGCCGCGATCGAAAGGCTCGGGCCGGTCTTCTCGGCAATCGCCCAGCAGACCAAGATCGTCGGCGACCGGCCGCGCCACGCCGCCGTCGCCAAGCTCGCCAACAATTTCCTCATATTCGCGCTCACGGAGGCGATGGCCGAGGCGCTGGCCTTTGCCGAAAGCTCCGGCCTTTCCCGCGCGGCGATGATGGAGCTGCTTTGGGACACCGATTTCGGCCGCCGCATCTTCGCCGTCTACGGCCGCAAGGTCCTCGAACACGACTTCGAGCCGCCCACCGCGCCCACGCGCCTTGCGCTCAAGGATATCGGCCTTGCCATCGCGCATGCCGAGGCTTGCGGGGCCTCCATGCCGATGGCGCTGTTCGCGCGCGACCGGCTCGCGAAGACGCTGGCGCGCGGCTGGGGCGATCTCGACTTCGCCGCGGTCGCGCTGCTGGCCGACGCCGAAAGCAGGCGCTGACCGTTCAGCCCTCGCCGCGCCGGGCCGGCGGCCGCTTCATCCCGGCACCCGGGCCGCAACGCCGGCCGGCCCCTTGTGCGAAAAAGGCGGCGATCAGACGTTCCTGCGCTTGCCTTCCATCAGGTCCAGCACCGCGCGCGCGGCGTCGAGCACGTTGGTGCCGGGGCCGAACACGGCCGCGACGCCGTTGTCGAGCAGGTACTGGTAGTCCTGCCGCGGAATGACCCCGCCGGCCACGACGATGACATTGTCGGCGCCGCGGGCCTTGAGCGCCTCGACCAGCTGCGGGGCCAGCGTCTTGTGGCCGGCGGCCAGCGACGACATGCCGACCACATGCACCTTCGATCTGACCGCGAGGTCGGCCGCCTCCTCCGGCGTCTGGAACAGCGGGCCGGGCACCACCTCGAAGCCGATGTCGCCGAAGGCCGATGCGATGATCTTGGCGCCGCGGTCGTGGCCGTCCTGCCCGAGCTTGGCCACCATGACGCGCGGCGAGCCGCCGAGCGCCTTCTTCAGCCCGTCGATCCGCCCGACCAGAACGTCATATTCGGGGTCGCCTTCGTAGGCGGGTCCGTAGACCTTGCTCACCACTTTCGGGGTCGCTTCATGGTCGCCGAAGGCGTGACGCATGGCATCCGAAATCTCGCCGACGCTGGCGCGGGCGCGGGCGGCCTCGACGGCGGCGGCAAGGACGTTGCCCTGGCCGCTGCGGGCGACCTGCTCCAGCGCGGCGAGGGTTTCCCCGACGCGCTTCGGATCGCGCTGGCGGCGCATCCGGTCGAGCCGCCGGATCTGCGCCTCGCGCACCGCCTTGTTGTCGATGTCGAGGATCTCGATCTCGTCTTCCTGCTCGAGCCGGTACCTGTTGACCCCGACGATCACCTCCTCGCCGCGGTCGACCGCGGCCTGCCGGCGGGTGGCCGCCTCTTCGATCAGGCGCTTGGGCAGGCCCTCATTGACCGCCCTCGTCATGCCGCCGCGCGCCTCGATCTCCCCGATCAGCGCCCAGGCCGCATCGGCGAGCTCCCTGGTCAGGCTTTCGACATAGAAGGACCCCGCAAGGGGGTCGACCACCTTCGTCACGCCCGTCTCGTGCTGGAGGATCAGCTGCGTGTTGCGGGCGATACGGGCCGAAAACTCGGTCGGCAGCGCGATCGCCTCGTCGAAGGAGTTGGTGTGCAGGCTCTGCGTGCCGCCCAGGACGGCGGCGAGCGCCTCGTAGGCGGTGCGCACGATGTTGTTGTAGGGGTCCTGCTCCTGCAAGGACACGCCCGAGGTCTGGCAGTGGGTGCGCAGCATCAGCGAGGACGCCTTCTTCGGCGCGAACTCCTCCATGATGCGCGTCCACAACAGCCGCGCCGCCCGCAGCTTCGCCGCCTCCATGAAGAAGTTCATCCCGATGGCGAAGAAGAAGGAGAGCCGGCCGGCGAAATCGTCGACGTCGAGCCCCTTCCGCAACGCGGCGCGCACATATTCGCGGCCATCGGCCAGCGTGAAGGCCAGCTCCTGCACCAGCGTCGCCCCGGCCTCCTGCATATGGTAGCCGGAGATCGAGATCGAGTTGAACTTCGGCATCTCCCTGGCCGTATACTCGATGATGTCGGCGACGATGCGCATCGAGGGTTCGGGCGGGTAGATGTAGGTGTTGCGGACCATGAACTCCTTGAGGATGTCGTTCTGGATGGTCCCCGAAAGCTTTTCGCGCGGAACACCCTGCTCCTCGCCGGCGACGATGAAGCTGGCGAGGATCGGGATCACCGCGCCGTTCATCGTCATCGAGACCGAGACCCTTTCGAGCGGGATGCCGTCGAACAGGATCTTCATGTCCTCCACCGAATCGATCGCGACGCCGGCCTTGCCGACATCGCCCTCGACGCGCGGATGATCGCTGTCGTAGCCGCGATGGGTCGCCAGATCGAAGGCGACCGACACGCCCTGCTGGCCGGCAGCCAGCGCCTTGCGGTAGAAGGCGTTGGAGGCTTCCGCCGTCGAGAAGCCGGCATATTGGCGGATCGTCCACGGCCGCCCGGCATACATGGTCGCGCGCGGGCCGCGCAGGAACGGCTTGTGTCCCGGCAAGGAGCCGACAGCCTCGATGCCGGCGATGTCGGCGGCCGTGTAGAGCGGCTTGACCGCGATGCCCTCCGGCGTCTGCCAGATCAGCGTGTCGGGGTCGCGCTTGATCTCCTTCTCGGCGAGGGAACGCCATTTTTCGAGGTCGGGGTCGGTCATGCGAGCCTCCTGCGGAAGGGCGCCCGACCCTCCCCCTCGCGGGGAGGGTTGCTGCGAAGCAGCGGGGTGAGGGTCGAGGCGCGATGTCCTTCCGAACCCCCATCCCGGACCTGCGATCCGACCCTCCCCACAGGGGGGAGGGCTGGGCTGACTACCGCCATCACTCGAACTCCATGATCAGTTCGTCGACGGCGAGGCTGGCGCCGGCCTTCGCCGCCACCTTCACCACCACCGCCCGGCGTTCGGCGCGCAGCACATTTTCCATCTTCATGGCCTCGACGGTCGCCAGCGCCTGCCCGGCCTCGACCGTATCACCCTCTCCGACGAGGATCGAGGTGACGACACCCGGCATCGGGCACAGCAGCATCCTGGACGTATCCGGCGGCAGCTTTTCGGGCATCAGCCGCGCAAGCTCCGCCACCCGTGGCGCGCGCACATGGGCGACGAGGTCGATGCCCTGCCAGCGCAGGCGCCAGCCCGAGCCGGCCATCGCCACCTTGACGCCGAGGCGCGCGTCGCCGACCGAAAAATGCGCCAGCCGGCGGCCCGGCAGCCAGTCGCTCATCACCTCGATCGGCTCGCCGCCGTCCAACGCGACAAGCGTATAGCCGCCGCCCTCCCTGACGGAGACCGCGAAGGACCGGGCGCCGAGCGTCACGACCCAGTCCTCGCCGACCGCGCGCGGATGGTTCGCCAGCGCGCCCGAGATCAGCACCGCCCGCTTCTGCGCCCGCAGGTTGACGAAGGCGGCGACGGCGGCGAGCGTGCGGGCCTGCGCGTCGGACGGCTCGACGCCCGCGAAACCTTCGGGAAACTCCTCGGCGATGTAGGCGGTGGTCAGGCGGCCTTCGCGAAAGCGCGGCTGCTGCATGACGGCCGACAGGAACGGCAGGTTGTGGCCGATGCCCTCCACCTCGAAATCGTCGAGCGCGGCGGCCATGGCGTCGACCGCCCTCGACCGGGCCTCCGGCCCCTGCCCCGGCGCCCAGGCGCAGAGCTTGGCGATCATCGGGTCGTAATACATCGAGATCTCGCCGCCCTCGAACACGCCGGTGTCGTTGCGCAGCACCGTGCCGTCGGCGCGCGGGCCTTCCTCGGGGGGGCGATAGCGCGTCAGCCGGCCGATGGAGGGGAGGAAATTGCGGTAGGGGTCCTCCGCATAGAGGCGGCTCTCGATCGCCCAGCCGTCGAGCTTCACGTCGTCCTGGCCGAAGGCGAGCTCCTGGCCGGCGGCGACGCGGATCATCTGCTCGACGAGGTCGATGCCGGTGACCAGCTCCGTCACCGGGTGCTCGACCTGCAGCCGCGTGTTCATCTCGAGGAAGTAGAAATTGCGGCTGCCGTCGACGATGAACTCGACGGTGCCGGCAGAGAAATAGCCGACCTCGCGGGCAAGCGCGCATGCCTGCTCGCCCATCGCCCTGCGCGTCTTTTCGTCGAGGAAGGGCGACGGCGCCTCCTCGATGACCTTCTGGTTGCGGCGCTGGATCGAGCATTCGCGCTCGCCGAGATAAAGCACGTTGCCGTGCTGGTCGCCCAGGACCTGGATCTCGATATGGCGCGGCTCGGTGACGAATTTCTCGATGAAGATACGGTCGTCGCCGAAGGAGGACATCGCCTCGTTCCTGGAGGACTGGAAGCCCTCCCTCGCCTCGGCGTCGTTCCAGGCGATCCGCATGCCCTTGCCGCCGCCGCCGGCCGAGGCCTTGATCATCACCGGATAGCCGATATCGTGCGAAATGCGCACCGCCTCGTCGGCGTCCTCGATCAGCCCCATATGGCCGGGAACGGTGTTGACGCCGGCGGCCGCGGCGATCTTCTTCGAGGTGATCTTGTCGCCCATCGCACGAATAGCCTTCACCGGCGGGCCGATGAAGGCGATCTTCGCTCCGGCCAGCGCCTCGGCAAATTTCGGGTTCTCGGACAGGAAGCCGTAGCCGGGATGTACGGCATCGGCGCCGGTCTGCCGGATCGCGTCGAGGATCCTGTCGATGACGATATAGGACTGCGCCGACGGCGCCGGGCCGATATGCACGGCCTCGTCGGCCATGCGCACGTGCAGCGCGTAGCGGTCCGCATCCGAATAGACGGCAACGGTCGGGATGCCGAGCCTGCGCGCCGTCTTGACGACGCGGCAGGCGATCTCGCCCCGGTTGGCGATCAGGATCTTCTTGAACATCATCTGCCGGCGATCTTGTCCTGGGTCCTGGTTTCGAAATCGGACGCGTCGTGCCGCTCGTGGAGCTGCGTGGCCGGGTCGCCCGAGGTCTTGTTGACCATGCTCCCGCGCCTGACCGCGGGGCGCGCGCCGACCTGCTTCGTCCAGCGCTGCACATGGGCGTATTCGTGCACGGACAGGAAGGTGCCGGCGTCCTCATAGGACTGGTTGAGGGCGAGCCGCCCGTACCAAGGCCAGATCGCCATGTCGGCGATCGAATATTCGCTGCCGGCCATATATTCGTGGCTGGCGAGATGGCGGTCGAGCACGTCCATCTGCCGCTTCGTCTCCATCGCGTAGCGGTTGATGGCATATTCGATCTTCATCGGCGCGTAGGCATAGAAATGGCCGAAGCCGCCGCCGAGGAAAGGCGCCGACCCCATCTGCCAGAACAGCCAGTTCATGGCCTGCGTGCGGGCGCGCAGATCCGTCGGCAGGAAGGCGCCGAATTTTTCCGCGAGATAGGTGAGGATCGAGCCGGATTCGAAGATGCGGAGCGGCGCGCCGCCGTCCTTCGGCGCATGGTCCATCATCGCCGGGATCTTCGAGTTCGGGTTGACCTCGACGAAGCCGGAACCGAACTGGTCGCCCTTGCCGATACTGATGAGCCAGGCGTCGTATTCGGCGCCGGAATGGCCGGCGGCCAGAAGCTCCTCCAGCATGATCGTCACCTTGACCCCGTTCGGGGTGCCCAGCGAATAAAGCTGGAGCGGGTGCTTCCCGACCGGCAGCTCCTTCTCATGCGTGGGGCCCGCGACCGGCCGGTTGGTCGAGGCGAAGGCGCCGCCGGAGGCGGTGTTCTCCCAAACCTTCGGCGGGACATAGCCCGCGGGGAAGTTCTTTTGCGGCGGGAATTTTTCTGTGTCTGTCATGGAAATCTCCGAAATGAACGCTGCCGCTCACCCTCGCCCTCTCCCCGCTCGCGGGGAGAGGGCGCCGGCAGGCGGATGAGAGGCGGAGCCAGCATATCAGGAATGTCTCACAGCGGGATCGTGTCGTGCTTTTTCCAGGGCTGCGCGAGCGTCTTGGAGCGCAGCATGGCGAAGGCACGGGCAATGCGCTTGCGCGAGGAATGCGGCATGATGACCTCGTCGATGAAGCCGCGCTCGGCCGCCTTGAACGGGTTGGCGAAATTCTCCTCGTATTCCCGGGTCCGCGCCGCGATCTTGTCGGCGTCGCCGAGCTCCGAGCGGTAAAGGATCTCGGTCGCGCCCTTGGCGCCCATCACCGCGATCTCGGCCGTCGGCCAGGCGTAGTTGATGTCGGCGCCGATATGCTTGGAGGCCATCACGTCATAGGCGCCGCCATAGGCCTTGCGCGTGATCAGGGTGACCATCGGGACGGTGGCCTGCGAATAGGCGAACAAGAGCTTCGCCCCATGCTTGATGACGCCGCCATATTCCTGCGCGGTGCCCGGCAGGAAACCCGGCACGTCGACCAGCGTCAAAAGCGGGATCGAGAAGGCGTCGCAGAAGCGGACGAAGCGGGCGGCCTTGCGCGAAGAATCGATGTCGAGGCAGCCGGCGAGCA
>ENA-UOVV01002422-UOVV01002422.1-compost-metagenome-genome-assembly--contig:-NODE-2422-length-10715-cov-11.424296_pt1 | contig 10715 bp, 11 predicted proteins | sample MGYA00238155_ERZ761577 | MGnify/ENA primary metagenome ERZ761577 (study PRJEB28898, sample SAMN06268775) | compost metagenome | isolation source: Emeryville, CA | place: USA:Emeryville, CA | collected... | reverse complement strand
ACGATGAAGTCCGAGGGCGCGGCCGCCGACAGCCGCCGCCACGCAGCGTTGCAGCCCGGTCCCGACCCCCTTGCCCTTCCAGCGCCCATCCGTCGCAAGCTGCCCCAGCAGCGCACGGCCGCTGCTCAGACCGCGTTCTGTAACGGGCGCGCGCGCTCGACCCGCTCGCGCTCCCTGGGCGTGTTCATCACCTCCCAAAGATCGCTGCGCCGCTGCACGTTGAGCCAGAAGTCCGGGCTGTTGCCGAACACGCGCGCGAGGATCAGCGCCGTCGCCGCCGTCACGTTCCTGCGATTGCCGCACAGTTCGTTGACGTGCTTGCGCTGGACGCCCATCGCCTCGGCAAGCGCGCCCTGCGTCAGCCCCATCGGCTGCATGAACTCCTCGGTCAGTATCTCGCCGACAGTCGCCGGCTTGCGCCTGGTGGTCAGCATGTTCGCCTCGCTTTCATCGGTAGCCGTGATCGTCCAGATAAATTCCGTCCGCCTCTGCCACATCGCGCCGCACCGCTACCGGGCGGCGTGGAACGAGGCCAAGGCCGAGATGGGCCTGGCCGACGACAGGGACCTGGTGCCGCATGTGCTGCGGCACACCTGTGCCTCGCGCCTCGTCAAGGGCGGCATCGACATCAGGCGCGTGCAGATGTGGCTCGGCCACCAGACGCTGACGATGACCATGCGCTATGCGCATCTGGCCACTTTCGACCTCGACAATTGCGTGGCCGTGCTGGAGGCCGGCACGCGAAACGCGGGAGGTCCGGACGCCGACGGCGCGAGGTAGGCGCGGGGGGCGTCTTGCCGTGCGTCCCGCCGGATGCGCCGCGCGCTCAGGCCGGAACGTAGGTCAGCCTGATCGCGGCCTCGCCGATCCGGTCGCTGGCCACAAGGCGCAGCCGCGGCCGCGGGCCGGCGAAGAACGGCTTGCCGCGCCCGAGCACAACCGGGTGGAAATAGAGCCGGTATTCGTCGACGAGACCGAGGTCGGTCAGGCCTTGCGCCAGCTCCGGCCCGCTGACGTCGATCTCCCCGCCGAGCCGGGCCTTGAGCCCGCGGATCGCCGCCCCGACATCGGCCCCGGCCAGCGTGGCGTTGGGGCCGACGGCCTTCAGCGAGCGCGACACCACCCATTTCGGCTGGCGCCGCCAGGCTTGCGCGAACGCGCGCTCCTGCGCGTCCCATTCGGGGCGGTCCTCGTCCCAGTAGCGCATCACCTCGTACATGCGGCGGCCGTACACGCTGCCGGTCAGGCTGCGCACCTGCTCTATCCAGTGCCGGAAGAGCGCGGGGTCGGGCGCGAATTCCTCGTGGTCGACATAGCCGTCCAGCGACAGGTTCATTCCAAAGACGAGCTTCGCCATACTGCAGGATCTCCATCCGGATCCCAGACTATCCCGCGCTTTCGACGCGCGTAAGGGGAGGCCCGCACGCACAGCGCCCGCACAAGCGGCGTGGCGACGAGCCGGGGCATCGGACCTCAAACATCGAACAACGTGCTGGCGATTTCCGGCCTGGTGACCGCGAACCGCTCGGGCCCCACCTCGGCCAGGAACTCGGTGAGCACCTCGATCAGCAGCCGCATGAACAACGGCTTGCGGTCTCCGTAGATGTCGGCGACGAACAGCTTGGCCTGCGGCAGCGCATCCAGGATCGGGCGGCGGACGACGTCGTCGCCGTCCTGCATGGCCCGGCTTATGGGGCGCAGCTGCAGGATCGAGAAGCCGAAGCCGGCCGCGACGGCGGAGCGGATCGTTTCATAGGAACGGGTCTGGAAGGACACTTCAGGGCGGATCGCCAGAAGGTCGAACATGGCCAGATGATAGTTCGACGTCTGGGCCGTGGTCAGAAGGATGAGCGGCTGCGTCGACAGCTCCCTGAGCGACACCGCCTCCCGCGCCGCAAGGGGGCTCCTCGCCGAGAGGATCGCATGCGCGGGCACGCGGCATATATGCGTCATCTTCTCGGCGAACCTGATGCCGAGATCATAGGCGATCACCACGTCGACGGTGCCGTTCGCGAACCATTGCTGAAGCTGGTCCAGCCCGCCTTCGAACAGCACGATCCGCGTTTCGCCGGCGCGCTCCTTGTACCTGGCCAGCACGTCGGACAGGAACAATCCGCCGAAGGCGAGGCCGCACCCGATCCGCAGCGTGTCGGGCACCCTGCTCGACAGCGAGCCGACCGCGCGCGCGAATTCGGCATGCGCCTCGAGCACCTTGCGGCCCTCCTCCACGAACATCCTGCCGGCGGAAGTGAGCATGACGCCGCGGGCGCGCTGGCGCCGGAAGATGGCGGCGCCGAGCTCCTGCTCGCCGAGCTCGATCCCGGCAAGGATCGAGGACTGGGAAATGTTGAGGAAATTGGCGGCCGCATGCACGCTTCCCAGGCGCGCCACCTCGCAGATGTAACGGATTTGCTTGGGGGAGAGATTCATCGCTGCACCACATTTTATGTAACAATGTTCGTCACAAAATGCATTTTTCCGAGTTAACCGTCTATGCCAGTCTCATCGGACGCGGCGCGCCGAGGAGGCGCCGCGGGTGGCGCCACGCCACAAGCACCGGGCAGAGCGACAAAGATGGATTTCAGTGCAGGACCGCTGGACGGGCTCAGGATCGTCGACCTGACCAGCATCATCATGGGGCCGTTCGCGACCAGGATCCTGGGCGATTACGGCGCCGACGTCATCAAGGTCGAGCCTCTCGGCGGGGATTCGACGCGGTTCTACAGGCCGTCCAGGTCCGGGGACATGTCGGGGACGTCCCTCAATCTCAACCGGAACAAGAGGAGCATCACCCTCGACCTCAAGCACCCGTCCGGCAAGGACGTCCTCGAGAAGATCGTCAAAAGCGCGGACGTGCTTATCCACAGCATGCGGCCGAAGGCGATCGCACGGCTGGGGTTCGGCTATGACCGCGTCCGCGCGCTGAACCCGGACATCGTCTATTGCGGCGCCTACGGCTTCGGCGCGGACGGGCCCTATGCCGACATGCCCGCCTATGACGACACCATCCAGGCGGCCTCCGGCATTTCCGCGCTCTACGAGCGGATGAACGGCGCTCCCGCCTACATCCCGACGGTCCTGTGCGACAAGCTGGCGGGACAGGCGATCGCGCACGGCGTGCTGGCGGCGCTCGTCCAGCGCTTCAGGGGCGGCGGCGGGCAGGCGGTCGAAGTGCCGATGTTCGAGACGGCGGTCGAATTCTTCCTGATCGAGCATCTGGTGGGCGCGACCTTCGAGCCGCCGCTCGGCGAGGCCGGCTACGGCAGGCTGCTCACGGCTTTCCGCAGGCCCTACAGGGTCAGGGACGGCTACGCCGCCGTGGTGCCCTACACCGACAAGAACTGGTCGGACATCTTCGATTTCGCCGGCCGCCCCGGCATTCTCCAGAACCCGAAATTCCGGACCCTTCCGGACCGGGTGGAGAATATCGAGGAGCTCTACTCGCTGCTCACCGAGTTGGTCCGGGCCTACACGCTGAAGGAGCTGAAGGAGGTCTGCGAGGCCAACCAGATCCCGTTCATGCCGGTGATGAGCTTCGACGACGTGATGGCGGACGAGCACATCAAGGCGGTCGGGATGTTCACGACGGCCGTCCACCCCTCGGAAGGGGCGTACCGCTCGGTCCGCCAGCCGATCCGCTTCTCGGGATCGAAATTCGCGATCCGGCGCTATGCCCCGAAGCTCGGCGAGAACTTCGGGGAGATCCTCTCGGAACTCGGATACGGGCCGGACGAGATCGCGAAGCTTGGAGAAAGGCATCTGCCCGGGAACGGCGGAGCCGCGACCGCCGGCGAGGACGCGTCGGCACTGATGGAGCGACAGGCATGAGCAGGAAATCGATCCGGATCGGATGCGGCGCAGGCTTCTGGGGCGACACCGCGGAGGGGCCGCGCCAGATCGTCGAGGCCGGCAATGTCGACTATCTCGTGATGGACTATCTCGCCGAAATGACGATGTCGATCCTCGCCCGCGCCAAGGCGCGCGCGCCGGAGCTCGGCTACGCCACCGATTTCGTCCATGACGTCATGGTCCCCCTCGGCAAGGAGATCGAGCGCCGCAAGATCAAGGTCGTCTCCAATGCCGGCGGGCTCAACCCCCTCGCCTGCTGCGAGGCGATCCGCCGGGCCTTCGCGGAGGCCGGCATAAAGCTGACCGTGGCCGCGGTCGTCGGCGACGACGTGCTCGAGGTCGCGGAAGGCCTCAACGACCTGACGGACATGGACACGGGCGCGCCGAAGCCCGAAAAGCTGCTGACGGCGAACGCCTATGTCGGCGCCTTTCCGATCGCGGCCGCGCTCGCGGCGGGCGCCGACGTCGTTGTGGTCGGGCGCTGCACCGACAGCGCGCTGGTCCTCGGGCCGCTGATCCACGAATTCGGCTGGAGCGCGACCGATTGGGACAGGCTCGCCGCCGGCTCGCTCGCAGGGCATGTCGTCGAGTGCGGCCCCCAGGTCACCGGCGGCATCCAGACCGACTGGCGCGAGGCCGCCGACAGCTGGGACACGATCGGCTTTCCCATCGTGGAGTGCGAGGAGGACGGCAGCTTCGTCGTCACCAAGCCGGATGGAACGGGCGGGCTCGTCAGCCTCGGGAGCGTCGCCGAGCAGATCACCTACGAAACGGGCGATCCGGAAAACTACGTCCTGCCCGACGTGATCTGCGACCTCTCCGGCGTGCAACTGTCGGAGCTCGCGAAGAACCGCATCAGGGTCACCAATGTCCGCGGCAAGCCCGCCACGGGCAGCTACAAGGTCTCGGCCACCTATGCGGACGGCTACCGTACGCTCGCCCTGCTGCAGATCCGCGGCCTCGAAGCCGTGGACAAGGCCCGGGCGACGGGCGCGGCGGTCCTCAGGCGCACCGAGCGCATCTTCGCGCGCGAAGGCCTCGGCCCCTACAGCGAAACCTCGCTCGAGATCCTGGGCGCCGAACAAGGCTACGGGCCGCAGGCGCGGGTGAGCGGCAACCGCGAGGTCGTGCTGAAGATCGCCGCCCGCCATCCGGACCGCCGCGCGCTGGAGATCCTCGCACGCGAGGTCGCGCCGCCCGGAACCTCGATGGCACCGGGAACCAGCGGCATCAGCGGACGGCCGAAAGTCCAGCCGCTGGTCCGGCTGTTCTCGTTCCTCATCGACAAGTCGCGTCTTCAGCTCGAGGTCCTGCTCGACGGGAAGCGCATGCCGGTGGCGATCCGCACCGAAGACGGCCCGCGCCCCGAGACCGCGAACCCGGCCGTCCGCTCGTCCAGGGGCGCGGCGGGCGCCCGCGCAGGCGATGCGGGCGCGGCCGACGGCGAGACGACCGTGCCGCTCGTCAGGCTGGCGATCGCCCGGAGCGGCGACAAGGGCGACAAATCGAACATCGCGGTGCTTGCCCGCCATGCCAGATACGTGCCCGCCATCCGCGCGCAGATGACCCCCGACGCGGTCGCGGCCTATATGGCGCATCTCGTGACGGGCCCGGTCGTCCGGTACGAATGGCCCGGCCTGAACGGCTTCAATTTCCTCCTGCACGACGCGTTGGGCGGCGGCGGAATGGCCTCCCTGCGCTTCGATCCGCAGGGAAAGAGCCACGCCCAGATCCTGCTCGACTTCCCGATTTCCGTCCCCGCCGCGTGGCAGGCCGACCTGCGATGACGCAAAACAGAGCCCTCGGCATCCTGATCTCGCCGAAGGTGCGGGCGACCCACGGCCCGGACCTGAGGGTCGTGGCCGACCAGTGCGGCGTGGAGCTTGCGCTGCGGGAATTCGCGGCGCCGCGCCCGGAGCCCGTCGAGGTCGCCTTCCTGTCGCGCGAGATGCTGGTCGGCTCGACCATGAAGGAGTTCACGCCGCGCATGGCCGCGGCCTTCCGCGAGCTGACGGACGAGGAAAGCCTGAAATGGCTTCACATGTGCTCGTCCGGCGTGGATTTCCCGGCGATCGAGGCCCTTCTGCGGCGGGGCGTCAGGGTCACCACCTCGTCGGGCGCCAATGCCGAGCCGATGGCGCAGACGGCGATCCTCGGCGTGCTGGCGATTTCGCGCGGGCTGCCGCGCTGGGTGCGCTCCCAGGCCAAGCGCCACTGGAACCCGGCGCCGGAGGCGGACTGGCCGGACGACCTCGGCGGCCAGACCATGACCCTGGTCGGCGCCGGCCCGATCGGGCGCGAGATCGCCCGGCTGGCCAAGGCGTTGCGGATGAGGGTCGTCATGGTCCGCCGCCGGGTGGAGGAACTGCCGCCATATTGCGACGAGGTGCACGGACCCGAGACGCTGGCGCAGTTGGCCTCGCGCACCGACTGGCTGGTGCTGGCGGCGCCGCTGACCGCGGCGACCAGGGGCCTCGTCAGCCGGGCCGTCATCGCGCGCCTGCCGCGCCGCGCCAGCGTGGTGAACGTGGCGCGGGGCGAGATCGTCGACGAGGAGGCGCTGATCGCGGCGCTGACGGAGCAAAGGCTCCTCGGCGCCTTTCTGGACGTCTTCTCGCATGAGCCGCTTCATCCGGACTCGCCGTTATGGGACCTGCCGAACGTCATCATCTCCCCGCACAACGCAGCCCTCGCCAAGGGAAACGAGGACAGGCAGGCGCGGGTCTTCATCGACAATTTGTCCCGATATCTGCGCGAGGACGACATGATCAACGAGGTTCACCTCTAGCCGCTTGGGAAATGCCATGGCCGATCTGCTTGCCGAGTTGCGAAATTCCATCCTCTGGCTGACGATCAACCGGCCGGAGAGACGGAACGCGATCACGCCAGCCGTGCTGGACGGGATCGGAGACAATCTCGCAAGGGCGAGGAAGGACGCGTCGATACGCGCCGTCGTGCTCACGGGCGGCGGCGACCAGGCGTTCTGCGCGGGCGCCGATCTCCAGACCGGCTCCTCCTTCAGCTTCGACTACACGCAGCCGACGCTGAAATTCGCCGACCTCCTGCGCGAGGCGCGCGCCATGACCACGCCGCTCATCGCAAGGGTGAACGGCGCCTGCATGGCCGGCGGGATCGGCCTTCTGGCGATGTGCGACCTGGCGATCGCGAGCAGGAACGCGCGCTTCGGCCTCCCCGAGGTCAAGGTCGGCGTCTTTCCGATGATGGTGATTGCGGAGCTTCAGGAGCTCATAGGCAAAAGGAAGCTCTTCGAGCTGTCGATCACCGGCAAGCCGATCGACGCCGACGAGGCCGCCCGCATCGGCCTGATCAACCACGCCGTGGAGCCCGAGGGGCTGGACGCGCGGGTCGAGGAGCTTCTGCAGTCGATCACCGGCAGCTCCCACACCATTCTCGCACGCGGTCTCTATGTCCTGAAGCGCGCCCGGCAGATGCCGCCGGAGGCGGCACTGGCATTCGCGGAAGGGCAGATCGGCCTGCTGGCGCTTACCGAGGATTCCCGGGAGGGACAGGCGGCGTTCCGCGAAAAGCGGAAGCCGCAATGGCGGCATCGCTAGCCACACGCAAACATAAACATTGGGAGGAAATGCAATGAAACTGAAAGCCTTGCTAACCGTACTGGGGCTGATCGCGGCCCCGCTCGCTGCCGCGGCCCAGGGGTATCCGTCCGGCCCGGTGAAGGTCATCGTCGGGTTCGGCCCCGGCAGCTCCGGCGACGTCGTCGCGCGGCTCATCTCCGAGGAGCTGACGAAGTCCCTCGGCCAGCCGTTCGTGGTGGACAACGTTCCCGGCGCCGGCGCGACCATCGCCATGAAGGCGCTCGCCGACGCCAAGCCGGACGGCCACACGCTGATGTTCGCGTCGAGCTCCTATTCGGCGGCGCCGTTCCTGTTCAAGCAGCTGCCGTACGACCCGTATGCGGACTTCACGCCCGTCGTCAGCATCACGAACGTCCCTCTCGTCGTCGCCGTGGACAGCAAGTTGCCGATCAATTCGGTGGAGGATCTGCGCGCCTATGCGAAGGACAATCCCGGCCCGATGCCCTATGCCTTCGGCAATACGGTCGGACGGCTGCTCGGCGCGGATTTCATGAAAAGGGTCGAGCTCGAAGCCATCCCGATCTCCTTCAATAGCGTCCCGCAGGCGTCGGTCGACGTGATCGGCGGACGGATTCCGCTGCTCTTCACCGATCTCGGCGGCATCCAGCCCATGCTCGAAGCAGGCGACCTGCGCGCCATCGCGGTCGCGACCCCGGAGCGCGCGGCGCGGATTCCCGACGCGCAGACCTACCAGGAAGCGGGGCTCGGCGAATTCGGCCTGGTCGCCTGGGGCGGCCTGATCGGGCCGGCCGGAATGGATCCGGCCACGGTGAAGCTTCTGGGCGATGCGGTGATCGCCAGCTTCCAGTCCCCCGTCCTTCAGGAGCGCTTCGCGCAGATGGGCACGGATTTCCTCGAAGTCCGGGGCGACGAGTTCAAGCAGTATCTCGACCGCCAGTTCGAGCTCTGGAAGACGATGGTCGCGGAAGCCGGGATCGAGGCCCAATAGAATCCGGATGCAGCACGGCCGGCGGGTCGCCACCCGCCGGCCGTCGCGATCCGCGGGAGGAGCAGATGAGCGTTCGCGTGAGCAACTGGCGCGATCTGATTTCCGGTCTCGTGCTCGTCGCGATCGGCGTCCTGGGCGTGCAAATCGCGCACGGATACCAGATGGGAACCGCCGCCAATATGGGCCCGGGCTACTTCCCCAGCCTGGTCTGCTACGGGCTGACCGCCACCGGGTTCATCATCTTCCTGCGCGCATTCAGAGCGGCGCGGCCGGAACAGGGCCAGGCCGCGCAAGAACGCCTCGCGATCCGGGCGCCGCTTCTGGTGGCAGGCGCGCTGGCCGCTTTCGCGCTTTCGCTCGAAAGCCTGGGGATCGTCATCGCCAACATCCTGCTGGTCGCCATCGCCGGGATCGCGGCCAGGGGCATCCGGCTCCGCGAGCTGGCGGCCATCGCGCTGGCGATCAACCTCTTCACCTATCTGGTCTTCGTGAAGATCCTCGGCCTCACCTTCCCGTTCTGGCCGGAGTGAGGGTGTGAGCTTCTTCGACAACATCGCGCTCGGCTTCGAGGTCGCGCTCACGCTCAACAATCTGGGCTTCGCCCTGCTGGGCTGCCTGGTCGGCACCCTGATCGGCGTGCTCCCGGGCCTCGGCCCGCTCGCCACCATCGCGATCCTGATGCCGATCACCTTCTACCTGACTCCGGAAGCGGCGATCATCATGCTCGCCGGCATCTATTACGGGTCGCAATATGGCGGCTCGACCACCGCGATCCTTATGAACATGCCCGGGGAAAGCTCGGCCGTCGTCACCTGCCTGGACGGCTACCAGATGGCGAAGAAAGGCCGGGGCGGCGCGGCCCTCACCGTCGCCGCGCTGGGATCGTTCTTCGCCGGCTGCGTGGCGACCATCTTCATCGCGCTGGCCGCGCCGCCGCTCGCCCGGCTGGGCATCCTGTTCGGGCCGGCGGACTATTTCGCGCTGATGGTGTTCGGCCTCACCGCAGCCGTGGTGCTTGCGCAGGGATCGCTGCTGAAGGCGATCGCGATGGTGTTCGCCGGGCTGCTGCTGGGGCTGGTCGGCACCGACGTGAACAGCGGCGCGATGCGGTTTACGTTCGGCGCGCCGCAGCTTTTCGACGGCTTGAACTTCGTCGCCCTGGCAATGGGGCTTTTCGGCGTCAGCGAGATCATCGACAGCCTGATCAAGGGCAACAGGAATCCGCCGACGACGGCGACGATCGACAGCCTCTATCCCACCAGGGAGGAATTCCGCGCGGCGGCGCCCGCATCCGTTCGGGGCACCGTCCTCGGCTCCGTTCTCGGCGTCCTCCCCGGCGGCGGGGCCCTGCTCAGCTCGTTCGCGTCCTATGCGCTCGAGAAGCGGCTGGCGCGCAACCCCGCCGAGTTCGGGCGCGGCGCGATCCAGGGCGTGGCAGGCCCCGAATCCGCCAACAATGCGGGCGCGCAGACGACCTTCATACCGATGCTGACGCTCGGGATTCCCCCCAACGCCATCCTCGCCCTGCTGATGGGCGCCCTGATGATCCACGGCATCCAGCCGGGGCCGGGCGTCGTCACCCAACACCCGCAACTGTTCTGGGGGCTGGTCGCCAGCATGTGGGTGGCCAATGCCATGCTCGTCATCATCAACCTGCCGCTGGTCGGCATATGGGTGCAGCTGCTGCGCGTTCCCTACCGCCTGCTCTTTCCGGTGATGCTCTTCTTCTGCGCCGTCGGCGCCTTCATCGAGAGCGGAAACGTGCTCAACGTCTACCTGATGGCCGCCTTCGGCGTCCTGGGATACGTGATGAAGCAAATGGAGTTCGAGCCGGCTCCCCTCATCCTGGCGTTCATCCTCGGGCCGATGATGGAGGAATATTTCCGGCGGGCGATGCTGCTGTCGAGAGGCGACCCGACCACGTTCGTCTCCAACCCGATTTCCCTCGTCCTGCTCCTGATGACGGTCGGCCTCGCCGTTCTGATCGTGCTGCCGAACTTCAGGAAAGTGCGCGAGGAAGCATTTCAGGAATGACGCCGCACCCCCGGCGGCGGCCCCCACGCAGGATCGGTCGAGACGAATGAGAGCCTTCTTCGCCGCGGAACAGAAACGGCATTTTCCCAGAACCTATCCGGGAACCAACGGCCCGCAGGACAATCCGGAGCAGCCGGAGCGTGCGGTGCGGCTGCTCGCCGGCGCACAGGAGGCGGGATGCCGCATGGAGCGGCCGAGCAATTACGGCCTCGGTCCCATCGCGGCCGTGCATAGCCCGGAATATCTCGGTTTCCTGCAGACCGTGC
>ENA-UOVV01002421-UOVV01002421.1-compost-metagenome-genome-assembly--contig:-NODE-2421-length-10717-cov-5.728194_pt1 | contig 10717 bp, 12 predicted proteins | sample MGYA00238155_ERZ761577 | MGnify/ENA primary metagenome ERZ761577 (study PRJEB28898, sample SAMN06268775) | compost metagenome | isolation source: Emeryville, CA | place: USA:Emeryville, CA | collected... | reverse complement strand
CCGACCGCCGGCTCGACCGGCTGCGCGGCACCGCCGTCGCCATGATCTTCCAGGAGCCGCTGACCGCGCTCGACCCGCTGATGCGCGTCGGCAGGCAGGTGGCCGAGCCGCTGGCGCGCCGCGCCCGGCGCGACGGCAGGCCCCTCTCCGGAGCGGCGCTGCAGGCGGCCGTGCTCGGCCTGCTCGAAGACGTCGCCCTGCCCGATCCGCCGCGCCTCGCCCGCGCCTATCCGCACGAGCTCTCCGGCGGCCAGCGCCAGCGCATCGCCATCGCCATGGCGCTGGCCTGCAAGCCGGATCTCTTGATCGCCGACGAGCCGACCACGGCCCTGGACGTGACCACCCAGGCCGAGATCCTGGCCCTGCTCGACCGGCTGGTGCGCGAGCGGGACATGGCGCTGCTGTTCATCAGCCACGACCTGCCGGTGGTCGCCAACACCGTCGAGCGGGTGGTGGTGCTGCGCCATGGCGAGGCCGTCGAGGCCGGGCCGGTGGGCGAGACCTTCGCCCGCCCGCGCCACGACTACACGAAAAGCCTGCTCGCCGCCGCCCGCCGCTTCGACGAGGCGCTGGAGGGCCGGCCATGAGCCTCGTCAGCGTCGAGCGCGTCGGCTTCGGCTATACCGCCGGGCGCCGCATTCTCGAGGATGTCTCGCTCGACATCGCCCCGGGCGACACCGTCGGGCTGGTCGGCGAATCCGGCTCGGGCAAGACCACGCTACTGCGCCTGCTGCTGGGCCTTGTCCGCCCCGACAGCGGCACCATCCGCTTCGACGGCGCCCCGCTCGATCCGCGCGACCGCGCCTTCATGCGCGGCTTCCGCCGCCAAGCCCAGGTGGTGTTCCAGGACCCCTATTCCTCGCTCGATCCGCGCCAGAAGGTGTTCTCCATCGTCGCCGAGCCGCTGCGCTCGCTGCGCGTCCCCGGGGACCATGCGGCCATGGTCGGCGATGCGCTCGAAGCGGTGGGGCTGGAGCGCCATGCGGCCGGCCGCTATCCGCACCAGTTCTCCGGCGGCCAGCGCCAGCGCATCGCCATCGCCCGCGCCATCGTCGCCGGGCCGCGCCTGCTCCTGGCCGACGAGGCGGTGAGCGCGCTCGACCTCACCACCCGGGTGCGCATCGTCGAGCTGTTCGCCCGGCTCAGCCGGCGGATGAGCCTGCTGTTCGTGTCGCACGACATCGGCGTGGTCGCCGCGCTCTGCCGGCGCATCGTCATCCTCGAAAGGGGCCGCATCGTCGAGGCGGGCGACACCGCCGCCGTGCTGGCCGCCCCGCAGCACCCCTATACGCGCAAGCTGCTCGCCAGCGTGCCGCGCCTTTCGCCCGAAGCGCCTTCGTCAACGGAGCCTCCGCAATGACCGACTACGAAACCGCCTATGCCCAATGGCAGGCCAGGCGCCTCGCCGCCCTCAAGGCGCCGGACGGCTGGCTCAACATCATCGCCCGCGTCTGGCTCTCCGAGGGCACGGTCACCGTGGGCAGCGCGCCGGACAACGACATCGTGCTCTCCGCCGGCCCGGCCCATATCGGCAGCCTGACCCAGGACGCGGCGGGCGGCGTCACCTATGCGCCGGCCGATGGCGGCGCCCCGCTGGTGCTGGAGCTCTCGAAATACCAGCCGCCGCGCTTCACCGCCGGCGACCTGCTGCTGGAGGTGACGACGCTCAACGGCGAGAACGCCCTGCGCGTGCGCGACACCGCCTCGAAGGCGGCGGAAAGCCTGCCGCCCATCGACTATTTCCCGCTCGATCCGAGCTGGCGGATCGTCGCCGAATGGGTGGCGCTGGACAGGCCCAGGGGCCTCACCATCGACACCTCGAAATCCATCCCCACCGAGGTCGAGGCCACGCACAAGGCGGTGTTCACGCGCGACGGGACGACCTATGAGCTGCTCGCCACCCACGGCACGCCCGAGGCGCCGCAATTCGTCATCCGCGACCTCACGGCCCGCGACAGCACCTATGCCGCCTGCCGCTTCGTTTTCGGCGAGCAGGTGACGGAGGACAGCATCGTCCTCGACTTCAACAAGGCCATCAACCCGCCCTGCGCCTTCACCGAGCACGCCGTCTGCCCGCTGCCGCCGGCGGAGAACGTGCTGCCCATCCGCATCGAGGCCGGCGAAAAGCGCCTGCGCGACGGGCACTAGCGCCTCGCTCCCTTCCCGGGAAGCGTCAGCTTTGGACGCTTGAACCATCCCCGCCCGCAGGGCTGCCTCGGGCCTGGCCCGAGGGCCGGTCGCCACGCCGCTGCAAGCGGGCCTGCCGCGGCAGGCCCCCGGGGTCGCGCCCCGGGGGCAGCACGGTGTCCGGACCGAGGTCGCACCCGGGAAGTCCAAAATAAACCTTCCCGCGCCGGCGGGAAGCTGTGTCTGGCGACCCCGGTCCTTGATCTCGCGCAAGGCGGCGCGCGCCGGCGGGCGTAGATTGCGCCATCCGGTGTGAAAGGCGCAGACATGGCCCACGGCTTGCCGCTCGACTCGCTCAACCGCTGCTACGACGCGCTGCTCGCCCTCTGCGACAGGCTGGAGCTGGTTGCCGACAGCCTGCCGGACCATGTGCGGCCGGGCGATTGCGCCTTCCTCGCCCATGAGGTGGTCGAGGTGCTGGCCCGCACCCATGACGAGGAGGAGCAGGCGCTGCTGCCCCTGCTCTCGGCCTCGCCCCGCCCCGAGGTGCGGCAGATGGCCGAGCGCCTGCGTCGCGAGCACCGCATTGACAGCAACGCCGTTTTCGAGGTCCAGGCCGCCCTTCTGGAGCTCGCCGCCGGCCGGCCGCACCAGGAGCCGGAGGCCCTGGGCTACCTGCTGCGCGCCTTCTTCGAGACCGTCCGCCGCCACGTCCGCGCCGAGCAGGACCTGCTGGTCCTGCTCGCGGGCCAGATGCCGCCGGACGGCTCCCGGCCCTGAACGGCGGCCGAAGTCGCTAGCAGCATGCCGGCTCCCGCGCCGGGGCGCAGCATGCCGCCGCCTGCCGTTCCGTCCGGTGGCGGGGTTTGCAGATGGCCGCCCGCTCGCCGAGCCGCACCACCACCGCGCCCGCCTCGGTGTCGATGCCGGCAATGTCGTAGACGCGCATGGCCTCGCCCTCCCGGCCGATCTCGATGGTCACCCGGGCCCCGCCGTCGAGGCGCACCTTGCCGTCGACCCGGCCGAGAATGGCCCGGAACCTGCCCACCCGCAGGGGATTCTGCCCCGGCCCGGCCGGGATGTCCTCGACCTGCAGGATCGTCTCCTGCCAGGCGTCGGGATTGCCGCCGCAGTCGAGCGCCACGAACGAGCCGGCCTTCACCTCGGTGATGTGGTAGCCCGGCCGCGCCCGCCGGCCGTCATAGTCGAAGACCAGCGCCTTGCCGTCATGCGGTGCCAGCATGTCGAGCAGGGCGGCCAGCGACGTGCCGGCGACGGGGGGACTGGCAGGCGCATCCATGATCGGCTATCCTCATTTCAATGGCTCTTGAGATATTGAAATGAAACTGGACGAACCGCAAGCCCTCGACGCCTTCGCGGCGCTCTCGCAACCGACGCGGCTGCGCATGGTCCGCGCCCTGGTCGTGGCCGGGCCGGCGGGCATGGCCGCCGGCGTCGTCGCCCGGGCCGTCGGCACCTCCTCGTCCAGCGCCTCCTTCCATCTCGCCCATCTGGAGCGGGCGGGCCTCGTCACCTCCCGGCGCGAGGCGCGCTCCATCGTCTATTCCGCCGACTACCCGGGCCTGTCGGGCCTGGTCGCCTTCCTGATGCGCGACTGCTGCGCCGGCCATCCCGAGATCTGCCTCCCCGCCGCGGCGCTTGCCGCCGAGTGCTGCGCTCCTGCCGCCGAGGACGCCGCCCATGCCCCCTGAGGCCCGGCGCCCGCTACCGCCCGATCTCGCGCAAAAGCTGGCCGCCGAGGCCCTCGGCACCGGCCTGCTGGTCGCTACCGTGGTCGGCTCCGGCATCATGGCCGAGCGGCTCTCGGACGACGCGGCCGTGGCGCTGCTCGCGAACGCGATCCCGACTGGAGCGATCCTTTTCGTGCTGGTCACCGTGCTGCGGCCGGTCTCGGGCGCGCATCTCAATCCCGCCGTGACGCTCGTCTTCGGCCTGCAACGCGCTCTGCCCCCGGCCGCGGCGCTGCTCTATGGCCTGGCGCAGACGGCCGGCGCCGCCGCCGGCACCGTGCTCGCCCATCTGATGTTCGAGGCCCCGGCGATCGCGCTCGGCAGCCAGGCGCGCACCGGCGCGGCGCAATGGCTGTCCGAGGGCGTGGCGACCTTCGGCCTGGTCGCCACCATCCTGGTCGGCCTGCGCACCGCTCCCAGGGCCATCCCCGCTCTGGTCGGCGGCTACATCGTCGCGGCCTACTGGTTCACCGCATCGACCGCCTTCGCCAATCCGGCGGTCACCCTGGCCCGCTCGCTCACCGCCACCTTCTCCGGAATCCGTCCCCTGGACGTACCCGCCTTCATCGCCGCGCAATCCGCCGGCGCGCTCCTCGCCCTCGGCCTCTGCCGCTGGCTCCTCGCCCGAAAGTCCCCAGCATGACCGTCACGATCTACCACAACCCCGATTGCGGCACCTCCCGCAATACGCTGGCGATGATCCGCCAAAGCGGCATCGAGCCCGTCATCGTCGATTATCTCGAAACGCCTCCGGATCGGGCGACGATCATCGGGCTGATCGCGGCTGCCGGGCTGACGGTCCGGCAGGCCCTCCGCCAGAAGGATACGCCCTACGATGCCCTTGGGCTCGACGATCCGGACAAGACCGACGCCGAGCTGCTCGACGCCATCGCCGCCCACCCGATCCTGCTGAACCGTCCCTTCGTGGTGACGCCCCTCGGCACCCGCCTCTGCCGCCCCTCCGAGCGCGTCCTCGATATTCTAGAGAACCCCGACATCGGCCCCTTCGCCAAGGAGGACGGCGAGGTCGTCATCGACTCCGGGGGCAAACGGGTCCTCTGAGGACGCCTAGGCCGGCACCTCGTGCCCCTGGGCGGTCAGCGCCAGCTCCGCCTCGAACCGGGCGCCGGATTCGTTGTGGAAGCGATAGGTGCCGCCCATCTGCGCCACCACGCCGCGAATCAGGCGCATGCCCATATTGGTGCCCGCCTCGGCCTGCGGCTCGAGGCCCGGCCCGTCATCGGCCACCACCAGCCGGCAGCGCCCCTGCCCCAGATCCTTGACCGACACCGAGAGCCGGCCGCTGCCCTCGGCGAAGGCGTATTTGAGCGCATTGGTCACCAGCTCGCTCAGCAATAGCGACAGCGGCGTGGCGTGGTCGCGGTCCACCGCCACATGGTCGATGTCGTAGTCGATCGCCACCGCCGAGCCATAGGCGTGCACCACCTCGTCCACCACCACCGGCACCAGCTCGTGGGCGTCGATGTCCTCGTAGCGGTCGTGCCGGTAGATGTGCTCGTGCATCGCCGCCATGGCGCTGAGCCGGCTTTGCAGGTCGATCTTGGCGCTTTGCGGCATGTCCTGCATGCGCACCAGCGACTGCACCGATTGCAGGTTGTTCTTCACCCGGTGGTGGATCTCGCGGAACAGCAGCACGTTGGTCTCCAGCGCCGCCTCCAGCTCCTTGTGCCGCCTGGCGTCGCGATCGAGCAGCCGCGCCACCCAGACCCCGCCCGCCACCAGCCCGATCACGATGGGCGAGACGATGACCAACACCGCCGTCACCGCCCCCCAGAAGGCGTTCCAGCTCAGCGTCGAGGCGATTGAGGCGATGGCGATGATCTCGGTGCCCGGCACCCGGCGATAGCTCACCACCCGGGCCACCCCGTCCACCGGCGAGGCCTCCGACACATAGGTGCCGACCTCGGACTGCGGCAGGTAGCGGGTGATCAGCGGGTGGTCGGCCAGGCTCATCGGGCTGTCGAGCTGGGGATAGCGGGCCATCATCTCGCCGTCGCGCCGCACCAGGCTGACGGTCGAGCCGTCGTCCACGTCGAGGCTGGCCCAGAAGGTCTGCATCAGCCGGTCGGGAAACGACACCATGATCGCCCCGGCGAAGGCGCCGTCCCGCTCCACGCGCTTGGAGAACACGAAGATGTTCTCGCCGGTCAGCCGGCTCACCAGCAGGCCCGAGGTGTAGAACGGCGCCCCCTCGCGCAGCGCGGTGAAATATTCCCGGTCCGAGACGTTGACGGCCGAGGCGCCCGGCACGGTCGCGTAGATCGTGTTGGCCTCGGCGTCGATGATGTAGACGTCCACGCTGTCGGGCAGCCCTTCCAGGGCCGGTTGCAGCGACGTCTGGTCTCCCGTCATCGCCGGGCCCAGCGCCGCGTCCACCCGGCGCAGCGTCTGCTGCGCCACCTGCACCATCCAGCCCGCATTGGTCGCCACCACCTGGGCGGCCGCCCGCGAGCGCTCCTCCAGCCTTTCGCGGGTCTGCTGCACGCCCTGCAGCACGAAATAGCCGAAAATGCCGACGAAGCAGACCAGGCACAGAAGGAGCAGGGCGACGGCCACCGAGGCGGCGGGCACGTCCGCAAATCGCTTCACTTTCGCCCCGCTCAGCTCCGCCTCCCACAATCCTGCCCACTTTGCAGGGATGTTTGCCCCGGCGCGCCGCATCGCGGGCGGCGCGCACCGCCTCTTGTAATGCATGCCGTGCGAAAAGGCTCCATGGCTTCCGGCGTTGTCCGCCATTAACCGCGCGGAAGCCCGAAAGCTGCTAATCAGCCACCGATACGCCCGTCACCGGGCCACAGAAGGATCGACATGACCGCTTCCAAATCCATGCTGGCCGCCATCGGCCTCGTCGTCGCTTCGAGCCTCGCCCTGTCCGCCTGCGCCAGCATGGGCGGGGCGGCGCCGGCCGCCCTGGCGCCGGCCCTGTCCGCGCGCATGGACCAGCCGGGCGCCACGCTCGACAGCCAGCAGGCCATCGGCCTCGTCAATGCCTATCGCGCCACCCGCGGCCTGCCCGCGCTCACCGCCGATGCCGGCCTCAACGGCACCGCCCAGGCGCTCGCCAACCAGTACGCCCAGACCAACAGCGCCCCCGGCAAGCCGCAGGCCCTGGTGCAGATGAAGCTCAGCGCCGGCTACGCCACCTTCGCCGAGACCTTCTCGGGCTGGCGCAACAGCCCGGCCGATGCCGCCGGCCTTGCCGCCAACGCCGCCAAGGCCGGCATTGCCGTGGCCTACAATCCGGCCTCCAGCTACGGCGTCTACTGGGTTCTCGTCCTTGGCAACTGAGCCCGAGATCGTCGACGCCAGGGGGCTGAAATGCCCCCTGCCCGTCCTCAGGCTCGAAAAGCGCCTGGCCCGCCTGGCCCCCGGCGCCACCCTCGTGGTCCTCGCCACCGATCCCATGGCCAGGGTCGACATCCCCCTCTATTGCCGGCAGCACGGCCACGCGCAGCGCCTCGACGCCGAGGCGGACGGCGCCATGCGCTTCACCATCGTCAAGGCGGCCTGAGCGGCCCTATGGCCGGAAGACCGGACGCGGCCGCGGATAGGGCACCAGCGGGTTGTCGCTGGCCGCGAGGCCCGGCCGCAACGCGCCCTCCACGGCCGCGACCTCCTCGACCGGCACGGCCACGGGATGCACCGGCACATGCGGCGGCCGCGGCCGCGGCAGGGCGATGCCGGTGCGGATGCGGCCGAGATCGACCGCCTGGTATTCGCGCAGCGCGATCTGGTCGGTGAGATAGCTCGGCTGGCCCTCCAGCCCCATCGGGAAGGCGGCTTCCTGCGCCTTCACATAGGTCTGGGAATCCTTGCCGCAGATCAGGGGGCGCATGTCGGTCGGCGCCGCGCCCGCCGCGTTGGGCAGCGTCAGCACCGTCTGCCCGGTGGCGCCGAGCGCGCCGGACAGCCCGCGCAGCACCAGCTCGGCCGCGCGCTCGTTGCGCTCCCGGGCGGAGGAGCCGCCCAGCACCACGGCCAGGAGCCGCCGCCCGTTGCGGTCCACCGTCGCCACCAGGTTCAGGCCCGAGGCGCAGACATAGCCCGTCTTCATGCCGGTGGTGCCGGCAAAGCCTTCGAGCAGGCCGTTGTTCGATTCCAGCCGCGCCTGGCCCAGCCGCACCACGCCGGTGGCGAACATCGGCATGTATTGGGGAAAGCTCTGCTCGATATAGAGCGACAGCACCGCCAGGTCGCGCGCCGTGGTCACCTGCGCCGGATGGTGCAGCCCGTGCGGATTGGTGAAATGGGTCGCGGTCAGCCCCATGCGGCGGGCGACGTCGTTCATCATGGTCACGAACTCGGCCTCGCTGCCGCCGACCGTCTCGGCGATGGCCACGGCGATGTCGTTGGCCGATTTGACGATCAGGATATAGAGCGCGTCCTTCAGCGAGATGGCGCTGTCCACCTTCAGCCCCGACTTGCTCGGCGGCTGGTTGAAGGCGTTCTGCGAGATGGTCACCGGGGTCTCGAGCGTCACCGTGCCCTTGGCCAGTTCCTCGAACACCACATAAGCGGTCATCAGCTTGGTCAGCGAGGCCGGATGCCAGGGCTGGCCGGCATCCTCGGCATGGAGCACCTCCAGCGTCGCGCGGTCCACCAGCAGCAGGGGCGTCGCCCAGGCCGGCGCGATGCCGGCAAAGGCGAGGAAAAGGGCGAGGACGAAACGGCGAAGGAAAACCAAGGCGGCACGACTCCGGGCATTCATCGGCAGGGGGGGGCCCCTCATAGCAGCGGCCTCGGGCGATCTCAAGGAAGCCGCCCCGCCGCTGACGCCCATGTGAACCTGCTGACAGCAGCTGACGCGCCGCCCTTGCACGGTGCAGCCAACGCAGAAGGAGACCGCCATGACCACCATCGTCACCGTTCTCACCAGCGGCTATGCCGATTGGGAGACCGCGCTGCTCAACGCCGGCGCGCGCGAATACTACCGCATCGAGACCCGCTTCGCGACGCCGGGCGGCCAGCCCGTCACCTCCGCCGGCGGCCTCATGGTCACCCCGCATCTGGCCGTCGAGGACATCGAGATCGCCGAGATCGACGCCCTCCTGGTCAATGGCGGCAGCATCTGGACCCGGCCCAACGCCCCCGACATCGGCCATGTGCTGCGCGCCGCCCATGCGGCCGGCAAGACGGTGGGCGGCATCTGCGACGGCGTCATCGCCCTGGCCCGGGCCGGCCTGCTCGACACCGTGCGCCACACCGCCAACGGGCCCGAGAGCCTGCCCGATACCGGCTATGCCGGCGCCGCCCGTTTCGTCAGCCAGCCCCGCGCCGTGCTCGACGGCCGCATCGTCACCGCCCCCGGCACCGCCCCGGTGAGCTTCATGGGCGCGGTCCTCGAATCGCTCGGCCTGCGCAATGGCGACCTCGACTTCTACCTCGGCCTCTACGCCGCCGAGCACCAGGCCGCCTAGGGACCGGTGGGGATTTGAAGCCCGCCGGGCTTCCCGCCGCAGCGGGAGCCACCCCGCTTTGAACCTGCCCCCTATACCGGCAGCATCAGCGCCGTCTCGCGAGCCACCGCGGCGCGGAGCGGCAGGTCGGCCGAGGACTGCCCCACCAGTATGGTGAAGCGGCCCGGCTCGACCAGCCAGTGCCGGGCGGCCTCGCGGTAATAGGCGAAGGCGCGCGCATCGAGCAGGAAGCTCACCGAGCGCGCCTCGCCCGCCGCCAGCTGCAGCTTCTCGAAGGCCTTGAGCTCCTTGTCGGGCCGCGGCGCCCCCGCCTCCTCGTCCCGCACATAGAGCTGCACCACCGCCGAGCCCGCCCGCGCCCCGGTATTGGTGGCGGTCACGCTGACCACCACCGCCCCGTCGCTCTCGAAGCGGCTGTCGTCCACCACCAGCTCGGAAAGCGCGAACCGGGTATAGCCGAGCCCGAAGCCGAAGGGGAAAAGCGGCGTCATGCCGTGCCGGTCGTAGTGCCGGTAGCCCACGAAGATGCCTTCCTCGTAGCGCACCTTGCCCTCGAGCCCGGGATAGACCTCGCGGTCCTGGCTGTGGGCGGGGTTGTCGGCCCAGCGCACCGGAAAGGTCTGCGGCAGCCGCCCGCCCGGCTCGGCGGCCCCGGTCAGGATGTCGGCGATGGCATTGCCCGCCTCCTGCCCCGGATACCAGGCCTCGAGCACCGCCGCGACGCTGTCGATCCACGGCATCTCCACCGGCCCGCCGGTCTGCAGCACCACCACGGTGCGCGGATTGGCGTTGGCCACCGCCGCCACCAGCTCGTTCTGCCGCCCCGGCAATTCTATGTCCGGCAGGTCGCTGCCCTCGGTGTCCCACTCGCCGTTGCGGCCGATGCACACCACGGCGACATCGGCGTTGCGCGCCGCCAGCACCGCCTCGGCGATGGCCTCGTCGCCCAGCGGCAGCCCGATGCCGCAGGCGAAGGCCGCCAGCCCCAGCGTCGCGAACGGCTTGGTGGCGAACTCGATCACCACCTCATGCGCCCGCCCCGCCTCCAGCATGGCCGTGCCCACCACCTCGTCGCAGCCTTCCTCGAAGAAGGTGCGGCCGGCGGTCCAGTTGCTCCAGGCATCGGCGACCAGCCGGCCGTCCACATAGACCCTCGAAAAACCCGCCGAATAGATGCCCACCCGGTGCTCCCCGCTGCGCTCGGGCGTGAAGCTGCCCCGCAGCCGGGCCGAGAAATGCAGCGGGTCGACCTTGCCCTCGGCCACCCGGCCGATCCAGAAGGCCTGGGCGTCCTCCTGCGTGCCCACATGCGCCGGCGCGCCCGCCAGCGTCTCGTTGGCGAAGAACTCCACCGTGAACGGCCCGCGCAGCACCGGCTCGAACCGGGGGTTGGTGCAGCCC
>ENA-UOVV01002416-UOVV01002416.1-compost-metagenome-genome-assembly--contig:-NODE-2416-length-10740-cov-2.831540_pt1 | contig 10740 bp, 5 predicted proteins | sample MGYA00238155_ERZ761577 | MGnify/ENA primary metagenome ERZ761577 (study PRJEB28898, sample SAMN06268775) | compost metagenome | isolation source: Emeryville, CA | place: USA:Emeryville, CA | collected... | reverse complement strand
TCGGCCCGCACCTCGTGCCCGACTTCTTCACGCGGGTGCAGGAGGGCGGGTTCTCCGAATCGATACGGCGGATGAAGAACCGCGCGACGCGGGCGCGCATCAAGCGCGAGATGAACCAGGAGTCCGACGCCTGGGAAAACATGTGGCTGGGGGCGGGATCGCCGGAGAATATCCTGCTGGTGGGGTTCCGTTCCGAAAAGCTCAAACCGCTGGCAGGGAAAACGATCGCGGAAATCGCCCGGATGCGGCGTGCCAGCCCGGAAGATACGGTGATGGATCTGATCATCGAAGATGGCAGCCGCATTCAAACCATCTACTTCAGTCAGTCAATTGACAACCTGCGGAAGGCCATCCGGAAGCCCTGGGTGAGCTTCTGTTCCGATGCGGCGTCGCTGGCGGCAGAGGGTGTTTTTCTGAAGAACAGCACGCATCCGCGTGCCTACGGCAGCTTTGCACGGGTACCCGGCCAATTCGTTCGCGAAGAGGGATTGATCCCCCTGGAGGAGGCGATCCGCAAGCTAGCGGCACTCCCGGCCAAGACGCTGCGGCTGGATCGGAGGGGAGAACTGAAAGAAGGATATTTTGCGGACGTGGTAGTGTTCGATCCCAAGACGATTTCGGACAAGGCCACGTTCACGCAACCGCATCAATATGCCGTGGGCATGAAGCACGTGTTTGTGAATGGCGGACAGGTGCTCCGGGAAGGGGAACACACGGGAGCGAAGCCGGGCAGGTTCGTGAAAGGTCCGGGCGCGAGAAGCGAGGCGACGGAGCAGTAGGTTTGCCCTTGGGACTCCCGGAGAGGAAAGTTGCGGGAGAGCCCGGTAACGGCTTCTCCCGCACAAGGCACTCTAGAGTGCGCGTAAGAACGCGACGACGGCCTTCTTCTCGTCTTCGGTGAGCTTTACGCGCGTGACGAGATTGAAGAACTCCACGGTGTCTTCCAAGGTCAGCAGGCGGCCATCGTGCAGATAGGGCGGTGAGTCCTTGATGCCCCGCAGCGGGAATGTCTTAATGGGCCCGTCCGCAGAGGCAAGGCGTCCATTGATCATCTTCGATTCAAAGAAGCGCTCCACCTGCAGATTGTGCATCAGGTTGTCCGTGTAATAAGGGGCCGGATGGCAGGTGCCGCACTGTCCCTTTCCAAGGAAGATTTCCTGTCCACGCAGCTCTTCCGCCGTGGACTTCTCGGGGGCCAACTTCCCGTTAATGTCCAGCTTGGGTGCTGGTGGGAAGTCGAGTAGGGCCTCGAACTCCGCCATGAAGTGCACCTGGCTGCCTCGTTCGAGAATGTTCACGCCCTTCTTGGTCGCCGTGACCGGATCCCCGTCGAAGTAGGCGGCGCGCTGTTCGAACTCCGTGAAATCTTCGATGGTCTTCAACGCACGCTGGGAACCAAACAGCCGCTGGATGTTCACGCCACGCAGAGGCGGAGTGTCGATCCGGTGCCGGAACTGCTGTGGACGGATGTCGCCCACCAGGTGCGTGGAAGCGTTGGTATGCCCGTTCGCATGGCAATCGAAGCAGGTGACGCCGCGGCTGGGCTTGGCAGAGCGCCGGTCGTCGGTGGCATTGAATTGCTGCTGCGGGAACGGGGTTACAAGCAGGCGCAGTCCCTCCAACTGCTTAGGATTCAGGATGCCGTTGAATAGCCGAAAGTAGTTGTCGAGGGTGACGAGTTCGCCTTTGGACACATCCCCGAGGTCAGGACGGGTTGTCAGGTAAATCGGTGGGGGGAATTCCGGGAGAAAATGCTCCGGCAGGTCATAGTCGAGATCAAAGCGGGTAAGGTCTCGGTTTTCCTGCCGCAGGATCTCCGTGATGTGATGCTTCGGGAAAACCATTCCGCCCTCGGGATGGTTCGGATGCGGCAGCGGATAGAATCCCGCCGGCCATAAGTTGCGACTCCTGATTTCAGCCGGGGTCAGATTGGCCAGTTGCGCCCATGTGGTGCCTGCTGGCAACTTCACCCTGACGCCACCTTGAACGGCCTTGCCCCGAGACATGGTGACATTGGGCACGGCTGAGTTAGACAGGTCGTAGCGCTCGGCCAACACGTCCATCTGTCGCTGCATGATGGCGTCTTTGGCCGCGCTCATCCGTGCCATGACGGCACTGAATTCCTCCTGCATGACAACAGGAGAGTAACTCGACGGTTGGTTGGATTGGGCGTAAACAAGAAAGACACTTCCTGTGATTGCAATTACTGCAATCGCGGACGTGGCCAGGACAATGAGGCTGCGTGGAAATCGAGTGTGCATGCCACTCTCACCTCCGTGTTGTCTCCGCAAGGCGACGAGGAGCGCCGCCTCGTGTAAAGAGAGTATCACCGAGTGCCGCCGATTGCTCGTGGAAATACGGGACAGATGGACCGATTTGCGAATCGTCTGTGGAATGCCCCAAATGGGGTAGACATTCTAATTCCAAACCGCGTAGACTATCTACGCATGGCAACCGCACGTAAAGAATCGAAACGCATGGAACTCCTGCAGGGCACCCTGGACCTACTGGTGCTGCGTACCGTGCAGGATGGGCCTCAACACGGACATGGCATCGCCAACGCCATCAAAGAGAATTCCGGCGATGTATTTAGAGTGGAGACGGGTTCGTTGTATCCCGCTCTGCACCGTCTTCACAATCAGGGCTGGCTTCGCGCCGATTGGAAGACCACGGAGAATGGCCAGAGGGCCAAGTACTATCGACTTACCGCTGCCGGTAAGAAGCAGCTGAGCCGGGAACTGGCGAAATGGGATCAGATGGTACAGGCGATCTCGCGTATTCTGAACGGCGGGTAAAAAGGGAGAGAAGGAGATTGACCCGCACTCCATCATTGAAGGGCTGGTGGAGGGGCAGATATCGAAGGGTGATTTCCGGAGCCTGGTGGGGTTGGCAGATCAGATGCGCTGATCTGCCAACATACGTAGCCACCGACGCGAACCACCTTACAGTTTCAGTTCCCAGCCCCTGCGCGGCTTGGGATTTACCCACTTGTTGGCATCCGCATTGTTACTGAAGACGCCGCGTTTGTTGTCCCACAGCAGCTTACCTTCATAGTGCACGGCGGCGGCACCCAGTACCAGCCATTCGGTGTAAGGGCCGGCGATGCCGAAATGCGAACAGGCAGGCGCACCGCCCTTGCAGGCACGGATCCAATCCCTAACATGCGCGGCATGGTTGGAGCCGGTGCTGGCACCGGGAGACCTTTGCAGGTAGGGATCCGGCAGCTTGTACTCGGCCCAACGCTTACCGGGAAGCAGACCGACCCCCTCGCCTCTGCCGCTTGTGCCCAGATAGCCTTTCGAGCCCACGAAAATGCTGTTATACCCACTCCGCGTCCGTTTGGCGACCGGAGCCGCGCCGACGGAGCCTTGCACGAAGCCACCCTGGCCCCGTGCCGGGCCAACTTGCGGACCAGTGCCAGGAATCTTTGCGGCATCGTCCAGAGACATGCCGGGCGGCGTGTAGGCGTCGCCATTTGCATGGTGATACCAATACACGGTCACCGGAGGCATTCCCGGCCGGGCAGCAAATTCGTACTTGATCTTCAGATGATCGGGGAAGGTGGTGGAGGGCAGGGAGCTCTTGCTGACGCATTCCACACTCACCAGATACTCCGGCGACAGTTGCAGGGCCCAGTTGGCGGGGCCCAGGATGTGGATGCCCCAGTCGCCGATCAGGCTGCTGCCAAAGTCGTAGAAGCCGCGCCAATTGAAGGGCAGGTAGTAGCCGAATTCCAGCTTCTCCGGAACCGGACGGCCATAACGCGCGGCGCGGTCGCGCACAAATTTTTCGTATCCGGCGTCGCCTGCGGTAAAGGGACGATAGGGAGCCCCGCCCAGCCAGAGATCCCAATCCAGGGTGTCAGGGGTGGGGGTTGGGGCGGGAGTCGTCGGCATTTCCTGGGGCCAGGCTGGTGTGCCGGTCCAGGCATGCACTTCGGTGACATCGCCGATTTCGCCAGACCACACGATTTCGCAGGCCACGCGCGTTGCGTCATGCGAAAAGCCCTGGTTGCCCATCTGAGTGGCCACGTTGTACTTCGCGGCGGCAGCGGCCAGAATCCGTGCTTCCCCGGCGGTACGGGTGAGCGGCTTTTCCAGGTACACGTGCTTGCCGAGTTGCATGCAGGAGAGTGCGGCGATGGCGTGCGTGTGGTCGGGGGTGCCGATCACCACCGCGTCAATTTCCTTCCCCTGCTTGTCGAGCATTTGGCGGAAGTCTTTGTAGCGCTTTGCGTCGGGGAAGCGTTCGAAGGATTCCTTTCCACGAACCCAATCCACGTCGGCTAGGGCCACCACGTTCTCCACGCCATTCTGGGCAAGACGCAGGTCCGCCGCAGGCTGCCCGCCTGCGCCAATTGCGGCCAAGTTGAGCTTCTCATTCGGCGACTTGTAGCCAAGAGCCTTCAGAGAAGCTGTGCTGCCAAAGCCCTGAAGGGGCATCGCCCCTGCGAGCAGGGATCCATAGAAGAAATATCGTCTGGAAAACTGACTGGTGGACATGGAAACCTATTCCCTTTTCGGGTGCTCGACCACATCGGGGGCCAAGCGACCACATTACGTTGCTGTTTGCCCGTACTCGGAGCAATCAAGCGGACCTCTGTGCGAATTCGAACCTTCAATTCTATAGCGATGCGGGGGGGGGACAGGCGCTGCGTCGCACGTGAGACCTCGACGGGAATCGCCGCGGCGTTAGGGGCGACGGCTATGCGGGAAAGTTGAGGAAGGGTAAACGGGAACCTGAGGAGACAAAAAAAGCGGAGAGAACCGAATGGTTTTCAGTCCTCTCCGTTGGTGCAGGGCTTCTGACCGGTTAGTGGCTGAAGCCGTAAAGCGTAGCAGCAGTGTCGCCGATGTTGCGGCGTAATACTTTGGCCTGCGAGTAGAGCTTCGACACCTTTTCGATGGAAGCAAACTTACCCATGGGGTTCGCAGGGTCAACGATTACCAGTTGCCGGGAACCCAGCATCTGAGCGAGGTCCGGCAAATCATAGTGGCGCAGGACACCCGGGATCACGGTTTCCATGATCTTCTGGTGAACGCGGGCATCGACAACCGCCTGGTAACTTTCCAGGGTGTTGTCCAAAGCGACCCGGCGAATCCGAGAATCGACGGCAGCGGCGTGCAGCATCGCAACACCCGCCGTACCCTCGCCGGCACCGTAGATCTTTTCCTTATCGACGTCGTTGCGAGCCATCAGCACATCCACTGCGCGGGAAATGTCTGTGGCTCTGCCGCCTGTCAGTGTGCGGCCGGTGAGCATCGCGGTCATGGCGCTGTTGTAGTCGCCAAAGTAGCGGGCCCAATTGCTGGAGCTATCCGCCTGAGGATTTCGGGATTCACCCAAGCCGCGCAAGTCCAGGGACATGACCAGCAGCCCTTTGGCTACCAGGGATTCCGCATCCTTGGCGACGGCAGACTTGCCGGAGCCACTCGCGTAGACCACTGCCGGACGCTTGCCCGAAGCGCCCTCCGGTACATAAAGAACGGCCGGGATCTCTATGCCTTCTTCGCTGAGGTAGGTGAATTTTTCGACACGATAACCTTCGCGTGACAATACGCCGAAGGGCTTCACGGCGGGTGTAGTTCCCGGCTGATATTCGTAGCCGATCAGCTCCCGCACCTTGGCCGGGGTCGCCGAACCACGGCGGAAGCTCTTCACGCGGGCCTGGTTCAAGGTCGTCACGGTTTCGCCACCAAATTCGGTGAGCACCTGGCCGGACATCGTGACGAAGAGTTCTTCCTCGCGGCGCGGCGTCACCGGGGTATCCGGGGTTTCTTCGTCGATGCCCTTCAGCCACTTGTCGAACCAGCGATAGGCGGCGACACGACGCGGATGGGTGTAGCCGTGACCGTCATCGGCTTCGATCATCTGCATCTTTTCCGAGGCGCCTACCAGTTCGTAGGCCTTTTTCAGTTCGGCGTAGGTTTCGCGAGCGCCGGTGATGGAGAAGAAGTCACGGATGGCGGACATCATCATGTAGGGTTTCGGGGAGAAGGCGTGGATGAAATCCGCGTGGTCCAGGCCGTCAGAGAGGAAGCCGGGAACACACTGTTCGGCGTCCTGGGGTCCAATGGTTTGCAGCAGACGGCGCCAGGAGGTGATGAAGCAGGAAGGTGCGGCCACCTTGATGCGATCGTCCAGTGAGGAGAGATAGGCGGTATGCGTGCCGCCGCCGGAGTTTCCGGTGCAGCCAATGCGGTTCACGTCCACTTCCGGACGGCTGACCAGGTAGTCCAGCGCACGGATGCCGTCCCAAATCGTGTAACGCGCCAAGGGATCGCCGGCCAGCAAGGTCTGCATGCCGAGAACCGTATGCTCCGAGGTGGCGGGCGTTACCTTGGAATCGCCGAGATCGGGGTCGAGGAGCTGGATGCGCTCGCCTTGGCCGAGAGGATCCCAGGTGAGACACACGTAGCCCTTGCGGACGAAAGTCACGAGCACCTGCTGCCAGGCGTCGTGCGCTTTGGCTCCATTCTCGTGGCCCAGCGGGAAGAGAATGGCGGGGTAGGGCCCTTTCCCCTTCTTGGGTAGGTAGAGATTGGCCGTTACGTAAAACTTGGGCTGGCTTTCAAAGACAATCTTTTCGATGCGATAGTCCTCGGCCTCAATCGTGCCGAGCACACGGGGGTTGAGTGGTGTCTTTTCCGGGAAACCGCCCAGTCGATTGATGAAGCGTTCCCGGAAGATCGCTTTACGCGCCGCCGCATCGGCAGCTGTCCACTTGGCAACAGCGGCTTCGCGAGCGTCCAGCAAAGCAAAAGCGCGCTGCTGTTCGTAACGCGACAATTGCTGTTGAAAAGTACGGTAGTCGGTGTGATTGCGAAGAAAATCGAGGCTGGGGTCGACTTGCGCCACCAGTGGTTGCAGTAGCGTTGCGATGCCAAGTAAGGCAGTAAAGAGAAACCGTTTCATGACACTCCTGCCGGAAGGACACCATGGATCCGCAGCTCCGGCGGACAGCGGTGGCATAACACTCCGCGCGGCGGACCGGGATGCAATTGCCTCGTCGGTCCGCCGCACGGCGCTATAGGTTCGTGAGAATCAGAATAGCCTAGAACTCCAGACGGAAGCCGAGCTGTCCAGTCCGGGGTCCAACTCTGGTGGAAGTGATCAGGCCAGCATTCGCCGCGCGGATGTTGCTCGCCGGAAGTCCATAGATCGGTGTATTGAAGGCGTTCTGGAAAGTCGCCTCTGCAACGATACGGAACTTCTCGTTCAACTGCATCCGCTTGTGCAAGCCCATGTCGAAACGGGTCATGGACGGTCCCTGGAGAATGTTGGCGCCGGAGTTGCCAAAGCGTCCCACATTCACGTCGGGCCGGCCATCGCCATTGGTGTCGCCAGGAACCACAAAGGCACCAACATCGAACCAGCGCTGGATGATGCGTTCGGAACCGGAGAGGTTCCCGTCGCGAATCCGATCAGGCCGTCCAGTGGTGATGTTGGTTCCCGTAGTGTCGAAGCCATTGAAGCTCGGGCTGAAATAGAGACCGGTTTCACCCGTAAATAGGGTGCTGATCGTCCATCCGCCCGCGATCCACTTGGCCGCTTTACTGCTGGAATTGAAGAATGGCTTTCCAGGGCCAAAGGGCAGGTCATACAACACGGTTCCTACTACGCGATGACGAGCGATGTAGCTGGCATTTCCGTAATCGGCAAGCCGGTTGTAGGAGTTCAAAGGCGTTGCACCGTTGTCACCATCGCTGTGGACGTCAGTAAGTGCCTTTGCCCAGGTCCATCCAGCCTGGAAGTAGAGCCCGCTGTTGGTCTTCCGCTCCGCAGTAAGGTGCAACGAATGGTAGTTGTGTGTGCCGCCATTGTGCAACACGTTTACGGTGTTCAGGTACGGGAAACGCCGCCGGTCGAAGCTGAAGGGCTCCGTGCTCGGCAGGGGCTGGTTGATGTTCTGGCCCACGGTGAGCTTACGCGTGTTCGTGCCAATGTACGAGGCACGCACCGCGACACGCTTTACCTCGCGTTCCACCGTTAGGTTCCACTGCTGGATGTAGGGAATCCGGAAATCCGGATCGATGGACGAGAAGCTCTGCACGCCTACGGCTCCGAAGCCTTCCGGGAAGGCGGTCGGGAACTGGAACCAGGGCTGACCGTTGGTTAACACGTTGGTGAAGGTTTCCTGCGATACGAAAGGACCGCCGGTACCGACGCGCCACAGCGAGCTGGTCATGTAGTCGTAGTAGATCCCGTAACCACCGCGGATGACCATCGTTCCTTCGTCCAGCGGACGGTAGGCGAAGCCGAAACGGGGAGCGAAGTTGTTCTTATCCGATCTCCACAGGCTCTTGGGCTGCCGTCCCTCCGCAGCGGTGATCACCGGCACCAGATCCGATGGGAATGCAGGGTTGACGTCCTTCAGCACCTTCGCGTCCGGAACCACCAGGGATGCCAGCTCCGGCACGAAGTTGAACATGTAGCCGTCGCGTTCGTGATAGGGCGGGTTGAAGTCGTAACGCACGCCAATGTTGAGGGTCAACTTCCGGCTGACCTTCCAGTCGTCCTGCACGTACCAAGCGAAATCGGTGTTCAGAGAGTTGATGGCTGGTGCCACGCTCGAACGGGTTGCTGTTTGGGGAAGTCCCAGTAAGAAGTCCGCGTAGTCAAAGCGGCTGAATGCACCAGTGAAGGAGTAAACACCAAACTGTAAGCCAGGGAAGGTGGTTCCTCCCGGGAAGTTGGTGCCCCGGTTCCAGCGGAATTCCACACCCATCTTGGTGGTGTGGTTGCCCTTTGTCCAGGTGAGGTTATCCACCAGCTGGAAGGTCCGCTGATGGGGATCCTGGAAGATGTCCGAGGCTCCGATGGCGGTGAAGTTATTGAAATTGAACACGGGCATGCCCTTGTTAATTTCGGAGTTCCAGCGCATGCCTTGCAGACCCAGCTGCGAAACCAGGGCTGGGCCGTCGAAGGGATTCTCGTAGGGATTCCGCTCGCGCATGATGCCACCCCGGAATTCGTTGATGAGAGTGGGGCTGAAGATGTGCGTATCGGAAACGCTCATGGAGAAGTTGTAGCGACGCTGATCCGCCTGCGGCATGGTGATCAGGTTGTAGTCGTAGCCATAAGAGCCGCCACGGTTGTAGCTGACGCGAGCAAACAAGGAGTTTGACTCGGAAAAGTTGTGGTCAACACGCCCTTCGTACTGCTTCTTCCGGGTGCCGCGTTCGCCCACTCCACGCCAGTTGCTGATGTAGGTATCCGGACCACCCGAGTTCGGAAGCGGGTAGAAGATCTCCTGTGCCTTCAGCGCGGCATCGACAAGGCGGGCGCGCGGAATGATGTTGTTCTGGAAAGGAGTGTTGGTGAAGGGATCCGTCACCGTGATGTTGGTGAGGGAGCTGAAATTGCCTTCCCGGAAAGCCGGGGTGGGCAGATTGCTGTTGAAGATGTATTCGGCACGCGTCGGCGATTGCTCGTAGGTGCCAAAGAAAAAGGTCTTGTTGCGCTTGATGGGGCCGCCGAGGCTGCCCCCGAAGTTATGGGCGCGGGTGTTGGGAACGGTCTGCTGGAAGGTGTTCCTTGCGTTCAGCACGGAATCTCCCAGGTAGTAGAACGCACTACCGTGGTATTCGTTCGTTCCGGACTTGGTGGTGGCATAGATACCGCCGGGAGTGGCGGATTCGGCCTTGTCGTTCGCGAGCTGCACACGCACTTCGCCGGTGATTTCCATGTTGCTCTGGGCCGGCAGAATTGCGTTGCCAAAGAGGGGAGATCCCTGCGTGATGCCGTCCACCGTCATTCCCCACTGGCTTCCGCGGGTACCCGCAAAGCTGTAGTTGGAGCCCTGGCCGGCCTGTGCTCCGGGAGTCATGATGGCCAGGTTTCCATAGAAACCAGAGCCCATCGTGCCTCGAGAGTTCATGGGCATACGAACGATGGTGTCGTGTGCCCTTACCGACCCGATGTCGGGGCCTTCGGTATTGATTACCGGGGCACTACCTTCCACCTCAACCTGAGTGCTAACTTCGCCGATCTCCAAACGGGCATCCGCACGCACCGTCGATGCGGTCTGGAGCACGATGTTCGACACACGAAGTGTGCGGAAGCCTGTCATGGAGACAACTACCTCGTAGTTGCCAGGTACCAGCTGATGTACCTCATAGTGACCCGAAGCCGAAGTCGAAACACGCCGTTCGGTATTTGTATCCACGTTGCGGACAACAACCGAAGCGCCTTCGACCACCGCACCGGTGGAATCTGTGGCCGTTCCAATAATCGATCCCAGTGTGGTTTGCGCTTGAGCCCCAACCACAAAAAATAACGCGAGGAGCAGGCAGGCACAAAAGGCTGCCTGCGTCCTACTGAATCGCTGCATTGTGAGACTCATCTCGAGAAATATCGCTGCCCCGGACACTGCCTGGGGGGACGCTGCGGGGCGTCCATCACTTGAACCATACGGGGAAGGGTGTCCGTGGCATACTAAGCTATTCTGTGTTCAGGTCTCATTACTAGTCATCAAGTAGATCTCAATTAATCTAAACGAAGATCATCATGAAGCGTTCCATGATATACGAGTTCGGAGACTTCCGGGTCGATTCTGCTACGTTGCAAGTTTTTCACGAGGGGGCCACGTTAGCGATTCCTCCCAAGGCTGTGGAAGTTCTGCTTGTGCTGCTGAAGAAGCCGGGAGAAACTGTAACCCGTACGACGCTGCTGAATACCGTGTGGCCGGATACGGTGGTGGAGGAAGCAAACCTTTCACAATATGTCTATTTGTTACGG
>ENA-UOVV01002415-UOVV01002415.1-compost-metagenome-genome-assembly--contig:-NODE-2415-length-10743-cov-29.389596_pt1 | contig 10743 bp, 8 predicted proteins | sample MGYA00238155_ERZ761577 | MGnify/ENA primary metagenome ERZ761577 (study PRJEB28898, sample SAMN06268775) | compost metagenome | isolation source: Emeryville, CA | place: USA:Emeryville, CA | collected... | reverse complement strand
GTCGAGACCATGGCGCGCATCATCAAGAACACCGAGGAGAAGGGCTTCACCCGCATCGCCCCGTTCCTCAGCACGCCCAAGACCCGCGGCGGCGCGATCACCCACGCGGCAGCCGAGGTCGCCGAGGTGCTCGACGTGAAGTACATCGTGACGTTCACGCAGTCCGGAGACTCTGCGCTGCGCATGGCTCGCCTGCGTCCCGAGACCCCCATGCTCGCGTTCACGCCGGTTCAGCACACCCAGAAGCGCCTCGCGCTGTCCTGGGGCGTCAACGCCCAGCTCGTCGACAAGGTCGACTCGACCGACGACATGGTCAACCTGGTGGACTCGTACCTCAAGGACAACGACCTTGCGAAGGACGGCGACTACGTCGTGGTCGTCTCCGGAACGCCCGTCGGCGTTCCCGGCACCACGAACTCGTTCTTCGTCCACAAGGTGGGCCAGGTTCGCGGCTAGTCACCGCACCCAAGGTGAGGGGAGCGTCGGGATGCCCGACGCTCCCTTTCCTTTTGCGGTCGTGTCGCCAGGGGAGTGCCCCGAGTGGGATTCGAACCCACACTGGAACGGGTTTGAGCCGTTTGCCTCTGCCGGTTGGGCTATCGGGGCGCGGCTACTAGGCTAGCGGTTGTGAACGAGCCTCAAGAATCCCCAGCCCCCAAGCGTCGTCGCGCCGTTGTCGCCGAGGACGAAGCCCTCATCCGCATGGACATCGTGGAGACTCTCCGCGAGGGCGGCTATGAGGTAGTGGGTGAGGGGGCCAACGGTGAAGAGGCGGTGGCGCTCGCGACCGAGCACAAGCCTGACGTCGTCGTCATGGACATCAAGATGCCCGTAATGGACGGCATCACGGCCGCCGAAAAGATCGCGCAGGAGCGCCTCGCTCCCGTGGTGCTGCTCACGGCGTTCTCCCAGACGGAGCTCGTCGAGCGCGCCCGCGATGCAGGTGCCATGGCGTACGTGGTGAAGCCCTTCACTCCCGGCGACCTGCTGCCCGCTGTCGAGATCGCGGCGTCGCGATTTGCAGAGATCCGTGCCCTCGAGTTGGAGATCGCCGACATCACCGAGCGGATGGAGACCCGCAAGACGGTTGAGCGAGCCAAAGGCATCCTCATGGAGAAGATGAAGCTCAACGAGCCGGAGTCCTTCCGCTGGATTCAGAAGACCTCAATGGACCGTCGACTCACGATGCGTGAGGTCGCAGAGGCCGTTATCGAGCAAATGGGCGGCAAATAGCGTTATCGTGCCTGGTCGCGACGGTAGGTAAAGAAATCGTGACTAAGCCGACGCACCAATGAAACGTGCGTGCGTTAAGTTTTTCCCTAACCCCCAGGGGAGAGTCCCTTGTGTGGTGCTCGGCGCTTGCGCCGACATGGAGGAAAAAACATGGCACGTTGGAACACCATCGCACGTGGCTCGGCTCTTGCCGCAGTCGCAGCGCTGGCCCTCGCAGCCTGCTCGACCTCGGAGGACCCGGCAACGTCCGGTGAGCCCGGGGCTCCGGCTGGCGATGGCCTCATCATCGGTTCGCTTCTGCCCCTGACGGGCTCGCTCGCATTCCTCGGCCCGCCTGAGGTCGCTGGTGTTGACCTGGCAGTCAAGGACATCAACGACAACGGTGGTGTGAATGGCGCTCCCGTGACCGTGAAGCACACCGACTCTTCCGACACTGGCAACCCCCAGATCACCAAGCAGTCCGCGTCTGAGCTCGTCTCGGCTGGCGCGAGCGTGATCATCGGTGCCGCCTCGTCCTCGGTGACGCTGAACGCTATTGACGACATCACCAATGCCGGCGTCGTGCAGATTTCTCCCGCGAACACCGCGACGGTGCTCTCGGGCTACTCGCCGTTCTACTTCCGCACCGCTCCGCCGGACTCCGTCCAGGGCGCTGCCCTCGCCAACCTCATCGTTGAGGACGGCGTGAAGAAGCTCGGCATCCTGGTCTTCGAGGACGACTACGGCACGGGTCTTCGTGACGTCATCGTTCCCGCGGTCGAGGCCGCCGGTGTTGAGGTCGTCTACGGCAAGTCCGAGACCTTCGACCCCGCAGCGACTAACTTCTCTGCCGAGGTTCAGGCAGTGACGTCCAAGAGCCCCGACGCGATCGTGATCATTGCGTTCGACCAGACCAAGCAGATCCTGCCGGAGCTGCTTGCCACCAACTTCCCTGGTGACAAGCTGTACTTCACCGACGGCAACACCTCCGACTTCTCGGCCGACCTGCCCGCAGGCGCGATCGAGGGCTCGAAGGGCACCATCCCCGGTGCGAACCCTGCCGACGACTTCAAGGAGCGCCTCCAGGGCGTTGCTCCGGAGGAGCTGACCGACTTCTCGTACGCCGCTGAGTCGTACGACGCCACCATCCTCGCTGCTCTCGCCGCGATCAAGGGTGGTGCGAACGACGGTCAGACCATCGCGGACAACCTGGCTGCGGTCTCCGGTGCCAACGGCGGCGAGGAGTGCTCCTCCTTCGCCGACTGCGCCGCCCTTCTTGCCGACGGCAAGGACATTCAGTACAAGGGTGTCGCCGGTGTTGGTCCGTTCAACGCGAACAACGACCCGTCCAGCGCCTACATCGGTGTGTACGTCTTCGATGGCGACAACCGTCCGGGTTGGACCGACGCGGTCTTCGGTGAGGTTCCCCAGTAAGTCCTGAGGACTTCACCAACGCACTGACTGAAGGGGTCTCCGGCTCAGGCCGGGGGCCCCTTCAGCGTGTCTCGGCAGGCGGTGGCGGCCATCGCGCCCGCCCGGCATGACAAAGGGCCCCTGGCGCGAACGCCAGGGGCCCTGAGAGCGTCTGCTAGGCGCCGAGTGTGCCCAGGTACAGTTCGATGACCTTCGGGTCCTTGAGGAGCTCCTGGCCCGTTGCGGTGTAGGCAGTGGTGCCCTGGTCCAGAACGTAACCGCGATCACAGATCTGAAGGCAGCGTCGGGCGTTCTGCTCAACCATGATCACGGTGACGCCTGTGCGGTTGATCTCCCTGGTGCGCACGAAGGTTTCGTCCTGACGCGCGGGGGACAGTCCCGCAGAGGGCTCGTCGAGCAGCAGCACCTGCGGATCCATCATGAGCGCGCGAGCCATGGCGACCATCTGGCGCTCACCACCGGACAGTGAACCGGCGCGCTGGTGACGGCGCTCGCCAAGCACGGGGAACAGGTCAACGACCTTGTCGAAGCGCTCGTGGAAGAGATTCGCGTGCTGGAACACGCCCATCTCCAGGTTCTCCTGGATGGTGAGCGACGGGAACACGTTGTTCGTCTGCGGAACGAAGCCGATGCCGCGAGTCACGAGCTTGTCGGCGCGCATGTTGGTGATGTCTTCACCGTTGAGCGAGACGGAGCCCTCACGGATCGGCACCAGACCGAACAGCGCCTTCAGGAAGGTCGACTTGCCGGCGCCGTTGGGGCCGATGATGCCGATGAGCTCGCCTTGGCGCACCTCCATCGAGCAGCCGTTGAGGATGTCGATTCCCGGCAGGTAGCCGGCGCGGAGGTCGTCCGCGAACAGGGTGACGGGTGCGTCGTTCACTGGCGCTCCTCGAAAAGGTCGGTGTCGTGGTGGGCGCCCAGGTACGCATCCTGAACCGCCGGGTTCTGCATGACGGTCTCTGGCGGTCCTTCGGCGATGATCCTGCCTTCCGCCATGACGACGACCCAGTCGGAGATGCGACGCACCATGTGCATGTCGTGCTCGACGAAGAGCACCGTGACGCCCTCATTGCGCAGCTCGACGATGTGGTCGAGCAGCGATTCGGTGAGCGCAGGGTTGACGCCCGCCATGGGCTCGTCAAGCATGACGATCTCGGGGTCGGACATCAGCGCGCGAGCCATCTCTAGGAGCTTGCGCTGGCCTCCGGAGAGCTCGCCTGCGTAGTCGTCCTTCTTGGTGTCGAGCTTGAAGCGAGCGAGCAGCTCCTCGGCCTTGGCGGTGATCTCCTTCTCGTGGTCCCTCCACAGCGCCGGGAACAGGGCGGCGATCATGTTCTCGCCGCGCTGCAAGGGAGCGCCAAGGCGCATGTTCTCCATCACGGTCATGCGGTTGAGCGCCTTGGTGAGCTGGAAGGTGCGGACCATGCCAGCGCGAGCGACCTGAGCGGGGGAGCGGCTCTGCAGCGAGTTGCCGTTGAACCACCACTGGCCGCGCTGCGGCTTGTCGAAGCCCGTCAGCAGGTTGAAGAACGTCGACTTGCCTGCACCGTTGGGACCGATGAGCGCCGTGATCGCATTGCGCTGGATCTCGAGGTGATCCACCTGCACCGCGGTGAGGCCCCCAAAGTGGCGGTGCACGTCCGTGGCCTTGATGACGGGGTCGGGCTTGGGCGCGCCCGGCTCGTGAGGAACGTCCTTGAAGTACTCCGCTGCGGGAGAAAGGGGCGCGTTAACCACTGATCACCAACTCCCTCTTGTTGCCGAGTATGCCTTGTGGTCTGAACACCACCAGGCACATCAGGGTGATGCCGACGAGCACGAGCGAGAACGGCTCACGCTCCGTTGCGGACATGACGTTCTCGGGGATGAACCAGCCGGCCAGACCACGGACCGTGACGAGCGAGACCCAGAACAGGATCGAGCCCAGGATGGGGCCGAACACGGTGGCGGCACCACCAAGCAGCAGCAGGGTCCACACCCAGAACGTGGTGGGACGGCCCATCGAGTCCGGCTGCACGGCGTTCGCGAGAGCGAAGAGCACGCCGCCGAAGGCACCGATCACGCCACCGAGCACGAGCGCCTGCATCTTGAACGCGTAGACGTTCTTGCCGAGCGAGCGCACGGCGTCCTCGTCTTCACGGATTCCCTTGAGGACGCGGCCCCAGGGCGAGTTCGCAAGGCGCCAGAACAGCAGGGCGAAGAGGCCGACGATGACCCACGCGACCACCACGAGCCACCACGACGAGGAGCGGCTGCCGTGCATCGTGAAGGGGCCGATGGTGACGAGCTTGTCAGGGAAGGGCGACAAGGACTCGAATGGCTCCTTGAAGTCGGTGCCGCGGATGCCCGTGGAGCCGCCCGTGAGGTCCTTGAAGACCTGGGAGCGTCCAAGGAAGCGGACAAACTCGGACGCCGCGATCGTGACGATCGCCAGATAGTCGCCTCGCAGTTTGAGGGTGGGCCAACCGAGCAGCAGTCCGAACACGATGGCTGCGACTGTCGCGGCAAGGATGCCGAGCCACATATTGCCGGTCTCGCGAACGGTGATCGCGTAGCCATACATGCCCAGCAGCATGAAGCCGGCGTGGCCCATATTGAGCAGGCCGGTGAGGCCGAAGTGCACGTTGAGGCCGATCGCCGCAAGGGCGAACGCCGCGGTGGCGGGGCCGAAGATCTCGCGGCCGGCGCCGGTGAGAAGGTCGATGAGTTCTTGCATGGCTTATCCCACCCTCTCCGCGCGTCCCAAGATTCCTTGTGGTCTCACGAGCAGCACTCCGATCAGGATGATGAGCGCCGTGGCGATCTTCAGGTCAGTGGACAGCCACAGCGACGACATTTCGACGACGATGCCGATGACGAGCGATCCCGCCAGTGCACCGAAGGCTTGGCCGAGGCCACCTAGGGTCACCGCTGCGAACATCAGCAGAAGCATGCGGGCTCCCGCATCGAACGCGGTGCCCTGGTCGTACAGGCCCAGCAGGATGCCGCCGAGGCCAGCGAGACCCGCAGCGATGATCCACACGAGCCTCACGATCGAGTCCACCTTGATGCCCGACGCTGCGGCGAGGGACGGGTTGTCGGCGACAGCTCGCGTGGCGCGTCCCAGGCGAGTGCGCAGCAGGAAGAACGAGACACCGAGCAGGCACACGATCGCGATCAGGCCAGAGAACAGGGCAGTGCGACCCACGACGATGGGGCCAATGGTCCAGCGTTCGTCGATAGCCGTGGTCAGGCGCAGGCGGCGGCCACCGATCCACCACTGGAGCAGATTGAGCAGCGCGAGGGACAGACCGATCGACACGATCATCTGCTGGACCATGGCCGCGCGCTTGCGCCGCAGCGGGCTCCACAGGTACTTGTCCTGGAGCCATCCTGTAAAGGCGGAGACGGCGACCGCGATCAGTGCTGCCGGGATCAGCGGCAGGCCGATGACGAAGTCGTTGGGAATGAAGGGCAGGCCCACGGGCTGCTGCGTCGTCAGGAAGTACGTCAGCACCGCACCGAACGACACCTGCTCACCGTGGGCGAAGTTGCTGAGCCCTGTAGTGCCGTAGATGAGTGACAGACCGACTGATGCGAGCGCCAGCAGCAAGCCGAAGATGATGCCGTTGAAGAGCAGCTGGAGAGGCCTGCTCGTGGTGCCGGAGGGATTGGGGCTGCCGGGGTCCTCCTCGACGACACTCGGGTCCTCGACATCGGTGAGATCCGCGCTGCCCGCTGCGGCATCTGCGGCCTGTGCGATGGCGGTCTCGGTGCCTGCGGCCGGAGCGGCGGCTGCGCTGTCGCCGACCGCTATCTGCGCAATGGTGAGAAGTGCGGCACCCACGACAAACACGATGAGTGCGCGGATTACGGTGCGCCGATCAAGGGTCTTGATCACGGTGTCCTCCCGTTGTGGATGGGGTCACCGTAGACCTCTTTTGTTTCAGACATGTGGCACGCGAGGCTCGTGTTCACGGTTGGGTCCGACTCCCTCTTCGTCGACGATGACGCATGTCAACCGCGCCGTTGCGGTCAAGCGGTCTTCTTGATCCGTCACCCTAATGCCATACGTGGCAGTTGTGCGCCCCCTATGGAGGGAAGTCGCCGTCGCTGTAACCAATCCGTGACGAACAGCCCTGTGGTGGGTGATGTTGAGGTCGACTCCAACGGCGATTCGTCCACTCCCTGCGTGCGCCATGGCGCCGAAGGAACCCACGGTCTCTGCGAGAGCCGCGCTGGCCCCGCCATGGAGCAGGCCGTATGGCTGGGTGTTCCCCTCGACCGGCATCGTCGCCACCACCGTGTCAGCGCTCACTGAGACGATGGTGATTCCGAGGCGCTCAATGAGCGTGCCGGGATAGTCGTATGCGGCGGCGTCGTCGGTCATGAGGATAGGTTGGCATCTGTGAGCGAATCCACCAAGGGAACACTGCTGTTGGTCGACGGCCTGTCGATGGCCTTCCGAGCCTTCTTCGGACTGCCGGTGGAGAATTTCACCACGCCCAACGGAGTGGCTACCAACGCCGTCTACGGCTTCACCACGATGCTGTCGACGCTCATGCGGGAGAGGCAGCCCACCCACATCGCGGTGGCCTTCGACCTTCCCGGCGGCACATTCCGCACGGAGATGCTGCCGTCGTACAAGGGCACTCGTGACGCCACTCCTCCCGACTTCGAGCCGCAGGTGCCGCTCATCCGCGAAGTGCTTGCCGCGCTGGGCGTCGCGGCAGTCGACAAGCCCAACTACGAGGCAGACGACCTCCTCGCAACCTACGCCCGGCTCGGCGCGGAGGCGGGTATGGACGTGCTCGTAGTGTCCGGCGATCGGGACACCATTCAGCTGGTCAACGACAAGGTGACGTTGCTGTATCCGCGCAAGGGCGTCTCCGACCTCGTCAATTACACGCCCGACGCTGTGGCTGAGAAGTACGCGGTCCGTCCGGAGCAGTACCCAGACCTCGCGGCGCTGGTGGGGGAGACGAGCGACAATCTCCCGGGTGTGCCGGGCGTCGGCCCCAAGACCGCCGCGAAGTGGGTGGCAACCTACGGCGGTCTCGAAGGAATCCTTTCCAGCGCCGACGACATCCCGGGCAAGGCGGGGGAGAATCTGCGGGCGCACCTCGAGCAGGTGCGGCTCAACCGACAGCTCAACCACCTCGTGACCGATCTTGAGGTGGAGACTCCCGTTGACGACCTCCGCTATGAGGGTGGAGACGCCGCGGCGATCCACGCCGTGTGCGATGCGCTCCAGTTCCGCGCCCTGCGGGACAAGCTGCTGCCCTTCGCGACTCATGGTGAGCCCGATTCGCCCGCCGTGGCAGCCGCGGATGTGGTGATCATCACCGACGCGGCGGCCGAGGGCATCGCGGCTCAGACCGGCCGCTGTGCGGTGTATGTCGAGGGCCGGGCGGGCGCCGATGCCGATGCTTGGGCGCTCGGTGTCGCCGTGAATGATGAATCCGCCTTTGGAGTAGACCTCACCTCGCTCAGCCCAGCCGAAGATCAGGCGATCAAGGACTGGCTTGCCGACCCCAGCGTCGGGAAGGTGCTGCATGGCTCCAAGGACGCGTGGCATGCGCTGAGGGCGCGCGGCTACGAGCTCAACGGGGTTGTGGGAGACACGCAGATCGCCGCGTTCCTGGTGAATCCCGATCAGCGGGGGTTCACCCTTGACGCGATTGCGCAGCGGTACGTAGGCATCACGCTCGATGCCGCGGCGGACGAGGGCCAGCTCGACCTTGGCCTCGACGGGCCGCAGGCCGCGGGTGCCGCTCGCCGCGCGTCCGCGGTGTTCCTGCTCGCGGCCGAGCTTGAGAAGCTCGTCGAAGAGCGAGACATGGGTGAGCTGTACCGCGACCTTGAGCTGCCGCTCATTGTGACGCTCGCGCATATGGAGGCGGCAGGAATGGCCGTCGATGCCCAGAAGCTGTCCCAGCTCCATGGCGAGGCCGTCGCTAGGGCGGAGCAGGCCGCGGAGGCGGCGTACGCCTCCATTGGCGGCGATCGCGTCAACCTTGCGAGCCCCAAGCAGCTTCAAGAGGTGCTGTTCGATCGACTCGGCATGCCCAAGACCAAGAAGATCGCCACGGGCTACTCGACGGACGCGGCCTCGATTCAAGACCTCAGCGAGAAGATGCCGCATCCGTTCCTCGATGCGCTGCTTGCGCACCGTGACGCCTCGAAGCTGTCGCAGATCATCGACACGCTCGCGCAGTCGGTGGGCCCTGATGGCCGCATCCACACCACGTTCTCGCAAGTGGTCGCGGCAACGGGACGTCTCAGCTCCAAGGATCCGAACCTGCAGAACATCCCCATCCGCACCGAGGAGGGCCACCGCATCCGCGAAGCCTTCATCGCCGGTCCGGGATACGAGACGCTCGTCACGGCCGACTACTCGCAGATCGAGATGCGCATCATGGCGCATCTCAGCGGCGACCAGGGACTCATCGAGGCATTTCGGTCCGGAGAGGATCTGCACCGCTTCGTCGGCTCTCGCGTATACGGCGTGGACCCCGCCGACGTCACTCCCATCATGCGTTCCCACGTCAAGGCGATGTCGTACGGCCTCGCGTATGGGCTGTCAGCCTTCGGACTGTCGAAGCAGCTGAGTGTCTCCGTCGACGAGGCGCGCGCGCTCATGGACGACTACTACAAGCGCTTTGGCGGGGTGCGCACCTATCTCGATGGCGTGGTGCGCAAGGCTCGCGAGGACGGGTACACCACCACAATCTTCGGCCGCCGCCGCTACCTGCCGGATCTCAACTCGACGAACCGTCAGCGCAGAGAGATCGCCGAGCGCGTGGCTCTCAACGCACCCATTCAGGGAAGTGCGGCCGATCTCATCAAACGTGCGATGCTTGCCGTTGACGCTCGCCTCCGGGACCAAGGGCTGTCATCGCGGCAGGTCCTTCAGGTGCATGATGAACTCGTGGTCGAGGTCGCCCCCGGTGAGCGGGAAGCGGTCGAGGCTATTCTCAGGGACGAGATGAGCGGCGCGGCCAAGCTCTCCGTGCCTCTCGACGTGAACGTAGGTATCGGTGCCAACTGGCGCACCGCTGGACATTGAAAGTAGGCACATGCGCATCGGCATCCTCACAGGCGGCGGGGACTGCCCCGGACTCAACGCGGCGATTCGCGCGGTGGTCAAGCGGGGCACCTCGGAGCACGGCTCGTCGATCGTGGGCTTCCGCAACGGCTGGGAGGGCGTCATCAAGGGCGACGCGATACCGCTGTCGCGCAACGATGTCTCCGGCATCCTCGTCGAGGGCGGAACGATGCTCGGCACCGCTCGCTGCCACCCCCACAAGGTCGAGGGCGGCATGGAGGCCGTCAAGGACACTGCAGAGAACGAGAAGCTCGAGGGCTTCATCTGCATCGGCGGCGACGGGACGCTCAAGGCCGCAGGCAAGGTCTCCGAAGCGACGGGTCTTCCCGTGATCGGCATTCCCAAGACGATCGACAACGACGTGGTGGGGACCGACGCTGCGATCGGCTTCGACACGGCCGTCACCATCGCGACGGAAGCCATCGACCGCCTCCACTCGACGGCTGAGTCGCACAACCGCGTCATGGTCGTCGAGCTGATGGGGCGCCACTCGGGGTGGATCTCGGTCACCGCGGGCATCGCCGGCGGCGCGGACATCATCCTCGCCCCTGAAGAGCCCTTCGACCTTGAGCACATCGTCAAGAAGATCAAGCACCGCCACCGCTACAAGAACTTCTCGATCGTGGCCGTCGCGGAAGGCGCCATCCCTGCGGAGGGCACCAAGTGGAACGGCAAGCCCACGATCGACGAGAAGGGCAACCCGATCGCCGGCTCGATCGGTCACGAGATCACCAAGGCGATCGAGGCGGAGACCGGCTTCCCGACGCGACTGACCGTGCTCGGCTACGTGCAGCGCGGCGGCATCCCCACCGCGGCGGACCGCCTCCTGGCGACCCGGTTCGGCGTCGCCGCGATCGACGCGCTCGTGGCGGGGGAGGCCGGCAAGTTCACGGCGCTTGAGGGCGACAAGGTCGTGCTCAAGCCCTTCAAGGAGATGATGGGCAAGACCAAGTGGGTCCCCAAGGAGCTGCTGGACACTGCGCGCGATCTGTAGCCAGCGTCGGGCA
>ENA-UOVV01002414-UOVV01002414.1-compost-metagenome-genome-assembly--contig:-NODE-2414-length-10747-cov-24.274691_pt1 | contig 10747 bp, 12 predicted proteins | sample MGYA00238155_ERZ761577 | MGnify/ENA primary metagenome ERZ761577 (study PRJEB28898, sample SAMN06268775) | compost metagenome | isolation source: Emeryville, CA | place: USA:Emeryville, CA | collected... | reverse complement strand
ACGCCTTCACAAAGGAGCGGCCTCGGCTTTCGGTCTGGACACTTTCGGTCTGGACGCTCTCGGTTGCGACGGTCGCGCTTTCGGTGAGCTGGAGCACGAGCCTGTCGAACTCGGCCATGTCGGTCGACTCAGGCTTGGCGGCGGGAGCCTCGAGCGCTGCGGTCTCTGCCGCCGTGGCCGCTGGCGCCGTGATCGATTCCTTCGTCGCCACGTCAAGCGACTCGGCGCCGCTGACCGACGCAAGCATCGCCTCGCGGGCCGCACGAGCGTCGGCGATCTCCGCTGCGAGCGCGCGGTCGATCGCGTTTCCCCGCGACGTCTGCGCCTCGCGCTGGGTGGAAGCAGCCGGAGCGGCGGTCGGGGCGGAACCGGCGCCGGCCGCGATCGCCCCCGGCTCAGCGTCGGGCACTTCGAGAGTCAGCTCATAGTGCTCACGCGTGAAGAAGCCCATGAAGCCCCCGGTGCGCACCTTCTCAGCCCGCACCACCTTGACGCTCGAGCCGTACTCATCGCGCGCTCGCAACAGCAGCGCTTCGAGGTCTGGCCCCTCAAGCAGCAATTGCTGTGGCATCGCTCACCACTCCCACGGTCTCGACCTGAACGGGCGCGCAGGTCACCTCTGAATAGGACAGCACAGGCAGCTCTGGCAACGCCAGGGCCACCGTGCGACGCAGCGCGGGCCGCAAACCCGGTGCACATACCAATATCGGCTCATGTCCGGACATCTCAACCTCTTGGACGCGCATTCGCAGCATCGTGAGCACGCGCTCGATGCGATCTGGCTCGATGACGAGCTGTGTTCCGTCCTCACCGCCACGGCGCGATTCGATGAGCTGTTGCTCAAGCACGGGCTCAAGAGTGATGACGCGCAGGACGCCCTCGCGCACGTACGGCGCGGCCACGGCGGGCCCGAGTGCGCCGCGCGCCGCCTCGACCAGACCCTCCGGTTCAGTCGACACCTTGCCGCGCAACGTGAGGCCTTCAAAGATGCGGGGCAGGTCGCGGATCGACACCTTCTCGGAAAGCAGGCCCTGCAGAACGCGCTGCACCTCGCCAAGCGACAGGATGCTCGGGACGAGTTCGTCGACAACGGCGGGGTTCACTTGCTTGACGCCCTCGACAAGGACCCGCACATCCTCACGAGTGAGGAGGCGAGCGGCGTTGGAGCTGATGATCGAGCCCAAGTGAGTGACGAGCACCGAGACGCGGTCGACAACCGTGGCGCCTGCAAGTTCGGCCTGGGCGCGCATCTCGGTGGGAATCCACTTTCCACTGAGACCGAAGACGGGCTCGTGAACAGTCTCGCCTGGAAGCTGTTCGAGGTGGTCGCCCAGGGCGAGGAGGCGTCCCGACGGCGCTTCGCCGCGGCCCACCTCGACACCCGCGATCTTGACCACGTACGTCGAACGCGGCAGTTCAACAGAGTCGCGGGTGCGCACGGGCGGCACGACGAGGCCGAGATCCATCGCGACCTTGCGGCGCAGGCCGCGCACGCGGGCAAGGAGGTCTTGGTCGGTGCCCGCGCCAACGAGGTCGACCAGATCCGGCGCGAGCTGGATCTCGAGAGCATGCACCCGCATCTGCTCCATGAGAGCCTCGGGTGAATCGGGCAGCGGCGCACTCGCCTCCGCCTCGCGCTTCTCGATCTCCTGGCTGACGACCTCGGCCTTTTCGCGAGCGCCTGCACGCTGCGCCATGAAGAGCAGTCCCACACCCACGACGATGAACGGCACCTTCGGCAAACCCGGCACCAGTGCGAGGGCGAGGGCGGCGCTGCCGGCGATCATGAGGGCCGTGCGCGACTGGAACAGCTGCTCGCTCGCGGTGGTGCCCATGTCGGACGACGCCGTGGCACGGGTGACGATCAGACCGGTCGCGACCGACATGAGCAGGGCGGGGATCTGCGAGACAAGTCCGTCACCGATGGTGAGCATCGAGAAGCGCTCAATGGCTTCTGAGGTGCTCATGCCCATCTGCATCATGCCAACGCCGAAACCACCGAGCAGGTTGATGAGCGTGATGATGATGCCGGCGATCGCGTCACCCTTGACGAACTTCGAACCACCATCCATTGCGCCGTAGAAGTCGGCTTCCGCGGCGATGTCGGCGCGGCGCTGGCGAGCCGTGTCCTCGTCGATGAGGCCCGCGTTGAGATCAGCATCGATTGCCATCTGCTTGCCAGGCATTGCATCCAAGGTGAATCGCGCACCCACCTCAGCCACACGGCCCGCACCGTTGGTGATGACCGCGAACTGGATGACGACGAGGATGAGGAAGATGACAAGACCGATGATGAGCGAGCCGCCCACCACAAAGTGACCGAAGGCGTCGATCACCTCACCGGCGTAGCCGTCGCGGAGCACAAGGCGGGTCGATGCGACATTGAGGCCCAATCGGAACAGGGTGAGCACGAGCACCATCGAGGGGAACACGGAGAAGTCGAGCGGGCGCTTCACGTACATCGCGGTCATCAGCACCACGAGCGACATCGTGATGTTGATGACGAGCAGGAAGTCGAGCATGGGTGCGGGCAACGGCACCACGAGCAAGAGGACAACGCCCACCACACCGACGGGGACGGCTAACCGGCTGATACGACCGCTCATGAGCGGACCTCCTTACGGCAAGCGCCACGCACGGCGCACTCCGGGGACGAGAGAAGAACGGAGACAGTCATGCGGCCACCGCCTCGGCATGAGGGTTGCGGTGCATGCCCGACGCGGCGCCACGACGCTTGAGCGCCATGACGAAGGCGAGCACGCGGGCAACCGCGTTGTACAGATGCGGCGGAATCTCTTGGCCGAGGTCGCACGCTGCGTGGATCGCGCGGGCGAGGGCGATGTCCTGCACCATCGGCACGCGCTTGTCGGCGGCGATCTTGCGGATCTTCGCGGCGATGTGGCCCTTGCCCTTGGCGATGACGCGAGGGGCGCCGGTGCCGGGCTCGTAACGCAAGGCAACGGCCACGTGTGTGGGGTTGACGAGCACGACGTCCGCATTGGTGACCTCTGCCATCATGCGGTTGCGGCTCATCTGGATCTGGCGCTGACGGATCTGGCCCTTGATGAGCGGGTCGCCTTCAGTGTTCTTGTGCTCGTCCTTGATCTCCTTCTTCGACATGCGCGTCTGCTTGCGGTTGCGCTTCATCACCACGAGCATGTCGGCGCCGGCGAGAGCAAGGCCCGCGATCACGGCCGTCTTGACGAGAGAGTTCACGCCGTTGATGCCGACCCCCATGATCGAGTCGACGGTGTGGGCGCCAGTTCCGAGCAGCACGGGGATGATGCCCTGCACCACCGTGTACAGGACGGCGCCGATCGCAGCCGCCTTAAGTGCTGCCTTCGCACCGTTCCACCAGGCCTGACCGCCGAAGACACGTTTGAAGCCGTTCTTGGGGTTGAACTGCTTGAAAGAGGGCTTCAGCTTCTTGGGCGAGAAGTGGATGCCGCCCTGAGCGGCACCGGCGACGATGCCCGCAAGCACAACGGCCCCGAACATCGGCGCCATGATGACGAAGATCGAGGCGAGCATCTCGCGCGCGACTTCCAGTGCGACGTACGGGTCAGGTGCGTCGGTGAACGCACGCAGCTTGATGAAGTGGTTGCGCAGCTGCGAGCTCGCCGTGCCGAGCACGAGCGGCAAGGTGAGGGTTGCCGAACCGACGACAACCCACGCCGACAGGTCCTGTGAGCGCTGAAGAGAGCCTTCCTTGCGCAACTCCTTCATGCGCTTGGGAGTGGCCTTCTCGGTCTTGTCACCGGAGTCGTTGCCGCTCATGAGCCCACCCCCATCACAATCTCGGCAGCGCGCTCAGTGAGCGTGCTGATGATGGCGGGAAGGGTGAGGAACGCAATCGAGCCCAGCGACAGCGTGATGAAGATCTTGAGCGGGAAGCCAAGCGCGAAGGCGTTGAGCGCCGGGGCGACGCGGGTGAGGAGGCCGAGACCGACGTCGGCGAGGAAGAGCACCACCATGAGCGGGCCAGCGATCTGCAGCGCGGCCAGCATGAGCTCGCCAAGGCCGTTCGTGAGGAAGTTCCCCATCGCGTCCATGTTGAGGCCCTTGTTGAGGGGCATCGCATCGAAGCTGCGAAACAGCCCGGCAAGGACGAGCTGATGGCCGTTCGATGCGAACAGCAAGGCGAGAGCGGCCATGTTGTAGAACTTGGCGAACGTGGCACCTTCGGTCTGGCTCATCGGGTCATAACCGGATGCGAGCTGGAAACCACCGAAGAGATCGATGAACGACCCTGCCGTCTGGACCGCGGCGAAGATCATCCGCACGAGGAAGCCCAGGCCCAGTCCGGCGACGGCCTGCAGGACGAGCGCGCCAAGAAACTGTCCGGTGCCGCCGACGAGCATCGCGCCGGGGACCATGTCCGAGGCCGCTTCCGCACGCGGACCGACAACGAGTCCGAGACCCATCGCAAGGCCCACCTTCACGGGACCGGGAAATGTGCGCAGGTGAAACGGGGGCGCCACAACAAGGAAGGCGACGAGCCGCACACTGGCGAGCATCGTCGTCTCCACAAGTCCCAGGTCAAAGGTGAAGTTCACGTCAGCCGCCTAGCAGTCCCGGCAAACGCTCGAACAGGCTGTTGGTGAAGGCGACCGCTTCCTCGATCATCCAGTGACCGGACACAAAGAGCGCAACACCCACCGCAACCGCCTTGGGCACGAAGGACAGCGTCACTTCCTGAATCTGGGTGACCGACTGGAAGAGCGAGACACCGAAGCCCACCACGAGTGCGGTGATGAGCAAGGGAGCGGCAAGCTTGGCGGCAAGCATGAGCCCGTCGAAGCCAATGTCAAGAACGGCGGTCGTATCCATTACCCGTAACTTCCAATCAGCGCCGTGATGACAAGCGTCCATCCGTCGACAAGCACGAAGAGCAGGAGCTTGAAGGGAAGCGACACCATGACGGGCGGGAGCATCATCATTCCCATTGACATCAGCGCACCCGAGGTGACGAGGTCGATGACGAGGAACGGCACAAAGATGACGAAGCCGATGATGAAGGCGCTGCGCAGCTCGGAGAGCATGAAGGCCGGCATCAGCGTGGTCATCGACACATCGGCCTGATCGATCGGGTTGTCCGCGGCGGCCGCACGGCTCATCAGTGCGATATCGGATTCGCGAGTGTGCGCGAACATGAACTCTCTCAGCGGCTCGATCGCCGCTGCGAGACCGTCCGAGAAGCTGACGTCACCGTTGAGGTACGGCTGCAAGCCCACCTCGTTCATGTCGCCAAAGACCGGGCCCATGATGAACAGCGACAGGAACAGCGCGAGACCAGCGAGCACCTGGGTGGGCGGGGTGCCCTGGAGGCCGAGCGCGTTACGCGTCATCGCGAGGACGACAAAGATCTTGGTGAAGCTCGTCGTCATGAGCAGCAGCGACGGCGCCACCGACAGCAACGTGATCGCGAGCAGGACGACGATCGAGCTAGACGGCGTGCCGTCAACGCCGTAGATATCCACCGAGACGCCGCTCTCAGGCGTCAAAGGCACACCGATGGGGGGTGTCGGGTCGACAGGTGCTTCCGGGTCGGTGGGGCCGATAGCTGCGGCCGCCGGACCCGCGCCTGCCAGGACAGCGGCGACGCCAAGCGCGAGAACGATCAGGCTAGATCGCACCCACCTGGCCCCGCGCTGACGCCGGAGCGTGACGGGGTTCATGAACGACGAGTGGTCCATTCTTGCGCCGCCACCACCGCCTTGCGCCACGTGCTGGGCGCAAGGATCGATCCGTCGAGGGGTGAGCGGTGCCGTTGGGCGTCGGCCGTCCGGGCCGACGTCGAACGGATATGGACGGGCGCGCTTGCACGCGCCTTCACCTCGGTGTCGAGGTGGACAGACTCAACAGCGTTGGCGCCGGTGAGCTCGATGAGTTCGCGATCGAGGTCGATGCGCGTGGCAGGAGCCGCGAGCTCGTCCTCTTCCAGGGGAATGTCGCCGCCGTCGTGCAAGAGGTTGACGCCCTGCTCGCCATAACCGATGACGAGGCGACGGCCCGACGCTTCGATGACAGCAACACCAGCCTTGCCGCCAAGCTGCTGGCGGCCAACGATGACGAGCGCCTCGCGGCGACGACGCCGCAGCGTCGTCGTGGCCTGCATGCGGCGGCCAAGCCACCACAGCAAGCCAAGCACGGCGGCCAACGACAGGCCGACGCGCGCCACGAGGAGGATGGTGTCCATGCTTACTGGCCACCATCCGGTGCGACGATCTCCGAGATGCGGATGCCGTAGTCCTCATCGACGACAACCACTTCGCCGCGGGCGACGAGACGGCCGTTCACCATCACATCAGCCGGGGCGCCGGCGGCGCGATCAAGCTCGAGAACGGTGCCGGGGACGAGGTCAAGGACCTGGCGCATCGGCAAGCGGGTGCGACCGATCTCGGCGGTGAGAACAAGCTCAACGTCGTGGAGCAGACGCATGCGCGCACGGTCAGTGGCCTCGTCAACAGGCGTGGCCGCCGCGGGCGCCGCGGCCGCGGGCTGGGGGATCTGGTTGGCCCGCACGCGGATGCCAAACCATGCCTCGGCAGTGCCGGTGGCGGACAGCAGCGTGAAGGCTTCGATGTCGGGGTCGTCGAAGGTGTCGCCGACGGCGGTCACCTGCGCGGTGTCGAGCACACCCGCGCCCAGAGTGGCCGACGCTGCATCGAGGGCCGGGCGCAGAGCGTCGGCCGCCGAGACCTCTTCGCCTGCTCCGGCGAGGGCCTCGGCAATCGCGTCGTGGGCGACCACGACGAGGTCGGCGCTCGTCGCGCCAACGAAGTGCGCCCGCACGGCGAGCGCTCCTGCGTCAGGCGCGGTTGCGGCATCGAAAGGCGCCACAGTGAGCGGCGTCGCCGTGGGCAACAGGGCTGCCAACTGCTCGGCAGCTGCCTGCGCGGTGCTGGTCGTGGTGGTCATGCTTCCTCCTCCGTGGAGACGACGAGACAGGCGATGCGGGTGCCGTTGGCGCCAATTGCTGCATGGCCCAAGGTGACGTCGCCGACGACGATGTCGAGCGGGCGGTCGGCGGGGTGACCGAGAGGGATCACCGTGCCCACCTGAAGTTCTGAGATCTGGACGGCGCTCATCGTGCGGCCGGCAAAGCGGACCGACACCGGCATCGGCACCTCGGTGAGGCGAGCGGCGAGCTGGCGTGATGCGGCGTCGTGCTCTTCCTGTTCTTCGACGGTCCGGCCAGCGACCTCGTCGCCGCTGCGCATGACAGCGAGCACGGGCTCGGCGATCATCATGAGCGTGATGGGAGCGGTGACAGGACCCACGCGCATCTCGAAGTCGCCGACGATGACGGGCTCGCCCGCGTTGACAAGCTGGATGAAGCCCGGGTTGTACTTGACGGAGCGCACCTCGTACGTGACCGGGCCGATCGAGTTCATCGCGTACGACAGTTCCGAGCACGCGAGGTCGAGCATGTCGCCCATCAGCTTGAGCTCGATCTCCGTCAGTTCACGGAAAGGCATGTGGAGATCACTCGCGGGGCCGCCCAAAAGGCAGTCGATGATCGTCATCGTCGCGTTCGTGGGGATCTGCAGGAGCAGGGGGGAGCGGCTCGGGTCCGCCATCAGGACGACGGCGGTCGTCGAGGTCGGCAAAGACTGAATGTGGTCGTCGTAGGTCTTGAGGTCGACGCCTTCGAGGGTGACGGTGGTGAGCGCGCCAAGGCGCGAGCTGAGCAGAGTGCCCCATTGACGGGCGAACGTCTGGAAAGAGACCTCCAACATGCGCGCGTGCTCGCGCGTCAGCGTCATCGGCTGGCGGAAGTCATAGCTTTCCGGCACGCCAGAGCCGCGCTTGCGTCGCGAAGTTGCCCGTCCTGTCACGCCGGGCCCATCGTCGCCGACGCGTCGCGAGTGAAGGATTCCGGCCCACCCAGCGCCACGCGCGTGCGTGGCGTGTGAGAAATGCCTCTCGCGCGCTTGCGCTACTGCGTCACGAAGTCGGTGTAGTACACCCCCACCACTTGCTCGTCGTACAGGTCCTTCAGCGTGGCAGTCAGCTGCGCCTTCAGCGCCTCACGAGTCTTCAGGTCAGCCAACTCCTCCGTCGACCGACCCGAGAACAATGCGATGGCCGCGTCGAGCGCTTGAGCCGAGTTGACGGCGATTCCGTCCTTTCCAGCGTCGGCCGTCAACTGGAGACCGAGACCAAGGCGAAGGTAGTGACCGCCCTCAAGGTTGATCGAGATCGGCTCGACGACGAGCACCTCGCCGAGCTTGTACTCGGCCTCGCCGCCAACTGCTGCGGCACCCTCGTCTCCCGAGGTGCCGGGACCCATGAGGAACCAATAGCCGGCAACCGCCGCGACAACGATGAGAACACCGAGGAGGCGAAAGACCTTGCCCTTGCCGGAGCCCTTGTCGTTCTTGCCCTTCTTGCCGAGCTTCTCGCCTTCAGGTTCCTGAGCCGCCGGTGACGGCCGCGACCCGATCGTGGGGCCGCCCGATGGCCCGATGCGCGTACCCGTGGTGGTCATAGCGTCTCTCCTTGTTCTGCCGCCCGTGCTGCTTCGATCTGCGCATGCAGCTGCTCTTGCGTCAGGCTGCCGTCGCGAAGTGCCTGGGCGATCTTCGGCAGCAGCGCACGCACCTCCTCCGATGCGTCTGAACGAATGACGATGTCGACGCGGCGGTTCTGCGCAAGCGCCTCGTCCGACATGCCTGAGGCGTACGGCCGCGCGTCGCCGTAACCCGTTGCCGAGATGGCCGGCCCTGCGATGCCGCCCACCTCGACAAAGCGTCGGAGCACCTGTGTGGCGCGAGCCGACGAGAGCTCCCAGTTGGTCGCGAAGTTCTGCGAGGGCAGCACGTTCGCGTGGCCTTCGATGGAGATCTGGCGCGACTGATTGCGCAGCGGGCCGGACAGGGTGTCGATCACTTGGTTTGCGACACCCGTGAGGGCCGCCGTGTCCGGTGCGAAGAACACATCCGAGCCGACAAGGCCCACCACGAGTCCGCGCTCATCGACGAGGAAGGTGACATTGCTGTCGAGACCTTGCGCCTGCAGGGTCTCGAGAAGCGTCGTCTGAATATCAACGAGCTGCTCGTACTCCTGAGCCGCTTCGAGGAACGTGATCGTCTCTTCCGACATCTGGACGTCGGGGTTGAGCATCTCGGCCGTGTCACCGGCGACACCTGAGAAGTCGGGAGCGATCTGGAAGGTCTCAAGGCCGTTGAGGGGGCCCGACGAGCCGACGATCGGGGCGGTCACCACCCGGTTGCCGAAGCCGCGAGCAAGCGACTCACGCAGCTGCTCGTACTTGGTCGAGTCCACAGCCGAGATTGCGTACATGACGATGAAGAGCGCGACGAGCACGGTCATCATGTCGGCATAGGACACGGCCCAGCGCTCGTGGTTGTCGTGCTCCTCCACGTTTCTCTTGCGGCGAGGCCGCGTTGCCACCTGGGTCACGCCGCCTCCCGCGTGTCCTTCGTCTGGTCAGCAACCAGCGAACGCAAGCGAGCGCCGACGACGCGGGGGTTCGCCCCCGCCTGGATGGCGAGCAGGCCCTCCATCGCGAGTTCCATCTGCGCGGACTCCAACTCGGAGATCCGCTTGACGCGGCCAGCAATGGGCAGCCAGATGACGTTGGCGGACAGCAGGCCCCACAGAGTCGCGACAAAGGCCGCGGCGATCATGTGGCCGATCGACGAGGGATCAGCGAGGTTCTCGAGCACGTGGACCAAGGACACGACGGTGCCGATGATGCCGATCGTGGGCGCGAAGCCGCCCATATCAGTGAAGAGCTTCGCGATGGTGCGGTCGCGAGCGAGCTTCGCGTCGATGCGCGCCTCCATCATGGCGCGCAGGTCCTCGGGGTCGGTGCCGTCGATCGCTGACTGCAGGCCGTCCTTGAGGAAGTCGTCGTCGATGTCCTTCGAGGCGTCTTCCAATGCGAGCAGGCCCTCGCGGCGAGCCCGGTCTGCGAGCGACACCACGGTGTCAACAGTCTCGTTGAGGTCCGTGTGCTTGTAGAAGAGGAACTTCGACAGGTTCTTGAAGGCGGTCGTGAAGTCCTTGACGGTGGTGGTGGCAAGGCCCGCACCGATCGTGCCGCCGATGACGAGCATCATGGGCGCCGGCAGGATGACCGACATGGGCGTGGAGCCCTCCAAGAAGATGGCAGCGATGATCGCGATGAACGCGATGCCGATGCCGATGAGCGACGCGATATCCATCAGTCAGCCTCCGGTGCCACCGAGAGGTGCGGGGCGACAGACGGCAATCCGGTCACAGTCGCGAGCACTGTCTCTTCTTCAGAGTTGGCGACATCGATTGCCTTGGCCACCACGGAAGCGCGGTGTTCGATGACGAGATCTGCGATGTCCTCGATGGTCTGTGTCACCAAGTACTTGGTGCCGTCGACCAGAGTGACGATCGTGTCCGGCGTGGATTCCACCCGCTCGATGAGGTCAGGGTTGACCGCGAAGCGCTGACCATTAAGGCGCGTCAGAATAATCACGGTTCACCATCCCTGGCATACATCTGGGGCCCGTCCGTGAGCCCGTTGTCCTCTTCTCCATCGGCGGCAGACGCCCGAGTGTGAGTCAAGCGCGACAAATCGGCCCCCTCCCGAAGTGGTAGACCACCTCTTCGCATACGCCACGTGCCGTGCGCTAGTGGTAAGTGGCCTCTTGGCGCGCTCCAAGGCAGCCGCCAGGTGTCGCACTCCATTGGCAGCGTCCAGGTGGTAGGTGGCCTCTTGGCGCGCTCCAATGGCAGCGGCCAG